>OGNF01001202.1_pt1 | contig 24536 bp, 17 predicted proteins | sample 1573321 | NCBI WGS metagenome assembly OGNF01 (sample SAMEA2581911, study PRJEB24529) | metagenome | biome: Human gut stool | place: China | collected 2011
AGTGATATTACCAAAAGAATCGGCAACTTTTTCAGGTTGCCGATTCAACTTTCTTGGGGGATCGCTTATCCCGAACTCGCGTTCATAGGATGTGACAACTACAACCGTCCCAAATCTAAAGAAACCAAGATAACCAATGAATCCGCAGGCCTCTGACCTGCCCAATTTCAAATAATATGAAGATGAATTTCATGAAATTATTCGGAATGGCGATGGCGTGTGTGGCGGCTCTGGGATTCACATCCTGCAATCACAAGGAGCTCTGCTTCCATCATGACAATAGCGAGACGCTCCGCCTCGTGTTCGACTGGCGCGACGCACCCGATGCCGCCCCCGTTGGAATGGTGGCCTTCTTCTATCCGGAAGACCCCGAGATGGAGTCGTATCGCTTCGATTTCGACAACCGCTTCGGCGGCGAGATCAGCCTCGCCCCGGGCCGCTATCGTGTAATCGCTTATAACAACGATACATCTGGCGTGCTCTTCCGCGGAATGGACTCCCATGGCGAACATACGGCTTTCACTCGCGAAGGTGGCCTTTTCGAACCTGTGGGCCAATATGGCAAAATCACTCGCGCTCCTCGCGCTCGCGACACGGAGAATGAGTCTATTTCCATCTGTCCCGACGAGATGTGGGGATGCTCTGAGGTGGAGGTCAATGTCCCCGTGGAGGGAAACGTGATCTATCTCTATCCCCACGAGCTCACATGCGTCTACACCTATGAGATCCGCAACGTGAAGAATCTCGACGTTGTGACCCAGATGTCGGCATCCCTCTCGGGCATGAGCCCCGAACTCCGCTTCTGCGACGAGGAACTCGGACACACTCCCGTGACCCTCCCCTTCGAGGCCAATGCCGCCGACGACAAAACCATCACAGGCCGATTCATCACCTTCGGCCATCACGAAGACCTCCCCAACCCTCACAAGATGATGCTCTATGTCTGGACCGCACAGGGCAAGCAGTATGCCTTCGGGGCCGACGACGAGAAGTTCAACCTCACCGACCAGGTGCATGCGGCCCCCAACCGCCGCCGGGTCCACCTCATCATCGACGGCCTCGAGATCCCTCGAGGCGAGGAGGGCAATGAATTCGACCCCAGCGCCGACGACTGGCAGGACGTCAATGTCGACGTTCCGATGTAATGTTGAATTTGGAATTTTGAATTATAGTTAGATTTCAAGCCTCAATTTTGAATTTTCTGATAATAAAATATTTAAAACAAATAATCTAAAAGTTTCAACGATGATGAAAGGAAAATTTTTCTTTGGCGCTGCCGCCGCTCTCCTGCTTACCGGCTGCGCTCAGAATGAGATTCTTGATCAGCAGAGTGACAAGGACGGCATCAACTATGCCGTAACTACAGGTGCCATCTCGCGTGCACAGAATCCTTACTGCAACACGAATCTGCCCGGAGCTTTCAATGTGGCTGCCGCTAAGGCCGGCTCTTCCGAGCTCTATTTCGAGAACGACCGTGTGGCTCTCACCGATGGCAAATGGCTCAGCGACACCCAGCGCTACTGGCCCGAGTATAACCTCGACTTCCACGCTTGGGTCGACGACGCCGACACTTACGACTACAACGGCGGCAACCCCCGCTTCCTGAACTACACAATCGCTCAGGACTGCAACAAGCAGCTCGACCTGATGTATGCCGTAATGAAGAACCAGACACGTCAGACAGTGAAGCTCAACTTCCGCCACGCTCTCTCGCAGATCGTGTTCAAGGCTGTAAACAATTCCGGCCTCGACATCACTGTCAAGGAGGTTAAGGTAGGTCACCTCTACAACCAGGGCACCTACACTTTCCCTAACGCCAACACCGACGAGAACTACACCAACCACGAGGAACTTCCCAACGGCACCGAGGGCGACCTTACCCGTGGCACCTGGGGCATCAACCAGAATGGCGGCGCTGTTAACGAATACAGCACAGGCACATTCGACGTGGCCCTCTCCACCGAGGTACAGAGCCTTACCACCGCTTCCCACAATGGTGGCCCCGACAAGTCGCTCATCCTCCTTCCCCAGGAGCAGAAGGCATGGAATCCCGCACAGACGGGCAGCACCTACAATGGCGCTTATTTCATGCTCTATGTTGTGATCAAGCAGGGCGACAAGGTGATCCGCGACGGTTACACTGTGATTCCCGCTACAATCAACTGGGAGCAGGGCATCCGCTACACCTACACATTCCGCTTCACAGCCGGCGGCACAGGCGGCTACAACCCCGATCCTAACAATCCCTATCCCACCATCCAGGGTATCACCTATGACGTAACAACCGACGACTTCGTGCCCGTTGGCCCGATCGACACCCCCGACACCCCCAACACCGGCGATGAGTACAAGTACGCTTACGTAACTCTCGACAACGGTGCCGACGCCACTCCCGCCACCCAGACTCTCCGCGGCCAGAGCCTGGCTGAGGGCGACGTCCGCGTCAACCTCCCCGCCACTGCTCCCGTGCGCGACGGCTATGATTTCAAGGGCTGGAAAGATGCTGAAGGCAACACTTATGGCCTCGGCGGTTTCGTAATGGTGCCCGAAGGTCAGACAAAAACTCTCACAGCCGTTTGGGAGAAGCAGATCAAGACTATCAAATATCGCATCAACTTCATCGCAAACCCGCTTAACGCAAGCGTGCCCGTCACCAACATGCCTAACCCCGACTTCCTGGAGGTTGAGGTGCCCGAAACTCAGGAGAGCTACACATTCACTATACCCTCTACCATCCCCGTTCATGGCGGTTATAACTTCGCAGGCTGGGGATTCAAGGCCATCAACTATGCCGACGACCCCCATGTCGACGCTGGCGCTACTTACACTGTGTCCAAGAGCAATCCCACTGTTAACCTCTACGCCGTTTGGGGCGTGAAGTTTACCGGCGGCAGCACTCCCGGTGCTGGCGGTAGCGAATGGTAATCACCCCGCTGAATTAGGCGTATTATAATTGACTCAAACAATTTTTCACTAACTTTTATTATGAACAAACTTCTTTATGTTTCTTTCGCTGCTCTCGCAGGTATCGCAATGACTTCCTGCTCCAGCGAGGAAATGATTGAATCCGGCGCAAATACAGCAAAAGTGCCCATGCGCGTCGAACTCTCATACCCCGGTGTGGGTCAGAACACCCGTACACAGCTCACCGAGGTTTCTCCCGAAGAGGCTCAGGCTCTCGCTTCCCTTAAGTGCACCTGGGAGGAGGGCGATGTTGTTGCCGTTTTCACTGAGGATGGCAACCACCTCGGCGACCTTACCCCCACTGAGGGTGTCGGCACCGACCATGCTCTCTTCGACGGTTACCTCCAGGGCCTCGACGTCAACACTCCCCAGCAGAACTTCCACTTCATCTATGTGCCTGGTGCTGAGACCAATGCCCAGAAGCCCGCGCAGTTCGACTTTGACTACGCTACCCAGACAGGCGCCGCAGCCAATCTCTCCGACAACGACTACCTCCGCGCCACTACTCAGGTGGAGGTAAGCGCAACAGGTGCTTACGCCAAGGATATGGGTCTCTCCCGCGACCTCGCTTTCGCTCACTTCACTCTCAATTTCCCCGTTGAATACAACAACGAGCAGATCACAGTGAAGACCGGACAGTACACCAATATGTCGGGTTCCTACACTAACGAACTGACTGCCACCGGCAACGGCGACATCAAGGTTAACACCAACGACATGTACCTCGCTATCCCCGTGAAGGGGGCTGCCGAGATCTCTTTCGTTGCTACTATCGATGAAGTTACTTATGTAGGCAAACTCAACGGTGCACACAATTGGAAGGTCAACGAGTTCATCAACGCCGGTTATCAGAACGGTGTTCCCGTTACCATCGAGATGGAAGAGGCTGTCAACTATAAGGTTGACTATGTACTCGTAGGTGAAGACGGCAACGCCCTCGATGGCTTCGCTAATCCCTATCGCACCGCACAGAAGGCTGTCAAGGCTCTCACACTTGACTTCACTGTAGGCAGCGACTTCGAGGGCAACGCAATCGACTTCGACCTCAACAACATCTACAGCGGCGGCGCTTCCATCGTGAAGATCTACGCAGAAGGCGATGCTGGCAAGACCGACGTCAAGGGCGAAGCCAAGACCCTCACGAACAAGGCGCCCACAGCCACCTACTACGTAATGGTTAAGCAGAACACGTACTCCGTAGGTATCATTGACGCTTCCATTACTAATGGCAAGAAATATTACGAGGATAACGTAACTCTGCCCCATACTCTCCAAACAGCTGATCTTAATCCCACAGAGAAGGAAGGTTACAAGTTCTTGGGCTGGTCGCTCACCGAAGGTGGTACAACTGCTGTAGCAACAGTTGAGTTCACAGAAGCTGACATGGCTAATGCAGAGGATATCAACGGTACAAAGGTAATCAAGAAGAACCTTTACCCGATCTGGCAGAAGCTCAGCGGTGCTGGCACAGGTGGTGAGATTATCGGCGGTGGCTGGTAATCAGCGAACCATTCATTGCTGACAATCAGCAATCCCTTTATGGCGCGGGGAGGTGAAACTCCCCCCGCCAACCACTTTTGGAGGGGGTGGCGTCCCCGCCACCCATAAAATAGAACTGATAATTTAACCTTAGTAAGAAAACACAATTAATAAATAGAAAAACAACATAACATGAAAAAGATCTTAACCTTAGGCGTCACCCTGCTCGCGCTTGCCGGCCTCACCGCCTGCCAGAGCGACGACGCCACTCTGGAAAGCAACGGCCGCACCGTCACCCTCCGCGTGGGAGTTTCACGACCTGACGCCTCGGAAACTCGCACTTCTATGAATATCGTAGATGGCGTTCTTACATGCACCTGGAAAGATGGAGACCAGATTCTCGTTTCAGATCCCACATCTGGTGCATCAAAGGGTTATTTAACCCTTGAACAAGGCGCAGGCGAAACTTTTGGCTATTTCTATGGAACGCTTCACGATGTACCAGATGGCGATGCTGTTCCACTCGTATTTACCTACCTCGGGGATGGTAAAAAGGTTTCTGAAGATATTAAGAATACATACACCGTTGATGTGTCTGAACAAGATGGCACATTGGCAGGTCTTGCCAAATATGACGCTCTTTATCAATATAACTCCACAGTCAAGATTGAAAATGGTGTTGGATATAGCGAAAATCTAAACCTTCAACGGCAAATGGCATTTGCCCACTTCACTCTTAATCTTCCAAATGGAGTTAAAAGAGGCAACGAACCTATCACAATTAGCGGAACAAACATCAAGCCATATGTTCAACTAAAACTTGATAAGAATAACCGACCTCTTCCTGTAGATGGTACAATCACAGTAAATGGTTCTGGAAATGATATTTACTTGGCGCTCGTTCCTGCAGCAGGTGCCGAAACAATAACTTGCAATTTCTCAGTTAAAATCGGCGGTATTACATATACCGGTACAACAACAAGAAACGGAGAGTTAAAAGCCGGCATTTATTATTCTGACACCAACGACCAGTCTAAAGGTTTTAAGATTGATATGGTTGCCAAGATAGGCAACGTTAATCCTCTTGAAAAATGGGCAGAAACCGACCTCTATTGTGTATCAAGAGGGACCTCGGCAACTTCTGATTTTAGAGATGATCCTCTGCAAAAAGGTGACTATTATCAGTTTGGCAGAAACGTAGGCTATTCATCTTCAAGTGCAGCAGCCAGTGGAAATACATACGCTGTAGAAGTATCAATGACAGGAGTTTCACCCTGGCCTGGTGATGGCACTACTAATATCATTTCTTGTTATAACCAATCCACTACATTCTCCAAAATTCCCAATCACTTCCTTATAGACGGATCTCATAATGGAGATTACCGTACACCTGCCAAAGGGGAAAATTGGTTTGAGCGGGCTATAACGAATGGATACTCTTATGATTCACCATGCCCTGAAGGCTGGACTATACCATCTATAAAAGATTGGCAAGAAATTATGCCGGATGCATCAAACGGAGGTCATGGCTATTTGGGATTTGGCATCTGGGAAGGTGATGGTCTAACTCAAATCAAGACTATGGATGATGGTACAAGATGTGCATTCAGATGGTCTGGATATGCAGACACTGACTACAACTGTTATTTCATGAGAATTGAATGCCGTGTGATTGACGATTCAATTACTTCAATTCCGAATGATGATAATTTCTGGAATGCAAATAACGGTGTAAAAGTTCGAGATTTTCGTGCATATGGATATATTTATGGTGGTTGCGTAAAATCTCGTAGCGGATATTGGATTGCCCGCCCACTCGATTGGGGATCTATTTTAATAAATAATAGTTATCCTCCACGCTTTGTATATTCTGAAAGATACATGAATTATGGTGGATATTTTTGGGCATCCGATGCCGCACAAAAAGCTCTTAATGTTATAATGGACGTTGACAATAAACTCACAATAGAAAGTGGTCTGTACCTTGCAGGATTCAACAATGCAGTAGCCTGCCCTATTAGATGTATCAAGAAACAATAACCCCCTTATAAGGCAGAAGGAGTTGACCCTCCTTCTGTCTGCCAATTGAAAAACATTATTGATTATGAAAGCGAATTTTTTCCGTAATTACCTGCTTGGCGCAGGCGCCGCCGCTCTCTTCGCTGCCGGTTTTGCTTCTTGCGCCAGCGACGACTTCGGCTCCGCCGACAGCCAGCGAAAGGTGAAACTTTCCGTTAACATCTCCCGCGATTACGACGCTACCCGCTCCACACTCACCGAAGTGGACGGCAACCTCAACTGCGTGTGGGAATCTACCGACCAAGTGCTCGTTACCGATAATAAGGGCAACAAACTCGGTGTGCTCGCCATCAAGGAGGGCGCAGGCAAGCCCACGGCTACTTTCGACGGTATGCTGCAACTCGCCGGTATCCCCGATGGCACCACTGACTTCAACTTCATCTACCTCGGCCGCAATGTAAAGGAGCCACTTAAGGTGGCTGATCCTGCAGTGCGCAGTTTTGCTTCCCAGTCGGGTGATTTCAAGGATATGGAGGCTTCCGATTTCTTCACCTCTACCCAAAGCGTGGAGATTAATGGCGCCATGGCCTACACTAAGGATATGGGCCTTTCTCGCAAAATCGCCTTCGGCCATTTCGAACTCATCTTCCCCGAAGGTGTGAACTATAACGGCGAGACCGTGACCATCTCCGGCGCCGGCATCAACAACGCCGTCTCCATCTCAATGACCAATAAGATCGATTTCACGGAAGGCCCTATCACAGTTCCATCCAAGGACTTCTACATCACCCTCCTTCCAAAACCAGGCGTACAGATGGCTCCTGAGTTCAGCGTCACAGTGAACGGCGTGAAATACATCGGCACACTCGATGCTCGCACCGTGGCTCCCTCCGCTTTCCTGCGCCTCAGCCAGGGTGTAGGCGTCCCCGTAAAGATGACTGTCGACAAATCCGTGGACCACTCCAAGAACCCGCTTCGCAAATGGGCCAAGGGCAACCTCGTGTACAACCCCGCCACCGGTACTTCTTATGTTTCCACGGATGAATACGCAGGAGGTTCCCTCTATCAGTGGGGTCGCTCTCACGGTTTCTCCGACTACACCGAACCCTACACCTGGGATGCATCCCTCAACTCTTACAAATATGGAGGCTATGGCCTGAACTCTTTCAACGCTGCCATGGGACTGCAATACATGAATGGCCGGTATTATTACAAAACAGGCTCACTTTACCGTAACACCAACCCGCTGAAGAATGACACAAAGCGCGACTGGTTCTTCATCGCCAAACCTACCCAGGCCACATCCTACTTCAACAGTTCTGTTTATAACGATTTCCTCGGCTATATGTCGACTGCCGACTATTCAGTCAATGTCAACGCCGATTACTGGCCCTCAACCTTCTCCGGCGGCGGAAACACCTGGAGCGAACGCGCCAAGGCCATGAACGAGAAGGATGTTTGCCCCGCAGGCTACCGTCTCCCCACCGACGAGGACTATACGGAAATCTTCCCGGCAGGCACTCAGCTTTCCTCCGAGTCTACATTCAAGACCACAACCACCACTTCCGACGTACGTGAACTCGCCGACGGCTCGAAATATGCCATCTCCTGGAGTTGGGAGAGCCACGGACAGCAGCAGGTGCTTGTGATCAAGGCCCTCATGGTTCCCGCCGACTTCACAAAGAGCCAGATCACTGCCTCAACATGGAGCGACGCCAACGTAGAGGTGCGCCGCTTCCCGGCCACCGGCGGCATCAAGGCATATTATCACCAGCACAAATACAAGAACGGATACATCGTGACTCTCGATTTCATGCAGCCCATGCCCTTCGGCAAATGGAATGTCTATCTGCGCACATCGCCCGTGGTGAACATCAGTTATGAGAATATCTCCGACGCCGGCAAGAACTATCAGGGCGGCTATTGGATGAGCGATCAGAAGAAGATCGCCACCTTCCGTCTTGACGACGGCTCGCGCTTCGGCTCAGAAAACGGCACCTCATATGTGGGCCGTATCCTCACTCCTGCACAGGATGCCCACGCTATCCGCTGCATCATTATCAATCCTTGATTAATAAATACTAAATTTATATAGAAATGAACAGTATGATCAGCAAATGGCTGCCGATGCTCGGAGGCGCTATGCTCCTCGCAGGGGGATTCTCCTCCTGCTCGAGCGACGACCTCGGCTATGACGCCGGAGAGCGTCAGGTGAAACTCTCCGTGAATATCACACGCGAATCTGACGCCACACGCTCCGTGCTCTCTGAGGAGAATGGCGACCTGAATTGTGTGTGGGGCTCCACCGACAAAGTGCTTGTCACTGACAGTGAAGGCAACAAACTCGGCGTGCTCGACATCGTAGAGGGTGCCGGCCAACCCACCGCTACCTTTGACGGGTTCCTGACGCTTGCCGGTATCCCTGACGGCACCGCCAATTTCAATTTCATCTACTTAGGTGAGGAATACGGCGACCCGCTTTATGCTCCAAATCCAACAGTTTTTGATTTCTCCATCCAGGACGGTACACTCGACCAGCTCTCGAAGCGTGATTTCTTCACCTCCACACAGAGCGTGGAGATCAAAGGTGCTACAGCCTATACTCCCGACATGGGGCTGAGCCGCAAAACTGCCTTCGGTCACTTTGAACTCATCTTCCCCCAGGGCGTGGAATATGCAGGCCAGAAGGTGAAGATCTCCGGTGCCGGCATCAACAACACCGCCAACATCACCATGACCAACGGCGTTACATTCAGCGCAGGCACAATCACAGTGACCGGCGGCAAGGATTTCTATGTGACACTGCTCCCCACGGAGGGCGTGCAGCTCGCTCCGGAGTTCCGCGTGACAATCAACAATAAGGTATACAAGGGCTCTCTGAATCCGCGCACCGTGGCTCCCTCCGCATTCCTGCGCCTCAGCCAGGGTGTAGGCGTTCCAGTCAACATGCTGCTCACCGACGAGGATCCCGGCGCTCCCGACCCGGGCGACTTCGACAACTGGGGAGGCACCGTGGATTATCCCTCCGCTCCTTTCGGATCGGTGAATAAAACCGGCTCAAGCAACCAGGCATGGGCTCACAACTGGTATACCGACGTAGATCGGGACTTAGGCTATGCCGCTCCTGTACAGTATGACTACAACGGCATGATCAACGGCATCCTCACCTCAGCGTCCTATCGCGACGGCGGACAGGCCAAATATTTCCAGTGGGGTCGCTGGCTCGGTTTCCCGATGAATGTGGTCTATGCTACTGTGCAATATTATGGAGGCTTCGCGATGAATGAGTCGAGGATCCGCTACCCGCGCAGCATTGACGCCATTTCCACAAATGATCAGCGCCGCATCTACTATTGCTGGGATATGGATTCGCGTCCCTGCTATGCCTGGATGACCGACACCGGCTGGGACAAGCAGCAGGCTATCAATTCATCCATCATCTTCGGTGTGAATGAATACGACTATCTCAACGACCAGAGCATCTGCAAATGGGAAGACCGTTCGGGCAACCCCTGTCCTCCCGACTACCGTATCCCCACAATGGAGGAGATGGAGGTGTTCGCTCCTACTGTTGAGGAGTTTACAACCTCTTGCGCAGAGGTAAAGACCATCCACGGCACAAAATATGCCATGCGCTGGACTGTGGTCGACGCTACTCATGTGAAAGTGGAAAGCGTTCCAACCACGAAGAACAGTGTGACTACCTCCGATGCCATCTTTGCCAACGCCAAGTCGGTTACTTTCGAAGCCAACGGTATGCTTTACTGCAACTTCCCCGAAAGCATCCTCGACTCGCCGAGCGCACTCTTCGCCACCAGCTTCGACGGCGGCTGGAAGACCAGCGGCTACTGGACCAACGAGTCCGCGGCCTGGGCCGACGGCAAAGTGGGCGGTGTGGCTCTGATGGTCCGCATCAAGGGCAACTCCGTGAAGATGAATATGGAGATTGTGGAGCGCACTGCCGGTCTCTGCGTGATGCCCATCAAGCAGGAAGGCATGATGCCCAAGGCTATCAAGCCCTGGTTCCCCCTCGGATACTGATTTAGTGTTGAGGAGTTGAGGAGTACCCATAAACCCATAAACCCATAAAAGATTAAGGGCTGCGGTCATCACGATCGCAGCCCTTTTAATGCTAAACCTCAAAAGTTTATGTCCTATAAATATTAAACTAAAAAGATGAAATTAATAAAAAAAATATGAAAACAAACAAACTAATATAACATGAGTCAATTTTATATGGGGGCATCCGCGATTATTCCTCTGTGACGCGGATGGTGAGGTCGGAGGCGGCTTTCTCTGCCTTGTCGCAGGCCTCCTCGATATCAGCGCCCGTGGCGAGCATCACGCCCACGCGACGGTGGCCGCGTACCTCCGGTTTGCCGAAGATGCGCATGTCGGTGCCGGGAGTGGCAAGTGCTTTCTCCATGCCGGAGAAGATGATGTCGTTGCCGTTGCCTTCGGCGAGCAGCGCGCGGGAGGCTGAGGGACCGTAGAATTTGATTTCAGGGATGGGCAGGCCGAGAAGGGCACGGACGTGAAGCGCAAACTCGGAGAGATGCTGCGAGATGAGCGTCACCATGCCTGTGTCGTGCGGACGGGGTGAGACCTCCGAGAAAATCACATGGTCGCCGCGGATGAAGAGTTCCACGCCGAAGATTCCGTAGCCGCCGAGGGCCTCTGTGATCTTGGCGGCAATCTCCTTGGCGCGCTCCAAGGCGGTCTCGCTCATGGGCTGCGGCTGCCAGCTGCGGCGGTAGTCGCCGTTCTCCTGATAGTGGCCGATAGGCTCGCAGAAGGATGTGCCGCCGATGTGGCGCACTGTGAGGAGCGTGATCTCATAATCGAAGTCGACGAAGCCCTCCACAATCACATCGCCATGGCCGGCACGGCCACCCTCCTGTGCCTCATGCCAGGCGGCTGCCACCTGGCTCGCGTCGCGCACAAGGCTCTGGCCGTGGCCCGAACTGCTCATCACAGGCTTAACAACGCACGGGAAACCTATCTCCTTCACCGCATTGCGGAATTCCTCCTCCGTGGAGGCAAAAAGGTAGGGGGATGTGGGGAGACCCAATGTCTCAGCGGCAAGCTGGCGGATCTCGCGGCGGTTCATCGTGGTGAAAGTAGCCTTTGCCGTGGGCACCACATTCCAGCCCTCTTTCTCAAGGGCGATGAGCGTAGGAGTGGCGATAGCCTCGATCTCGGGGATGATGTAGTCGGGGCGTTCCTCCTCTACTATGCGGCGAAGAGCATCGCCGTCGAGCATCGACACTACAATTGCCTTGTCGGCCACATGCATCGCCGGAGCACCGGCATATTTGTCGAGGGCCACTACCACCACGCCATAGCGCTGCAGTTCGATGGTGACCTCCTTGCCGAGCTCTCCGCTGCCCAGCAATAACGCTTTCTTACCTTGTCTCATGAAGGGTGTGCCTATTTCTGTCATCTTTTCTGTTGGTTTTTAGTGAAACCGGAGGAGCGAAGCGACGCTCCCGGGATTCTAATGCTTAATTTTTTGCAAAGTTATCCAAAATGACTTAATTTTGCAATATCAACGGCTAATTCCGTTTCTTAAATAAACAGCCGCTCTGCCTATCGCTCTGCGACTACACATCATGAAATCAAACCCCAAAATCATATGAAGACACAAAACGCAGGCAAGATCCACGGCATTTTGTTTATGGCGCTGTTCGCATGCGCCTCATTCTTTATCGGACAGGCCCCCTTCATGAAGGCCATCTCCTTCTCCCCTCTCATCATCGGCATCATATTAGGTATGATATATGCCAACTCACTGCGCAACCATCTGCCGGAGACCTGGGGTCCCGGCATCCAGTACTGTTCGAAGCGAGTGCTGCGCCTCGGCATCATCCTTTACGGTTTCCGCCTCACATTCCAGAATGTGGTGGAGGTGGGACTGGCAGGTATCACCGTTGACTGCATCATAGTGGCCGTAACGATATTGGGCGGTGTGCTCGTGGGCAAATGGATGAAGATGGACCGCGACATCGCGCTTCTCACCTCGATAGGCAGCGGCATCTGCGGCGCGGCAGCCGTGCTCGGCGCCGAGGCAACCCTCCATACGAAGGCTTACAAGACAGCCGTGGCAGTAGCCACCGTCGTTATTTTCGGCACACTCTCCATGTTCCTATACCCGATGGGCTATCGCGCCGGCATCATCGACCTGACGCCGGAGCAGATGGGCATCTTCTCGGGCGCCACGCTGCATGAGGTGGCACATGCCGTAGGTGCCGGAAACGCAATGGGAGGCGAGATTGCCGACATATCAATTATCGTGAAGATGATCCGCGTGATGCTTCTTGTGCCGGTATTGCTGATTCTCGGCTGGTGGGTGGCTGCCCGCCTGCGCAAGCATCCCGAAGCTGCTGAAGAGTACACCAAGACCAAAGTGCAGATTCCATGGTTTGCCGTAGGCTTCCTTGTAGTGATTGGATTCAACTCGCTCGATTTGCTGCCGGGCGCAGTGGTAGGCTGGATCAATGAATTCGACACCTTCCTTCTCACGATGGCCATGGCAGCCCTCGGTGCGGAGACCAGCTTCGACAAATTCAAGAAAGCCGGAGCGAAACCCTTCCTGCTTGCCGGCATCCTATATATATGGCTCATCTTCGGCGGCTACCTCCTCTCAAAATATCTTGTGCCCCTGATCGGCTGAGGAATTTTTAGAAAAATTTCAATATTTTTCGCGAAAAATTTGGTGGGTTCAAAAAAAGGTATTAACTTTGCAATCGCTTTGAGGGAGCAATCCTGACGAAGCCCAGTCTCGGGGTGTAGCTCAGTAGGTTTAGAGTACGCGTCTGGGGGGCGTGAGGTCGCAAGTTCGAATCTTGTCACCCCGACTGAGAAGAAAGAAAACGCCTGTAAGTGAATTGCTTACGGGCGTTTTCAATTTTCTGCCGGGACAAAAACGGGACACGTCGTTTTTGCAATTCCGGAGACTTGAGTTAATAACCTGCATTATTTGGCGGCGTCAGCCTGCTAAATAATGTTAAAAAAATGTGTCCAAACCAAAGCCCCACACCTAAAAATGCAGGTGTGGCACCATCCAGAACCATGATGAGCGGCGTTGCCTCCGCCATCCAGTACACATTGCCTGTCTACCGTGAGACGGAAGGCTGCAATTACATCGAGTTTTATGCGTTCGACCCGGACGCCGGGCGACTCCGGCGGAAACGCATCAAGACGAACCGCATCAAAGGAGTGGTAAAGCGCCGGCAATATGTGCGCGATGTCATCAAGCGAATCACAGAACAGTTAACAAGAGGATGGAATCCTTGGATTGCTAAGGATACCTCCGACCTGCATTTGTTTGCCGAAGCCCTCGACCGATTCGATACGCATATCAGCAAGATGCTTGAGAGCGGTTACTACCGGAAGGAAACCTACAATGGGTACAAGTCCTACCTCAAAATTCTTCGCGAGTATTCTAAGAAGAACAAACCTATCTACTACGTCTACCAGTTCGACCGCACCTATTGCGTTGACTTCCTCGACTACTCGTTCATCGAGCGAGACAATGGCGCTCAGACGCGCAACAACTATCTCCACTTCCTGCGGCTCTTCTCCGGCTTTCTTGTTGATAAAGGTTATATCAAATCACGCCCTACCGACGGTATTGCTCCGATAAGCAAGCGACTTTATAAGAAGGAACGTAGCGTTATCCCCTTACAAAAGGTCTCAGCCATCTCAAATTACTGCTATGAGCACGATAAGCACTTTTTGCTGGCGTGCTACCTGCTGTACTATTGCTTCATTCGTCCTGTTGAAATGGTCAGGCTTAAGATTGATGACTTCAATCTGAAATCCGGCACCATCACGATACCTGCCGAATGCTCGAAGAACAAGAAAAGGCAGACAGTGACGGTTCCGAAAAAGGTGTTGAAATATGCCATCGACCTCGGCATATTCGCAGAACCTGTCCAATATTTCATCTTCTCCGACCACTTAAGGCCCGGCGAGAATGAGATAGACCCCAAGATGTTCCGCGACCACTGGGCGAAACTGCGTAAGCCGTTAGGATTGCGGAAAGAATGGAAATTCTATTCATTGAAAGATACCGGCATCACTGAAATGCTCAGATCAAATAAGGTCCAGAGCATTGATGTAAGGGACCAAGCACGGCACTCTTCGCTTTCTATAACCGACATCTATACGGATCACTCCGAGCGGCAAAATCCTGAAATCTATGATTTAGATGGAGCGCTCTAATCGGTAATCGGATAGAACTCACCCTTCATCAACTGCGACATTCCATCATCGGAGAATGTCGCAGTTATTTTTTCGCATAGATACCTTTTCCCCCGAATGTAGAAAATCGAACGCACATCCGGAATCTTATCAGCCAGGAATTTTAGTTTCATCTTTTCCTTAGGTTTTATGAGTATCCCTTTCTGATAGTTTTTATAACGAGTCTTAATCGACAAGCGTTCATCCACTGCAGGGCATGCCTGACCTGTCGGCGTGCCTATGCCATCCCAGATAGCAATAAGGATTTTATCGTAATACTCCGGCGATTTCACCTCATCATTATTTTTGCTAAGAATGCAATAGCCATACGGTTGACGTATCTCATATTCATCCAAATCTTCCTGCTCGCTAAAACTCGATGGATTTAGCGCCACAGCATATCCTCTTGTCCATGAAAGATAACTTATTTTTGCAGGGACGAATTTAATCTCAATCGACTCCTCCGAATCAACATCATAGACATGATCTCCATAGTAGTTAAGATTTATTCTACGGAAATAGCATCTATCAATATTATCTTTAGACACATAACGCGAATACTCCGGCACCACTTGCCAGATGAAGAATGTTTCCGGTTGTTTGATATGGAAAAGAGAGCCACGAACACCTCCCCTTTCAGCGTCCTTTGTTGTCTGTCCGAATCTTGTACGATATTGATTGTAAAATTCATTGTATTCCGCCACAGTCTCAAAAGTCATTACTTTTGAACTGTCCTTCATCATCAATTCTATAAACCAATTGCAAGATGCAAATTTCCACTCATCATCACCCCTATCTACGAAATGAATTCTTGAAGCAGCACGATATTTGCATAAATCATCCTTGTAAGAAACATCCGAACTGAAATCATCCACAACATTTTCAATGTTGACCACATGGTTAAGTGAGTCAACATCCTTGGAATATTGCATAGATATTGTTTTCCGCTTATAGTCAATCTCGAACTCGCACACAAGAAACCTCTCCAGATGCGCGAAGAATTCCGGGAACGACCAATGAGGGAGAGCCCGGGCGATTTGTGGTGCATCCCACACAGCCGGAATGGTATTGCACACTAAAAGAAACCTGTCCTCCGAATTCTCCCATGGTGAAAAATCATATGTGAATCCTGCGGCCTCACAGATTTTCTTTGCTATGAAAAGCAGGTAAGGCATGTAAGAGAGTTTCCCTGCCTCCACCGTGCTGTCTGCCCATGCAGGATTACTGATACCTGTGATTTCGTTGTTAAGATACCCATCCGCGCTGTCATTCACCCATTGAAACGGCAGATAGTCCGCGCCGTTATCAATTGTCGGATAGAAAGGCGTAAGAGGCAATCTTGTAGGATATGATCCTAAATTCAATTCGTTGATGTATATGTCATCATAATCAACCGAGAAATTCTGCACAGAGCGACCCTCCAGGAATTGCACCTTGATTTCAGACTCGCTTGCCTCCACCACTGAAATCACTCCTGACTTGCAGAACTCTCCGTCAATGATTGTGGCATCCAGCACCACGATTCTTGAATTGAAATCCATGCGCTCCATATTCCCGAAAATCTTTTGATTCTGCGCACAACCGGCCATCGGCAGCGTGATAGAAAGCGTATATGCGTCGGAATCCGTGAAAGCACGGTTTTCCGATATATACTCAAAAGATGATCCGGATTTGATAACGGCCTGTTTGCCGTCGATAATCAGTTCCATTTTTTAGAAATCTTTAGGTGATTTGTTTTTGAGATAAGTTTTATATTTTTCCTCCGCCGACACAATCCCATGCTCACCGGCCACAGAGACGGCGGCATCAATAGGACGGCTGAGTCGATCATTTAGTGCCGCCATTGCCTGCGCATTCTGGGCCACGGCGGCCACCATGAGCGCCGATGATTCGCCCGATTCCGCAATCCGCACCATCGAATCATTGGCGCGGATGGAGCGCGACACATCCTCTTCCTTGAGAGAACCGATGGTATTTGTGCGCTGCGCATAGTCGAGTGCCTCAATCATCGGGCGAGCCACCGGCGAAGCGAGCAATTTTTGCGAAGCGACCCATTCGCCGGCGTGCACGATACCTGCAGGTTCATTCACAGCCCCCGGTCTTGTGAATCCGCCCTGCGAATAGCCCTGAGCCTCCGCTGCCTGCTGCTGCTTCTTGATTAACGCAATCTGCACGGCGCCCTGAGCCACGGCGATTGCAGCAGCAATAGGCGCGAGCACATGACCCACAACCGGTATAGCAGCCGCAGATCCATAGGCATTCAGAGCATTTGTTGCGGTCTGAGCCACGGCCTGTATCACCTGCATAGCGAACTGCTTCTTCGACTGTTCGCTCTTCATGTTAGCAAGTTCCTTCTCACGTTCCTTCTCCAGTCGGCGAACCCTGTAAGAATTCCCCTGTGCCGCATCGATTTCTGCATCATAGCGCTTCTTCACCTCAGCTGCCTGAATCTCATACTCCGCTTTCTGGAATTCAGTCACGGTAGACATCACCGACATTGCAATAGCACCTGTCGCAGTTATAGCCTCTCCCAAAGCCGCGAGAGGGTCGGCATCCGGATCTTTGAGTGCTTCGGCGAAATCAGCCCAGGAGTCAGCCATTGTGGTTATCATCGACACCCATTCCGATTTGCACTCCTTCAGAGGAGACAGGATATTGTCTCTCAATTGGCCACCGATGCGCTGCAGGGCTACTTCATACTCATCCTGGTTGATAACGCCATTCTCCAGCGCCTCATCGAGTTTCTGTTTCTCCTCCATGAATTTATCCTTCGCTTCATCCACCTTGTTTTTAGCATTCTCCGGTTTTTTCATTCCGGGAAGATCCTCCTTCTCTTTTTTCTCCTCCTCTGCCTCTGCCTCATTGAGTTTTGCAATCCAGTCGCGATACTCCTCCTCCTTGATTTTTTTTAATCGGAACAATTCCTCGACTGCTGCGCACTCCATATCATACTTTTCTTTGATTGGATGGTATTCAAAGCTCTTCCGGAACTCCTCAACCTTCGCCATCAGTTTTTGCTGTTTCGACTCCTGGTCTTTGAGCAAAAGGTCGTCAATTTGCCGTTGATATTCCTCATATTCCTTATCAGTTTTCTTATATAGAGCCTGCTGGTCCATGAGGGCGTTGTAGCGGATTTTCAGCAATTCCTCCTCCATACGCAACTCCTCTGCGAGAGTGTGGCTCGACTTAGATGCATAGCGGGCCTTCAGGTCGCGTTCCTCGGCCTGCGCAATTCGTTGAATCACCTCCTTATTCATCGCCAACCGCTGCTCATTTGCCTTAGAGAGGAACTCCTCACGCTTGCGTGCGAGTGCCTGGCACTGGTCATCCTCCTGTATGCCCCATTTCTCATAAAGCGCAATCGAGTCGTCATAATACTTCTCATCGGCGGCGAGCTTGCGCTTGTTATATTCCAGATAATTTATTTCGCCCGTCATTCTGAGCGCCATAATTTCAGTCTGTTCCTTATCACGAGCGGCCTTAATCTGGTCGAGCTGCTCCTTGAATTCCTTCTTAGCCTTCTTCGCGTCCTTCTCAGCCTGCACCTTCGATGTGTAGCCGGTGCCGGATCCTGAACCCGTGCCGGAATCTTCACCTGATTGAAAATTCGCTTTCTGCTCCTCTTGAGCCGAGTTGACCTCCTGTTTCTGCAATTCCTCGCCATAAACTTTCATAATGGCATCGGCTTTTGCATCTTCCGTCTGAAGTTTTTTATCTATATTATCAATTTTCATCTCCAAAGAATTCTGCCTTGAAGAAGTACCCATTTGTCCAAAAACCTGTGTAGGCACAAATCCGCTGGATGAAGTTTTCGGAGAGGCGAATCCTGAAGAATTTGTAGCATTCAGATTAGCATTAATCTGCTTTTCCACATTGAGTTCATCCTGGGCCTGCTGCCTTTGAATCGCCAGGTCTGCCTTTTTCTTGCCAATTTCAGCGAGTTTTTCTTTCGCTCCTTCCAATTCATATTTTTTTCTCAGAGAAGCCAGATATTGGTCGAGCGCTTTCTTATTCGCGCGATACTTCCCTGTCGTAGCATCGAGTTGAGCGTTATAGTTTGGGATGATCTTATTAAGCGCATTAACCGCCTTCTGCCGTTCGTCGAGCGATAATTTCTCATTTCTTGCAGCCTGCACGAGAAGATCTATCTTGTTTTTCTCGTCAGTCAATTTTTTCTCAGCATCCGTCTTGATGTCATTCAATGCTTTTTGTGCTTCAACAACATTATTGGTACGATTCCTGAAAATCAATAATGCCGCTGCCGCCGCCACAATTGCAGCCGTCAGAGCCACCCAATTTGTAGCGGCCAAAGCCTTATGCCATCGTTGCTGCATTGCATAATTCACCTGCATTCCATTAGTGAAATACTGAACAGCATTCGTTACACCTGCAATCGCGAGTTGAAACGGCGATAGTAGGAATTTACCTACGGCAAGAGTAGCATTCCAAACTTTTTGCAGGACTACTAATGCCTTCGTCTTGATTGCTGCAAAATTCACTGCAATCGAATATGCAGCAATTGCCGCAGTGGTAGAAATAATTGCGGTCTTGTTATCATAAATAAAAGAAACCGTTGACGCCAGCACCCTGAGCAATGCCGACGACGAAGAGATTATATGCGACATCACCGGCGCGAGTTTTTGTCCGAGCTCCACCCTAATCTCATTGACGGCCTTCTGCGCCTTTTCGAGAGAAGCCTGCACGGTGGTGTTCTGCACGTTGAATTCCTTGTCGATAGACGTGCCCTCCTTGAAAGCCACATTTGCCGCCTCCTGCTGCGCCTTGACCTCATCGATATGTGTGGCAAGAGTAGAGAGCGCGGAAATGGCACGTGAACCATTCTCCCCCATATCCTTGAACATCGGCGAAAGCACATCCATTCCACCAGCCTTCTGAAGCGTATCGAGGAAAAGCAAGAGCGCGCCGTTGGTATCAGTCTTGATCATGTCGGAGAATTTCTTGACGTCGAGTCCTGCCACCTTCGCATACTTCGCCGGCTCCTGCATCATTCGCACAATCACCTGCGATAGTGCCGTAGAAGAAGCCTCAACCTTCTGCTCGTTGCTGTCGAGCACGGCGCCGAAGCCCATAATCTGCTGGATCGTCATACCTGCCTGTGCACCAACGCCACCCATTCGGGAAGCGAATTCCGCGAGATATGGCGCGGAAGCCGAGCAATTCTGCGACAACTCATTAATCACCGAACCGACCTTCAGCAAAGATTGCTCAGTGCCATAACGCTTTTCATCACCGAAGATGCCGGTCAGTTTGGAAAGCGTCAGTGTAGCCCCCTCTCCGAGGTCATCGAGCGCGACGTTGATCTTATCTGCAGCGCGCACGAAACCCAAGACATCCTCCTGCGAAGTCTTGCCCAGACGTCCTGCCTCCTGCGCCAGTTTGTTAAGATCCTCACGTGATGAACGTGTGTCAATTCCCTTGAAAGCCTCATTCAGTGTCTCAACATCCTCAGAGGTCATTCCGGTAAACTTTCGCACGTTCGCCATCTCCTGGTCCATCGAAGCGAACGCGTCCACTGCCTTCCTTCCGGCATCCACCACGGCACCACCCCATTGAGTAAGCAAATCGATAGCTGGCCATGCGCCCAAAGCCCAATCCTTAAACTTTGACCATGCTGACTGACTTCCTTTCAATTCTTCGTTCAATTCGTCAATACGTCCCTGAACTCTCTTGATTTGTTCAGCATAATTGCGCCAAGCCTCCGTATCAGGCTTAGTCATCTTCAATTCATTCTTGAGATATTTCAGCGCATTCCGTAGGCCGTGTATTGAAGAATTGCTAAGGTCATTGAGCACTATACCTGTGCCCTTTGCTGCCGATTCCGTGCGGTTCAATTCCTTCTGAACGCTCTCGATTTCCTTACGCAGTTTCCTGGCATCCTTCTTTTTGCCGGCGTCCATTGCATCCTGCAATTGCTTGTCGAGGTCTGCCGCCTTTTTGCGCAACCTCTCCATGGCATCCTCTGCCTGCTCGCCATTGACGAACAGGCTTACTGTTGCCTTATCATTGATGTTATTGCTCATATCTTTTGGGGATTTTCCACAAAGATATTTTGGCCAAAACATCCATAAAAAGACGAAAACGCCACTGCGGATATCGCAGCGGCGTCTTTCGTTAATCATCCCAGAAATACCTCTTTTTCTTCTTCCTTTTTCTTTGGTAGTCCTTGTCAAACCACGGCAAAGATTTCGGATGGTCAGAAGAAGACCTATGCCTTTTATGGCCCGGTTCGTCGGGCTTGACATCCGTCTTCCACACTCCCACCACTATTATTGCCACAAAAATTACAATGAGAATAATCAATGTTTCCATGAGATGATCTTTTTTAATTCCTGCAAATGTAACGCTATCCTACGACAAACGCAACTGCCGGTCCTCTTCCTGCTCTTCCGCGTCGGCATCTTCCGCCTGATCGAGGTCGTACATCCTGATGTAAGTGCCGAGGATGTTGAAGAGAGCCACCAGATCTGAAGCATCTTCGAAGCGGATGCTGCCGAGCGGCGTAATCTCGTCGGGAGTGTCGATGATTGCTGAAATCTTAAACTGCTCGCTGTCGGGCATACCTGCATTGTTGAAACTCATCACTTTTGAGATTGTGATTGATGGTATCGGGCTTCTCATGCGACACCCCCTTTCTTGCATTTGTCGGAGACCAGCAGGAAACCGAGTGATGCGAAAGCTGCGGTAAAGGCCAGAGCGTCGCAACCCAGGATCACGCCGGCATAGCAAGATGCGGCGCTGATGGCGGCGAGGGTTAGAGACTTGCGGCGTGCGAGTGAGATAGCACTGGTGCACATTTTCCGTACGTTGATAGCACGGAGGGCGCGGGAGATGCGCACGGTGGGCGTCATTGAAGGCGCGCCCGGGACCTTGATTGAAATTGTGTTCATAACAATTACCATTGTGGATTATCGCTATGGGCAGGCATAAAAACGGCTGCCCTTCCGTTGCGATAATCCACGATGGTCCGCCGATGCGTCAAAGTAAGATTCGGAAGAGCAGCCTTAAGAGGTGCTGTAATATGTAACTTCGCGAAGTAAACTTCGGGAAGACTACGGGCATAAAAAATGCCCGATGTATGTCGAGCGTCAACCGGACGCACTCGGAACGGACTAACCGTCATGGATTATCGCACTGCAAATTTACGACAAATAAATCACACTTCCAAAAGAAAATCACTTTTTCTTTACCTGGTTCGCTGTTTTCTCAGCTGCTTCTTCCCAAAAGTCCATCATCGCGAGCTCCCTGCGCTGCGATTCCACAGCGGATGATTCATCTATCACCGAATATTCCGTTATGACCTGTTCTTTAGAGAGCCTTGGCGCAATCAAAGTGAAGTCAGTAGGCACTCCAAGAGGCGGATAACAGAACGATAGGCACAAACTCTCTCCGTTGTGTGATATTGAGAAGTCACCCTTGGTTATGAAGTCGAGTCCAAGAGTGATGTCGCAGTCGGGATCCGAATTCGGATTTGGATTAACTGCCGCATTGATCGGTATAAGGACACCCCCGAGCACAATGCATATCCTCACTTTTGAGACATCGCACACTGCCGAGCCTCCAAATGGTGAGCGCATCCGCTGACTTCCATTAGGCTTTAGCCGTAGGAAGTCGGCAACACGCTGCGATATGACAGACTGCGAGCAGCCTGTGTCCCATAATGCCCGGATGCTTGCAGAAACGAATGACCCGTCTTCAGGAGAGCATATTACGATTTCTGAGACGATGCGACCCCTGAACATATTGAAACTGCCTGTGAATGCGTAAGGATGATCTTGTGATTCCATGCCGCAAAGATAATAAATAAAAGGCTACACCATTTTATTCCATTGTCAAATCTGCATCCAGAGCATCGGCGATGATAGCGAGCGTGTCAATAGTTACATTGTATTTCCCCTGCTCAATTCTCCCGATGTGATTGAACGCAATGCCCGTCAACTTAGCGAGATGACGCAAAGTGAAGCCTTTTGCTTCCCGTGCTTTCCTCACCTGCTCCCCGATTCGCTTCCTTGCCTCTCTGATTATCTCCTGCGGAGAAGAGAAGATTATCTCGTAATGATTCTCCCGAATCCACTCAGCCATTCCGGATGCTATTGACGGAAGAGATGCTGTATCGTATTCCGAAAGGTCATTGAGCGGAGTGAATGTCTGCGTGTTGTTGAAGTCTCCTTCACGGAATCTACACACAATCTCATTTTCAACATCGGTGAGGACCCACCAAAGTGGATCCTCACCGGATTTCTGCAATAGGTATTTTGCCATATGTATCAAAGTATTTCTATGAATTCCTCTCCAAGCACGAAATTGACTCCTTTCCTGCCACTTGTGGCGAAGACCTCCACTGTGCAATTGTCGTAAATGACAATGCCATACTGATTTTTCGCGCCTACGTGCACCCACTCCGGAGCATCCTTGCCTGTAATCTTCGTGAATTGCTCCGCAGAGATTGCTTCCTCCCATCTCCAACTCTTGCCGGACGCTGAATTATGGCGTGGGAGAAGCAATTCAACGCCATTGGCGAGGATTAAGAGGCTGCCCGGATTTTCATCCGAAACAATCTTTGAAATCCTTTTACGCTCTACTGCCGATGTGCCTCCAAACTGTGGCACATTCTGCTTGCCGCTAAAGAATCCGATGGGATTCTGGATGTATTTCTCGGAAGAAATGTTGCGGATTGAATTCTCGCTACCGTTGATGAGTGCTGAAATCTGAGTTTTCATAACAATTGGTGGCCGACTTTATCCTCCTGCCGCGGGAGTTCTAATGTTTACGATGCAAAGTTAACGCTTTATTTCGGTTTGTGCAAATATATTTACACAATATTTTTATGTTTCACAACATATTTTCCTAAAAATTCAGCCTTGATAAAAGGCTGATAATAAACGGATAAATTCCTATTAAAAACCCGATTTCTAAGCATTGATTTACGTTTTTCCGGAGGTAAAAAAACGTAAATTACTGATTATAAATCGCGTAAAGAGGATAAAAGGGGAAAATTTCCCCTTTTTCCGCACGGAGTGCCCCCGCCCGCCCTACGGAGCGAGCCGCCCTCCCCTCCTTGAGGAATGCGGAATATGCGGTTGCGCTGTGGGATGCAGGCCCTCCCGCAGCGCAGCCATCGGCGGGCGGTAATAGGCCAATGTGCAAGCCAATGCCGCACTTCGTCGCGGCATTGGCTTGCGCCTATTTTTTGATTGACTGTTCGGTATTGTTCTCTTGCGACGTACCTAATTTTTTTTGGGGGCCAGTGTGCTTGCGCGTAGAGCGGAGCGGAGGGCGCATATGAACGGAAGAAATCCGCTTTTGCTCGGGGCTGAGGCTGGCCGGGCCGAGGGAGGTGAAAAGAAGCGCCGAGGAGATGGCAAGTAGATGTCGATGCCATAGCCGGTAAGCCCTGGAGCCGTAGACTTCCTGTAAGGATGTCGGAGGCGGAAGGCAGGCAATGGCATTGTGGGGGATGGCTTCAGCCGAAGGAAGAAGCCGATTCGCCCAAATCTTCTTGCCCTGCCACGGCGCTTCTCACCGACCGACAGCGCGGACGGCCTCAGACCCGAGGGGGCAGGGGTGGGTTCAGTTTCCCTCCTCCGCTGCCGGCAATTCCGGAGAAGGTGTGAGCGTCTCCTCGATGAGGGCTGCCTTCGCCTGTGCCTTGCACTCCTCGGCGAAGGCGTTGTAGGCGTCAAACTCCTCCGGCTTCGAGTCGCGCTGGCGGAGCACGGCAAACTCCGCCGACACCGAATAGCGTTCGCGGATGAGGGAAGTGACGCGCTCCTCATACTGCGCCTCGGAATACGGAGGTATGTCAGCAATAG
>OGNF01001203.1_pt1 | contig 24536 bp, 16 predicted proteins | sample 1573321 | NCBI WGS metagenome assembly OGNF01 (sample SAMEA2581911, study PRJEB24529) | metagenome | biome: Human gut stool | place: China | collected 2011
TCCTGTCTGTAAAAATTAGTTTCTGTATTCCTTATTGCATCGTCTATTCGAGCGGGATCTTTTTGAAAATCAAATCCTCCCACAATAAGACTGTCCACAAAAGCCTTCATAGAAGGGTATTCTTTTACCATACCTTCATCGGGCAACGTACTGTAGAGATGATAATAAAGCCATATTTCAAAGCATGGATTACTTTGAGCTACATTCCATGCCTGATAGGGTTTCATTTCGCTATACTGCCTGGCAATAGAATCATTTTGACATGCACAAAACTCCCTGAGTGGTTGAATTTTGCCTTCTTTCTCCCATGAGTCAGTATCAATGGCGAACCAGATTTGATCTCCCTGCATGAAATCAAGGGAATACCTGCGTGTATCCGACAACAGGATACGATCTGCCAAAGCCATGAGCTTCAATGGGTCGGTGCCATCTTCCGGAGGGATAACAATCAACTCAAGATTGGAAGATAATCCTTCAAAAAAATTGAAATAGCCCTTCTCCGTTTCAGCACCTTCGCAGACAATATAAATTTTGCTGGCGTCCTTCGATGGCGCATGTTTGGTGTAATCCTTACGTCTTGTTATCATATCACCACTTTAAGTCAGATAGATTGGAAAGGAAAGGTATGCCTCCATAACGCCCTGTCAGGTATCCGTTCTCGATATTGGCAGTCTTATGGATATTATAATCACTCAAGGGATAGAGTTGGGTTGACTGATTCACATCCTTTTGAGCAAACCATATTTCGTCAGGACGAAAGATGTTCTGGTCAAGCAGGCAGCTTTCATGTGTCGTGAATATAATCTGACCCCGCGCATCCTTACTGTCAGAGATTTTTCGCATAATACTCTTGATCATTATCGGATGTATGCTCCTTTCAATCTCATCAATTACAAATACACCTCCCTTGCGAAGAACCGAATATAACAGAGGCATATACTCGACAAGTCGCCGGGTGCCGTCGGATTCCTCACGGATATTCATGCCAATCTCCTGTCCATCGGATTTTTTATGAACAGCAATCAAGGATTTGGCCATCACAACGCCATCATACACGATTACGTTAAACGGATCAATTGCCTGAGGTTTCCCCGGATTGGCTTTGGCTGCATTATAGATGGTCTTGAGAGGAGTGTTGTCTTTAATATCGTCTTCGTTTATTACCATCGAGTTGACGCGCAGAGAGAATATGCCTGTATTCAGCTCCGGGATTATCTCGTTGACGAGCGCGGCAAAATCCGGGTCTTTCTCAAGAAAATAAGGCAATGCTTCTGCTGTCATTGAAGGTGCCACCACCTGAAGCCGCGAAAACCAATCGTATGCTTCTTTCACAACAGGCAACTCTTCCGGATAATAGCGCCCGAAGAAAGAGAGAACCAACATGTCTGGACGAATCACACGGCCTATCGCATCAAGAAAAACGTCAGCGGATTTTTCATCGCTTCCTGCCGTAAAAAACTCCTGCGAGACATGGATGTCCTTGTTGCTGCGTGTGAAAATCGGCATATCTTTTGTTTTCCCACTTATAGACAGTTCTTCCTGCCGTACTGTCATACCGGTGAATACGACATGATAATAAAAAATCCGGTCGCCGGTGAAAAACTCCACAGCCAGTTCTGACGGGCGAGAATGTCCGTCTCTGTCAAGTTTGAAATAAAGGTCATCCGGAATCTGGAGATCTCCGAGTTTCTCCGACATCACCATCGCCCTTAGCAACGATATACATTTGAGCAGGTTGCTTTTCCCTGCGCCGTTTGCTCCGTATATGGCGGACATGCGCAGAGCGGTGGCATGATTGCATATCACCTTATGCCAGTCATGGCTATGGCTCTTGCTGGAAGGGAACGTGTTGAACTCAACAGTATCCCTGAATGACATTATATTTTCGGCTGCAAATCTTAGTAGCATTGCGTATAACGTTTGATTCTAACGGCAAAGTTACGATTATTTTCTGATTACAACAAGAAAATCGGCTGAATAGTTTGGCATGGCGTTAGAATTTAACAGAATCGACATCATCTCGACCGAAACCATGACCCGACGCTCGGTGTTGACACCTCTTGATACATCAGCATTCCAAAGCGGAACGTAAAGAGCCACCTCCTCCCGGCACAAGCTCTACTACTCATCCTCTGATATGGAAGATTACCACTCATCTTCTTTCGGGAATATTTTAGGGGTAAAAATATGTTTGTATTTTTGTTTGTATGCCCCGATTTGTTTGTATGGGAATATTCCGGACTGGCGTTTTATGGCCTCAAATAGCATAATATGTTTGTATTTAGGTCGGTTAATAAGGATTAAACAACTGAAATACAACATTAAAACCATTCTTCAACGAGGAGGAGTACTAAGCCTCGATTTATAAATAAATAATCTAATAATCAGTCTTATAAACAATGTGAATTTGTTTGTATGGCTGATATTTTTATACTCTATAATGGTGTTTTATCGCCTCAGATGGTAAAATTTGTTTGTATTCGGACAGCATAATCAGTTATTGTTTGTATATAATCCAAAATCTATTAGTGGAAATATAAAGTTGCTACAGCAATTATTATTAGAAAACCCTTGGCATTGTCACAAAAATACCGTAATTTTGTGACAGTTAATTGTGATATCAATGAATGTCGCTGACAATGTAGCACGTGAAAGAATTTTGGGTCTTGAACGAGGTACAATATTATTTCCTTCAGATTTTGATGATATTGCCACAGACACAGCAATTCGTCAACCGCTGAGCCGTATGGCGAAATAATCAGAGTGAGCCGGGGTATTTATTGTTATCCGCGTTCAAATCCTTGCGGCGTCGTCAGCCGGGGGTTACTTCGGTGAGGTCTACGAGGCGGTGGAGGATGGCGAAGACTATCAGGCCGGCGGGGGTGTGGATTTCCAGTTTGGCGGCTATGTTGCGGCGGTGCGTGGCCACAGTGTGCACCGAGATACACAGACGGTCGGCTATCTCCTTGTTTACCAATCCTTTGGCCACGCAGCGGATTATATCCTTCTCGCGTTCGCTGAGCAGGGCGAGCTGCGGGTCTGCGGGGGCACCGTCCGCTGTTTTCTCCTTCTTGAGGTCGCGTCCGTTGTCGCGCAATTGCTTTTCAAGGCGGCGCACCGCCGGGACCAGCAGCCGGCTTTCCACGTCGAAGTGGCTGAGCATGTCGCGCTCACACGTGATGATGTCGAAGAGCACGCCGCTGAGCCGCGCGTTGTCCTTCTGCTTGTAGTGATAGATGAAGAGGTCCTTCAGTTCCTTGAGTTTCTCGGCGGTGTCCACGTGGCTGTCCGAATAGCACGATATATTGTAATCGCTGTCGAGTTCACCTTCGAGAAGCCGTTCCACATACTTGAAAATCACCTCGTTTTCAAATTCCATGTGCTTTTTCACCTCCACCACATAATCGTCGTAAAATTTCATCAACAGGGTGGTGACTTCGTTGGAGTCGGAGTAATTAATTGCTTCGATGAGGTTGCGGCGAATCTTGATAAGTTCGATGTCCAGGAAATAGGAATGTGCGTTCTTAAGGTAACGCATCAAAGAGGAAAGGGAGATGTCGGAGTCGCTGAAGGGGTATCCGCTGAGCAGGTTGCACACACACAGGAAGGTGCCGGCATGCACATTGTTTTCGCGGCAGACGAACTCCACGGAGCCGTCGCCGAAACCGAACGAAATTCCGAAGCGGCTGATGGCGGGCAGCAGCATCGCGTTGTCTGAAATCAATTCCCGCATTTTGTTGGAAGCGCGGTATCCTCTTTGTTTGTCTATCATGGTCATGGTCAGTTTTTCCCATGCAAAGTTACTTCGATTAATCGGGCGGTACAATACTTATTTGAAGTGATTTTTCAACCCGGAGCCATATTTTCACACCTCCGGCACCCTCTGCCTTCACTTGAAATATGGTCTTTTTCGGGTATTGCACAGCCTTTTCAACGGCAGTAACTTTGCATCGTAAAAACTCAAACCGCACATTAACCATAATAGCAAAGATAGAAATGAAACAAGTGAAAAAACTGTTCGGCGCACTGCTGGCGGTGCTCCTTATGACCACCATCGCAGCTTGCTCCGACGACAAGAAGAACGATGAACCCGCAGCCCCGGCGGCCAAGAGCATAGAGGGCAGCTACACCGGCCCGATGTCATGCACGGTGATGGGCAACGAGAGTGTGTTCGATGACCTGACATTCGAGGTGGAGGCCACCGACGATGCCACCGTATCGGTAACCATTCCGAGCTTCGGCGAACCGCCCATGAAGATGCCGTCAATGACAGTCAGCGGCGTGGCCGTGAGCGGAACCGACGGCTCTTACACCCTGAGTTCCACCGAGTTCAAGGGAACGACCGCCGACGTCAAGTCCTACTCCGGCACCCTGACCGGCAACTCCGAAAACGGCACGCTGACCCTACGCTTCAACCTCAACTACGGGGCCATGCCGATGCCGCTGATCTGCACTTTTACCGCCGACAAGAAGTAAATATCTGTTCTCACGACCGCATCTGCCCGGTACATGTTTTTACCCGCCGGGCAGATGCTCCCGAATATCCTGAATACTCTGTTCGCTATCTAAAACATTCATGACAAAGAAGAAAATCATACTGCTCACAGCCGCCTGCGCCGTTGTCGTCGCGGCGGGCTTCGTTTTGTGGAAATGCCTTGCCGCCCCCACCCGCATCGCCTTTGTCAACTACCAGGCCATAACCTTGGGGCAGATTTCCAAAGCCAACGACAACAGCTTCGTCAAGATAGAGGAGCTCCCGGCCGAGGAGCTGGACAAGGCCGGGAAGTACGACATGGTGATGGTCAACGGCATGGGGCTGCGCATCACCGACGAGCAGCGGCAGGCACTCTCACAAGCCGCAGACGCCGGGACGCCCGTCCTCACCTCCGCTGCCACGAATCCCGACAATCAGATAAATTCCGTCGATTCCGTGGACTATGAATACCTGAAGCAATACCTCACCGGCGGCCACGGCAATTATCGCAACATGCTGCGCTACGTGCGCCGATTCATCGACGGCAAAAAGCTCTTCGCCCCCATCCCGGGCGACCCCTTGCCGGCCGCCTCTTCGCTGCTTTACTACCCTTCGGAGGAGGATGAGCTGAACTTCAATTCCGTGGCCGAATACGAGGCGTGGCTTCGCAAGGAGGGGAAATGGCGCGAAGGGGCGCCCCGCATCATCCTCACCGGACAGATGGGAGTCCCCGACAGCCTCGTTAAACGCCTCGAAGCCACCGGAAACATGGTCTACCCCGCCGCCATGCCGCAGACTCTCATCAACAAAGGTCACGCCGACTCCATCCACGCCTCGGCCATGATAAACATGGCGCACGGCCGAATGGGGGACGAGGTGACCGACTGGCTCCACAACCAGAATATCCCCCTCTTCTCAACCGTCAACGCCAACCGCGACTACAAGGAATGGATGGCCGACAAGATGGGGATGAACGGCGGTTTCCTCTCGCAAAGCATAGTGACGCCCGAAATTGACGGCGCCATACGTCCCTTCACCCTTTTCGCCCACTTCACCGACCGGGACGGTCTCCCGGGCGTCGAGGCTATCCCCGACCGCCTCACCGACTTCGTGGCCACGGTGAACAACTACATCTCGCTGCAACGCAAGGACAACAAGAACAAGAAGGTTGCCATCTTCTACTTCAAAGGTCCCGGGCAGAGTTCCATGGTGGCCGAAGGGATGGATGTGGCGCCGTCGCTCTACAACCTGCTGGTGAAGATGAAGGAGGCAGGCTATACCGTGACCGGGCTCCCTTCCTCCGCCGCAGGGCTGGAACAGATGATAAAAGAGCGCGGCCGCATCTTCAACGGCTATGCCACCGGCGCCATGGAGGAGTTCGTGAAGACGTCCGGCCCGCAAATAGTGGGGAAAGGTGACTACGACAAATGGAGGAAGGCGGCACTGTCCGAAAAGATGTCGGCACAGGTCGACAGTGTGGACGGCGCCTTTCCCGGCCACGGTCTGAGCGACGGCCGCGGCAACCTGGCGCTGGCACGCCTCGACTTCGGCAACGTGGTGCTAATCCCGCAACCGGCCGCCGGACTGGGCGACGACGATTTCAAAATGGTGCACGGCACCGATGCAGCGCCGCCCCACCAGTATGTGGGCGCCTACCTCTGGGCGCGCTACGGCTTCAAGGCCGACGCGCTGGTGCACTTCGGAGCACACGGGTCCCTCGAATTCACGCCGCGCAAGCAGGTGGCACTCGGCAGCGAGGACTGGCCCGACCGCCTCGTGGGGACCCTGCCTCACGTCTACGTCTACTCAACCTCGAACGTCGGCGAGGCCATGACGGCCAAGCGTCGCAGCTACGCCGGGATTGTGAACTACCTCACGCCTCCCTTCATGGAGAGCAACGTCCGCGGCATTTACAAAGACCTCTCCGACGTCATAGCCGCTTATAACAAGGCTCCCGGCGATGCCGCCGCGGCGCGCGTCAAAGCTCTGACGCTGAAGCTCGGCATACACCGCGAACTGCGCATCGACAGCCTCAAACCCTTCACCGCCGACGACATAGCCCGCATCGAGAGTTTTGCCGAAGAGCTTGCCAATGAAAAGATTACCGGCGCGCTATACGTGATGGGCGTTCCTTACGCGCCGAATTACATCCAGTCAACGCTCAAGGCCATGACCGTCGACCCGATAGCGTACAGCCTTCAGAAACTGCACGGCGGCGACCTCAACGCGTGGCGAACACGTGCCATCGCTCTGGTGGAAAGCAATGCCGCAATCGACGATGCCGCCATCTGTAACTTCGCCGGAATCACGCAGGCGCAGCTCGACAGCGCTCGCAATATCCTGCATGAAACGGACGGCTCGCGCGATATGCTTTCGCGCATGATGGTGATGGGCGCCATGATGCCGCCCGAGAAACAGCAACCGCTCAAAATCGCTGACCGCAAGGCGCCGAAGAAGAAGCACTCGATGATTCCGGGCATGTCCCCGGAGAAAGCCCTTGCCATGGCACGCAAGATGGGCGCCGACGAGGCTTCGCTCAAAAAGATGGAGAGCGCCATGAAAGCCAAGAAAGCCGGCGCCCGGCACGGCAAATCCAAAGCGCCGCAAGGCCCGGCATACTCCAAGCAGCAGCTGGAGCGCGCACTTGCCGTCGGCGAGGTGGAACATGCACTGACAAACATCGCCAAATACCGCGACGGCCTGGTGACCAGTCCTGCGGCGGAACTCGCATCCATCCTCAACGCCCTGAGCGGCGGATTCATTACCCCCACTCCGGGCGGCGACCCGGTGCTCAATCCGGGAGTCCTCCCCACGGGGCGCAACATGTTTGCCGTCAATGCCGAGGAGACGCCTTCCCTCGCCGCGTGGGAGAAAGGGAAGGAATTGGCCGACAACACCTTGGAGATGTACCGCAAGGCGCACGGCGACTCGCTGCCACGCAAGGTGAGCTACACGCTCTGGAGCAGCGAGTTCATCGAGACCGAAGGCGCAACCATAGCGCAAGTGCTCTACATGCTCGGCGTGGAGCCGGTGCGCGATTCCTTCGGCCGAGTAACAGACCTGCGCCTCATTCCCTCCGCGGAGCTGGGTCGTCCGCGTGTCGACGTGGTGGTGCAGACGTCCGGACAGCTCCGCGACCTCGCCGCCTCGCGCCTCTTCCTCATCTCGCGCGCCGTGAAGATGGCCGCGGAAGCCAAGGATGACAAGTATCCCAACTTCGTGGCCGAAGGCGTAGTTGCCTCCGAAAAGCACCTCGTGGACAAGGGCGTATCCCCCAAGGAAGCCCGCGAGATGTCCACCTCGCGTGTCTTCGGCGGCGTGAACGGCAACTACGGCACCGGCATTCAGGCCATGGTGGAAGCCGGCGACCGCTGGGAAAGCGATAAAGAGATTGCCGAAACTTACCTCAACAACATGGGGGCGTCATACGGCAGCGAGGAAGACTGGGAACAGACACGGCAGTATGCCTTCGAGGCCGCGCTTACGCGCACCGACGTGGTGGTGCAGCCGCGGCAGAGCAACACCTGGGGCGCCCTGAGCCTCGACCATGTGTATGAGTTCATGGGCGGAATGGACATGGCTGTGCGCAACGTCACCGGCAAAGACCCGGACGCTTACCTCAGCGATTACCGTAACCGCAGCCATGCCAAGATGCAGGAGGTGAAAGAGGCCATCGGCATCGAGAGCCGCACCACCATCCTCAACCCCACTTACATCAAGGAGAAGATGAAGGGTGGCGCCGCCGACGCTGCCGCCGTCTCGGACGTGGTTAAGAACACCTACGGCTGGAACGTGATGAAACCCGATGTCATAGACGACGAACTCTGGAACGACATCTACGACACTTATGTGGCCGACAAGAACCGGCTGGGCGTGCGCGAACATTTCAAAGACGTCAATCCCGCCGCCGTGCAGGAGATGACCGCCGTGATGATGGAGACAGCCCGCAAGGGGATGTGGCACGCCTCGCCCGAGCAACTCCGCGAACTTGCCAAGCTCCACACCGAGACGGTGAAGGAGACCGGCGCCGCCTGCTCCGGTTTCGTCTGCGACAACGCCAAGCTCCGCGATTTCATCTCCTCAAAGGTGGACGGCCGGACGGCCTCCGAGTACAATAAGGAGGTGGCCGAAGTGCGGGCCGAAAATGCCTCCGGCGCTGGTGACGGCATGGTGATGAAACGCGAGGAAATGAATCCTACCGAAACCGTCACCAACCATATCAACGGTATCATCGTGGGCGCCGTGGTGCTCCTGCTGCTCATCGGACTGGCGCTCCTGGTGCGACGCCGCAAGAAAAACATTGCCTGACATGGAAATAGTTGTTGTGATAATCATGCTGCTGGTCAGCCTCGGTTTCCTGTTGAAACTCAGCACATTGGCGCGATACGGGATGATTGGGGTCGCCGCTGTGGCCGCGCTCTTCCTCTTCGCCACTTACGACGCCGCCACCGGACAGTCGAAGACGCAAATCGCCGACTGGCTCACGCAGCCGGAGCTTATGCTCGACAGCTCCATTCTGCTCACCGTGGACGTGGCCTTACAGCTCTGCTTCTGCGTCCTGGCGGCAAAGGAGCTGACTTCTCCACTGCGCCGCGCGAAACGGTGGGCGCTCGCCGCATGCCGCTATGTGCCGGGAATACTGATTTTTCCGGTGCTCTTCGCCGCGCTCACCGAGCTGGTATTCTCCCTGCCCGGCACCGATTTCGCACTGCTGGGAAATGCCTCGGCAGTCGTCGTGCTGATGCTCACGCCGTTGCTCGCCGCCGCCATTAAATGGCTCCTCCCCGAGGAGGACATACGCATCGAGCTCATCTTCATGCTCAACCTAATCATCGCCGCACTCGGCATCGTGGCCACCGTCAACGGCCGCACCGCCGCCACCGAAACCAACGCCGTGGACCTAACGGCACTTCTCGCCGTAGCCGCACTGCTCCTTGCCGGAACCGTGGGCGGCATCTTCTGCCATAAAATCTTAACCGCCAAAAAGATAGCCAAATTATGAACGTTATTTCAAATATCCTTTACTGGATTTCAACCGGGTTGCTCGTTCCCGTCATAGTACTTCTGATTTTCTTCTTCATACGGGCCCTCATCCTCATCGGCGCCTTCTTCGGCCAATACCTCGGCCAAAAGAAAACCGACGGTGCCCTCAACGACAAAATCAAGAACCTCACGCCCGCGACGCTCCCCGCATTCGCCTCCTCGCTTCCGGAGAAAAGCTCCTCGGTGATGGGCGCTTACGTCAAGAAAATCATAGCCGAAGGAGCCGTCGAAAGCAAAGCCGAGCTACTCTTAGGGGAATATGAACTCGACGCCGACAAAAACGTGGCAACCTCGAAAGTGCTCACCAAAATGGGTCCGATACTCGGACTGATGGGGACGCTGATTCCCATGGGACCGGCCCTCGTGGGTCTCGCTTCGGGCGACATCGCCTCGATGGCCTACAATATGCAAGTGGCTTTCGCCACGACCGTCGTCGGCCTGGTGGTCAGCGCCATAGGTTTCCTCACGCAGCAGGTCAAGGAACGCTGGGCCGTTAAGAACCTGACGATGCTCGAATACCTCGCAGAAGTAGTGAAACTCTCTAACCGCCAAGCCGCATGAGACGCCGCCGTTCACTGCTCCGCCGTAGCGAAGACAGCGACCCCATGAGCGTGGTCAGCAACCTCTTCGACGTGGCCATGGTCTTCGCCGTGGCACTGATGGTGGCCCTCGTGAGCCGCTACAATATGACCGAAATGTTCTCGCAGGAAGACTTCACGATGGTGAAAAATCCCGGCAAGGAGAACATGGAGATAATCACTAAAGAGGGAGAAAAAATAAACCGCTACACCCCCTCCGAGGACAAATCAGCCTCCCCCCGGAACCGGGGCAAACGCGTAGGCGTAGCCTACCAGCTCGAAAACGGCGATGTAATATACGTCCCGGAAGGCGAAACCCCGGGGGAAGGAACCACCCCCGCCACGTCGGGATCCTCCGCCTCTCCCTCCCCAAAATAATCCGAGCATTTCCAATTAATTTGCCATAAGTCTTACCCACAGCCGGGCGTGCCGCGAGCCACGTCCGGCCTCTTTTTTCATTTCCTCAAAGATTCGCTCATTTTCTCGCGAATTTGAAATAAAAATTCGTATCTTTCCTCTATAAAACCTAATAGATTTCCGGGTAGGAGTAACTAAAACAGAGGACTTTGGCCAAGTATTTCTTAAAATGGCACATAACATCCCACACCCACGTTTACGCGGGTGTAGGGGATTATCATACTTTCCTCTTCGAGCTCAAGGCTCAAACTGGCTTCCATGGCCACCCGTGGGATAAGTTAATTTGTAAGCGAGGTCAGAACCATCACAAAGATAATAGCCTTTCCATGAGTGGTATATCGTTGTCACCCGTTTGAAGCGGGCGATTGACGATCTTGTTTTTGGAAGTCTACGTAATCCGTCTTGTCGTGGATTACATGCCATGCGGCAACTAACAACTTTCTAGCCACGGCCACAATGACCTTCATCTTGTTTTTCTTTCTGACTTGCGTCTGGTGGTAGGAGAATCTGCTGAAAAAACAGTTCTTTGTCCTGCTTGCACCCCATGCGCACTGAATGATGTTCTTACGCAAATAGACATTGCCGTGAGTTATGCGACGTGACTTGAACTTTCTGTTGGACTCGTCGTTTCTCGGTCTCAGCCCACTCCAAGCTGTAAGGTGGTTGGCCGTTTCGAACTTGCTCATGTCCGTTCCGATCTCTGCGATCAATGATGTGGCCGTACGCTCCTTTACTCCTGGTATGGTCTGCAACCGTTCCAACTCGTCAGGATATTTCTCCTGACATATCTCCAACATTCTCTCAAGGCACTCCTGCTTGTGTTCCTCGGCTAAGTCAAGCTCCTCACGCAACTGCCTGAGCACGTCTACCTCCGCTTGTGATACGACACCGGTCAGCGAGGCCAGTATTGTTTCCCTGCCGTGATGTTTGATGATGCGTCCGTGGATTTCCTCTATCAGAATCTCCGGGTCTGTCACACCCTCGGATATTTTCCGCACCACGTCCTTGTAGCTCTTACAGTCCACGTTGGACACATAATTGCTCAGTCGGATATTGCATCGCTGCATCACGGCATCAAGTTTGGACAACTTACGGACGATTTCCTCGTCAAGGTCGAAGATACGTCTGTCGTACTGGCGGAGCTGCTGTATATCCTCAGGTGGCACGAAACTGCTACTGATAAGATTTTTCATCGTGCACTCGGCAATCCATTGTGCGTCAGCAACATCGCTTTTGTGTCCGGGCAGCTGTTTGATGAAATAAGGGTTGACGAGCTGCAGGTGAAAATGGGGCGCAAGAATGCGCCAGATGGGAATCCAGTAGACGCTCGTACTCTCCATGGACACTTTCTCCACATGATGGGCGAGCAACAAATCACGCATCTGATGCAGTTGAAATGTTAAAACTCCGAAAACTTTCTCGATTAATTCGCCATCCTCGCTCAAAATACAAAGATATACACTATCTTTGTGAACGTCAAGGCCGCATACTGATCTCATAAGCCTAACTTTTAGAGGGTTAAACAATAAGACCTCAAAGATAATAAATAATTGTGACTTAGAGCACGCAAAATAGGATTGAGCGTATGTCGGCCTTGATTTTCCATGTTGTCGGCTCTTCGGGGAGGAAATCTATTAGGTTTTTTATCTCAACTGGCTTATAACTCGGGAATTTTATCTAAATTTGTTATAGAGATTGAACGATATGGCTCTTTGCATGGAATGGCGATACCGATTGGTTTCACGGTCATGTTTACCTGCATTCTTGTGGGCTTCTTGTGCAGCACGTTTTTCGACAATGCGGCGCACCAGTCGTGTGGTCTCTGAATCATCCGTGTGGTAGTCGGTATAAATCACTTCTCTACCAATCTTCCGTATCTTTTCTTTTGCGAGGCGTTTCGATAGGGGGCGATACTTCTCCGTCATACCCTGATCGGCGTATGCTTTCTTAATTTTGCGGACCTCTTTACTCTCCTGAGCATTACACAAACATTTTAGAGCAGCGGTAAGGTAGCGGACTAAGTCCGCAATTCTCATCGTTTCAGCCAAAGCATAGTCTCGGCAGCGTTTAGCAGCACGTCTGATGTCCTTCTTTGTCTCATGTGATTTCACTACTTTCGCTATGACTGTGAAGTCATCTTGAAGTGATGTGTCATCAAGTTTACCGTAGTTCTTTAGCATTTTCAGCCAGCGGTTGAAGATTCTCGTGAGGCTGAAAAGATCCGAATTGAAGTTCTCGGCTTTGATTACTGATGGAAGTGTAGCTGTGTAGCACATAATAGAATAGAGTATAACATTTTTGTTTTGGTGTTTGATAAGGAAGCCGAAGGAATCATTTTTCCTTTTGACATTGCAAAATTACCGCTACTTGTGGTTTCGTTAACAAAACTTATAATATTATAATTTTCTACAGAACTCTGATGAAACTCTCGGTTGCAAGGTTGCAACCGAGACACCATCATTCAAAACGGAGTTAACGCTCTTTAGGAAAACGCACCTACTATGCCGTATCTCGGATTCGGAGACGTGGGATTATTGCAGTTTGAGTTTTTTTTGCTAATTTTGCAGTCGTATTGGCTTCGGCATGATTTAAACTTGCAGGTTCCCTGCCGCTCTTTAGCCAGTTTACGGGTCCTGCTATAATTTATATTCGATATGGACTACAAACATCAGGAGATAGAGAAGCGCTGGCAGGATTTCTGGCGCGACAATGATATTTTCAAGGTGACGGAAGACCCCGCGCGCAAGAAGTTTTATGTGCTCGACATGTTCCCGTATCCTTCCGGAGCAGGACTTCATGTGGGCCATCCGCTGGGCTACATTGCCTCGGACATCTATTCGCGCTACAAGCGCCAGCAGGGTTTCAATGTGCTCCATCCCATAGGCTTCGACGCTTACGGCCTGCCCGCCGAGCAGTATGCCATCCAGACAGGGCAACATCCCGAAATCACCACCAACCAAAATATAGAACGTTACCGCAACCAGCTCGACAAGATAGGTTTCAGCTACGACTGGAGTCGTGCGGTGCGCACCTGCGACCCTGAGTATTACAAGTGGACGCAGTGGGCTTTTATCCGCATGTTCGACTCATGGTATGACAACGCGGCCGGCAAGGCACGCCCCGTAGCCGAGCTGGAGGAATACCTCTCGCAGCACGGCACCGAAGGGCTCGATGCCGCACAGACCGAAGAGCACTCCCTGACCGCCGCCGAGTGGAACGCCATGACCGAGAAGGAGCGCCGCGCCGCCCTGATGAACTACCGCCTGGCCTACCGCGCCGAGACGATGGTGAACTGGTGTGAGGAACTCGGCACCGTGCTCGCCAACGACGAGGTGACTGAGGGTGTGAGCGTGCGCGGCGGCTACCCGGTGACACAACGCAAGATGCGCCAGTGGTGCCTCCGGGTGTCAGCTTACGCCCAGCGCCTGCTCGACGGTCTGGAGAAGATAGACTGGTCGGAGTCGCTGAAAGAGACGCAGCGCAACTGGATAGGGCGCAGCGAGGGCGCCGAGATGCGCTTCGACGTGGTGGGGAATGACCTCAAACTCGAAATCTTCACCACACGCGCCGACACCGTCTTCGGCGTGACGTTCATGGTGCTTGCCCCCGAGTCGGAATACGTCGACCCGGTGACCACGCCTGGGCAGCGCGAGGCTGTGGAGGAATACCGCAAGGCAGTGAGCCACAAGACGGAACGCGAACGCCAGATAGAGAAGAAGGTGAGCGGCGTCTTCACCGGGGCATACGCCCGCAACCCGCTCACCGGCAAGGAGATACCCATCTACGTGAGCGACTACGTGCTGGCCGGCTACGGCACCGGCGCCATCATGGCGGTTCCGGCGCACGACTCGCGCGACTATGCCTTCGCACGCCACTTCGACCTCCCCATCATCCCGCTCATCGAGGGCGCCGATGTTTCGGAACAGAGTTTTGACGCCAAGGAGGGCATCATGATCAACTCGGAAGGGCCGAAGCTCAACCTCAACGGCCTGACCGTGAAAGAGGCCATAGCGCGCACCAAGGAGTTTATCCGCGAAGAAGGACTGGGCGACGTGAAGGTCAACTACCGCCTGCGCGACGCCATTTTCTCGCGCCAGCGCTATTGGGGAGAGCCGTTCCCGGTATATTACGTGGACGACGAGCCTTATATGCTCCGCGAGGATGAGCTTCCGCTGCTACTCCCGGAAGTGGATTCCTACCTGCCGACGAACGACGGGCAGCCGCCGCTGGGCCGCGCCAAGAACTGGCACGACTCCGACGGGCATCCCTACGAGGTGTGCACTATGCCGGGCTTCGCCGGCTCGTCGGCCTATTACCTGCGCTACATGGACCCGCACAACCCCGATGCCCTCGTGGGACGCGACAATGATGAATACTGGCGTGCCGTGGATCTCTACATCGGCGGCCGCGAACACGCCACGGGACACCTTATATATTCCCGCTTCTGGGACAAGTTCCTCTACGACCTGGGCGTCGTGGCCGAGGATGAACCCTTCCGCAAGCTGGTGAACCAGGGGATGATCCAGGGACGCAGCAACTTCGTGTACCGCGTGCAGGGCACCAACACCTTCGTGAGCGCCGGCCTCAAGGACAAATATGACACTGCCCCCATCCACGTTGACATCTCGCTGGTGAAAAACGACGTGCTGGACACGGAAGCCTTCCGCCGCTGGCGACCGGACTTCGCCGAGGCCGAGTTCATACTCGAAGACGGCAAGTATGTCTGCGGCTGGGCCGTGGAGAAGATGTCCAAGTCCATGTACAACGTGGTGAACCCCGACGACATAGTGGAGCGCTACGGTGCCGACACGCTGCGCCTCTACGAAATGTTCCTCGGTCCGCTGGAGCAGTCCAAACCATGGGATACCAACGGCATCGACGGCGTGAACCGTTTCCTAAAGAAACTGTGGGGATGGTTCGAGCGCGTAGACCTCGACGGCGACGCCCCGATGAGCCGCGCCGAACTCAAGACCATGCACAAGCTCATAAAAAAGGTGACAGGCGACATCGAGGAGTTCTCGTTCAACACCTCGGTAGCCGCGTTCATGATAGCCCTGGGCGAGTTGCAGCAGATGAAATCCACCAACCGCGGCGCGGCGGAGCTTTTCACCCGCGTGATAGCGCCTTTCGCACCACACATAGCCGAAGAGTTCTGGCACCGTCTGGGCCACGAAGGCTCCGTGGTGGACGCCGAATGGCCCGCCTTCGAGGAGAAATATCTGGTTGAAGACAGCGTGAAATATCCCGTCAGCTTCAACGGCAAGACGCGCTTCACCATCGAAGTTCCGGCCGATACCCCCCGCGAGAAAGTCTCAGAACTGGCCATGGCCGACCCGCAGGCCGAGAAGTGGATGGCCGGCAAGACACCCAAGAAAGTCATCGTGGTGCCCGGAAAGATCGTGAACATAGTGATATGACAGTCTGCACTCTGCCGAAACGGGTGGAGTGCAGACTGTCCCCCCCAAAAAACACAGACATCGCGCCGGCGCCACAGGTTGCCGGCGCGACGCTTATTTTCCCGGCGGGGCAATATGGGGGGCGCCCTTACGTTATTAAAGTATGGACCTGGTTTTCGCAACTAACAACGCCCACAAGCTGGAGGAAATCCGCAGGATTGTGGGAGACGGCATCCGTATCCTGTCGCTGCGCGACATAGGATGCCACGACGACATACCCGAAACCGCCGAAACGCTGGAGGGGAACGCCCTCCAGAAAGCCCGGTGGGTGAAGGAGCGCTACGGCTACGACTGCTTCGCCGACGACACGGGTCTGATGGTGGACGCCCTGGACGGCGCGCCGGGGATATATTCGGCACGATATGCCGGGCCGCAGTGTGACGCCGAAGCCAACATGGAGCTGTTGCTCAAGCGCCTCGAAGGCATACCCGACGACCGCCGCACAGCCGCTTTCCACACCGTGATAGCCCTGCTGCAAGGCGACGGCACACACATCTTCACCGGCTCCGTGCACGGCCGCATAGCCCGCGAGAAGCACGGCACCAACGGCTTCGGCTACGACCCCGTGTTCGTCCCGGACGAAACCGGAGTCCCCTTCGCCGAAATGAGCGCCGAAGCCAAAAACCTAATCTCACACCGCAGCCGAGCCACACGGCGCCTCATCGATTACTTAGCATCATCCTCCACGAACAATGAATAGACTCCTTTCCTTACTGACACTCGCAAGTCTGGGCGCAGCCACGGCCTTCGGTGCGGTGCGCGGCGACTGGAAACTGTATCCCGCCTTCGACAACCATCCGGTGAACGTCTTCGCCACGCCCAACAAAATCTACATGCTGGCACAGGGACAGCCTTATAGCAGCAACTCACCGGAATATGCCGTACATGACAACTACCTGCACGGCTATGACCCCGAGGCCGACGAACTGATAACCTACACCACAGGCAACTACCTTTCGGACACCTCCATCTCCGCGGCCCTCTACAACCCCGACAAGCGTTACCTCTTCATAGCTTACTCCAACGGCAACATCGACCTCCTTTACGACGACAATACGGTGCGGAACATCCCTGCGCTGAAGCTCGCCAATCTCAACGCCCCGAAAACCATCAACAGCATACGCTTCGACAAGGAGCGCAACCGCGTGTACCTGGCCACCGACTTCGGATACATCATTCTCGATGATGACCGCGGCGTGATAACGGAGTCGCGCGTATACAACGAGAAGCTGGTTTCGATGGACCGCGTCGGCGACAAGATAATAGTGGTACGCGGCGACGGCACCGTGCTGTGGATACGCGAGGGGAACTCGGCCTTCGCCTTGAGCGACTTCACGCCTGTCAACAAACTCACGGGAGTACTCCAGCTTTTCCGCATCAACGACCACAAGCTGGCCTATTCGCAGGATTGGACTCTTGCCACAATGGACGTGGAGGGCGACAACTTTTCCGATGGAAAGGTCCTCATCTACTCCCATGTTTCGCCGGTGCAATATGTGCGCGACGGATTCTATGTCTCCACCTCAAGCCTGGGAGCCCTCTTCGACAAGGACGGGAACTACAAAGAAATCCCCGAGATAGGGCTTGAAGGAAATACCGTTAACGGCACCTGGGACGGCAAGACCTTTTGGTCGGCCACCGGCCGCAAAGGGCTCGGCTCATACACCCTGGCCGACGGGAATCCCGTTCTCGTAAAACAACACATGATGCCCAACATCCCGGCATCGTACATCTGCGACGATATGGTGTACTCGCCGAAATACGGCATGTTGGCCATGAACCACAGGGTTTCGAACAACTTCACAAGCTTTCCCGTCCGTGAAGACGTATTGCTCAGTGCCTTGAAAAACGGCCGATGGAGCCGCCTGGGATACCCGTACACCAACCCGGATTGTAAAGTTCAGATGGACCACCCCAACGGAGTGACCATAGACCCCAACAACACTGACCAAGTGTGGACCGGCAGCTTCTTCCACGGTGCCCTGCGTCAGGACCTTTCCAACCCCTCCAATATCATGCTGCTCACTTCCGCTACCTCGTCGCAGGCCTCCAACCCTGCCGCGAAGCATGCCTTCAACGTCAATGATTCCCCCGTCATCGGGCAGCCGAAATTCGATGCGAAAGGCAACCTCTGGTTCATACAGTTCCCGCAGGGCGACGAGTCAAGCCTCTATATATACGTATGGCCCGCGGCGGCGCTAAAGGCAGGCGATACCTCCAAAATAGCGCAGGAAAAAATATCCCTCGGATTCAAAACGTCATATTCCATGACCATCTCTCCCCTGTTGTATCCGTCCAACCAGAATCTCGTGGTGTTCACCAGCGGCAGGTTCGAAAACGAAATTGTCATCATCGACACCAACGGCACGCCGGATAACTTCAGCGACGACAAGATTTACCGCAAAACGTCTAAAAACTATTCCGACCAGGACGGAAACAGCATAAAGAACAATTATAGCGGCGGTATCTATGAAGACCTCTCCACCGGACTGTGCTGGGTGAAGAGCGAAGTCGGAACGTTCACCTTCCAGCCACGCAGCTTCATGCAGGACCCATCCACGCTCAACCGAATCAAAGTAGCCCGCAACGACGGCACCAACCTGGCCGATTACCTGCTCGACAATGTGCCGGTCAACGCCATCGCGTCCGACAACCATAACCGGAAATGGTTCGGCACCAAGGGAGGCGGCATCATCATCACCTCGTCCGACGGTCGCGAGATTGAAGGGGAACTCAACACCACCAACTCGCAGATTCCCTCCGACAACGTCTACGGTCTCTGCTACAATCCGGAGAACGGCTCCATGATGGTGGGCACCGACAAGGGCCTCGCCGAGTTCTTCATGAGCGGCAGCGCCTCCGACGCCGGCTCCTCCTCCGGCTCCGAAGTGCGCGTATACCCCAACCCGGTGCGCCCCGACTACATGGGATGGATTACCATCGAGAACGCCCCCGACAACGGCATCGTCAAGATAGCCGACGCCGCCGGAAACCTGGTCAAGGAACTCGGTCCGGCCGAAGGCGGAATGGTGCGCTGGGACGGCACCAACTCCGAGATGAAACGCGTGCGCTCGGGCGTATACCTCATCCTCACATCCTCGGGCCCCGGCGACGAGAGTCTTTCAGTAAAAGGTAAAATATTAGTGGTCAATTGATTATGAAACGTCTATTGTCACTCGTCGTCCTCACGGGGGGGCTGGCGCCGGGCGTCGGCGCCTCTGCACACGTTCTGGACGTATCGCCCGGCGCACTGGGAAGCTTCCTCCGTTCCGAAAAGATAGAGTCAGGCAGCCTCGTGTTGCGCGGCACCATCGACGCCCGCGACATCAGCGCCCTTGGCACAGCGACGCTCGACACGCTCGACCTCTCCGGCATAACCATAGCTTCATACGTGGCGGCACGTCCGCTATTCTTCGGCGCCCGCTCGTTCGCCGCCAATGCCCTCCCCGTGGGCGCATTCGCCGGCTCACAGATTCGCACCGTAATCCTCCCGGTCGCGCTCCGCTCCATTCCCGACAACGCCTTCACCGCCTCCTCCGTCACCGAAGTACAGCTCCCGGAAGGTATCCTAAGCATCGGGGAAAGCGCCTTCGCACAGTGCCCGGCGTTGGAGAGAATCAACTTCCCGGCTTCCCTCACGCAGATGGGGGAATACGCCTTCGCAGGCTCCTCAATGCTCGCTAAGGCCGACCTTTCGGCTACGGGCATCGCGGAGTTGCCGGCACACGCCTTCGACGGCTGCACGGCACTCAACGAACTGTCGTTGCCGCGCACAGTGCGCCACATCGGTGAGTTGGCCATTGCCGGAACAGGAGTTGAAAACATCTCCGCCACCTCCTCTGTAGAAACCGCACCGTTCGCCTTGGCCAAAGCCACGGAGCTGAAATCTTCGGCCGTGACTCTTGCCGAGCCTAACGTCACGGGCGTTTACTTCGGCGACAGCAGTCTCTCTTCCGTAGCATCGCCCTCGCCGGTAATCGCCGACGCCATCTACGCCTACTGCACCGCGCTCAACACCACGGACGTTCTCGCCGAAGCCACGCAGGTTGGCAGTTACGCCTTTGCCGGCACCGGTTCCTGGAGAATCACCTTCTCAGAAACAGTCACCTCGCTCGGCGACGGCGTCTTTGCCGACGCTATAGCTTTGGAATCAATCGATGTGCGCCCGCTCGGAGTCAACATCCCGTCGGTAACGGAACGCACGTTCGATGGCCTACAGCAGTCTGAAATCACTTTATTGGTAACGCCGGAATATATCCTCGACTGGGCAAACGCCCCCGGCTGGCGCGACTTCAAAGTAGTAGGTGCCAAAGGCATCGATGACGTTGCGGACAACGCTTATAGCGTCACATACTCGGGCGGACAAGTCACGGTGCGCAGCGGCGAAACGCTCCTCCGGGTGACGGTCTACGGCACCGACGGACGTATCGTCGCCTCCGCTGCACCCGACGCCTGCGAGACTTCGCTGAAGCTCGACACCCCCGACAATGTATTGGTCGTTACCTCGCGCACCGCTGAAGGAAAGACCTACACCGACAAACTTTTTATCCGCTGAAAAGAGAGAACATGGGCAAGAACAAATTGCGCAAATTCGCTGAAATGAAGACGTTCCCCTGCGTCTTCGAATACCCCTGGGCACGCCTCAGCCGGGAGCCGTTCCCGCTTAAGGGCCGGTGGCACCAAGACTTCTTCCACAACGACCGCCCGATAGTGCTCGAACTGGGATGCGGCCGCGGGGAATACACCGTGCAGCTGGCCAAGGCAGACCCTGAGAAAAACTATATCGGCATCGACGTCAAGGGTGCCCGCATCTGGTCAGGCGCCAAAGAGGCTACCGCCCTCGGACTGAGGAACGTGGCCTTCCTGCGCGGCGAAATAGAGCAGATCGACTCCTTCTTCGCGCCGGGCGAAGTGTCGGAAATATGGATTACCTTCCCCGACCCGCAGATGAAGAAGACGCGGCGCCGCCTCACCTCGGCACGCTTCCTTAAGCTCTACCGCCGCATCCTGGTGCCCGGCGGGACGGTGCACCTCAAGACCGACTCCCCTTTCCTCTACACTTTCACATCCCGGCTGGTGCACGAAAACTCCCTGCCGTTGCTCGCCGAGACCTCCGACCTCTACAGCTCGGGCCTCGCCGACGCCGTAACCTCCATCAAGACCCACTACGAGAAGCAATGGCTCTCGCGCGGCAAACGCATCAAACTGATAGAATTCACCCTCCCCGCCGACGGCCCGCTCGCCGACCCGCAGGAAGACGACATCGAGCATGACGATTATACCAGCTTCCCCCGCGGACTGGCGCAGTGTATGCCTGAACAATTAGCTGCCTTAAATGATTAAACCTACATGGAACAACACTTATACCCGAACCTCATCCTCGACGCACTGAAGACCGTCCGCTATCCCGGCAACGGCAAGAACCTTGTTGAAAACGAAATGGTGGAAGACGACATCCGCATCGACGGCCGCCAGGTCTCCTTCTCGCTGATTTTCGACCGTCCCACCGACCCGTTCATCCGCTCGGTGGTGCGCGCCGCCGAAACAGCCATCAGTACTTTCGTAGCTCCCGATGTCGACATCAAGGGACGCATCGCCGTGAAATACCGCCATCCGGTGGCCGAGAAACCCGTTTCGCCGCTCCCCGGGGTGAAGAACATCATCGGCGTTTCCTCCGGCAAAGGGGGCGTTGGAAAATCCACCGTCGCCGCCAACCTCGCCGTGGCCCTCGCCGCCAAAGGTTACAAAGTCGGTCTGCTCGACGCCGACATTTTCGGCCCGTCGATGCCCAAGATGTTCGGCGTCGAAGACGAGAAACTTTTCATCACCAACCAGGAGGGCAAGGACTATATAGAGCCGGTAAGCAAATTCGGCATCAAGATGCTCTCCATCGGCTTCGTGGTAGACAAGGACTCCGCGGTGTTATGGCGCGGCGGGATGGCCTCGAACGCCCTCAAACAGCTCATCACCGAAGCCTGGTGGGGAGACCTCGACTACTTCGTGATCGACATGCCCCCGGGAACCTCCGACATTCATCTTACTTTGGTGCAGACACTCCCCATCACCGGCGTCGTTGTGGTCTCCACACCGCAGGAAGTGGCGCTTGCCGATGCCCGCAAAGGCATCGCCATGTTCACCGGCGAGAAAGTGAACGTACCTATCCTCGGCCTCGTCGAAAACATGGCATGGTTCACCCCGGCACCCCACCCCGAGGAGAAATACTATATCTTCGGACAGGACGGCGGCCGCCGGCTCTGCGAAGAAACAGGCATCAAGCTGCTCGCTCAGATTCCGCTGGTGGCCGACATATGCCAGAAGATGGACAACGGCACACCGGTGACCCTGAACCTCGGCAGCGGCACCGAAGCCTCGGACAATCCCGAAGCGCAGGCCTTCGCCGATCTGGCCGACAATGTGGTGAAAGCCGTCGACGCCCGCAACTCTATGCTTCCTCCCACCACCGTAGTAGAAGTACACTGACCCACCTCGACGCTCTCACGTCCTTAGTGTCCTTTTATTACCATAGAGACGTTAACGACCTTAAACACCCTCCAAAATATCAGTCCCGCACTCCGGCATTCCGGAATGCGGGACAATTGTATTCATGGAGATAAAAAAGCCGGGACCCTCCGCTTTCGCTGCGGCGGGACCCGGGCTCGGTACAATCTATATACTATTCTTTTATGAAACTGTTCCTTTCGGGAAAGGGTCGCCGGGTGTTTTCAGAGGATTCTGTCTCCGGCGTAAGCTTGTGACGCGGCTCAACGGGCTATCTTGATACGTGCGTTGCCGGCTTTCACCACGTAGACTCCGGCGGGGAGATATTCGAGCGAGAAAGCGGGCTGCTCCGAGCTCATCACCATGTTGCCGGCGGTGTCGTAGACGGCGGCGAAGTCCGCGCCCTGCACGCTGACCATCTTGGTGGCGCGGTCATACCTGATGTTTTCGCGGCTGTCGGCAGCGATGCCGTTCACCGCCGTCGGATCTGAGGCCACACGCTTCACCTGCAGTTTGTCGAGGCAGAAGTAGTCGGGTGTGTTGTCGCCGTATGCACCGGCATCGGTAGACCTCATGGTGAAATAAAGTTCGTTGACTTCACCCAGCGGTGTGAGGTCCACGTACCGCCAGCCGCGGTTGAGCGTCAGGTCGCCGTTGTCGTATTTTCCCAGTGTCACTTCCACTGTTTTCTCCGTTTCGTCGGGACCCACGCCGTGGATAGTGAGGCTGAAGTTATCTCCGTTGCTGAAGGCGCGGCTCAGGCCGCTGCCGTCCTGAATGGTGTAATATGTCCAGCTGCTGAGGTTCACGTAGCAACCCTGCGGCTCGTAGTTATAGACGTCGTTGAAAATCATGTCCAGAGGACGCTGACCCATGAAAGGGCTGTAATATGCCACGAGATAAGGCACATCGGCCGAGCATTTCGGAGCCCCGTGTTCGTCGAGGTCCACTGTGCCGTCTTCTTTCAACATGATGCCGCCTTTGGCCATGTTGCTGTACTGGTAAGTGACGTAGTCGTCGCGCATACCGTTGTTGGCGCTGTTGGAGGCCGTGAATCCCCACCAGGTCTGGTAGTCCGACATGGAATTGTGCAGGAAGAGGAAGCACTGGCTTTCTATCACCTCTTCGTCATCGTTGAAAGTGCCGTTCCAGGCGCCGGTCGTGGCGTTGAAGGTGAGTTCCGTCGTGGCCTTCGTGAGGTCGAGGGTGATGATGTCGCCGTCGGCCATGGCTGTTGCAGCCATGCCGGAGAGGATTGCAAAGAGTAAAAGTTTCTTCATTTTGATAAGTATGTGTTTGTAATTATTTATCGTAGTGGATTATGAAGTATGTGGATGAAATTTTGGATTCGGCTGATGGCGCTATGGGGTTCCATAGCAACTGAAGCCGGATTCGGAAGTTCGCCGCAGAATTTATAAGGCGATACTTTAAATAATTTCGAGCACATACTTATGAGGTTATATTATGAAAAATAATTCCCGTAAACGGCAGAGGTAAATACTGCGTAAACGGGATTGCTATGCCAGGCCGGAGCGGCCGTGGCTGAGTCTGCGAAATCAAAAGAAGAAACCGGTTGCCGTATGACGGCGGGAGTCCTTCCGGAAAAAGTTGAGCCCATAGTCCCGTAGGCGGTATTATCCAATGGTGGTATTGGCAGGTCTTCTGACTTGTTCCGAAATTTCGCGCCTTCCCGGCCGTCGGTTCGGCCAGTGACGTTGTGAGGCCCGGTAGCGCCTCTTTGCAAAACTCTTTTGTGCCCCGATTTGCCGGTGCGGCGGCGGGACAGGAACTCACAGCAGCGGGTACTGTAACGGATTTTCACCGTATTCCCTATTCGGGGCGCGTGCCGTCGGCACGGCGTCCCTGCGACCCACACCCGGATTTTGAAGCTCTCTCCGCTCCGGGTCTCCCTGCATGGGAATGGGGGTCACCAATCACGCCGCAAAGTTACGAAAACTATTTGGTTCCGCCATAATTCTTCACCTTAATTTTTCTTTAATGAAATCACTGTGTCCGTGGAGCCAATAAAAAACATCCTTAATCCTTTGATTATCAACAATGAAGCAAATG
>OGNF01001211.1_pt1 | contig 24371 bp, 24 predicted proteins | sample 1573321 | NCBI WGS metagenome assembly OGNF01 (sample SAMEA2581911, study PRJEB24529) | metagenome | biome: Human gut stool | place: China | collected 2011
TCTGTGGTCCTGCACCGACTGCCTCAGCCTAAGGCTGCAAAGTCAGCCCTTATATCTAATGTCTTTATTCTAAATGGAAAACGAATCTTCTATAATTGTTTATACGTTTTAGCCAAAATATGTTTTGCGCACACGTACTCTTAGATTTTGTAAAGAAACATCAGGATAACCAACAATATAATATCCTTGACCGTTGTGCTCAACACTGCTGATCACCCAGATACCTACATCTTCAAAGGTTCCTTGAGAATTCAAGACTTCTTTTGTGGTGAAAAATTCAATTCCATGTCCACTTGTATAATACCGTCTACCGTTCGTTGTTTCATAACGACCATCAGAATTGAGAGTAAGAGTATCCTCAAAATCAACAGGGTGTTGAAGATATTCCATACGATAATATATATCGGACAATTTTTCTGTAATTAAATTAAATTCCTGCATTAGCTGCTGCTCATCAGGATTCGTTATGTCATAGTTAACGGTTTCTAAATTTCCATAATCATGAAATTTTGTCTCCAGCAGCAAGTGAGAAATTTTATGTTTAATATCATACATTTCATTCTTTAAATTGAGTAGTTCCATAAGAAATACCTCTTCATATACTATTTGTTGATAAGATGATTATATTATAATGATAAAGCTATCGGCTGTCTACCCCGGCATACTCTTCCATTTCAAACTTTGTATAGCCCTCCTGAAGCTTGAGAAGCATTCCGTAGGACCGAAGAGTTTGAAAATTCCAGGAAGAATCGGAATTATGCAGGTAATACTGAAGAGAACGGACACTTATTTTCTTTTTATGTTGATTAAGAATAATATATTCCCTGTCCATTCGTTCTTTTATTGGTTCAATCAAAATATCCGGAACCTGCAGTCTTGAAATACCGTCGAACTGATCTGTTGGTTTAACACGCTGGATCGACAGGACACAGCCATCGTTGGTATCAAAGGAAAACATATATGGCTGCAGATTTGAAAGCTCTGATACAGAAAGACACATATGAATTGCCAATCTTACAGCAAGAGCAATATCGGAATCATCCCCCAGTCTCTGGAAAAGATCTGGGAGCTCGTTTTCCGGAAAATTGTCAAGCGAATAATCCGGTACCATTCCACCAAGCCAAAGGTAAACAAACGGAGATATATATCCATCAATATGAGATGCCAGAAAAACGGAAAAGGATCTCAGGCAATAAAATGTCGTTGACTTTGTTCTTTCTGCAAGCTGCAGTGACCGAAAATAATCCAGTATATCGTCAGAAGTAAGATGAAGAAAGTCTCCTTTTGCAAGACAAATTCCACGTATTGCATGGATGTAGTGGATTTTTGTATTTTCAGAGAAACCATTAAGGAATTCTTCGAAAAGGTCGGACAATGCCAAATCCAGAAAATCAAATTTATCAGAATTGTCCGTCACTCTTTCAAAATCAACCTTATACATTGTCATCACCTCCTGTAGTTAAGGTTATCTTAGTGTGGTTAAGTGATATGTTTATGGAGTTGTTGTTATGCAGTTTCAAGAAGTTCGCAGTTGATGTATTCATCATCCATGCTGATGATTTTAAGTTTTGAGCTGTGCATGACATCTACTTCATAGAATCCCTGTTCTTCGTTGACATTTCCCATATATACGCATTTAGTATCTGCAGGCACATAAATCCTTAATTTGATTTTGCAGTTGATTTCATGTCCTTTTACAAGACTTGTTGCAAGGAATCCTTTTTCATATAAGTCGCAGTCTGGCATATCTTCGGCATTCTTCTTCATAAGTTCAAATACACAATCACATACACCACGATACAGAATTAAGTCTGTATCAGTGGTATGTGATGCCACCATTTCTGCTATTTGCAGGTCTCTGTGCCTCGCTCTGCCTTGTCGGAATCTTTCATTTATAGAGTCACCGGAACATGCAAGGCAATATTCCATTGTATAATTGTTTATATCAATCATTCGCTGTGGCTCTGGATTGATATGTCTGTGTGCATATTCTATGGCGTTGCCTTCATCTAGTGCCAGTTCATCCCAAAAGACACCGATATGCTTAAATTTATCTTTGATACGATAAAATGCTTTATTTTTCATTGTGATTACCTCCTTCTAATCTTTGTAACAGTTGGATTTGACAGATACAGATTCATTTCCATAGGATTTCCCGTTTGCAAGCTACCACAAATCATGCTTTTCAGAATTATCCGTCACTCTTTCACCCCATTAAAGCTGCCACATAATGCTATTTCGCGGGCTGGTCCGGGGAGACCAAGGAAAACTTCAAAGTGGCTGGCTTTTGGATCAAAATTTTTTTTCAGGCAGATTGGAGCTGCAGCAACCATTTGATCGTTAAAAAAGACCATAAGGGATAAGCAATCTGTATCGATCACTACATTGCTGGCCAGACCTGTGGCAAGAAAAAATGCAGCCGAACTTATTGAATCGTGACAGGCAATCAGATTAAACAAACTAAAATGTACAAATAGAAATGTCAAACATATCACAGATGAAATTCCCCAAAATATGGAGCGCGTAATGGATAGCTTTGTAATGCAAAGTACACATACAGATGCTAAAAGCAACTGAAAAATCAGTAAAGAACACTTATGTTTTTTTCGGTATGCGCCGGCTAAGCATGATAATTTATTGAAGTAAATACGAATTGATCCGTATTCAACACACTTGACAGCAGGAGAATCCATATGAAGCCGAAACTTATCACGGGTTTCTCTGTAAAGTAGGCATCCGAAAAAGAGGCCAATAAATAGCAATGTAACACCAACACAGTTCCAGGATGAAAAATAAATAGTAAGATTTTGAAACAAAAGAGCGAACATAACCAATCCCATTCCTTTCTACTTGTATGATAAGTTTACATCAATTTGATGGTGAGGAACATTACCACAATAGTAAAAATAATCATTAGTAACAAATAAATGACTTGTCTCAGTCCATGTATTTCACGGAAGTCCGGCATAAAAATTGATATACCAAAAATAAAGAGACATATCACAATGCCGAGACATACAACAGTATAAATAGTCATAAAAATTTCACCTCCATAAGATATTAAGCAGCTGTTATTGTAATAATAAATTAAATCAACAGGACAACAATTATCCCTATTTTTCTCTCGTGTATAAGTTATATTAAATAAATGAATTTGATGAAGCGAAACGTCACAACAATAGTAAGAAAAATCAAAAAAATGATACAAACAATCTTTATCGACAAAAGAATGACGATTTTCAGTTTATAGTTGTTAAGTATTCCATACAAAAAAAGTAATATACTACTAATAAGGCAATATATCACAAGACCGAGAAATGCAACAGTATAAATAGTCATAAAATCTTCACCTCCATAGAGATTAGGTAGCCGCTACTACAATAATAAATTAGATCAACACAAACTAAAAATATAATATCATCATAATAAATATAACATATTTTTCGTGATATGTCAAACAGGAAAACACTCTCCCCTATTTCTCCTCCCTCGCTTTCCATATTCTTTTCATATCCTCATCCTAACGAAAGGAATATGCTCCCCGGAAGGTAAAATCTGCTGCCAGGTTTCAGCCCACCTAAGAATAAACATGGTCTTTTATTTCTTATTTGACGGCGCGAGCCGCTCTTTTTGAAGATAGTAAAGAAAAAAAGAGAGATAAAAGACAGGAAAGGAGGAAGAATTGACCAATAACGCATGAGGAGGGAAATTAAGAGGAATATGCAAAGGGTGGAGGGGAGGACAAATGGGGGTTGAAATTCGACATTGACATATCACGAAAAGTTATCTTTTAGACATTTTATAATAACACCAAAGAGAGCATCTACCTCTGCAGAATATCTCTATCCTTACAAGGCAAATGCTCTCTCCGGGTAATGTTTAGTTAGTTATTAAAACGCAAGCAACGTACTCTTCCCTAAGTTTCAGAAAGAACCGCTCACATATTTACTATACTCCATACGGAGTACATTGGCAACCCTTTATTTCATAATTACACGCCTAAATCAATAATAGCGGGTGCTGTTTGCACCCGCTACGATGGGATATATTGTAGTTCGCCGGTCAGAATTGCCATATCCATTTTGGCCGCAAGTCCGACCTGCCTTTAGAATAACCGGAATATTCCGGACTCTAAGCTTCCTTGTTCCAGTGAATCCCTACCGGCATAAGTCTCGGTTTTTCTTCACCATTCTCATCTTCTTTAAAAAAACCGCGCAGGAAATTATACTCCATACGGCCCCTCGCCATATAAAAAAGATTTTCACAAGTAATAAGTGCTTCCTGATATCTTCCGGATGGATCATCCATTCCTCGAAGCAACTTCAGCAACTTCCTCGATCCCTCCACATTTTCTACAACGAAAATAATTCGCACTTTCTTCTGGTATTTCTCCTTAAATTTATCACAAATAGATGGAATCTTCAACCTCAGTCTTTTTCCAACCTTCTCAATGCTCTCCAGTTCTGTCTCAAGAGTTTCCTCCGGAATAAAATATGCCGGCTCTATTAGATACAGAACATCACCCATTTCTACTGCACCATACAGATACTCTTTCACCTCCGGGTATACGTCTGAAAAGCCACCAAATCTGCCATTAACCAAAACCCTGTCACTGTTTAATACATTTCCCATTTCCACTGCCACTGCGTTAACAGCAAGGATCTTGTAGATTTCTTTATCGCAGCGAAACATTGCTGCCATATCATAAGGCACATTATCCATTCCAAGCATTGCCCTCATCAAGCTGAAACCATATGACGTGATCGTATAAATATGTACAATATGACGATTTGCCTCATAGCGTTGGCTCAAAGCAAGACCTCTTCTGCCAAGTGAAGATAAAAGAGATTTGCAGTAATCAACACCGATTTCCGGAATAACACTTTTTCCGCAGTTTTTACGCCAGTATTCTAAGAGGTTATGAACCATATTCGGTGTAGCATGACCAAGCGCATACAGTGCATTCAACACATACGCATGCACCACCTTGAGGTCGCCCCCATAACGCATATTAGAAAGGGCATCCCTGTTTAAAGCTCGATTTTCACCTTTTGATACTTCCAGCGAAATCCCCTTATAAATCCGATAACGGCTTCCATCCTGCAGACTATTTCTAATTTTACTTAGTTCTTCTGCGTTGAGCCCATGCCCATTTTTTTCCATAGATTACAGCCTCCTGTCTACTTCTCTGAATTTTCATCAGATCCGCTATTCTCAGCCACGCTCTCCACTGGTTCATTCTCTTCCATTTCTGCTTCTGCGGGCTCTTTAGGAAATTCATCAATAATACCTGATGATTCTTTAGGCAGCTCATCGATGATACGAACCTTCAGCTTATGCTCACTTTCGTTCACCATATAAACAAATCCTAAATATTCTCTCCCAATCTCAGGTTTTATATGATCTTCCTCTCCTTCTTTAATATAACACAATGCGTTAATGTCCTCAAGACCATCTATTTCTGCAAAAAAACGACCAGGTAATGCATGGACACAACGTACACGCACTCCAGTTTTTATCGGATAATAGGTTTCCACGCCTTCCCATGGATCTTTTAAAATAGTCTCTGCCCGGCTACATTCATAGATTTTAGACTGTCGAACTGCACGATTCAAGCCATATACTTCACTCCATTTGGCCAAACCTTTAACCGCAACGGTGATCATTTTTCCAGGCTGCGCAGTTTCAGACAAATTAGCCACATAACAACGCGCCCAATCCTCTTTTCGTATAATGCCAGGGATTCCAAGATCACCAATACTGACAACAACCAATTTTGTTGACTGCGGACAAACTCCAATCACCCGTGCCGGCACCATCACATGTTTTCCAACTGATACCATATCCGTAATTTTCTCGATGACCTTTTCTCTCAGTTCCTTATGTACTGCCCTTTCAGAAACAAACACACTCTTATTTTTCCGGTCCACCTTAATGATGCGGACACGATACGTTTTGGCCAAAAGCATTGTGGTATATCTTCTGCCATCATGCATGATCGATCTTGTCCGCCCATCCCATACAGGACCATCCATTTCTTCCGGCACCATTCGAATGCGTATCTGGCCATCCATAACGGACAACTTGCCTAAAGCACTTGCCGTTGCAAATTTTATATCAAACTCCGTTTCATCATCCATCAACTGCTCATATTCTTTAAAAATATTGTCAATATCCGGCTCTTTTTGTGACAGATTCCCAGCTTCCCACTCAATACCATCCATTTCCAGTTTCACAAGTTCTACCTGCTTCTTTTCCTCTTTTCCCACAGTAACGATTACACTCTCTTTTTCCATAATTTTCCACCTTTCCTGCTTTCCTACAGCAATACCATCATCTATTTATTTCCAAACATTGCGAACATCCACGGCACCAAAAAACGAATCAAAATAAGAAGCGTTGGTATACCAATTCCAAATCCGTAAACAGCAAACTTCTGACCTGCTTTATTTCCAAAAGATATAAGATACAGAAAAATACCCGCAAACCAGCTGAGACCAATCAGGCTCGGCGAAATTGCTCGGATTAAATAATAACCTTTTAAAACATAATACCAAACAAGCTGCGAAGTGCTCATTCCGGTATTGGACCATTCATCCAATTTATCAAGCCCCTCTTCAAATTTTTTCTTTCCATTATCTCCCACTTCCTTTGATGTTTTTTTGGCTTCTTTACGAATCTGCTCATCTTGGGACTTTACATCTGCCTCTGCCTTGTCAACTTCAGAAGTAACGTCATCCTTTACCTGATCCGCTTTTTTGTTAAAGTTCTCCTGCGCCTGATTGGAATTATAGGCATCCCTAAAACTTGTCGAGTTGCTTCCACATCCAGAAAACAACACACATACAAGAGCCAAAATAATGCACACTTTGAAACGCATTCTGCACCTCCCTGTCGTTCTATAATAATATTTTCTCCCAAGAACATCTATAGTGCAAGCATTTTTTATATTTTTTATATTTCTTATACACCACTCACTGCCGTCATCTTCTTTACCACCATCACGTCATCTTCTCCGCACACAAATTCTTTCGTAACAATCAGTTTTTGAATATCAGATCTCCCCGGAATTTCAAACAACAGTCTATGAAATGTTTCTTCTGCCACGCTCCTTAATGCACGAGCCCCCGTTTTACTACTCTTCGCTTTTTTTGCCATCTCCCCAACAGCATCCTCAGAAACTTCAAGTTTTACTCCACAGGCATAAAACAGTTCTTGATACTGAGAAATCACACTACCTTTGCAATCACACAATATTTTCTTCATCTCTTCCAAGCTCAGCGCAGAAAGAGCACATTTTACCGGAAGCCTTCCAATCAGTTCCGGAATCATTCCAAACTGGACAAGATCTTCATTCTCCACAAGGCTCAAAATATCCCTCCGTTCGCCTTTTTCCTCAGGATGAGCACCAAAACCGATTCGGTTGCCACAGTCCATACGAGAAGCAACGATATTCTCCAGCTCCGGAAACGCCCCTCCACAAATAAAAAGAATTTTCGACGTATTAATCATCCTCTGCGTTCCGCTAGTCTGAATGCCAATCGTCATAAATTGGGGATCAACATCAATCTCAGTTCCCTCTAACATAGTAAGAAGTTCTTGCTGTACGCCCGTTACACCAACAGTCTTTGTGTTTGTCCCACGCACACACAATTTATCAATTTCATCTATAAACACAATCCCCGTTTCTGCTTTTTCAATCTCGCCACCCGCAGCTGCATACAACCGCTGAATCACTCCACTGACACTTTCTCCAGCGTATCCAGCCTCTGTCAAGCTGGCCGCTGAAATAGACACGAACGGAACACCCAGCGCCTTTGCTAACGAATTCACCATGTATGTTTTTCCGCTTCCCGTAGGTCCAAGCAGAAGAATGTTTGACTTTCCAACATTTTCGGAAACCAAACCTCTAATTCTTAATTGATGGATATAAGCTGCCACACAAAGAGTTTTCTTAGCATCTTCCTGACCAATCACATATTCACTGATACGATCATACAGCTGCTGCGGCAACAAAATATTTCTGCCATTATATGCTTCTTTTTTATTTCCTTGACCTCTCCGATAAAATCCGGTAATCGCAAGAGCACACTGCTGACATATTTCTTTCCCCTTAAAATGTATCATATTTTTTCCTGCTTCCATATCACAAAAATCACATCTCATAGAAAACCTCCTTATCTTCTACATCTCACACTTCCACCAGAATTAACATCACCTGATACATTACCACAAGTTACTGAACCGCCTGCGTCTATATCTCCTTTAACATCTCCTCTGACTTCACAACTGCCACCACAGACAATACTTCCTGATTTACCGTGAACTTCTACCGATCCACTACAATCAATTTTGTTCACATTTCCTTCGATGATGACTTTAATATCGCCACTATTGCACTCTTGAATTGTTTTGCCATCTACAATAATTCTTCCATTATTGATGACCACATTAGTTCCAGATCCAGAACATGTGATTGTTTTACCACTAATAGTTATTCTGTTCATTTTTACCTCCTTAATTTTCGCAAGAAACTGTCGTTTATTACGCTTCATATTCTTCTCTCATAGTCCATTTATTTTCACTGTCATTACAATCAAATAAAACTTCGTAATGATACTTTAAAGATACCTTAAAATGAAAAACTGGACGAAATTAAATAATTCGTCCAGTTTCCATACATGCTATGCCGGAAGACGTTCCTGACCGTTTTCCTCATCCCAGTGATACACATCAAGTTCATCGTAGCTGTAATCACTACTATATGTAGCAGCAGTGAGCTTTTTAACCACAACGATACCTACCTGGATGTCAGATAACAGAATACAGGTGCTTATCTTCACGCCTGCTCTCACCGTCTGATCGACGATAAGAAATTTTCTGGTTACACCAGTTACTACAGCAGTCGCACGTTTTCCGCAACCCATTTTGGCATCCACATAATTAAAAAGGATATAATCCCCTTCGTGGATTCCTCCTTCCACTGGAAGTACACGTCTTTCACGAACAGGATTTTGAACTCGTTGATTATTGCGTCTTACGCCACAATATGATCGGGTTCCTTCATGTTCAAGCGCTTTCAGTCTGCTTTCAGTTAAGGCTACGGTATTCAGTTTTTTCATGGTGGTACTCACTTTCCGGGGACATAACCCCTTTTGCAGTATTAACAGTTAACAATACTGCAATTCCACACGCCGCACATACGGTTGGATAGTCCGCATCTGCAACATACCCCATCATGAGTATGATATCACACGATACGATAAATTTAAAGTAGCCACCATAAATTTAAAATAGACGAATTGTTTAATTTTTTGAAATTACAAACTAAAAATAGAATCTTATATACACTAAGACAACTTTCTCATCACTCAAATAAAACTCTGTGCCAATTTTTCATATGCCGCTGACGGTTCATAAAATCACTGGCACTTTAATTTACTAGGAATTTTAACATCAAACATACGTTCTGTCAAGAGAGAATTTAAAAGCTTCACAATAACCAATCGAATTTGTTCATTGTGAAGCTTTTACACGATTATCACACAATCACACTACTGTCATTTTCTTTAAAGTCCCCACTATGACCTAGTCGCTCAAATCCATTTTCAAAGTTAAAACCAAAAAGCTCCAAGTTATCCTTTTTTAGTGCCGCATAATTATCATTGGAAATAGACTTCGCATACTCATCAAGAACCGCCTTCTTTGCGATTTCATTGGATTTAGCATTCGACAACGGTGCCATTGTATCCAATGCAGATCCAAAACTATTTTTTAATATCGGTTCCGCTTTCTGCGTGCGAAAATACTGATATCTGTCGTCCGGCGTATCCTGCCAGACAGAATCCAAACCATTCTGCAGATACTCAGGTTTCGCTGTATTCAAAACCCCAGCCCATTCACCGGCACAAGAATCAAACGCATTCTGGAAATTCACATTTGATTCAACATCAGAAAGGTTGTTTATCACGGATGTAATTCCTGGATTTTGAGACATAAAACGTTCTCTGGCCATAGCACGCACCACTTCACTGTCAGGAGAAACCCTGTTAAAACCATTCTGGAAACTGTACCCCTGTAGCGCAAGCATATCCTGAGACAAACCACCATAGTTATTATTTGAAACAGTACGACGAAACGCATCCCCTATCAGATCCCTTGCCATTTCATTCTTCCTGCTGTCTGCAAGTGGAGTCATAGTATCCACTCTTTGATTAAATGCTTTCGTCAAAAATTCCGGAGCTTTTTGCGTGCGAAAATACTGATATCTGTCATCCGGCGTATCCTGCCAAACTTCGTTCCCGTTCATCTGAAGAGCAGACGGCTTTGGCGTTCCGATAGCTGCAGCATAATCAGCAGTACACTGATCAAACATGTCATCAAACCCTTCGATATCAGAATACGATTCCATTCCTGCAAGTTCTGCATCAAAAACAGGGTTAGCCTCCCTGAAGGCATTGGCTGCTGCCAACTCCTCCTCACCAAAAGTAGCAGATGTTTGTTCCAAAAGCATCTGTTGCCCCATTAAAGGATTTATCATTTCCTGCTGCCCTTGCTGCATACGTTCCTCCCCACGAAGTCCTATATTAGCAGAATTTATGATATCAGAAGTCATTGCAGCCCCAATCTTTCCTGTGCGAATCGCTGTTCCTGGTCCAAAACCGCCAAAACCTCCCCCAGAACTGACAGTTGCCGCCAAACCAATGCCTGCACCAGTCACACCTCCCATGGCACTAAGAACCGTACCAACTGCCATTTGCTCCGCCTTTTTATGACACAAGGCTGCTTTCTGTTCCTCGGTCAACATATTAAACATACCGTCCTGAAAATTACCGGTATTCGCATATTTACGCAGTATACTGTTAGGTATGTAATTCCCCCCCATTGTTCTAATGGTGCTTTCTCGCGTAGCGGCATTGCCACTTTCCTCTGTATCCACGTCTACTGTCTCCATAGTTTCATTATCATTGTCTGAATTGTATGTTGCCGCCCCCTCTGCCGCACCAGAAAGAGTCTCATTTGCCGCAGAAGTACTTGCAGAGCCATAATCATTTACAACTCCACCGCCTCCGCTTCCATCAGAGGGACCTTCCGGATCATTAACAACATCCCCTATTCTTCCATCCCCGGAATGTCCATTTTCATCATCACCATTATTCTTCTGCTGCTGTTTTTTTGCCTCTGCAATATCCTCGTACATATCCCCCCTGCGATTCATATCCCATGCATTTTTTCCACCACGCATAACAGAACCTATCCCCTGCACGGCAGCACCTGCAAGTCCAAGAGCAGTTGCATACCCTGCAAGACCAGCCATTTCCATTCGAAAACCTGAAGAAATACCAAGAAGGGAGCGAGCTTCTGCTCTGGCTGGGATCAACATATATAGAAGAATTAACTGTAATATAGATATTGTTGTATTTGCCCCAAAAGCAGACATAACCAAAACAACGAGAAAAAGAACGCAGTCCACAACTGGCACCAGCAGAAAAGATATAAAACTTTTTATCCAATGCTCAAGGATACGAGGATTCACAAGCATAGATATTCCAATCAGTGGAAATGTGATTACCACCACAATAAATCCCATCACCACACCAATATATGTAAAAGCAAAATACAATGTCATAAATTTAGAAGCCAACCGCACCACTGCAAGCATAAGACTTTTTGGCGTATCTTCGGTCAATATATCAAAAGCACTGCCTATGTCCGCTCCGGAAGATAACCCTAGTAACTGCGTTCCCTGATAATTAACTACATAAAGAAATACGTCTCTCAGATAAAAGCATAAATCCATCATCATAGGCATTCCCATGAGCAGAATAAAAAAAAGAAGCGCATTTTTTAATGCTTCCATACCAGCTTTCTTTGCCGCCTCCGTATTAGTTGACCACATTGCGCTAACAAAACGCCCACCAACAAAAATAGTAGCCATTATAAAAGATAATACACGCAAAACCCCATAGATTGCAAAAGCAACAATTCCATATGGATTTCCGGAAACCGTTTCAAACGTAAACAGAGAGGTTCGATACGATTTTCCATTTAGATGAAGGAGTACACCTCCACCTCCAACACGGCCATAAATGATATTTTTTAATGTCATTCCTGTTGTTTTAAAAAACACATCCAACCAATCAGAAATATCATTTAAAAGACCTGCGATAAGTCCACCTAACCCCTTGGAAGATTTTTCTCCCAGTTTTTTATCATCCGCATTCCCAATATCTACATTCTTTTCTTTTTTATCCGGATTATCATAAATGGACTTATCGACCCCATCCGTCCATTTTGTTGCCGCAGAAACAACAGCTGGCCGCATAGCACTGCAAACAGACACTGTCATTGATGCAAACAATAACATCATTATAAGAAAAAATAGACTTCTTCGTTTCATTGTCACTCACCCCCGTGCCTCCATGGAAAAACGTTTTGTTTTACTCATTTCTGCAATGTTTCTCATATCCGTTTCCACAACAACCGCTTCGGTATCAATCAGATAATCGACCTTAACAAACTGGCAACGATTATCTTCAATTACACAAACCTCTCCACGTCTTTTTTTATCCGTATTTTCATCCTGTCCACCCAGATTAAATACCTCATTGATTTGAGCATCCGTAAGACAAGTTGCATCCTTTAGAAAGCTTCGATCCTGAATGGACTGCTTCAAAAGAAATATCACCGCCGCATTTTTAACAATTGCCTCGGTATCTTCATATCCTCGGTAATCAGCCAAAGCCTGTGTTGCAGTCCATGGAGAAACATGACGCTTCCTGTATTCTCGATAAGCATTTGATATAATGGTTCTTGCCTCAGCATAAGGAAATGCCTCATGAACCTCGTCAATTCCCATAATCATTTTTCTGGCTTTTTTCGGATTGGCAGAATTCTTTTTAATATGCTGTTCCTCCAGATAAGACATACATACCAAAAGTGCTACAATCTTATCCCCTTTTGGAAGCCTTGATATGTCAAAATTGATCCATGGTGATTCCTGACTTGCATGTAATGTGGATTGACCATCAAAATAAGGTCTGGTACCACGCACGGAAATAATATCTTTCCGGCATTTTGGACAACTGCTGATATTTTCTTTGGAATCAAATCTCAGCATACAGTCCGGACAATAATCCAGGCGTTTTACAAATTTTTTAAGCCCCTTAATTACAATAGCATACGCAGTATCAAAAAGAGGATTATCATTTTTTTTCTGATCCAAAAGAGCCTCATAATAAAAGTCACTGAGCGTAGGAAGGACTTTTTTTACTCTTCCCTTTACAATCTTTCCGTCGCGCAGGATTTCACCCTCTTCAAACAAACTTTCTGGTTGACGATCAAAAATTCCCAGGGCATTATAAAGGTTGTCTATAATATCCTCAACGATAGATTGTACGAATGTGATCTCTGAAAAATCATTAAATTCATTTCCATTTTTGATCATCGTCATCAGAAGTGACTGTAACACTGCTTTCTTCTCTGCAAGGTGAAATGCCACATATTCTGTATCCGTTTTCGTATCATAATCCATATCTACATCTACTTCAAAGAGATTCATGACATTCTTTGTATCCGGCGTAATGTAAAAACTCACACCGCCAACAGCATCACAGGCATTACAATATTCCCCCTTTCCCCCCACATCATTAAAATCAATCGTTCTTACATAATATCCAAACTCGATCAATCGTGTTTCATACATCTTTATCGTGGCAGATTTTCCGGAATGAGTTTTTCCCGCAATCACAACACCATATCCATCATGAGAAGGATCATACGGATCAAAACAATACGGCTGTCCCGTATACATATTATGACCAGCGAGTATACCATTGCGATTAGTAAATCCCCCACGGGTATGATTAAACATATCTGCCAGAGAATTTTTATCAAATATGTGTTTTTTTAATGGATTATCCTGCAGAACACCGAAAGAAGCAGTGAATACACGATTAGTCGGATATCCGGACACAAATGCCTCTGGATGTACAGAATAAGTTGCCTGCAGTTCGATTCCTTTTTCCTTCCCCCTGGAGTGAAAATCATTTGCCATCAAATGAAGTCCCTCCAGACTGACAGATTGTAAAACAAACAAAAACGCAACTTCATAAAGAAGATTATCTCCAGACTCAACATCCATGGCAAAAGCCTCTGTTACGCTCATTTTCTGCGAGATCTTACGGTAGCGGTTTCGATCCTGCTTGGCCGCTTCGTACCTTTCCGTATCGAGCATATTGATACGTTTATCAAGTTTTCTGGATGACTTTCCATCCGTTTGCGGGTCAATAAACACACAACTTGTCACATCCGGAAAATTAAACAAAGGGGCAAAAGTTGTCGCAAAAGTTGTACGTTTTGGAAGTTTTCCTACGGTAAAACACATTGTATAAAGCGTCCTACCTCCATCATCAAATTCCATATAACCAAGAGGATTTGGATTGACGCCACCTGGAGCACACAGTTGTCGGATGGTCTTGCGTTCTCTAAAAAACGGGTCCATCCCATCCGGTATTTTTGCTCCTGCCTTTACTGCACAAGGGATATTATCCTCCATTGGCTTTTTCTTTCCAAACATCATTTCTCCTCCTTTTATTTATATGTCTTGATGTAATGATTTCTCAATATCATTCTCCTTCAACCATTGCTCCATCATCGCACGCTTTTGTTCATTTCCTGCAGGCATCACAGGTCTTTTTCTCTCTTCGTGCTGCAACAGCGGCTGTTTCTGTTCCTGCATATATTTCGCTTCTGCCTCTTTTTGCTTCTTTAACACCCGTGGTTCCCTGACAGAATGGACCGACGGGCATTTCAACAGTGTATCCAGCTGCTCTTTATTTTGCATATCTACAGTTTCTATGTCTATATCTGCATCATCAGCAATATCGGATTGTGCAGCCTCCACCACTTTTTTCTCTAAAGATGAATCTACAAGATCAGATGGCTCCAAATTATCATCCTCCTCTGCAAAGGATTCCCCTACTATGGTTTGCTTCTGTTGTAAGAAATCTTCCGTCTGCACAGTGGGCTGTGCCAGAATATCTTCTTTCTCTTCCAAAATTAACGAACCATTCTCTCCTTCAATCATTTCAAAAGGGTCATTTGATACGTTGTATTGCGTATCCGCCATCTCATTACTTCTAAGCAGTGCCTCGTCAAAAATATCTTCGTGTACCGGCACATCTTCTGTTTCATTAACAGTCGCCTCATCTTTTTTATATAACCCCACACCTATCTGACTTAAATTTCCTTTTGGCATCAGACTACGATTTTTTTTCGCATGCTCTGCAAATGTTTCTAACGTATCCAAGGATGATGACCTCTTAATACTATCTCGCGCCCTTTCCATCATCTCCTCGTGATTTGTTTCATAATTAAAGTCATCAAAAAAAGAAGATTTCAGAACATCACGCAAATGAAAACGATTTGCAGAAAGAGGAGAAGAATATCTTCTTGTCATTTCAATCAAGTCTTCCGTGGAACAGCGTACAGCACGCACCTTACAGTTCTGCAAAGCATGTATTTTTGCATTCGCCATACTTTCGAGCTGTCGAAGAGCCTTTTCATATATCTGCTCTTTCGTAAGATCCATTGTGAAGTCCAACGGATTGTAGGACCAATCAAAAATCCAACATTGTACCCGTTCTGGATCTACATGTTCCCCTGAGGACTGTTTGAGCTTTGCCATCTGATCTCTAAGATGTTCCTTTTGCCATTCCTTTGCTTTTTTAGAGCGATTAAGTTCTTCAAGACGTTTTTCAAAGAGTGCCTTTTCTCCTTCGTTGTAAACCCTGTCCGACATAGACAAATTTATATTACGGATATCTTCCGCAATCTCAAAAAGCTCCATTTCTTTTTTTCGATACGCCTCTTCATACAACCTCATAGAGTGTTCTACATCAATGGCTTTGGAATACTGCCGAAACATCGTTGGCGTTGTAATCGTATTGATAAAACCGACAAAATTTTGCTGTACCGCAGCCTGTACTTCTGCCGACGCATGGTAAAAATCAAAACCATATCCACGCACGGCTGCAATAAAACGATATCCTCCATCGCAAATAATCATCCTGTCCTTAATATCATCAAACTTCAAGTAAGTTTCACTATCTACTCTATTGAAGGAAGAAAAGTCTTTTTCTTCCTCATAAATTCCAGAAGCCTTATTATTTTTACGATAAATCAACAAAGCAACAAAAATGAATACACCAAGGATGGTAAACACAATCAGCCCGATCATTATCATATTTGATAAATCATCAATTATTTTCATAACTATCCCTTTCCCCAGCCCTTTACATAAATTTTGCGGTTACGCCGCCGAACCAAACGCCGTACAAACAACGTACTGAAATACAGCCCCCCACCCTTTAAAAACTCTGTCTCTGGAACACGTAACATCACAGGTGCCATAATAAAAGCACCCATGACCAATCCAGTTAAAATTCCCGGAAATCCTGAATTTACCAAAAACACACTTGCTCTATAGCAAAGACCGATAATCAAAAAAGCGCCACCCAAAAAGCACAACTGTTTTGTTGTAAAATACTTCACCCAAATTGTCTCATTTTTGAACTCTCCTGGTACATTATGCTTCATTCCAGCCATCTCCGCCCCTCCTTTTTAGCCAAACATTTTTTTGGCAATCGTCATAAATAAAGAAAACAAAAACGCACCTGCACATACCCCCATAAATATAAGGGCTTTAGTTGACACATGTTTTTTTACATCTGCACCTTCTTTAGGCGATATTAAAAGACGAAGTCCACAAAGTATTATAGAAACAACAAACCCAGAAACACACAACGTCATAATTACGGTCCATCCAGAAGAAGCCACATCTTTCAGAATTCCAACACCACCATCTTTTACGCCTAAATCTACAGTCTTTACATAAGTAAACGGATCGGCATTAACTGTAACCTTTTTCGCCGCATAAATTACTGATCTACTCACCACTGCAAAACAAGGGAAAATATTTACCAACTTATGCATCATATCCCACCTTTCCCTTTCATTTTAAGCTATAAGAAGAGGAGAGCACTACTGTTCCTCTCCCTCTATATTACATTTTCTATAAAGCATCCCCTGCAATTGCAATCCAAATTGCAATAGATCCTCCGCCAAAGATTAGCACTGCGGCCACTACTCCAACTAAGGCCTTCCTTTTATTTTCCGAAGATTGTTGCGGGCTTTTTATTTGCATACGTGCAATTCCTATGGTTACAATTAAACAAAATAGCAAAAGATATCCTAAAACTTTTAAAAATTTCATTCCGGATGCAGTTGTTTTTGTAACTGCAGTGTTGAAGCCACTAAACATATCTCCACCTTTTTTTAAAAAATCATATTCGTTCTCTGCGGCAAATACCGGTACAATCTCAGTCATCAGCCCCGTCATAAGCATCAGTACAGCAAAGCGCATCCTAACTGGAATAGAATATATAAATGCCACACCCTTATTGACTCTTTCTTTTATACTTACCAAAGTTTTCATTTTCATTAACAATTCCTCCAATTTATTAAATACTACCTGCAATACCAACAACCATTGCTAACAGCGAGAATGCTCCAAACACAATGCAACCACCCATAACAATATTTATTCCGTGATCTTTTCCTTCCGCCCCCTTCTGCGGATTTCCCGCATGAACCGCAAGTCCCAGTCCGAGACCAACAATCGATAGGATCAAACATGCTGCACCGATATTTCTCATCAGCACATAAATAGATCCACCAACATCTTTCGTGACTTGCGTTGCACCTTTAAACGCTCCATTACCTTTTGCGTTCAGTAGATCGTTTACTAAATCCTTGCCAGACTTATCAGCTCCGCCTGATTCGTCAGCGGCAAATACTTCCGTAACTGGATCTGCACACATGGCAGACATTACAACTGCCGCGAACAAATACATCTTCTGAGATAGCTTATTTTTTGCTTTCCTGGCTTTTCTCATAAGTTTCATAATTAAAATCTCCTTCCTGCGTTTTAATAACTTTTTAATTACTATATAAATATTGTCACCCAACAATATCCATAGCGCAAGAAAATTTTACAAATTTTTTTCAAATTAAAACAGGAGACCGATATCAAACCGGTCTCCCATTTTAATTTGTAATAACTCAGGGACTTTATTCCCCCTATTCTTCTTTTTCCACTTTCTCGCTTTCCTCAGACTTTTGTTCTGCTTCTTCTTCCTCCTCCCTCGTCTGATGAGGAGCTAAAAGCGTACGACTCTCTTTATCACAATCACTAACCATAATCGGTTTACCAACTGTGCCAGATAATAACACCTTATTTCCGGTAATTTGAGTTAACACTTTTCTCAGCAGTTCCAAAGCCACAGCTGTATGAACCTCCCCCATAGCCTGATCGCACTCTACTGTCATCTTAGATCCTCCACCAAAAGAAGTAAATGTTACCTTCTTTTCCTTCAGGATCATCTCCATTACATCTCCCTCATGATGAAGGGAGCGAATACCAACAGAAGCAACTTCCATGGCAGATTTCAATTTTTTCACATCCAATGCCATAGCAAAAGACCTTTCTTGTTTTTCTGCGAACATAGATTCTAAAATATTTCGATTAAAACCTTCGCCGCTTCCAAGAACACAGCAGAAAAATGTATTACCATTTCGAAACATAATCTGTTTTTCCCAAATGAGAATCTGTGTTTTTTCACCCTGCATCCGGGAAAGAATTTTGGAAAGATATGAAGCATTGACAAACCATGCTTTATTCTCATCAAAGCAGGTTTTCAAGCCCTCTTCACCTTGATCCACAATCATATTTCGGGCTGCAACGATATACCCTCCTCCATTTACAGAGAGTACCTTAATCATCTCGCTCTCTCCGCTCACCCATGGAACAAATGCAACAGCATCATTAAAAGCTTCCATACGACATCCTTTCACAGAATACGCATATCCCCCTTTTCTTACCGCTGTTATCAGCTCCTTGGTGTCAACTACAAGTTTTGCAACTGCATCCGATGGATTGCAGTCCGTAAAATTCGTCATATCTGTGCGGAGAGCTGCTTCTACCTGTGCATCATCCGCCTTTAACGTCACACCTGTATTTGCAAAACGAATAACTACCTGATCAGCTCCAGTCTGCTCCAATGCCTTCACAGAAGAAACAAATGTCTTATCAACAATAAACTTCGTTACTTCCGTTACATCCGTTTTGCACTCTGCCAGCGTTTCTGTCTGACAAGTACGGTCACATGAACAAAGAGAGATATAATTTTTCCCATCTTTTGCCTTTGGACGGATCGTGATACGAATTCCATCCAGTAGTGATGCAGAAACGGTCTCCACAAGGTCAACAAGTGTCTCCATATTCATTGTTACTTTATCCATAATTACCATCCTTTCCGGGTAAGCTTTCTGCCTACCCTTAACAATTCTTTTTCTACCACATTATGGCAAACTGTCCGCTTGCCTTTATTCTTTTCTTTTTTGACAATCCGGAAATATCCATCATTACACAGGTAAAGTCCATATTCGACATTTCCTCTTGGTCAGTCATAATAGTTGCTGACGCTCTTGCCGGTTCTTCCTGTTTTTTCTCCAGACCGTCACTTTTTTTCTGCTCCTCTTGATCCTGAAACAAAAGTTCAAACAGGTCGAAGCTGTCATGCTGCTCCATTTCCTCCAATGTACGCTGTGATGGAGCATCGTCCCCAAGAAGTTCATGGAGAAGAAGCATTCGTTCTGTTCCGTCAAGTTCCCCGGATTCCTCCGTTTCATTCAGAACATCGAACATAGCCTGCAGATCATTTTTGGTCTTTGTATCTTTTCCTGACATCGCTGCCGCTAACTGCACTCTAGTGTCCACACCTGCTGCCATTGCGGCAAGTCCTTCAGTTGAAAACTTGCCCTGAATTGCGGACGTAGCCACCTGTTTTTTGGCAATAAGCTCAATCATCGCCGCCTGTGCGGTTCCCGCCCAAGCCATGTAGTAGGTTCGGCACTCTCTACGCTGATTTAACCGGTAGTGTCTTCTGGCTGCTTGGGAAATCGTAAACATAGAAGATCCCATTTGATAAAATATCAGTGTTGGGTAGTTGTAATCTATGCCATTTTCACTCCAGCAAAAGTCAAGACCCGTTTCTACACATTTGGGGTTCGTGATAAACACTCTGGCCCCATCTCTTGCCTTTTTATGCATCCATTCCTCCCTTTTAGCCGGAACCGGCGAGGCAGACTCCAAAACCACAACTTCCTCTTCAGAAAGACCACACTCTTTTTCAATGATAGTCTTTAATCGATAAGAAATACAGGTTTCCGGATTGGCCGTATACTCAGCGTATACCACACAGTTTCTTCCCTCTCTAAGCTCCCTTTTCATAGTGTCCACCAGAGCTTTTTCTTTTGAAAGAATTCCTCTTTCCAAAGTCTCATCATTTGGAGCTTCAACAAGTTCACTGCCATCATATGGACTCTTGACCGGTGATACACCGTATGGTTTATCCATAAAAGATAATCCAAATTGAATCGCCATTCCCAAAATGCCTCTACCACCTTTGGTTTTTGACATCTCCATAAGCTTCTGGCAGACTCCCTCGTAATCCGTAAACACCTGTTCTTCTGCTGTACCTTTTGGTGAAACTTCAATTACGCTTTCTTTCAAAGCTGGAAGATATTTACTCATATCTGACAGATCAAGAAATGTACAGCGATCAAGCAGATAATCCATGAAAATCAAGGGAGAAATTCCTGGTCGCACTCTCGGCGAACCAAGCTGCTTTCCACGGCATGATGTATTATAAATTCCATCACCACTTTCAGAAACAGCAAAGGATCTCTCTACACACCCATAATCTTCGCAAAACCTCAGCTCCGAATGAAAAGTATATCCTTTCTTCACCATCCTCTGCGGCTCCAAGCGCCACAAAAGATAAAACAGGTGATTGGCATACCCTCCAGCAATGGTTCCTGTAAGGGCAAGCTGTTTTTTGCTTGCTTTTACCAAGCAATGCATGGCATGTCCTTGTCCCGTACCGCCTCCCTTGTACATATGCGCTTCATCAAAGACAGCGATATCAAAAAAACCACGCATGTACTTTTTAATAAAAAGCGTCGGAGAGAATTTTCGCACACCTCTCGCTTCCTTGATATCAAGAACTTCCAGTTTTAATTGCTTAATCGTCTCTGGAATAAAATCCTTATGTATCCAAAGCGTTTTTCTCCCCCTGTGGGCTTTGTTAGACCATGCTGTCACTCTTTTCCATATTTGTCCATCAGCACCACCAAGGTTATTTACATTCGGCGTCCACAGTTTCGCACCGCAATAAAAACAGGCATCATTGGATAATGTGTGCGTTGCAAAGTCAGCCGGTAAGAGAACCCTTGTTTTTTCATCCTCATCATTATCAAGCGCGACTTTAACCTGGCCAACAGTCGAAAAAAGAAGTCTGCCACAATCCGGACAGATCATACCGGTTCGAAGTTCCCCTGTTCTTTGATATACAATGGAAACTTCTTCTTCACACTTGGTACAGTAATTTCTTATGGTATCAATGTCCGACATACACTTACTACACTTTTTTGTATATACCGGTTTTTTCCGGACCTTTATAGGGGCCGGCTTTTCCTGATAAGATAGCTTACCAAAATCCTTTGATATAACAAACCATTCCCGACCTTTCCTACTTCTTCCTCTCTTTTTAAGTTTCAAAAGTTTGGAAAAATCATCCAGAATTTCCACCTGCGCATAAGGTACGTTTTCCTCGATCTCCCTGGCCCACTTTTTGACCAGATGACCGGGAGCCATAACTATGTTTCGATAGTTAAGGTTCTCAGGATTCAGATACAAATCCTTGAGAGTTTTGTCGGGATGACTTTTCAACCATTTTCGCCCAAAATACCCTTCGCACAAACTTGCACCGCAAAGAGTCTTTCCGGTTCCCATTCCATGGTTCATGATCATATACCGGCTTTTATCAAGTAGAGCCAGTCCACCATTTACCTGGGCCGCCTGTTGTGGATACATCCACAAATGCTTTAAGGTAAAATCCTTTACCCCACCGTCAAGCTCTGTAAGTGGAACAATCTGCGTTTTTAGATTCTCTACAAGCTTTGCCCCATACCTCTCAAAGTATTGATCCATCGTCTCAAACTCCAGCTTTTTCTGCTGTTCGCGTGAAATCCAGATTTCGCACTCAGCAAACAGTTGTTTGACAATCTTCCGGAGCCTCTGATCGGACAAACTGCTCACACTTACCACCACTACCTCAGAAAGAGGTACCGTTTCTTCTCCTAATGGGATTACCATTGTCGGAGAATATTTTGCTACATGCACATGGGTATCATCCACCAGATACCCGTTACGCTTGCAGCACACATAGAGAGCTCCTGCCCACCGTTTCATAAGAGGAAGAGAGTAATTTTTCATCAGATAATTATAAAAATCATCTGATGCCCCCTTCTTCGTGGTGAGGAAACGTCCATTTCCTTCTTTCTGTTCTCCTCGCAGGGAGGAGTTTAGTGCTACCATATGGTAGAACTTTTCTTTTCCTGACTGAATCGGAGAAAAATAACAACTATACTGTTGCCCGGCAATACTCCCTCCATGCGGAAGTCCGTCTGCCATCTCCTCATCCTCCAGATAAAGGGTCCCATTGGAACAATTAAGTGTTCCTCCAAACCCCTTTAACACCTGAAGGCTTCTGTCGTATCCCGTAACAATTACAGGAACTCCTCCAGCGTATACAGAAAAATCTGCATTTACCTGATAACCATCAAGCTTCATATTTACCTCACTTTCCGGGAACTGGTCCCTTGGTGGAATTTCGCTGCAATTAAAAAAGGCAGCAGATAATCCTGCTGCCTTTTAAGCGTCAAAATTCCAAAACATTCCCACATCAGCTTGTGATGTGAAAGAAAATAAATAAGCTACAAATATATTATCCCCCACCGTTATCTATAGCGCAAGAATTTTTTTCAAAGTAAAGAAAGATCCGGAAGAGATTCCCTCTACAAGATCTTTCTTTTAATAATACACACTTTATTCCATTGTAAACCACCGATCAGCAGTTTGGCAATCTTCAAAGCCACAATATATGATTTCGATCCTCCCTGATCATCTTTACAATGTTTTTATCCATATTGTCCTCACTTTCAAGAAATAATTTTCTTAACAATCTGCTGCTAATTAGCAGCAGATATATACCATTTTCAATTTCAAGATCCACCACTCACTCCAAGGATGTAATTGTCCCATCGTTTTCAATGATATTAAGAACAATTTTTGTCCCGCTCGATTCGACCAAGTGTCCGGGTTTACCAGCCTCAGTAACCTCACATCGAGTGTTTTTTACAATTCTTGCCTCGCCTCGTTGTAAATGAAGATCTCCATCCTTCTCGTTACCAACAAGTCCTTGTCCTCCGCCAGACACCGCACATAAGTATAAAAGATCCTTTTTAAGCGGTACTGGTGGCTGCCCAATTGATGTTGCCGTGTAGGGCCTCATACGAAATCTTCCAATGAGATCATATACTGGCGATCCCACCAGCTTCTTTGCTGCTTTTTCAGCATCAAATTTTAACGTCGTAAAGTACTCCACTGCATCCGGATTCGACTCTGGAACAAGAATTTTATTCGCAGGCTCTTCCATTGGAAGATACGGAAGTTTTTCCAGTACATTTATTGTCTCATACCATCTTTCGTAAGACGACTTTAGATAGCCAAGGCTCTCCCTCCTCTTTCCAACCACAACGATCTGTTTAAAGTTCTGATACACTTGATCGTCAAAACGGTAGACAGCCAAGGGATTAAATCGAGCCATATAACATTTTGAAAAACGCTCATCGGTCAGCACATAATATGGAATTACAAGAACATATATCCCATCTACTGTAATATACGAAAATGTCTTTTCCACAAATTCCTGCTCCAAGCGTTTTTTTCCATCGGCATCTACTCCATATGGTGGATTAGAGAAACAGAAAGAAAATACCTTATTACTGATCTTTACCCCTTTGAGAAAATCCGCCTGGAGAAAAAAATCACAAATTCCTCGTTCATTAACACTGGCAGCGGTTTTTTCATTTACTTCCACTCCAAATAAACTGCCACCATCCGCACCTGCAATAACCTCCTTTACAGCACTTCCATCTCCAATAGAAGGCTCTAGCACGCAAAACTTATCCGGAAAAGAAAAAAGTGCTCCTATCCGTCTGCAGTGATCCCTGTCTGTGTAATAGGCACCAAGCTTTGCTTCATTAGCCAAAGTACGGCTAAAATTACTTTGTTTTATCATATTTACCTCACTTTCCGGGGACGTTGCCCCTTGGCGGAATCTCGTTGCAATAAAAAAGGCAGCAGATAATCCTGCTGCCTTTTAAGCGTCAAAATTCCAAAACAT
>OGNF01001219.1_pt1 | contig 24289 bp, 17 predicted proteins | sample 1573321 | NCBI WGS metagenome assembly OGNF01 (sample SAMEA2581911, study PRJEB24529) | metagenome | biome: Human gut stool | place: China | collected 2011
GTCATGTTCGGTCCCGGCAGCCCGCACCTTCTCGGCGTTGATCTCGTCCTGCTGCTGGAGCGCGTCGACGGACTGCGGCAGCACCTGTTCGGCCACCTGCCCGAGGTTCCGCCCGATCCGGTCCAGACCGTCCAATTCGGACGCCGAGGTGGGCGAATAGCTCTCCTCGAAGGAGTGGCCGATCTCGTCGTCGCCCCAGCAGCCCTGCTCGTCGCCCAGTTTGGTGCGCAGTTCCTGCACGGCGTTCTCGAACCTGTGCACGGCGTCGGCGAGTTTGCCCGCGTCGCCCTTGACGCCGGGGCGCAGGGCCACGCCCAGCTCACGGCAGCAGGGCGGGTCCATGGCGCGGACGGTCAGGTCCTGGCGGGCGTAATAGTCCAGTTCCAGCCGGGAAAAAACGGTGCTGCCCAATCCGGCGGCCACGGCGGCCAGGACAGAACGGTTGTTCATACGATCGTCGGTGTAGACGGGCTCCACGCCGGCACGGGTGAACACGCGGGTGGTGTCGGTGTTGGTGCCGTAGTCGGGGATGATAACGGCACGGCCGGCAAACCAGGTCACGGGCACGGGGTCCGGTACATCGCTGTCCGGCGGCAGAACGGCCAGGAAAGGATCGTCACAGAGCCTGATCCAGTCCATATCCGTGCCGGTGAAGCGCTTGTCGGTAACGCCCAGCTCCACACTGCCGTCGCGGAGCCAGTTGTCCACCTGCATGGGGCTGCCGGAGATAACGCTGACGGTGATCTGGGGATACTCGGACTTCAGCGCCGCCACGGCACGGGGCGCCCAGCGGGTGGAGACGGTGTCCAACGCCGCCAGGCGCAGCGTGGCCTGCTGGGCACGCTTGCAGGCATTGATCTCGCCGTTCAGGGCATCGTAGACCTGCAGCAGCCGGTGGATCTTGGGCATGAGGGTCTTGCCCGTCTCGCTGAGGCGGACGCCGCTGTAGCTGCGGTCCAGCAGACGCAGGCCGATCTCGTTTTCCAGGCTGTTCATCATGTAGGTCAATCCCGCCTGGGAATAGCCCAGCGTCTCTGCGGCGCGGGAGAAGCTGCCGGCCTCCTGAATGACGGCCAGGGCCTGTAATTTTTGGATATCCATGGCGGCACCACCTATAAAGAAAACTGATAGGTATACTATGGCGCAGGGCAGGTGGTTTGTCAAGAGGGACCGCACGGTTTGGGTGGACGAATTCGGTGAGAAATATGAGATACCGGCATGATCGGAACCCCCTACCCGGGTTGCGCCGTGGGGAAAATTGAGGTATGATACACCATATATAATCGCGGGAGGCAGGACATGGGCGCTGACGGGGCACGGAAAAGAAAAATAGCGGTGGTCGCGGCGCTGGCCTCGGTGGCCCTGCTGACCAACGGACTGCTCGCGGCGGAGCCGCGGTTCGGCGGGGTGCTGCGCGATCTGCTCTTGCGGCAGGTCGTAATAAAAATCATGCGTATTCATTAAAACAAACTGTCCTGTCCTTTTCTTTTTTCGTAACCCAATGGTTTACGGGGTGGGAATCATTGAGTTTTTCCCGTAATCCATTGACTTACGTACCGTAAACCATTCGCTTAAGCCCAACAAGTCATAGGCTTACGTCCGGGGGCTCTTATTGGTTTCCCGGACGTAGGTCCTACAGTTCCTATCTCAAGGCAGGCAAGATATATTTCCATATCAAGTTGATCTCGGCCTGCATATCGCCGATATTCGCGGTCATGGCGATTACCGCATCTTGCTCGGGCAATATAATAATGTATTGTCCATTGGCTCCATCGGCACGAACGGCGTTATGGCGGCAACGCCACATCTGGTAACCGTAGCCTTGCAACCAGTCGCTATCTTTCGGCTTCATCTTCAAGTTCTCCGGTCTCATACCAGCGGGCAAAGAGGCTATCTTGGAGGTGGTGGCTTCCTCTATCCAGCTTTCGAGAAGCAATTGCTTATCGTTCCATTTTCCCTTTTGCAGGAAAAACTGACCCATTTTCGCTAGATCCTCGGTCTTGAGATACAAACCCCAACCGCCGCAATTGATGCCTTGGGGACTCTCTTCCCAAGTAGCGCCGACGATACCCAGCGGACGGAACAGACGGGGATAGAGATAATTGATCACCTTCTCACCGGTCACCTTCTGGATGATAGCGGAAAGCATATACGTGCCGAGACTGTTGTATACGAAATAGGTTCCCGGTTTATGTACCAACGGCGCCGAGAGGAAAATCTTTACCCAATCGGCCTTCTCGTTCCCCTCCTGCCGTACTAAAGCGGTGGGATCGACATCATGGCCGGAGGACATGGTCAATAGGTGACGTATCTCCAGCTCTTTCAAGTAAGGGCTTACCTCGGCCGGTAATTGGTCGGGGAAGAAGGAGATCACCTTGTCCGTGACCTTCAATTTACCCTCCGCGACGGCAAAACCGATAGCCGTAGCCGTAAAGGTCTTGCTAACGGAGTTCAAGATATGCGGCGTATGGCGGTCGCCCTCACCCAGCCATTGCTCCTTTACGACCTTTCCATGCTGGAGGATCATGATACTATGTAAGTCTTGATCCGCCTTTTTCACCGCCCGCAGGTAATTGCCAAACGCCTTATCCAAGGCTTTCGAGGCTTCCGCACGAGGAAGTTCCTTGGTCAGGTCGTTATAGCTGATCAAGTCTATGTTCTTATCCTTCAAGGCTTGCTTCACCTTCGGACTGGTAAAAAGATCGGTCACGCCTTGACGGTCCATCGCCACGTTCTCGTAGCCGATATGCCCGACGGTTTTCATCTCCTCGTTATCCAAGGCCGGGTGATCCAAGAACATATAGCGTTTACCGGGTTCCAGCTTATCCAACATCCGGATGAAACTGGCCTCCTTCTCGGCCGGGGTCTTGGAGGCTCCATCATACCCGGAATAGGTGAAATCATATTCCTGCATCGCCTCTACCCGATCCACGACCGGCAGATGATATTCCTCGGACAAGCGGCGCATCAGCTTCACCACCTCCGGATCGAAACCGGTCGATCCCATATGGCCGGAGATATGGCTGATCTGGGGAATGTTCTTCAAGGCCATCTCTATCTGGGCCCGGGCCTCCTGCTCGATCTCGGCCAAGCTCCATGTATTCTCCAGAATGGCCAGACCCGGGTAGGCGGAATTCGGAGACATCATCGGCAAGAAATAGCCATTGCTATCGGTCAAGCTGGGACAATGCGTCAGCGGACGCCATTTCACGTTATCCCATTCGCTGGTAAACGTCAGGTGAAGCCCGACATCTATCCCCGGGTTCTCCCTCAACAGCCGGGCGGCCTCGGGGAACCACGAGGTGACAACCATAACCTCTATACAGGTCTCCACCCCATTCTTATACCCTTCCATACACGCTATATTGGCGGAACGGAACGACCCCATGTCATCCGCACGGATGATCAGGCGGGGATTCGTGGCAGGCTGGCTGAATGCCGGCCACGTAGCGGCGAACAACAGGCAGCCGCAAAGGATTCTTTTTACATTTGAAGTCTTCATGATATTGATAAATAAGTAACATCTTTTCTATACTTGGGGATGGACCACACAAAAGGTGCCGGAAGATTTGCTCACCAACTTATCGTCGCAATAAATCTCGCACTCACAAAAATGTATATTCCGTCCCGCCTTGATCACGGTACCCTTGGCGATCAGCTCATTACCCCAAGCGGCCCGTAAGAAAGACATTTTCAATTCTGCCGTCAGCACGTCTTTCTCCAGCGGGGTCATCGTATAGGCGGCGAAACCGGCGATCGTATCCGCCAAAGCAGCCAAGACACCCCCATGCGTCACGCCGCTATATTGTCTCTGCTCGTCATGCAAGGGCATATGCGCCTCTACACGACCTTCCTCGATAACCGTGAAGTCGATCCCCAGAAAATTCACATAAGGATTCGTCTTCGCACGGTTAATCAACTTTTCTTTTATTCTCTCATCCATATCTTTTCTATTAACGAACCGTTATCTTACAATCATCCAGATTATCGATAATGGCGAGGCTCTCCACACGTATGCCCTTTTCACGCAGCAGATTCCCGCCATCTTGAAACGCCTTCTCTATAATAAAACCCATACCCTCGATCACGGCTCCCGATTGCTCCGCCAACTCGACCATTCCCATGGCGGCGTTTCCGTAAGCCAAGAAATCATCGATAAACAGGATATGATCCTCCGGAGTCAGGAAATTATTGCTGATACATACCGTATAGTCACGATCCTTCGTGAAGGAATGGACCACGGTAGAGAGCATGTTCTCCATCGTCTTCGGTTTCTTCTTCTTTACGAAGACCACCGGCAACTGCATGATATAACCCACCATAATGGCCGGGGCGATACCGCTCGCCTCGATGGTCACGATCTTGTTTATCTTACGATCTTGAAAGCGACGGATAAATTCCTCGGCGATCTTATACATCAACATCGGGTCCATTTGATGGTTGATAAAACTATCCACTTTAAGGATACCGCCGGGATAACAGCGGCCGTCTTGCAAGATGCGTTGCTTCAATAATTCCATAATTTGTTATTCTGTTTGATCTTCTTTTACACGTATAAATAAATTCGCCAGAATGGCCGTCAAGCCACCCGTCGTTATGCCGGAGGAGAAAATGCCACGGATCACTTGAGGAGCGGCCCCTAAAATATCCGGCATCAGCTCCACCCCCAACCCCAAGGACAAACTAACCGCCAACACCAACGTGGCCTTCCGGTTGATATCTTGGGCGGCGATAATACGGATACCTGCTGCCGCCACCGTACCGAACATCAGCAGGGTAGCCCCTCCCAGCACCGGATCGGGCATCAAGGAGAAAATAACGCCGACAACCGGGAATAAACCCAACAGGATCAGCATACCCGCTATATAATACCCTACGTACCGGCTGGCGACTCCCGTCAGCTGGATAATCCCGTTATTCTGGGCGAAGATAGAGTTCGGGAAAGAGTTGAAAATTCCGGAGATAAATGAGTTCACCCCATCCGCCAGCACCCCGCCGGAGACTCGCTTCAGGTACCCTTCTCCCTCGATCGATTTTCCCGATATCATCGAGTTGGCGGTAATATCCCCCGTAGCCTCGATCGCCGTGATCAGATAGATCAATGCGATCGCCACGAATGAAGAGATATTAAAATCCAATCCATATTTGAAGGGAACCGGGATATTAAACCCTCTCAGGTTTTGCGAGGAGACAGCCTCCATATCCACCATCCCCATGGCGAAAGCGATCGCGTAACCGATACACAACCCCAGTACGATGGAACTCATCCGCAAGTACTTGTTCTTACAACGATTGAAGAACAAGACACTCAACAAGACGCACACAGCTACCCCAATATTACGCAAACTACCGAACGTACCGTTATCCATAGCCGTATACCCCCCGCCGCAAGCGACCACTCCTACCTTGATCAGGCTCAAGCCGATGAGCAACACCACGATACCCGATACCAAGGGAGTAATCACCGAGCGCAGATACTTAAAAGTACGGCTCACGATCATCTCTACCGGAGAGGCGGCGATACAAACGCCGAAAATAAGGGGAAGCCCTCCCGCCAGGCCAGCCGTGATAATCGGGCCGATAAACGAGAAGCTAGTTCCTTGGATACATAGCAGCCCCGCCCCGACCGGTCCTAATTTACGACATTGAACGAATGTGGATACCCCGGAGGCGAACAGAGCCATGGAAACCAAGAAACCGGTCGTCTCCAGATCCAGTTTCAGCGCCCCGGCGATAATCAAGGGAGGTGTTATGATCGCCACGAAAATAGCCAGTAGATGCTGGATGGCGGCAAAAAGCGTCTCTTTCAAAGGCGGACGGTCATCGATCCCGTAAATCAAATCCGTATCCATACTGTCTCTTATAATTTCAAGTCTAATAAGGTCTCCCCTTTTGCGTTCAACACTCGTACACTCATCTCGTCTCCTTTCTTCCGCAATACCATCACCGTAGCCGAATCGAGCTTATACCCCCCGCCTACGATCACCGGGAAGTTGTTTCCCAACGAGCCTTTCGGGTGGAAGGCGTATTGATGCGTATGGGCGGATATATTCACGTTGAAAGGGGCTTTCGCCAACAGGCTTCCCCAAAGCTCCGGACAAGGCTCATAGGCATCCCCGTTTCCGTAGATAGGGATATGGTTCAATAAAACCCGCTTCGAGGCTTGCTTAAACTCCTTGCCGCTCAATTCTTTCGAGAGGAAACTCACTTGATCTTTCCGGAGACCGGTGAAATCGTTCAGGCCATAATACACCCATGTGCTATCCGGTTTATCCTCGCCGCAATCCAACATGACGAAACGGGTATCTCCCCAGCTGAACGCCCCATATGTCTTATCGCCCACATAGTCAAACAAGGCACGCAGGCCGATCGAATAAGCGTTTCGGATCTCGTGGTTGCCTCTTAGGAAGAAAGCGGAGACATGACTGGCGCCCACCTTCCCGCATAAATAAGCCAAATGATACAAAGCTTCTTTCTCATTGGCGGGATCGTCTATACAATCCCCGTTAAATACCACGAAATCATAAGGGATATCACGCACTTGCTCGTATAAGGCGTCTAGGGTCGGGATCTGCTTATGCAGGTCATTAAAGATTAATGCCGTGAAATCCTCTTGGGATGCGGAAGGGACCTTGAAAGTGTAGAACGGGGATACCGCTGTCTCGCCAAACTCTTTCTTATAGGCTTGATAAAGCATGATCTCTTGCGAGCATACCCGGTAGTAATAGGTTTGCCCCGGTCGTAGGTCCGTCAGCCGGATCTTATTATGCAAACCGTTGCATATCACTTGACCGTCCACGATGGTGCGGGCCTTCTTCAAATTCAGCGTGTCCGTACCGTATTCTACCCAACTATACGTAGGGACATGGGTCTGCCACATCACCGTTATACCGCCCTCCGTAGGATTTTGCAGATAGGGCACCGCATAAAAGATCTCTTCCGGCCTGGCCTTCAAGCGAACCTCCGTTACGACCGGGCGATGATCCGATGCCACCGCCTCTTCGGGAACCCATGCGGACAAACGGGTAAAGGGCTGTCCATTATTTACATAACCCGCTATATAGTCCAAACAGCTATCCGGCGTGGAAGCCGGGAAGGTAGCCTGTTTAGGATTGCTCAACAACTGGAAATCCTTGCTGATTTCCGTGATAAAGGGGGAATGCGCCGTAGCGTTCCAATCCCCGGCGATAAACAGGGGTTTATGCGCGGAAGCGGCTTCCCGCCGAAGGATCGGCAAGGAGAGCATCCGGTCTTCCGGTGTCAAGGAAAGGTGCGTGCAGCAGAAGATATATCTCTCAAACTCGACCCATAGCAAGACCCGTTCCTCCTCCCGTCCGGGAAGGGCTATATAGCGGTAGCTCACCGGCTTCTCCTTGCTCAGCATACCTACTCCGTATTTACCGCCATCGAAGTCGATGGCCGGGGCGTAGGTAGGGAACATCAGGGTGCGTTCTCCCAACGTCCGGAGCACGTCGATCCCGCCGCTTCTTCCGGTCACGCTATCTACCTCCTGTACGGCGACGACATCGGGGGCTACCTTACATATAGCGTCCGCTATACGCCCGAGGTCCGTCACCTCATCCATGCCCCTTCCGTTGCGGATATTATAGCTCATGATACGCAACGTATTCCGCTCGGCATCGCCGCTTTGCTGTGCCAATGCCTTATTTATGGGCAAACATCCGATCATAACGATCGCCCAAATAAACCATTTCCTCATAGGATTCGATCTAATGTTTATATTCATTTTATATCTATACCTTAACCGAATATCTCTTTCAATGACTGCTCGAACTCAGCGATATCCTCGCCGGAAGTATCCCAAGAGGTAACGAGACGGGCCTCGTTGATCTCCTCGTTCCACATATAGAAGAAATATTTATCTTGCAACTTCCTCAACGCCTCGGCAGGGATCGTGAAGAAGAGCTGGTTGGACTCGATCTTCTGCGTAAAATGAATTTCCGGGTATTGTCGTAGCACGTCCGCTAGCTTGGCGGCGCTGATATTCGCTTTCATAGCGTTCTCCAACCAGAGGTTATTTTCCAGATAAGGGATGAACTGGGCGGAGAGATAACGTAGCTTCGAGGCTAGCTGGGCGGATTGCTTCCGGTAAAATCGCAGGTTCTCCGTGATCTCCGGGCGGAACGAGACCACGGCCTCTCCCATCATCATACCGTTTTTCGTGCCTCCGAAGCTCAAGATATCCACGCCTGCGTCTATGGTCACTTGGCGCATCGTGCAATTCAGGTAAGCGCAGGCGTTCGCCAAGCGGGCTCCGTCCATATGCAGATACATATCGTACGAATGTAAGAGATCGGCGATCGCTTTCACTTCCTCTATCGTATAGATCGTACCTAATTCCGATACTTGGGAGATATAAACGGCCTTGGGTTGCGAATGGTGGCAAACCCCGAAGTTCTTCAGATGGGGACGGATCAATTCCGGTGTCAGCTTACCGTCCGTCGTAGGAATCGTGACGATGGCGCAACCGGTCATCCGTGCGGGAGCACCACATTCGTCTACGTTGATATGGGCGGTCTCGGCGCACAGGATGCTATTAAACGGACGGGTTACTGCGTGCAGGGCCACGGAGTTCGCCCCCGTCCCGTTAAACACGAAAAAAGGAGAAGCATCCTTGCCGAACACTTCTTGTATCTTACTCGTAGCGGCCTCTGTCCAAGGATCATCACCATATCCAACCGCATGATTATCATTTGCCTTGATGATCGCATCCATTACCCGGGGATGCACGCCGGAATTGTTGTCACTAGCGAAACTTCTCATCTTTAAATCTGATTTTTCGCCAAAAGTACGGATTTAAGATGAGAATGAGGATATCCAAGTAACTATTTATCGCTATCCATTATGTTATTCTTATTTGTATGCGTATATGAATATATCAGATAAACGACACAAGGAATAACCACTATACTACAAAAGAATAAATAAGGTCCCATAACTATTTCCTCCTTTTTTTACTGTTTTCAGCCCTTTCTCCTTCCTTAAAATAGCGGGTACCCGCCCAAAAAGTAATTATAGCAACAATTGCCGCATTTATATAAATAATCCAACTCTGCTGTTGATAATTACTGATGAATGTGCTAATGATTCCGCCAGTCACTACATACTTAGCGATATCCATCAACCATTTTCCGATTTCTTTTTTCATAGTAAGATATTTTGTTTGTCAAGGCAAAGATAAATAGAATAATCCATATCGCACGCTATTTTACCTGAAATTGTTCCGTCGCGTAGAGGGCCTCCCCGGTTTGGGTCAGGCCTTCGATGGTGATGGTGAAATCACCGGTCAGGTCGGAGGTGGTAAAGGGGATGGATATAGAGGACTCGCCGGCTGTCCGGATATCGGGTCGCCAAAGTAAGGTATGGCGGAAATCCGGAACGGGAGATCGCTTCTCGGCCTCTGTCCGGTAAGCGGGCATATAGAAGATGCGCTGGGCTTGCGTGCCCTCATAATCAAAGAACTGGGTGGAGTTATCGACTACCAGACCCGGGTAATTATGCTCATAAGAGGAGAAGGAGGCGATACCGTCGAATATCTGCCCACCGAATACGTACTTACCTTTATACACATCGATCTTCCGGATTTTTAGGGGATCGTACTTAAAAATGATCTCGTGATCGACGATGGGGATACCATCCAATAAAACCAATGAGTTACCGATCGTATACCCGATTCGCTCCTCGGTCAAGACAGCCAGCCGGCGAACCCCATCCATCTTACGGAAGCGGAGGCCGGGGATAAACTCGATCACGACTTCCTCCATCGTCGTGAAACGGGTGTACTCGTCCAAAAGATAACTCCAATCCGGTTGCCACTGGAACCAAGGCTTCTCCGCTTTTTCCCGAACCAAGGAATCAGACCGGTAAGCATGCAACACCTGTAGCCCCACGCTCCGCTTCACCAACTCATCTTGCCAAGCGGGATTCAATCTCAAGGCGGGAAGCTCCTTCTCCGGATGCGTAGCGTAAGGAGATTCGATGTCCACCCGGTAGCGAGAGGAGGAAGGGGATAAAGCCACCGTCACGATCTCGTGCGTCCCAGATATATGTTTCGTAAAGAAAGTCACCTCCCCGGCAGCGCCCAGTTGCCCCCCGAAAAGGCGGATCTCCCCCCCGGAAAAGCCCAATAAAGGCCTCACCGCCTCTTTAGACGAAGGTTCGCCCGTAGACAGATCGATCACTTTCCCCGTCAGGATCGGCCCCTCGTATTCCGCCAAGAATTTACGATCGGCAGGCGATGATCCCGTAGTAGGCATGCTTTGTTTCCAATCAACGATACCGCTCCGGGCGAAAGGTTTATACAAGTCAATCCCGGCGATAGAGACCGATAGGGTCTGTAGATCCGGGGGCAAGCCGTTTATCCGGATCTCCCCCCCTGAACGGGTATCATAGGTCATACGGTCCGGCGATACGGAAACCGGGCCCTCTCGCCTCGTAAAAGAGTAAGCGGGCAATAAAGTATCTGTCAGCAGGGTCTCGTTCGTCACGAAAGTGTTCACCACCGCCAGCGGCTTCTCAAAGAAGACCTCCTCCCCCTCGTTCCGCATATAACGGGTATAGGCCACCAGCCGGTAGTTTCCGGTCGGCAAGGTAGAAGGCAACTGCAGACAACCATCGCCCACCCCCTTCTCCAGCACGAGTCGGGCTTGCACGACCGCCGAGGCGCTATCCAGAAGCTCCACATATCCCACCTTGCTCACGTCGGACAACCGTTGGTCCAAATCCGTGGCAATGAATTTCATCCATACAAGCTCGCCCGACAGATAAAATTGCTTATCCGTTTGCAGGTAAACCCGCTCTCGCAATTCCCCTGCGAGAACCGTTTGCCCCGCCCATAAGAGGCAGAGGAGCGACAAGATACATTGTTTTATCATAGACTTCTTCATAGCAACTAAATTATAAATGACTGGTAGGCCACCAAGAGGGCTTCTGTTTCGAACCAAAACGGCCGCAATCCATACAACGTTTCAGCGCATACGTATTACTCTCCGCATTCATCGGATTATAGGAAACATATCCGTAATCCGGATTATTATCATATTCCGATCCCTGTACGATCGTGCTTGCGCAGCCCGTAACCTCGGCCTCATATACCTTCCCTATCTCCGGAAAGAAACGCTTGAGGCGAGTCACTGTCGCTACTTCCACGAAACCGATCACCGGAACCTCCGGGTCCGTCACGCAGCGGATATTCCCTTTCATCTCGGAAGGAATAGGGGCAAACAAGCTACCAGACTCCTCTATGTTCTTCTGCAAATTAAAATAGTAGTCGTAAGCCTCCCGGTGCAACGCATATTGTTCCACCTCCGCATGATACAACATCGAGAAACGGCGATCGCTGGGATGATACGAGGCGATACTTTTGTTAGCGATCACGTTCTGCGTCAGCCTGTCGGAACTGCCTAGGGAGATCACCTTCGAGCTGTCCTTCCCCCAGCAATAATACCAATTATTCGATGTAAGTAAATCATATATTACGACCGTATTACCCATTTTCTCGGCGGCCATGAAGATCTCCGCCTTCACCTCCCAATTCTCCTTATACATCCAGCGGAAATAAGAGGATCGATCCGGGGCATTATGCGTAGACACACAGAGACGGACCTCCTCTCCCGGCCCCTTCTTCAGCAAGGAGAGAGAGTCGATCGGAGGCGTTATCTCCGGTCCCAGATAGTCCGACTCATACTCCAGCCCATCCAGCGAGATATGTAGCCGGTACCGGCTACCCGGGTCCAGCTCTCCCATATCCACCTTATACTCTCCCTTCCCGGAAGAATTAGCGCAAGTGAAAACAGCTCCATCCTCACGCTCCACCACCACCTTGGCGTTATTCACGAACTCATCCTCCGTGAAATCGTCGGTCAGGCCCACGCTTCTCCGGAGCTTTATCGTAGTCTCGCCATTCGTGATGATACCATCCACGACCAACAAATCCCGTACCTGCTCCAAGCCCTTCGGCTCGTAATCCGTGACACAGGCGGACAATAACAACAGCAAAGCCCCCAGCCACCAATGAAAGCCTTTTATAGAATCTTTTATCTTCGCTTCTTTCCTCATCTCAACTCCCCCCTAAAATTTAATATTATAAGAGACAAACGGGATAGGCACCCCGAATATCGCCATCTTATATCCCTTTAATTTCCCGTTCTCCGATATATAATACACCGAGTAGGCGTTCTTTCGCCCCGTCAGGTTATAGACTCCGAAAGAGATCGTGCTATGCGTGAGCAACGTCAGGTGGTGGCTCGGCTCGATGTTGAACGAGGCGTCCATCCGGAAAAAGTCCGGGATACGGTATTGATTACGGTCCGAATAGTAGACAAACTCCCCGCCCCCGTAATGATATTTGGAGACCGGCAAGGTGATCGGCCGTCCCGTGCTATAGTCGCAATTCAGCGAGAAGCTGAAACGATGCGTGAACTTATAGTTACCCACGAACTTCAAGTCGTGCGGCTTATCGAAATCGGCGGCGTACCAATCCCCATTGTTCACGGGAGTGACGATCATCGGGTCGTTCTGCCGCAGTTGCGTGCGAGAGTAGGTATAGCTTACCCAGCCGTTCAACTTCCCTTGCGTTTTCTTCACCATCAGCTCCACGCCATAGGCACGCCCCTCGGTCCTCAGCACGTCCGTCTCGATGTGGTGGTTCATCAGCAGCTCGGCGCCGTTCCGGTAATCTAGGTAATCCTTCATCGTCTTGTAATATCCCTCCAAGGAGACCTCGATCGTATTGTTCAAGAAATTCCGGTATAGCCCGGCGGCCACTTGCATACCCGTCTGCGGCTTGATGTTAGCGTCGCTCAACTTCCACGTATCCGTGGGCGACATGATCGTCGTATTGGATAGCTTATGGATATTCTGGCGCATCGTATTAAAGCCGGCCTTCACGGAGAAGTCCTCGGTAAAGGCATAACGGGCGGATACCCGGAACTCCGGCCCGTGGTAAGTCTTGAACGCCCCGGTCTTATCCACCGTACCCGTCACGGTAGCCAAGGAAGGCAGTTGGTCGTCGGCATAGAGATTATAGGTACGGGGCCCCAATACGTTAAACATGGAATAACGGACCCCCACGTTCAAGGAGAGTTGGGAGGTGATATCCCAACGATCGCCCACATAGATAGCGGACTCCACCGCTTTCTCCTTCTCCATCCGGTCCTCCTTCACCAACGACTCCCCACCATAGGGAAGGTATTTCCCCGGCTCCAAGTCGTAAAACAGCGAGCTGGCGCCGAAATCCAGCGTATGCTTATCGCTCAGGTAATGCGTGAAGTCCATCTTCCCGTACATCTGGTCGATACGGAAAGCGAGGGAATAAGCGTTCACCGGGTTATCCGTATTACGGGTATTGTAGCCATAATGGTCGTAGCCAGCGGTGAGGACCCCCGTGAAACGATCCGAGAAGATATGCCTCCATTTCACCGAGGCGTTGGCGTTCTCGTAGGCATACCGCTCATCCACGTTAAAGCGGAAACGGTCGTGGCTATAGTAGCCATTCAGATAGAGGTTGTTCCGCTCGTCGAACTTATGGTTAATCGTGGCGTTCAGGTCGTAAAAACCGGCGTTGCCATCCTTATAGCCGCTCTTCTCGGGGAGTTTCTTCAAGATCCAGTCCGAGTAAGTGGTACGTCCGCCCACGATAAAGGAGGTCTTCTCGGAGAAGAGAGGCCCCTCCAAGGTAAGGCGGCTGGTTAGCAAGCCGATGCTCGCCGATCCCTTGAACTCCTTTTTGTTACCCTCCCGGCTGTTGATGTCGAGTACCGAGGAGATACGTCCGCCATACTTGGCGGGGATGCTGCTCTTGTACAGCTCCATGTCCTTCACCACGTCGGGGTTGAAGACGGAGAAGAAGCCGAACAGGTGGGTCGGGTTATAGACCGTCCCGTCGTTGAAGAGGATCAAGTTCTGGTCCGTCGCCCCGCCCCTCACGTTAAAGCCGCTAGAGGCCTCGCCCACCGCCTTCACGCCGGGGAGCGACATGACTACCTTCATGATATCCACCTCACCGAACGCCATCGGGATATTCTTTATATCCTTCACCTTCAGGCGTTCCACGCCCATCGTCGTATTCCGCACGTTGGCGATCTTCTCGGAGGAGATCGTGACCTCCTTCAAGGTGTAGACCTGTTCCTCCAGCTCTATATCCAGCTTGCCGTCGGAATGGAGCATGATCTGCCGCCGGGTGTCCTTCATGCCCATGCCTTGTATGTACAGCTCGTGCCGTCCGGGAGGGAGGCGCAGCGTATAATAGCCGTAAGCGTCGGTAGTAGCCCCGATCATCGGGTCCTTCACGAACACGGCCACGCCCACCATCGGCTCGCCGGTCTTGAAATCGCTGATATTGCCGGTCACCGTGACCCGGTCCGCCGCCTTGCCCGAGGCGTCGCCGATCTCGTAGACCTTGTTCTCCGAGGTAGCCTTCTGCTGCTTCCGGCCCGCCATCAGGGAGATACCGGAGCCTTCCTCGTCGCCATCGCCCTCTCTCCGCTTCTCCCGCAGGAAGAAGTTCTCGGGCAGGGAGGTCATCAAGGTGTTATCTCTCAATACAAAGAAGGCGCCGCCATACGAGGATACTTGGAAGGGAGTCCCCTCCAACGCACGCCGCAACGCCACCAAGGGCTCTTCCTTCTCACTGTGTACGCTAACGACCATGGAGTCCGTCTCCAAGGGTTGCCGGTAGACGGGCTGTCCGGTCTGCCGCTCGATAGCGTCGAACACGACATTTAAGGTTACTTGCCGGAAATCCAGATCGACCGTCCGCTGCGCCCTCGCCGTCCAACCGGACAGCAGGCACATCATCATAACGATATATAGGCTCTTTTTCATGGGATCTCGTTTAACTGTTCATACTGTCTCACCACGGCTACGATGGCTTCCTCGGGAGCGTGCTTGAAATCCAGCTTTCGCCGCTTGATATACCGGGCCAGCTCTTTTTTCTTGGACTTGAGGACCTTCAACACGGAGCCTTTGCTCCTCACGGTATAGTAAACACCCTCCTTCCGGATATAATATTTTACGGACTGATCGAAGGATTCATCGACCTGCATATCTTTTATCGTCTTAGATAATATACAAGACCATTTCCCCAGCACGGTACACTTCCCTTCATGCAACCGTAGGTAATAGCCTTCCGGCAGGTTACCCGACCGCTCGTCCGGATACCTGTAGAAGATATCGTACCCATGAAACTCAGCGTAGTCTACCCGATCGCTCGGCAAGACGATATTATAGCGATTGTCCGGAGAGAGCAGTAATAACTCATTCTTGTACAGGTCTAAGCGCATTTTCACGCCCTTGTAGAGAATGCCTTCGAAGCTAAGATCCCCGGGTACGTATTTCTCGCTCTTCAAATAGGGGTGATTTCTTATCGAGGTGGGATATTTTAATTGCTCCTTCCCATGGTAGATCACGGATTGGCCGGCGGCGGAAGAGACATAGTCATCCACCGCATCTTGTGCCCTAGCCGTAACGATAGCCAACGCGCATACGCATAAAAACCCCAGAAGCTTTCTCATAAGATCCAGATTTAAAGTTTCATGCCAAATGTAAGCATATATATCCGACAAACCAACAACTTCCGAGGAATTATCACGCAGATAATGTACCTTTGCGACGTTTTTAACTTTAACAATTAATCATATATGAAAAAAAATCAGTTTCCGGGAAGCGGAAACAAGCGTGAGAAAGCTGCTGGATAGTTTGGAAAATGCCCAAAAGGCATGGGTGGACTTGAAAAAAGACGCGAAGGGGGCGCATAAGTTGTTTAAAGACTACCAGCCGGAGGAGGATCTGGTTAAACGGGAGAAGATCATCTACACGGGCTCCGTGAAAGACTTCGTGCGGCTGACGCTGCCCATCCTCGATGACCAACGGTTCCGGGTGAACGGGCAGACGAACCGGGAAGCCATGATACGGGCGCTGGACGAGGTGTTCGAGATACACCCCAACGGCTGCCCGGAGCCAAGGAGCTTCCGGAGCATCCTCTCGACGGCGCAGGAGGAATACGGGAAAGCGCATGAATAACAAGCTTCCCGTTTTTCACAACAAAAGTTAAAACTTGGGAGGCGTCCCAAAGCGCCTCCCTACCTTAGCGCCATCAAGCCAGAGACACTGGCTCTTTTTTTATCACTTAAAAACATAGTATGATAAACACATCATTATTCGCCCTTTTCGGACGATACAAGGGAGACGCCTCGCTAGCGGGCGTACTGGAAAACATCCAAAGAGGAACGTACAAGCAGTTCATCGACGAGATGCGGGAGGCGCTAGCGTCGGGCGATAAGGAACTGGCCGCCAAACTAAAGAAAAAACTGCCCGCTTTCACCCCACAGGCCACCTACTCCGGGAAACGCCTCGACCCTCACATCACCCGTTACAACCAATTGGTGGTACTCGACATCGACCACGTAGGGGAACGGGAGCTGGAGCGTATCACCCCGCTCGCCACGGAAGCGCCCTACACCGTGGCGTATTTCCGCAGTCCCAGCGGCGACGGGGCGAAACTCATCGCCTACGCCGCCACGGACGAGACCGCCACGCCGGGCAATCACCGGAGGGTCTACGAGGCCATGAGCCGTTGGTACGCCGCCCGGCTCGGCGTGGAGCTGGATACCTCGGGCAGCGACCTCGGGCGGCTTTGCTTCGTATCGGACGATCCCGCCCTATACCTCTCGCCTGCCTACCGCCCTTGGCTGGAGGGTACCGGCGAGCTACCGGAGGGCCTCGCCCCGCTACCCCTTACTTGGAAGGAGGAGGTTAGCGAGACGGCTCCCGGGGCGAAGGAAAGGAAGGTGGCCTCGCCACTGGAGAAGGCACGCCGGACCGCCGAGCGGAAAGGCGCCTACGCCGAGGGCAACCGTAATAACTTCATCTTCGTCATGGCCGCACGGGCGAACCGGCTGGGCGTGAAGCGGGCCGAGATGGAGGCTTACGCCGCTACCGACTTCGCCGACTTGCCGGCGGAGGAGCGCCTCGCCGCCATCGAGAGCGCCTACAGCCACGTGGAGGAGCACGCCGCCGAGACGAGCGCCGCCACCTCCCGGAAAAAGGGCGGGGGCCCGCTGGACGTGGTCGCCGTGGAGAATTATATATCCGAGCGTTTCCTCACCCGCAAGAACGCCGTGAGGGGGTACGTGGAGGTAGCCACGAAGAAAAAGCGGAACGGTCAAAAGCCGGTCTTCAAGCCGGTGACCGACTACTGGGTGAACTCGCTCTGGCGGAGTCTCCTGAAGGACGGCCACTACTGCTCGCATAACGACATCCGGGCCATACTGATGTCGGACTTCAGCGAGACGTTCCACCCTTTCCGCGCGTATTTCGAGGGGCTGGCCCCGTGGGACGGGGTGACGGACTGGATCGGGCAGCTGGCCGATACCGTGGACACCACCCGGCCCGCCTTCTGGCGGGGTTGCCTCAAGCGCTGGCTTATCGCGCAAGTGGCCGGCTCCATGGAGCTAGGCGTGGAAAACCATACCATCCTGCTGCTGGCCGGCGGGCAGGGGCTGGGCAAGACCTCGTGGCTGCGGAACCTCGTGCCGCCCGAATTGCGGGACTATCTTTTCACGGGCAATGTCAATCCCTATAGCAAGGGTTTCCCGCAGATGATGGTGGACTGCCTCTTGATCGTCATCGACGAGATGTCCGGCCAGAGCTACGCCGATCTGAACCGCCTCAAGGCGCTCACCTCCACCGGGGTCATCTACCTGCGCCGCCCGTACGGACACTATGCCGAGACGCAGATACGCCACGCCTCCTTCGCCGCCACGGTGAACGACTTGCAATCGCTGCCGGACGATAACGAGTCTCGCCGCTTCCTCTGCTTCGAGGCCACACGGATCGATTACCAGTCGCCCGTGCGACACGCCGACATCTACGCCCAAGCCCTCGCCCTCTTCCGCCGGGGCGAGAAATACTGGTTCTCCGGCGAAGACATCCGGAAGATCAACGAGAACAACGAGACCTTCCGCCAGCGAAGCCCCGAGGAGGAGTTGTTCTTCACCTATTTCCGCAAACCGGAGCGTTTTGACACGCCACAGTATCTTACGGCGAGCGATATTATGACGAAACTAAGTGTATTTACACGTATCACGCCGACACGTTCCAATATAGTTACGTTGAGCAAGGTGCTGAAAAAACACGGTTTTAAGCTCACGAAAACTAGAGGAAAACTACTGTTTGAGGTCGCCGAGATCACCTCGGAACAGGTAAAAGCCAATTTTTTGCGCCCTAGGCAAGAGGAAGAGGATAGAGCCCAAAAGGAGAATGATATCTTTAAGGGTCAAGAAGATAAGCCGGAATAAAAACTGACTTTCTAAAATGAGCAGGGCGCAAAAGGCGCAAAAAACAGTGTCTGGAAAAACATTTTACAAAAAAATAAATATATATCACACTATAGCAGTGTGATGAAAAAATATATTTACAAGAAAAGTTTTATATAGGCACGTAAAGATGCGCCTTTTGCGCCCTAACCCCGGCACCGATATTCGTCGGGATTAAGAAACATGACCGGAAAACCAATGAGATACGGATGCTAAGTCAATGGAATCCGTCTTGCGTTCCATTGACTTAGCGCCCCTATTCCACCCGGATACCATCCGGCTCTCACGGCTCGCCGAGCGACTCGATGATGGCCCGTACCATGGCGGGCGAATAGACCCGCTCGCCCTCGTGATAACCCAGCGAGAGGAGGCGACCGGGCAGGCCGGGATAGATCGTTATCCAATGTTGCAGCTTGCGGTGGGCCGAGCGGGGATGCAGGTCGGGCAGGTAGACCTCGGCCAGCTCCATCCGCCCGTATGCTCGTATCTTGAATGTCGTTTCCATATCCTAAAGATAGTGAATCTCCGGCATATATCCATCATTTTCCGGAGAAATAATTCACCCGAAATCACCCTAAGTCACCCAAAGCGACAAAGCCCTCACGCCCTGCCGTATCTTTGTATCAACATTAAAAAACAACACATTATGATCCGCTACAAGAAGTATCAAAACAAGAACGAGAAGAACGTGACAACCTTCAACAAGTGGTACGCCCGTGCCGTATGCGAGGAGACGGTAGACATCGCCGCCTTGGCCGAGCACATGTCCACCCACAACACCCCCTTCTCCACCGGCGCCATCCACGGCATGCTGAAGGACATGGTGAATTGTATCAAGGAGCTGCTGATGGACGGCAAGAACGTGAAGATAGACGACCTCGGCATCTTCAGCGTGGGCATCCGCTCGAAGGGGGCCGTCACGCCGGAGGATTTCTCCACGCAAGGCAATATCACCGGCGTACGCCTCCGTGCCCGTGCCACGGGCAACCTCTCCAGCGCCTCGCTCAAGCTGACGGCCAAGCTCCGTGAGTACACCGAGTACTCGAACGGAGAGGTGACCCCGGGAGGTGGCGGGGGCGATTCCGAGAGCCCGGACGAGATTTAGGGAATTGAGAATTGAGAATTGAAAATTGAAAATTAAGTGGTATGGAGATTTCTGTTTTTATACGTGAATACGCTCCGCTGGCCGGGGAGGCCGGGCGGGCGTTCCGGATCGATCCGGTGGTGATCTTGGCACAGGCGGCCATCGAGACGGGTTGGGGCGAGAGTACGCTCTGCCGGGAGTATCATAACTTTTTCGGCATCACGGCCTACGGGCTGCCCAACGTATGGTGGACCGGCCGGTGGACGGAGCTGTCGTCCCGCTCGCTACGTTTCCGGATCTACCCGGACGATAAGTGCTCGTTCATGGATTACTGCCGCCTGCTTCGCTCGGCCTATCCCCGGGCGGCCGACATGAGCGCCAACCCTACGGCCTTCGCCAAGGAGATCGCTTACAGCCCCTACATCAGCGAGGTGAACGGCGATAACCGGGAAGCCTATCGTAAGCTGATCGTCCAGCTTTGCCGAAAAATCAGCTCGCAACTATCAATCGTTAATCCAAAGGGCGGGCAGATGCCGCCCCTATCATCAACTGTCAACTAAAATGAAATACCTTGAACTCATCCTCCGTTGCCTCACGGCGCTCCTCCGGGTCATCTTCCCGCAGCATCCCCCTGTTCCCGAAACGACAGACGCTACCGGCGCTGCTCCTTCTCCTGCTAGCCCTCCTCTCCCTCCTCATGCGGGAGACGGAGGTGACGCTAGCGGCGATCGGCGCCTCGCTGACGCTCTTCCGCCACGACGGCACCCCTCCTCCCCACCGCCCCCCGGGGCGGACTGGCTGGGTATCTCCGGCTACACCCTCCTTATAGCGGGGTGCGCAGGGTGCCTCTTGAAGTACTGGGGTTATTAGAGGAAATGGGAATTTGAAGAATACTATTTTCTTCAAGCAAAAAGGGTATGCCGTGATGCATACCCTTTAACTTTTATTAAACCATCTATTCCTTTTGTGGTTATAAAAGAACATATAACCATCAATTATTCAAGACAAACTCTTCTATGGCATAACCGTTATATAAGTTGTCACTCCATCTACCCTAACTCCATTAACATATACATCACAAACTAGTCGATAAGAACCCGGAGAATATACGTTAATCGAACAATAATCACCATTCGGATAACAATAACAATTCCCAGAACCTACAATACTCCATCTAAATTCAGCACCACTAGGAGCATTGAACAGTTGGTAAGACGACCCTGCGTAACCACCACTAAACTTCAAAGAAGTTTCCCCCTTAATATACATAGCAGCAGCAACTGCCATTATATCTACATTATCGTTTTCCACTTCTACAGCTTGAATTGTAGAAAAAGAACACACAGAAAGGCACAAAATAATAAAACAGCATAATAACTTCTTCATAATTTTAAAATTTAATTGAGTTTCAATAAAAAAGAATTCTAAAATATAAGAAGACAAACTCTTTAAGAGCAAGAATCTGTAAGCACCATTCAAAATAAAAACGATAAGGAAGTCCCCTGCCTTCCTTATCGCCATAAACCTTTAGTTTCTCCAAGCTTCCGGCTGTACCAAGTACGGAGTACCTGTTTCCGGATCTGTACCCAAAGTCAAGATCTCATCGTCAGGAACGGGCAACATTGTCTTTTTCGATGACAGATAAGAAGCTCCCGCAAACTTAGAGATATACTGTTTCTCATAGTCCACATAGGCTTTCAACTCACTAGCCATCACATCACCACCCCAACGGGACAAATCGAACCAGCGCTCACCTTCCATAGCCAACTCTAACTTACGCTCCATGCGAATCGCCTTGATACAAACATCTTTGTTTGAGAATGCGGCATGTGAAGAAGGATATTCGGCAATCTTATAATTAGCGGCTGGAGTCCCATCATCTAACTTAACAATATTAACATCCAAAGCCGCACGACGACGAATCTTGTTAACCTGCTCCATCGCACCTTTCAGATTCCCAGCGTTAGCCAAGCATTCAGCATATAATAAAGTCAAGTCACGAACACTTAAATATTGCAAGTTCATAGCAGAACCCGGTGCCCAACCACCATATAACGCTTTCATACCAGCCGCATCCTCAGCCTTGCTATATACATGCTTTTTCGGCATGAAGATACCGCCATTCGTAGCATCTCGTACCCAACCATTCTCTGGGAATCCCCAATCCTTATAAGGAATACCAAAACGACCTACAGCAAAATCCAATCGAGGATCGACCGCAATGTTATTATCGTTAACGGCTAGCACAGCATCTTGGGAACTATCGGAGTTACGAACTGATACACTCTTCTTCGTACGATATTCACCGTTCAAGTAAGGAAGGCCATTCGCATCTACTTGGAACGAATTCACCAACTCAAAAGAAGGCTGGTAGAAACCACAACATCCACCGGGACCCGTATTATGCGGATATGCTAAACAGAAGGCAGCACCTCCCATATTCTCTGCCGCATTTGAATATTGTACCGCAAAAATAGATTCCTTACCATTTTCTGTCAAAGCATTGAAGTTATTGTCCAGATCATCTTCCAGTCCATAAGCCATACCCTTAGACGTAACACCATTCGTCAACACATCCGCTAAGATAGGTTGCGCTTCCGCCAAATCACCATGCCACATCAAGATCTTAGCCTTCAAAGCCTTCGCTGCGGATTTATTCGCCCGACCAACCTCACCAACAACCTTAGGATCATCCGATAAATTCGCTATAGCATCATCCACGTCGGCAACGACCAAGCTATAGATATCTTTGTCATTATGCACCTTTGGGTCATTCTCTTGATTAGTCTCATCAATATAGGGGAGATAAACACCAAACACACGCATTCCCTCGAAATAAGCCAAGGCTCGTAAGAATTTCAACTCGCCTTTACGCATTTGGCGAATTTCCTCCTTCATATCCTCCGCTTTTTCCAAGACCTGAAGAGCCAAGTTAACACGTTTGCTCATTTGATACACCCAAACCCATTTTTGCTTGATATAGCCATTGGTCGACAATGTATTATACAATTCTATCTCATTCACCGTAGATTGGTCGTTAGGGTCTGATCCCTTGTTAGCATCACCCCCATAAATACCACCCCATACCCAGTTAAACGGAGAAGCTTGATAGGGATCGTATCCTTCCACAGGAGAGGCTAAACCCGCATAAGCACTAGTAACCAGCAACTCCACACCTTGAGCATTCGCCAAAGCCTCCGGGGTCAAAACTCCTTGCGGCTCCTTTCCCAAGAAATCATCGCCACAAGACCCTAAAGTCAGCATACTGGCAAAAGCCAACGCTAATATATATTTGTTGTGTTTCATAATAAAATTCATTTTAAAAGTTAATCAAATCCCTAAACATTAGAAAGCGAAATTTACACCGAACAAGAAACGCATCGTTGAAGGCCATCCACCCATATCAACACCTCTCTGTAGGTCTCCCCCACTTTCTTTGCCCATATCCGCATTCGTATATTCCGGATCCAATCCAGAGTAACCGGTAATAGTCAGCAAATTCTCGGCTTGTACATACAAACGTAAGTTTTGGATACCCACCTTAGATAACACGCTCTTCGGAAGCGTATAACCCAAAACCACATTCTTCAAACGCAAGAACGAAGCATTCTCTACGTAATAAGAGTTCGAGAATTTACCAGAATAACCATCGTTCGAATCCAAGATCGGCAAAATGGCATTGCTATTATCAGCACCGGGAGTCCAAGATTGATCACGCATACGCTCAGACTTGTTACCGTTGAACATCCAGAAGTCCGTAAAATATTTCGTATTGTTAAACAGGTCATTGCCAATAGTTGAATACCAGAACATCGTGAAGTCCCAGTTTTTCCAAGTAACCGTAGCGTTTAAGCCAGCGATCAAATCAGGATGGGGAGAACCGATGAACGTACGGTCTCTTTCCGTCAACTTACCATCCTTATCCACATCATCAAACTTAAATTTACCGACCCAAGCCTTGGCGGACTCAGCGTTCAATCCGGATTGTCCTAGAGGCGGCAAGGCCAAAACCTCGTCAACGTTCTCATAGAAACCATTCACCTTGTAACCATAGAACTCAGAGATAGCATGTCCTTTCGTCGTACGGGTCACGTTTCCATCCAAGCGAGTTCCCGCTCCCCACAAAGAGGCATCATCCGACTCCGAGATACGCAGTACCTCGTTCTTATAATGGGAAAGGTTCAAACTTACGTCCCAAGACCAATCACCTTTTGAATCTCTATAATTCAAGTTCAAATCGACACCCGTATTCTTGATATCACCGAAATTGATATATGGTTTCTTGATCTCCGGGTTAGCAAACGCTGAATATTGAGCCTCGATCAACATATCCGTTGTCTTCTTCCAATACCACTCAGCACCAATATTGAATTTACCATTTAAGAAAGTAGCGTCCACTCCGACGTTCCACATCTCTGTAGACTCCCACTTGGTATCCTCGTTTCCATATTTATCTAAGATGAAACCTGTTGTAGTAGAATTATTCTGTCCGTTCAAATCGTAGTCAGAACGTTTCGGGTAAGTTGCAAGTTCCATAGCATAGTTCGTAATACGAGGAACCTCAGAGTTTCCTGTCTGTCCATAACCGACACGCAACTTCAAATCGTCCAACCAATCTCTCGTACTTTCCATGAAATCCTCTTGGGAAATACGCCAACCTAAAGAAGCGGATGGGAACACACCATAACGATTAGATTTTGAGAAACGAGATACACCATCCCGACGGATGATACCTGTGAACAAATATTTATCATTGAAAGAATAATCTACACGGCCGAACAAGCCAAACAAAGCAAACTCACCCTTATATTCGGAATTCGCCAAACGCTGGTTGTTATTCTCACCCATATTCAGCGCCCAACTATTCGTA
>OGNF01001232.1_pt1 | contig 24131 bp, 22 predicted proteins | sample 1573321 | NCBI WGS metagenome assembly OGNF01 (sample SAMEA2581911, study PRJEB24529) | metagenome | biome: Human gut stool | place: China | collected 2011
GGTCCCAATATCGGGTTGAGAACTATTAGTACACCATTTGGAAACGGTTGAAGGATTTACATTTAGTTGCTCGCATAACCACTTGTTTGTCTTCTTCTTTTCTGCTAAAACCACTTTTAGTCGATTAATGTCATTTCCCATTTCAGTCAAATTTGTTGCTCAGCTGCAAAATTAGTGAATTAATTTCACGCAGCAATGAATATGTCGATAAACCTAACAATAAACATAATGAAGATGCTTAGGCTGAGTGTAATAAGACCTATTCAATCGCGAGGTATGACAATATGGCCGGTTAGATATAAGCGGATCTGGTTGGAGATGGTCCGCATCCACAATGTCAATTTCATTCTTTCAACGCTGTGGTCAAGAATACCCGTTGTTGATGAGTTTGCAATCCAGAATGGCATGAACGATTACTCGCAGATTCTCTACAATAAATGTCGTTTGATTCCCCAAAACATAAACCATGAGTTTGAAAATAATTTCGCTTTCATCCAACAGGCGGTCAACGAGAGCGATGCGGAGAAGAGTGTCGTTGTAACTCATCATCTCCCAACCTTTTCCGCTCTCGAACAAAGACACGTAGGTGATGTATTGAACGCCGCATACGCCACGGAACTCGGCAACTACATAGCTGACAGTCGAATCTCAGCATGGATTTACGGCCATTCCCATCATCCACCGACATGATGATTGGTAACACTCACCTCGTCAGCAATCCTATTGGCTACGTCTTCTGCGGCGAAAACTCCAGTTTCAAGGAATCCGCTGTGATAGAAGTCTGATATTTTACGAAAATTTCAATAGATTGTTTATAAACTGCCGCGTTTTGTCAGCTTGTTGTAGTAACTTTGCGATAAGAAAAGTGAATTGGCTATGAAACAGAGTGAATTATTCAGACGATACATCTGGCTTGTTGACCTTATATACAGGAATGACGGCATAACCCGCGACGAGATTAATCGTTGCTGGAGCCAGTCGCGTCTCAACGACAATAAGGAGAATGAAATACCAGAACGCACTTTTCACCGGCACAAAGTGGCTATTAAAGATTTATTTGACATTGACATTGTCTGTGACCGACATGGGGAAAAGACCTACCGTATTGCGAACAGAAAGGCATTGAGTCATGACAGTGTGATGGAATTGTTGATTAATACTTTTGCAGTCAACAATATTCTGTCGGAATGCAAGGATTTGAAATGCCGGATTCTATTTGAGTCTATACCGTCCGGTCAACAATTCCTCATGCCTATTATTGAAGCTATGCGCAATGGCACGGTACTTGACATATCGTATCAAAGTTTCAGAATTGACACGGCTGCACAACATGAAGTAGAACCATATTGTCTTAAGATTTACAAGCAAAGATGGTATCTTCTGGGACGAAGACCTGATCGCGATGTCATGCGAATTTTTGCTCTTGACAGAATCAAGGGCATAGGGCAGACAGACAAGACATTCTTTCTGCCCGATTCGTTTGATGCTAAAAATTATTTTGAGAATACAATCGGCATAATCGTTGAGGACAACTGCCCGCCGCAGACAATCACTATATGTGCTTCCAACGGTCAACAGAATTATATCCGTTCGCTTCCACTACATTTCACGCAGCAGGAATATGAAACCAGAGCTGATTGCGCGAAATTCAGCATTTTTGCCCAGCCCAATTATGACCTTATTCAGGAACTGCTGAGATATGGCGAAGATGTCTCTGTGCTGAGTCCCAAATGGTTCAGAGATAAATTCCGCGAGATAACAAATAAGATGTGTAACAATTATAGCGAGGAATAATATGACAGGAAGAATTACACCGGAGAGAATCACCGAGCTGTCAATGTGCGAAGTGTTTGTATTTGGCAGCAATCTGGAAGGACAGCATCATGGCGGAGCTGCCCGCATGGCGTGCGACCGCTTTGGCGCAGAATGGGGCGTTGGTGTCGGTCCGACAGGTAAATGCTATGCTATCCCCACAATGCACGGAGGAATTGAGGATATAAAGCCGTATGTGGATGATTTTGTGAAGTATGTCAAGAGGCATCCTAACAACCGTTTCCTCGTTACTCCTATCGGCTGCGGAATAGCGGGCTTCAAGGATGAGGAGATCGCGCCATTGTTCAAGGAACTCAAAGATACCCCAAATGTATGTCTGCCTAAAAAATGGCTTTTATTGTTGCATGAAGATGAAGCGCTTGAAGTTTTCTGTACTGATATTATTCCCGAAAAGCCTAAAATTGAGATTCCTGAAGCAATTACTGAGGAGGACTTGAAGCGACTATGCAAGGAATACAAGTATGTGATTGGGGCAAGAATCATTTCCGCTCCAAAACCGGACATCCACATCCGCTATGTAATTGACCGAGATAGGTTTGGATATGCAAAATTCGGCGATTTCTTTTTCTTTGGCGATTATCTGTATGTATGGACACGCAATAAGGAATTTGCCGAAAGCCATAATCAGGATGTAGTCGAAGGTTATTTCGGCGATGAATGTAAGGGGCGTGGCTATTGTCACCGGGCAATATTCGCCGGAGTCGAAACTCCTTATCGTGATTCAAACGGAGATAGAATCTATACCGGCGATGTACTCGACCTGCATGGCGAATATACCAACAGGCCGCTTGCCCTCGGCACACTCGGAGAGAACGCGGAAGATTGGAAGGCTAAGTATGCCTTTGTGCTTGACAATCATTGCGTCACACCGGAAATGTGCAAGAAGATGAAGCGCTTCGGAACTGTGTTCTATCAGCTTGATTGGAACGATGAACCCAAAACAATCGCGGAGCTTTGCCACAGGTTTCAGCCGTGGCGTCATGATGGCGTCAAGGAGGAAGACCGAATGGTGATGGCCAGATATACACCCAATTTCGATCAGGAACTTTGGAAATACCATGCCTGCGAAATCCTTGGCATAGAATTTAATTGGAGAAAGTGAACGACTGCCATAAATAATAATCCATATGGAAATCAAATTAACAAATCAAATGAAATGTGCAATAGGTGAGCAACTGGTAAGTGCTCATCTCATCGCTCATGGCTGGCCAACAGTCAACGTAAACAGCTCAATCAATAATTTTAAAGGTATTGATTTGTATTGTCAAAATGGAATTGATGGACTCGATTCCACTGAAGTTGCACAAATTCAAGTCAAAACAACATTCCAGGGTAAGAACTCGGGAATCTCAATCGGCATGAATTGTAAGCAAGCTGCCAATCGCGACTTCCTTGAGAATAATATCAAAGGTCCATGGGTATTCGTACACGTCAAAGAGTTGGAATCCCTATCTGTGGACTTCTATATTCTTACCAGAAAACAGCTGATTGATTTAGTGTACGGACTTCACCATTGGTACCTCTATGAATGGGAGAGACGGCCTTGTACTGAGTCGTTGGGAAAATCGGTTGCCTGCATACGTATAGAGCATATTTTAGGGAAACAGGATAAATCACAGTTCTCTGACACCTGTTTTGACAATCCTATGAGAAGGGAACCATTACCTCTTAACAACTGGAATAATATTTGGGTCAAGTAACGATACCTGTCGAAATGTATTTTTTATTCTTTTTTGTTGTTAAAGCGATGCTCTTCAATCCGGATGGATGGCGGTTTTGATGACGCCGTCGGCGCGGTTGGAGAAGAGGATATAGGCGTCTTGAATGTGGCTGAGGGGGTAGCGGTGTGTTATCAGATGGGTAGTGTCAATCTTGCCTTCGGAAATCAGTTGCATGATTTTGTCGCAGTCGCAGGCATCGACGCCTCCTGTCTTGAACGTGAGGTTCTTGCCATACATCCACGGCAGCGGCAATATCTGCTCCTTCTCATAGAGTGCGACAATCGTGACGATGGCATTAGGACGGGCGCAACGCCATGCAAGCTCAAATGTATCCTCCCCTCCGGCTACTTCAATAACGCGGTCGGCGTCACGGTCCTCTGTCAATGACTTAAGTACTTCAAGACATTCTGTCGGCCCAACAACATTGACATCCGGATAATGCTGACGCACAAATTTGCGGCGACTTTCATCGGCTTCGCAAACGACAATCTTATGAGGCTTATAGAGCTGCACACATTCCAGAGTGCACAACCCGGTCGGTCCGGTACCGATTATCAGCACCGTATCTTCATCTTCCTCGGCAATCTCCGAAATTTTGGCTGCCCAATAACCGGTGGCAAGGATGTCGCCGACAAACAGAGCCTCTTCGTCGGCGACATTATCGGGAATCGGTGTCAGGCCATTGTCGGCGAATGGAACACGGACATATTCCGCCTGGCCGCCGTCGATGCGGCAACCTAACATCCAGCCGCCGGAAGTGCAGTTGTTCACATACCCGCGCTTGCAGTAGAAGCACTCGCCGCAGAACGTCTCCACATTCACGGCGACCCTATCACCCGGCTTTACCTTGGTGACCGCCGACCCGACGGATTCAACGACGCCAACTAATTCATGCCCCACGGTGATGCCGACCTCAGCCTGAGGCACAGCCCCATGTAGAATATGAAGGTCCGACGAGCAGATGCTCGAAAGCGTAACCCTCACCACGGCATCCTTCGGATTCAAAACTTCCGGCTTCGGTTTCTCAATCAGCTCAAACCGTCCCGGCTCAGTATAAGTCAATGCTTTCATCTCAAATTTCTGCTATTCTTCTTTTTATCAAGTTCTGCATACAAAACAGGTCGGAGTTTTCGGTTATATTCCTCAATCTCTTCTATCTTTGGAGAATCGGGTGGTAAAATTTCATAGCCTCCATCAAGCCAGTTTTGGGGTTCATCATGTAAATTATCCCCATAGCGCTCTCTTAACCTTTGGCTGACTTCCTCACGAGTAATCTCTCCCTTGACATTTCTGACAGCCAAATCAAGCAAAAACGAGGACACTTTCAGCTCTGCCGCATCTTGCAGACCGATGCTGACAAGCCATGCATCAGCAAGTTCCTTTATCTCCGTATTATCGCTATGAGATAACTCGACAAGCTCCTGATATTTATCTTCGTATGTCATGGAATTGTTATTCTATGTCTAAAGGGATAAGATTGTCATCGTTGAAACGGTCGAAATCGGACTGAAAGAGTTTGTCTTGAATTACACGATATTTCTCAAACTCAGTTTCAGCGTATTCTTTAGCTTGTTCGGCTGATACATGTCCGGCATCAGTCAGAATGGGACGGTCGGTAAGATCAATAAACTTCTCAATACGCTTAGCCCAATCCTCCATTGTCATAGGAATATGACGCTTTGCCATATCTTCCGCCATATCAAGGAAAGAGTTGACAATCCGTCCCATGTCCTCCAGCTCACTCTCTTTGAGATAATTTTTTGCGATGCTGACATCCGGCTTGACAATCTTCCCGTTTGGAGCATTCTCCCATGTTGTGAGTCCCATATGCTCCTTTTCAGCATTAGCCCGGTCGATTATCAGTTCAGCGGCAGTATGACCATGCACAGCGTAGTGCATCTTGTTTTGTACCTTCTTGAAGAACAATCTGGTAGTGGGCGCATCACGATTGTAATCGATGCTTGTAGCGTAAATATCCGTCAGCTTTTGATAGAAACGCCGCTCGCTGAGGCGTATCTCACGGATTTCAGCCAACAGATGCTCGAAATAGTCCTCGCCTATAAACGAGCCGTTCTCCATACGCTTCTTGTCAATCACATATCCACGGATGGCAAACTGCCGCAAAACAAAAGTACACCACTGTCTGAACTGCGTGGCACGGGTACTGTTAACGCGATATCCGACACTTATGATAGCATCAAGATTGTAGAATTTCAGCTTGCGATTGACCTGACGCTCACCCTCGTTTTGAACTACCGAGAAATACTCGGTAGTTGCCTCCTGTGCTAACTCTCCGGTCTCGTAAATATTTTTCAGATGCAATCCAATGTTGTCAGCAGTGCAGTCAAACAACTGCGCCATAGCCTTCTGCGTACACCACACAGTTTCATCACGGTACACGACTTGCACACCATCCTCCTTCCCCTCAATCTGAAAGATCAGGAACTCCGCAGTGCTATTTCGTATCTCCAATTTCTGAGCCATAGCGGTTGCAAATCAGTTAAAAGTCCTATTAACAATGTTGTTACTTATTGTCTGTTCAAGTAGAAACTCCGACGGCGTCAGCCGGTCAACATCCTGCAAGCCGATAGCTATCGACCAATTATGCTCACGTTCCTCCACTTCCGGTTCCCCGGAAGCAAGATACTGCTCAAACTCCTTATATCTATCTTCGTATGCCATATTACTATCTCACTGAGTAACTATTCTATGCTTTCAACTTCTTGGCCATAGTCAATCAATCAAATAAATTAGTTTGTTGATGTCGCGGTATTACAATGTTGGATAGCTGTACTAGAGAAGCGTTTTCTAATGATAACTGCCTTATAATATTTTCTTTATGAAGTTTGTCATCTATATCATACCAACTAAATTCCCATTTCGCATCAGCATTCACTATGCCTTTTATGTGTTTTAAATATGGTAAGTCAACATCTGAAAGCGAAAGCCCCCAGACATGGATAGTGTTGACCTTTGAAATTTTTTCCCAGATCTGATGGCTATTTTGTATAATGGAAGTTACGTCTTTATAAAGAGTCATCAGATCCTCGATCGCCTCTTCTAATAAATCTTTTTCATAATCTTCCAATGAATCAAATTGCCAATTGCTTTTGATTGATTCTGGTTTTTGGTTATGTCCAAAAATGAGATGTTGGTTTAGGCCTGCACATCCATGAATGTAATATATGTTTTTTTGTGCAATACCATAAGATGTTTCCAGCGTTCTGGTATAATTAAAATTGATAAAGTATGAGTTGTCTTTATTTATCAAGACTCTTTGGTTGTAATCCGGCTCTGCAAGTTGTAATACCCATTCTGTAAAATATTGCTCTAAAAAATAATACAATCTATGGAGAGTGAGTCCTATTTCGGGTACAGGTCCGTCTGAGAAATCATCTAGATTAAAGAAACTGTTGCTACCATCAGCCCGCTCAAAAAATATCATGAAGGAAGAATATACATAGTTATCCAGTATGGCATTTATTGGGACATTGCCTAAATTTTCTTCTAGGCGACTCCACAAATCTCCTCCATCTAATTCATAAACTTGAAATAATCGGTTGAAAATAACAGAATCTCGATTTTCCAGCCAATTCTTAAATTGGGAGTAACTGGAATTGATACGATGGTGCATATCAAACCCATTACCAATGAGATATAATTCCTTCATTGTATTCATATATTAGGATTGTAAGGTGGTAACCACTCCGATCCCCTCTGATTCAAGAATTGCACGAACTGAGTTTGCCGAGTCAAGTGTGATTTGAGTGGAAACGGTAAAGCGGATACCATCAGAGGATGTCATCCATGCAGAGTCTTCAAGAAAATACCATCGTGAAATTTCTGAATCGGTTGGCTTACGACCACGAGTAAGTGGTTTCTGAAGGTCAGTTTCAGAGCAAAGAAATCCAAGACGTTTGAATTGTTTTAGCATTGAGTCCTTAAAGACGGTCTTTAAATCGGCAAGCGTCTTATTTGGGAACATTTTTACATACAGCTTTATCCCTTCAAGGACGAATCGGTTCTTTGATAGATACGTTCTTCCTCCATCAAGTGAGAATTTAGTTCGGTCATTGTTGCTGTTAATCTTTCTATGAGTATTTTCAGAATCAGAAGAAGTTGTGATAAGATTATCGTTAGGCTCTGCTACCATTGCCATTTCTTCTGTTTCATGCACATCGCTACTGCTTGCCTCAAATTCGACATCATCGAAATTCCATATTACTCTGGCATTATCAAACAACCAGTCGGCACGTGCTTCGATCTTGGACTCATTCCAATCGGTTTGAGTAAGGACGAATGCCATCGTGTCAAGTCCGGTGGCGTATTCTTTCAATCCTTTCTTCTTGGAGTTGCCGTTTAGCTTTATGTCCCAACTGTTGTTGCTGATAGAGGAATTAAGACTTTGAGTAAGGAGTGCGAGATTTCCGAGGGTCTTCAGTTTTAGATTACGAGACTCCGTCAGTGCAGGGTCGGCTATCGGCCATGTCTCCGGTTTCCATTTCTTGGGCATAAGATGCTCCAAAGAGTAGGAATTAAATGATTTGAGGGCTGTTGAATGTCTGGAACTACGGATTCTTGATTCAAGAAGATAAAGCACTCCTTTGGAACGAACATCCAGAAGAACGTTATCCTCAAAAGCGTATATCAGTTCCTCGTCTCCGGGCATTGCAAGAGACGAGTCATTTTCTTTTGATCCAAGATACTCTTTCAGAGATCGGGATGTAAGGAACTGTTCACCAATCAGCGATTGCGAGAAAAGGTCACTGTAGTTGTTTGCACTTCGCTTGCAAACAAGACGGCGCATGAGATATGATTCCAAAACTCGTGAAATTCTGTCAATTTCCGCCTGATCATGCTGATTCCTCAATAGGTAGAGTAAGTAGGGTATGAGTGTAGTCGTATCCAATCCGAACATGATGAGATTCAGGCGGTCAAGGCCGTATTCAGCAGGTATTTCTTCATTGAGGATTTTTGGAGACAAGAACTGTCTGTAGATTTTTGCGTACTCTGTAAGGTCATCTACCAAAGTATTATAATCAATACCCGTCATGGAAATGAAGTCTTTATACTGACTGAAAAGATCATCTATCCTATTGAATCGTTCCTTCTTTACAGAATCAACTCCATATGCAGGATCATTGATTTTTATGTGGAGATATGCGTTGAGGAACGTTTCAAGATTCTTGCGTATCTTACGACCTTGTGTCACACTTGAATCCCAGTATTTCAGAGTGTCTTCGTCTGCCTCGAACACAGGTTTCCATTTTGACAGATACATCTGGATAGATTCCTGACTGAAGAGATAATTCTTCAGAAGTTCGCCGGTAGTCAGAGTCACTCCAATAGAGTTAATTGTATCGAATATTACTTGTTCGTCATCTTCATTATTTAAATCTATTCCGACGAATGATATATGTGCAAGAATTGTGTCGAGATTCAGCTTCTCAACATTAATATTTTCTATGAAAAATTTGTAAGCTTCCGCAAGCCTACTCTCTGAATTTACAGGTGACAACTCCTCTTGAGAGATAATCTCATCAAATATATTCCTGTCGAACATATTATGGACTATTGCATATTTATTCTCATCGAGGATAAACATATTTTCAAACTTACGCTTTCTTCCAGTCTTGAAGCAAAGGACTTTCAGAAACAAGGCAAGTGTAGTCATCCGCTGCTGACCGTCTATCACCGTTCTTACATCCCCTACTGTAGAGGAAGTGGATGTGGGCACCTGCTTAAGAATAACAGAGCCGAGGAAATATTCCTTGCTTGTCTGCGAAACTTGCTCCATACTTTCAAGGAACCTTTCCCATAAATCTTCTTTCCAAACATAAGAACGTTGGAAGAAAGGGATTACCAATTGCCTATTGCCGTTGAGTATGTCATTGATTTTCTTTTTACCTGCGTCCATGTTTTAGAATTCTATACATTGATTGTTAATTCGCTCTGCCTGAGTATATATGGCTTTTGTGTACGCCAGGCGTTGCCAGGGAGAGCGGTCATGTTCAACTCTGTCTGAGATATTCTTGTTGCATCCTTTAAATCGTAAGCGAGATAGGGGTCGACTTCATTCTCCTTTTTGATGTCGAACCCTTTTTCTTCTTTGAGGTATTTTCCGTTCACGATGCGTGGGCCTCTTCCGTCAACTTCATAGACATATAAGTCTTCATCTCGATTTAATGGAATCAGAAGTACTTTCCGAATTGCGGCGACTTCAGGACTATATGGGAATGCCCCGTCTTTATCGCCAGTACGAAGATAATATATATGCGCTCCGAGAACTTTTTCAAGTCTGGCTTTGGCTGTATAACAAACCAGGCACATTTCATCTTTCCCGAGAATGGTGCCGTCTTCGATATACCGAAGTCCTTTCTGTGGAATAATGTTGTCTTGTGACAATAGTGCGGTTGCTCTCGTTGTTAGAAGTCGGTGTATGAATTCTTCAAGTAACTTCCGATTTTCCAGGTCTTTGGGTCGCAATGGAAATGCACCGATGTTGACATCGTCAATGGATTTGTAGAATCGTGCAACTTGTAAATTTGCAGGGTCGCCATTTCCTGGGAAGAGTATATAGCCACCTATTACCTCCTTCTTCAATCCTTGTTGGTCATGTTCGGTATAGTAGATGGCGTCACGGTAGCGGTGCATCTGATTGATAGCGTCTTCGGGCGGCATGTCAACGCCTTTCTCTTTTCCGTCAATGCGATATTTGGCATCAAAAAGATAAGTGAGTTTTAAATCACTCGCAGGCTCTTTTTTTGTGAGGCGTAGCACAATATCTGGTTTCTGAGGCACAGTCCGGCTCACGAGATTGTCAATGTTTATATCACGATTATCATTATCTCCTTGAGTGGGATTATAAATCAGTTCGGCCAATTCCACGTTGCCTTTTCTGAAGAGAATGCGCGACTTATCCCCTTTACCGAGTTCAGCGCCGAAAAGTCCGTTCATTTCCATACGGCTTTCATTGTCGATCTCGATACCTTCGCCAAGTTGTCCACGAACGATTTCTTTGAGCTGGATATAACACCAAATTTCATACAGTGTGGCGATATCCTTTGTCTCAAGGTTGTGCAGACCCTCGTTCAGTGAATATGATTGCTGAAGTATCAGCCAAGTCCGATAGACATTGCTGTAATGTGTATCATTCTGCAGAATAAGGGATTCATGAGTTATTCCCTTGAATGGACCTACCGTGCGAAAGAAAGCATGAAAGTTCAAAGCGTCCATTTCTTCAACGGCCGATTCAATTTCTCTACGTCGCTCCTCTGTAATGTTTGGATGTTGAAGAATCTGCGTTGCGAGTGATTTGTGCTTATCGGAAAGCGATTGTAGCGCAAATTTAAGAAACCGGTTTTCGAAAGTATCATTGTTGAGTGTCGGCACCTCTACGCAGTAGAGGTGATTACCTGCACTTTTAAAACGGGCATATTCATTTTCAAGTAGTGGCGTAAAACGCTTGATCTTTTCCGCACGTTGGTATTCGTCATGTCCTTTCAGCCTATGGCGCGGGCGGTCAAGTATCATCTTGCATGCGGCAATGAACTCTTCTCGCAAAGGAGTAAAAATCTGCCACCATATCAGATCATGTGTCGTGTCCTCAACATCTGAAATCTCAAAACTGTGGAATGTCTTTTTGAGAAAGTCAATGGAGAGCATCCTATATTCTTGCTCGATGCCTCGGATTATCTCACGCCAATGCTCGTGATAGTTGAGTTTTGTAGAGAGCACATCAAAAGAAAATTGGAAATATCGCCGTTCGCCATTCTCCATTATATAGTTTATGACAATCTCGCTTTTGCCAATCTCATTTCCATAATTAAGGAATCCCGAAAGTATCTGTTTCTCTTTACGAAATTTGAAATTTTCTGCTATTTTTCGGTTTGCGGTATTGAACCAAGCTTCCCGTACACCTCCCTTAAACTCTACCCATAAAGGATAGTCAGCATTATCAAAAAAGACAGCTTTTGATTGAGCTCCTAATCCAATTGAATTGTCACCGAGCTTCACACTTTCCACGCCGTCACTCCATCCGTAGGTAGCATATAAATTCTCCTCATGCACATTCGCGACAGCCTTGTTCCATATTGTATGGAACTTATCGCAGTCAATCTGCATCGTAAAATCGCGATGATTTATAGTCAGGAGATCCATATTATGGTTATGTTAGTCCCAAAACGAAGTATAGCCTGATTTTAATCTCTCTTCCATAGTGGTGAGCTTGGAAAGTGAAACAGAATTATCTTCTGAACGTTCGATTCCGTCAATTTCAGCAAGCCCCGACTTTATTATGTTTTTCAGCTCTGAGAGAAAACCTACCTTTCGCTTGTCTCCTTCTATGCGGCTGAGAATCTTCATGGATGTTACTTCGTCAAGCGCGTTGGAGATTGTAGCGTTTATGTCCGCGTCCTCTCCTGCGAGTTTCAAGGCGTTGACGGTATAGATTAAAAATTCGTTTCGAGTACGATAGGCAACTTTAAACGGAGTCTTATAAAGAATCTTATTGACCGCATCAAGATATGTTATTACTTTGTCACAAGATTCTTGATTCTGGTCATATACATCGAACCCTTCCACTGCATCTGCCAAAATTTGTGCAGGCTTAATGTGAGGAAGCATGTCATCCGACTTATGAAGGCCTCCACGAAGGTCAACCTCATTCATCTCTATAGTCATGGCTCTGTCTAATACCTTTCTGCTGAACGAGTAGGTAGTCTCGTCCATATTGACCGTACCTATTACTATCAGGTTTTGCGGAATGCAAATGCCTTCTGTGAGAAATTGTTTCCTGATTGTTTCTGTAGTTGCAATAGATGCTACAAGAGTGTGGTACCATTCTTCATCCTCTTTTTCTAATAGTGGGTCAGAGACAATTGTCGTACAGTCATCCTGAAGTTTGCGAGACTCAACAACGCTAAGATATTCTGCGAAATATTGCTCGACAGGAGCAAGGTTCATCTCGTCAAGACATAGGAAATATGGCACAGTAGGATTCTCCCATGCTTTAGCTATAAATTTAAGGAAGTCTCCGACGATGAACTGAGGCTTGTCGCCGATACGGCTCACGTAACCGAGAAGTTCCGAGCTGTCATGCCAGTTCGGCTTTACTTGCACCATCTCGAAATTGGATGGTTTATGCGCTTTCGCTTCGTCACTTCCTGGCTCCAAGCAAGCCTGCGCCAATTTTCGCACAATACGGCTCTTGCCAGTGCCGGATATGCCAGCGAGCAGCACAAAAGGCTTTGTTCTGATAGCACGAATGAGACTTTTCAGATTATCCGAAGCTTCACCTATATGCAGAGGTATACGGAATTTTGCCTTGTCATACTCTTGAACATCCTTGGTTATTGTAAAACAAGCTGGTGAAACCTGAATTTGATCAGGTCCAAAGAAAGTCAGCGTATAAGTCGGGACTCCATTGGTAGAATAACGTTCCAGACACACTACGTCGCCTTCCTCGACCTCATAATCCTTGAATAGATTCCCAAGCCCAGGAATCCTTTTCTCCTTATTTGAATTGGCAAAATATACGAAACGGAGTTCTCGTTCTGAGGCAGGAAGAGAAATATTCTTTCTGGATTGAATGTGAACCAAGAAATTCACTTCAATAACACTCTGATTCTGAACATGAGTCCCACTGAAGAAGGTCTCATAATCAAAATCATTGGACATACGGATATAGATTTCGTGAGTCTTAGTTGACCCGACTTCCGCAGAGGTTAGCTTTTTATAGAATTTTGAGACATTCATGATAGGTATTGTTTTAAGATGGTTGCTATTTTATATGCCATAATGGGTGGTACGGCATTTCCAATCTGCATATAAGTTTTCAGATATGCCCCGAGAAAAAAATAATCATCGGGGAATGACTGGCAACGGGCAGCTTCACGAGGTGTCAATGCTCGAATTTGGAAGGGGTGAATATGAGAATGGCAGTCCATTCTTAAATGGGCTGTTATAGTACGAGAAGGTCTGTCGGCTATAAGTTTATAATATTTGTCTTTAAAACAATGGAGTCTATGAGCATATGGCATGATATCTGCAATCTTTGGATCAGCGGCATCATCGCCTTGATTGAGCAGTGTGTAAATATCATAATTTATGTCATTGACATAGCGAGCCTTGTGATTATAGACAATCGGCATCTTCCTATTAAAATTTATAAGTTCAAGATACTTGTTGTCTGTGCCCGTGTAGCCGTTGACATCAATTTTTTTCCCACAAGTCTCACTATCTATCTCATTTTGATTTTTCACGCGAGGTGCATCAAGTGGTTTGATAGCATCAAGGGCGTCGCGAAGGAGAAAGCGTTCATTTTGTTCGTTTGACAGCTCAATCTGTTCAAAAATTTCTCTTGGTGTAATTCTTTGTTTTGTCGCGATATCATTACGAACAGCAATGTAAATCAATCGTTCTCGATTTTGAGCGACAGAGAAATCCGCAGAATTAAGCAATTTATATGCCACATCGTAAGAATATGTGTTACCATCTTTCTCGACTGATATGCGCCTATAGTCTTCAACAACTTGTTCAGCCACTTTAAGCATGCCTCTGACATTCTCCATCACTACAATTTTAGGTAAGAGAGATGTTACGGCCTTTATGAAATACTTATAAAGTTCGTTACGAGGATCATCAATGATTCTCTGCTGATTAGCGCTGCTGAATCCCTGACAAGGTGGGCCGCCGATTACGACATCGACATCTTCCTCGATATATTCGGGAATATTATCAACTATTTTTCGTATGTCGGCCTGAAGTATGCGTGAGGAAGGTATTTCAGGATGATTATATTTGTATGTACGAATACATACATCCTCAAAGTCATTGGCAAAACAGATCCGATATCCTGCATCTATAAAACCTAAACTGAGGCCTCCTGCTCCAGCGAAGAAATCCACAACAATGGGCCTGTCTGATTTTTGCTCGCGGGATTGAAGATCTGCCCTTTTCTTGTTGTTCAGTTTGTCAAGGAGAGTGCCGAAAACAATTGAGTTGTTTATGTAAAAAGACACAGCATTGATAAAACGGTTATAGTTTTTCTCCAACACTTTTTTCAATAAGGGCAAATCTTCTACTCCGGTAATTATGCCCATATCACTAAGCTCATTAACAATATTATCTGATATTGTCTTAATGTTAGTTATGGGTATGCGATTTCGCTCAGCCATAACTTCGACCAAGCGACAGTAGATGTTTATCAATTCGATAAATTCATCCTTATCTTTAATATTTGATACTGGATGAAAAATCATTGCTTTATCTTATTGAGATTCTTTTTTATTGATTTTGCAATAGCCTCGGCAAATAACGGGGGAACTGCATTACCAATTTGTTTGTATTTTTCTCCTCTTGAACCGACAAATTCAAAATCATCGGGGAAAGATTGTATTCGAGCAGCTTCGCGTACAGTAAAACTACGGGCTTGATTCTCGTCCGGATGGATGAATTGGAATCCGTCTTTGTGTATATGTGCCAAGATGGTTTTTGACGGGAGATCCCACCATTGTACAACATAGCTGTTATCAAATACACGAGCGTGTTCATGTTCATATTGCGGCATTTCACGGCGTAGTTGGCCGAAACTCCAGTGATTATGTATCATCACAGCAAATCGTTCACGGTCAAGTGTATTATGTCGACGTGCAATATGATCATAAAGAGGACGTTTCCCCGATATTCCTATCCTTTTGAGAAAATCATTATTGCAAGGATAATCAAAATCGTTCATGGAGGCATCATGACCTGGTTCAACTGGAGGTAAATCGCCAATTGCTTCTTTGACTGAAACATAACGGGATAATCCAGCGCGAAGACTCTCGGGAGTATCAGGATTCCAATGTGTCTTCTTCAAATCGTCATATAAATTCATTACCGAAACCTCTGTTATGTCCTTCCGTACACCCATTATTATCACGCGTTTGCGTAATTGAGGTACACCATAGTCTGCTGTATTATGAACGAGAATGGACGGGTCCGTCGTGATGTTGTAATTTTCGCCAAGGGCATTGACGACTTCATTGAAAATATTACCTCCATTCACTTTCGCGGATAGAATACCGGTAACATTTTCAAACACAAAGAACTTCGGATTATAATGATGAAGAATTTTCACATAGCTTTCAAAAAGGAAATTCCTTGAGTCTGTTGCCATTCGCTTACCGTCACGTACACGGCCTGCAGTAGAATAGGCTTGACAAGGGGGACCTCCTATTATTATGTCAACTTTTCGTCCTCTGACAACCTTGTCGATATTGGCTATGCAATCATCAGATGTTATATCTTGTTCCAAAACCTCATTACCCCAATCTTTGTAGCCATAATATTTCATGCGTTTGCGCAAGGTTTCGCAAGCCCAATGATTAATCTCTACATGGGCAAGTGCCTGAAAGCCCATTCTATAAAAGCCCTCAGATAATCCTCCGCAACCTGCGAATAAGTCTATGAAAGTGAATTTAGCCATTATTATTCGGGCATTCTTACAAGTTCTTGAATCTGCACATTAAGGAGTTCGGCTATCCTGAGAAGGGTGTCGAGGCTCGGTTGAATTGTGTTAGTGCACCATTTGGAGACTGTGGCGGGGTCTTTACCGAGTTGTTCGGCAAGCCATTTGTTGGTCCGCTTCTTCTCCACAAGCATGACTTTGATTCTGTTTATATCTTTGCCCATGATGTTTTGTCCTGTTCATTGATGCAAAGTTAATGATTTTTACCGAGAAGTCAGTTATGTCATGCCATAAAATTGAAAAGTGAATTCAAGAAATTGCGTTTCGTGCAATGAAGTATTATCTGGAATAGTCAGTTTCCGGTTCTGCCGCCATTGGCACATCGGTCTCTTCAAAGCTATAACCGATCCCATCAGACAATGTAATGCTATTGTAAATCTTATTGAGAGTTTCCTCTCGGTTCGCCTTGTTACGTAGTTCGCATTCCCAGACACGTATTACTTTCCATCCCAAATCAAGTAATGCCTGTCTTGATTCTCTATCACGCTCTATGTTGCGCTCAATCTTCTCTTTCCAGAACACGACATTGGACTTTGGCAACCGGAAATACTTGCACCCTTCATGACCATGCCAGAAGCAACCATTCACAAAAATTGCCGTCTTATACTTTGGCAAGACAATATCCGGTGTGCCCGGCAAATTTCTGACCTGAACACGGAAACGCAGACCACAAGAGAAAAGATACTTCCGCACAATCATCTCCGGCTTCGTATCCTTCCCCTTGATAGCCGCCATACAGCGGCTCCGCTGCTCCGCTGTCATTATATCCACAAGTCAGATTTGATCTATTAGAGCACGAAGCTTTCCCACTTTTGCTTCCCGCTCCAAATACTCTGAATATGACTCCAAAGCATTGTGAATTAGCATGTCATATGTTATAATTCTTCCTGACCCTGCAAGCTTATTGTTAGCTTCTTCCAATGACATTTCTGGAGGCAGGACGCCCTCGCCAATTATACAGATTGCCGTAATCGGTTCGTTTTCACGACCAATGGCTTTCAGACATTTTTTAAGGGCATTGCGGTATTTGTCAATCTGCCTATGAAGATCATAAACATCCACCTTATATGTCGGTTGGTACCTTTTTAATTCCACGATTACATGGACACCTGAAGTATTCCTATAACGAATATCCAATCTGCCTGTTCGTTCTTCTTCTGAAAGATTAGATTCTAAATCTTTAAATTCTTTGGCGACACTCTGTTCCAATCTTTCACTGCCTCTTGTCGCTCTTTCCCATGAAGGATTGAGTAACCAAAGGTTGTCATAAATATGTTTTTGAAGAACCTTTTCTTTGGCATTGGTGTCACAACTGTCGGCTAAAGACCGAATAACCTTGACACGCTCATTAGCAATTTCCCAATATAGAGAAGCTTCAATCTCTTGTAAATCTGCGAAAACTTCTCCAAATCTTAGCAAATCAGAAATCAAATCATCATTATCAATGGATTCAAGCTTCTCGCTAATTTTCAGACGTTCGAATGCTAGGATTCCATATCTCAGGAATTCTCGTTTCTTTTCATCATCACCATCAAAATGCATTGTTTCAATGACGGCAAATAGCTTTTTTGCATATTTTCTTGAGCTAGTACTTAATCCTTCATACCATTCCTTTATTACAGGAGAAGAGTTAGTCACGCGTTCAGTAGCCTTTTCTTTACGAAGGTCAGTCCATTTATTTTTAACGTTTTTCAGTAATTTGAAGATATGTGCTTTTAGCGCTTGATATCTTTCATCATCTTCAATATATTGTTGTCTATTGCTCGTAGAAATATCTTTTTCGTCATCTGAATCAAGAAAATCAGCTTGTATTTCGCCTATGATATAAGACGCATATACACCACCTTCGCCATATGACGCCAAAATGTCCTCTTGAGCCAATTTGCCACGAGAAACTATACTTATCTTATTGTTTTCTCCAAGATCACTTGGTTTCTCAGCCGTGGCAATCCAACCTGAAATATGATAACTGTCATTAATATCTCCAGATAGTTGTGATTGGATAGCGATATTGGGGAAAGTGGACAAACCGGATACATCAAAGCTTCCAATTGGCCATAGGAATTGTACTTTGCCGAAGAAATCACGATCTTTTACGCTGATCATCTCGCCATTAAGAATAATGTCGAAATTTCTGCCAATTATGCAGAATCGACGAGCCAGACGTCTACGGAGGAACTCTGACGTCCTATTTATGTTTTTCTTAAATTTACGGATGACAATTTTGGTTCCCGTTTCATACTCAAAATCTTCGAATTCTACCTCGGTTGGAGAATATACATGGTTCTGAGATGTGATTTCTCGTTCGATATCTTCTCTTGACAAACAAAATGCGTTTTGTTCTCCGTCCTTCTTGGAGTATATTTTGATAGTATCCGCAATTGAAAGCAAAGACAACTTACCAATTCCTTTCCTCCCCATAACAGGTCTTTTGTATACAGGTGTAATTGCTTCGCCGTTTTTGCGTTTTTGGTATCCAACGCATAGAAATTTACGATTTATATCTTCAAGGGTCATTCCGCAGCCATTGTCTATTATAGTAATAACATCATCTTCTTGATTACAATGGATGGAAACCTGTGAAGCATCTGCGTCCCAAGAGTTTGCGATTACCTCAGACAAGACTGCCGGGGTATTGCTATATAGATTAAGTCCTAAATGATTCAAAACATTTAGATCCAAGGACATTTCATATTTTTTCATGTTGAATCAAGTGTTGAATGATGGAAACAGCAATAATTTCGCCCAAACGAGGGGGAACTGCATTGCCTATATATCTAGCGGCTGTTGAAAGCGAAATTTCTTTCTCATTTTTGAAGAATATGTATTCTCTTGGGAAAGTTTGAAGGAGGGCGGCTTCTCGGACTGTAATGGCTCGGTCTTGTTCAGGATGCCCAAATCTTCCATTTCCCAATCCTGTACACTGCGTAGTCATTGTGGGGGATGGCTGATCCCATTGCATTCTGCCATATACACTTCCAAAACTTTTGCCTGTATCCTTTTTATGGCATTCAAGCTGCAGGCTAACATCCCAATCTTTCCAACTCCCCCCTTCTGGAGTTGATTTAATACGTAAAAGATTTAACGGAGAGAGAGCCCTGCTTCTATGCAAAGGATCTGATTGGGACTTTTCGCCAGCCTGCAGGGGTTCCAAATGCGAAATGGTATCTCTTACAGTTAGATACTCTTCCTTTTTATGTGTAGGAGCAATTAATTCTATATCTCCAAATCTCGAAGCTAATAGTACCAAGCGCTTCCGGGTCTGTGGGACACCATAATCAGGACAATATACTACCTTAGTTTTGACATGATATTCCAAAGATTCCAGCAGTTTAATAAAATCATCAAGAACGGGCTTTAATTTAAAGGATCCGATAGAAGGCACATTTTCCATTGTGATAATATCGGGGCAAATGTCTTTGACCAATCTGCCAAATTCATATAGAAGGTCATATTTGTTTTTGTCTTTCTCTTTATTTTTAAAAGCGTATGAAGAAAATGGTTGACATGGAGCGCATCCCGCTAATACACGTATTGCCCTTCGAGAATAACGATGTGCTATGTCATATGGTGTTACCTCCTTTATATCCTTATAAATAAACTCGCCTCCTGTATTGGTTTCATAGGCATATTTGCAAGTTTGATCCAAGTCGAATCCTGCAAGTATCCTAAATCCAGCGGTTTTCATGCCATAACTCAAACCGCCTATTCCGCAGAATAGGTCGACAACCTCTATCCGAGGTAAGCGCCCTGGGCGTTTATGGTTGAGTCTTGCCATGTTTGTCCGCTGTTTATCGCTTTCATCGTGGGTATATTATCGTGCAAAGTTAACGATTTTATTCCATTCGGGAAAGGACTTTGTCGTAATATTACGACAAAAAATGCGTTGTCCCATCTATTTCGCATTTTATTATGGATTTGCAAAGGATACGACGTTGAACAATAAACAATTGAAAACGCCCCGGCAAGAGGATGTGTCTTGTCGGGGCGTCGGTCAAAGGGTTATGGGAAAGTATGGGTATGGTCAGAGGCGGATGCAGGCGATGCGGCAGCCGGGGACTTGGTTGGTGGGAAGGGGCTGGCAGTCTTCGTCGGCGAAGTGGAGGAAACCGTGAGCCTTGGCAATCTGTTTCAGCCAGTGGATGAAGGTTTTCATCTCGGCGTGGATGACCTCTTGTGTGCCTCGGAAACTGATGCGGATGATTATGAGCGTCATGTCGGGGAGCCCGAGATGACCTTCTGAGCGTTCCCATAGGCGGAACTGAATGGTGCGGTCTTCGCTGAAGTAGTGTATGCAGGCTCCGACAGAGTTCCAATCGAGTGTGGCTTCATCGAGGTCGCATCCAAACACTTCGGAGATATAGGCGCGGAAGTCAAGGAAGAAGTCCACGATTGAGTCGCGGGTTGCGGATTTGATTTCTTGCATGGGATGTGCGAGTGTTAAAGACGCGAGTTCGGGATAAGGAACACCACCCAAAAAGTTGAATCGGCAGCTTGAAAAAGTTGCCGATTCTTTTGGTAATATCACTGATATTTAGTAATTTAGAGGTGAAGAACAATAAGTTACTTATCATGATTACCGAGAGTAAAGTTACTGAAATTTTCTGTATTGCCGATGATTTTTGCAAGGAATTTGAAGTCGAGATGGCGAAAAACGCCCTCCCGGCCTCTCCCGATGCCCCGAAACGCCGCAGAAAGCGGATGATGTCCGATGCGGAGGTCATCACGATACTGATCTGTTTCCACTTCAACACATTCCGCAATTTCAAGCATTACTATCTGTCATGTGTATGCGGACAATGGAAACATCTGTTCCCCCGACGGTTCTCGTATAACCGGTTTGTCGAGGTCATGCCACGCTGCTTCGTGGCACTGACGATGTTCCTCAAACTGGCCTGTTTCGGAGAGTGTACCGGAATCAGCTTTGTTGACAGCACTTGTATCCCGGTCATCCACAATAAGAGGCAATTCAATATGAAGGTATTCAAGGGTATTGCCGAAAAAGGCAAGAGTACGATGGGATGGTATGTGGGTTTCAAACTGCACCTTCTCTGCAATGAAAAAGGCGAACTTGTCAACTTCGTCCTTACCAAGGCTAATGTTGACGACCGCAACGAAAGTGTCATAGACACACTGACGGACAAGGTATTCGGTAAATTATATGCCGACAAAGGTTATATCTCACAGACTCTGTTCGGACGTCTTTGGGACAACGGAGTCCATATCGTTACGGGGCTGCGTTCAAACATGAGACAGCGTCTGATGCCACTTTACGACAAGATTATGCTACGCAAAAGAAGCATTATCGAATCTGTCAACGATATGCTTAAAAATGTGGCCCAACTTGTTCACTCAAGGCATCGGAGTGTACACAATTTTCTGATGAATCTGCTTGCCGCGATGGGAGCATATTGCTTCTTTGCCACTAAACCGGAAGTCAATTTCGATTATGAGGTGCCGGAAGCCAACGGTCAACTCGTACTCTGGCAATAAACCATACTTGAGTAAAAAATCAGGCGACCACTATTTGGCCGTCCGATATTATCTGCCCATGCCTCGGCTGTAAAAGTTAGCTGGAATTATCCCGAACTCGCGTTAAAGGGTTAAACATGCGATTTTACATCCGGGCACCTGATTCGGTGCGTCCGTGGGTGCGTGACTTTCGTCAGCTATGTGGCGGAAACCGTTGGCTTTTGCCGCATCGCGCAGCCATAAAGATACGGCGTCGGATTCTGCTTGAGGATTCGCCACGTTACCGGAGATGTAGAATACGTGGACGATGACGGTCATGTCGGGTATTCCGAGATGTCCGTTGGAGCGCTCCCATAGACGGAACTCGAAGGCTCGGTTCTGTCCGTGGTATCGTGCGGTTGCGCCTACACAGTTCAAGTCGAGCATGAACTGGTCGGGAGTTGCTGAATAGTTCTCTACCATAAACTGATAAAAGTCATGGTAGAAGGCCTTGATGCTCATCTGAGCACCTGCCGAGATGGGATTGAAAGAATTTGATTGCATGGGATTTGGGAGTTTGAAGTTTACCAAAGATGGTTGTTGGACTCAGGAGTCCAAGGGTCGGAGGGTCGGAAATAAACATGGGTGCGGTCGGCATTCTTTCGGCGTTCAAGTCGGATAGTCATCTCTTTGATGCTGTCCTGCTCCTGACGGTTGCCGACCATCATTGCCTCTTCACGGAGCATCATATTGCGGATGCCTTCGGCGTCGTAGCTCACACGCTCGTAACGGTATAGCCACTCGACTTTCTGAAGATGCTCGTTCTCCTTGTTGAGATTATAGCACCAGGTGCCGAGACCTACTGCGATAAGCAATAAGGCTCCCGCAACGGCATAAACCCATTTGGGAATTGCCGCCCAAATAGCGCCGTTGACGATGCTATACATCCGGGCTGTAAGCCGCTTTGCCGATTCATTTAGTCCGGTTATCTGATTTGTGAACTCATTCCGGATGCCGTCGTGAAGTGCATTCTTCACGTTCTTGTCGAGGCCGTCCTTGAAGGCTTTGGCGAAAGCCTCTGCCAGTTCTTTGGGGAACTGCGAGAAATCAAGGCTTTTGAGTGCATCAATTTTCTGCCTGGCGAGTGCGGCCTCGACAAGTTTTTGCACCGACTCATTAGTGGCAATGCTCGCAGGCAGTTCGACTTGAATTTTGTCGGGCACCACAGGTTCGGTTGACGTCTGCTCCGGAGCTGATGCCAGTCTAGTATCAATGTCTGTGAGCAAATCCTTGTTCTCTTTCGCAATTTTGAGAAGGCCGTCAATCTTCTCATCCTGTTTCTTGACGATGGAATACATGTCTGCCATTATAGTGATCTTCCTTTCTTCTTTTTGGGTTTCTTTTTCATTCTGTGGATAAAAGCTTCTTCCTCGGGATCATAGCCGGGCCCGACTTGGAACAGTCCGCCCAAAGCCTGACAACCGGTCTCGATTATATTCTCTACCACATTGGCCACGGGCGATTCCTTAACCTTCCCCGTTACCGAAATCGGTGCAGGTCGCTGTGGTTCTGCCTCTATTATTCCTGCATTCTTGGCAAAGAATTTGTCGAGACGCCTGTAGGAAAAAGCGCGGTCAATCTTCGAGCCGTTGAAGGTAAATTCGCCATCGGAGAACCGTATGCCCTGCGGCTTGCCGGTGTCGCGGTCGTTGTAAAATTCGACTGTTATCCCGGCCGGAGCGAGGCGACGGCGGAACTCATCCCACGATTTACAGCGGTACATCGCCGCCTGAATTTTGGGCTTCATCTCGGCAATCGCATCCTCATACAGCTTCTTTTTTGGCGAAAAAGTCAGTCCGTATTTCAGCTTGATAACCTTAGTCGCCTTATGGCTTTTGTCGAAATTATTGCTTTCGTCAATGGCTTGGCCGTGAAGATTCACGCGATTATAGACGATATGGAAATGCGGCGAGCCGGTTTCGAGATGACGCACAATCAGATATTGCGTGTCCCGGATACCCATCCGTTCCATATATTCTTTCGCTAGCTGCACCATAAAATCATCGGTGAGACGGGGCAAATCTGCCTTGTCGAAACTCACGGCAATATGTCCGATGGGCTTGCTGATTCTCTTGTTGAGACTCGCCCCGATGTCGAAACTGTCCACAATTCTGCGATAATCGTTGCCGAGAATCCCGTCGGAATCTATCACTCGCCAAGTGTCGTCGGTGTACTGTTCCTTGTCATGGAATTCACGCATGACATAGCCGACAATAGCGGCTGCGGTTCCTTTTGCAAGTATTTTAGCTATCATAACAGAGAGGAATTTGATGTTTTCAACTTGCCAAGAGTGGCTAAAATTCCGTCGAGACAAGCCTCCGCTTTACGCTTTGTCGAGGGCCATGAGTTAGCCTGACAAGCCTTGACCTGAGCGTTGAGATTCTTGCCTTGATACATCAGTTCGCGTATCGCCTCACGTTCAAAATCGGTGAGACGACCGACAATCAAGAGCCGGAATGCCGAGATTCTAAGCAGTTCGGCGATGCTAACACCGGCGGCTGCGGCCTTGGCTTTCACCTCGCGCTCTTCGGCATCGGTAAAATTCACAGAGACTT
>OGNF01001233.1_pt1 | contig 24114 bp, 13 predicted proteins | sample 1573321 | NCBI WGS metagenome assembly OGNF01 (sample SAMEA2581911, study PRJEB24529) | metagenome | biome: Human gut stool | place: China | collected 2011
CGACATATTAATTTTGTCGGGAAATACCGGCACCATATCCTGCATCGTCGACGAGACTACGAAAAGCCCGGCCGCGTTACCCATGAAAATTTCGTGCCGCGGCCCTTCGGCAATGGCCTTCACACGCTTGGCGTTAAGATTCTCGCCCGGGATGGGAAAACTTCGGATATTGTTGCCGTCGAAACGGTCGAGGCCGAGACCAGTGCCGAGCCATACGTAACCGCGGGAATCCTTGAAGATGCTGTTTACAACCAGATCGCTCAACCCGCTGTTGCTGTCGAGATGACGAAATTCACCTCTGCCGCCCAAAGCGTGGACAGCCGGAACAGTAAGAAGCAATATCAGGACAAAAATACGGACGAGTCTCAGTCCCTTCATAATCAGCATAATCGCGGGTCAAGGCAAAAGACGCCGGCAGATGAATTTCATGGTTGTAATGCCAAAGTTATCCAAATCTGCGTTTTTTTCAAATTTTTGTCGATTATTTAACATAGCTGTAGCCGTTATCGCTACCCGTTCATTTGGCCGTAAGTGTGGCGCCGTCGGGGAGCGAGGGGCTGCACGTATAGCCGCCTGACGCATCGCGCTCCACGAGTATCTCGACCGGCACAGGAGATTGCAGGGTGAATTCAGGCGTCTCAAGACGCGTTCCAGCAAGAAACCACCGGTTGGCCGAGGCCATTGCCGTAGAACCGCTCATACGCAGCCCGGCCGCTTCGAGAGTGGCTTCCGGAGTGTCGGTATTGACCATCAGATATTCCGCTCCGCCTTTTTCTTTGACGAGCAAGGCCACATGGCTTCCATCCATATCTGCCTTCACAGCAGGATAATCAACAGAGGCGATGCGCGAAGGGGAATGGCTTGCCGACGGCTCGAAAACGGCCACAAACGGCCGGTTCCATGCCTCGCCCCGCTGACGCGCCACATAGGTAAGCGTAGGCGTAGCCTTAATGTCGTAAGGCATGTCAGGTATTCTGCTGAGTCCTTCGGTCATGGGGCTTAACGCCGAGAATACGGTGCGTTCGGGCGCTCCGGCCATCCACATGCGCATCTCTACCTGCGTGGAATCCGGGCGGTCGACAGTGAAGGTAGCACGCACGGGACTTTCGGTCGTGGCGGCCCGCTTGTCGAAAAGATAGGAGTAGGCTCCGAGATGGGCTCCGGCAAAAGCGAGTTCCTGAGTAGGCAGCAGCCCGAGAGAGCTGCCGTCGGGGGCGGACATCTCCATCCGCTGGCCCATATTATGGTAAAAATAGTCGTGGAACTTGTCGCGGCCGTTGCGTCGGCGCGAGCGGAAAATGTCTACATAGAAGCCTGTGGAATCCGACGTTGCCACGATGGCGTTCATGCGCCGCTGGTCGGAAGTGGTTTCCGGTTCAAGGAAATAGAGGTCGCTGTAGGTAAACGGTACGGCATTTCCGATACTCTCCGAGCCCGACGCAGGATATAGTCCGCGCACCTCGAAAGGATGGTTGCTCTTCATAACAGGATAGGACGACACGCCGTCGACGCAGACCGTATTATGAGCCGGGAACTGACTGTAGTATTCATGGTAGTCGATACCGGAATATAGCGTCTGCCCTATTCCTCCGTCGGGTGCGAGACGCAATCCATGGCCGTAGAGCTCCATACTGATACCGTTGGCGTGCATATGGTTGCCTTCACTGCCGTTGAGCGCAATCATGAGCGAATGGTCGGGGTGCATTCCCGTGCGCTGAACCAGCCAGGAGGCGTTGGGAGCATAGAATGTCGAGGTAACGTATGGAGAGAGATTGTCGGCCTTCACATCGGCGAGCATCTTCTCGAAGCGTCGCATCATGTCTGACTTTCCGAAGCGCTCTGCATTGCGCACCAGACGCTCGTAAATCTGCGGCTTTATACGGTCGGGGTGCGTGTCGCCGAAAGCAATCGTGCGTGCGTCGGGCATCATGTATTGCGGATATGCCTCGGCAGCCTTGGCTATAACCGGCAGCTCCTCAACGAGGTCAATGCCCAGTTCTCGCCCAACGATGTCGGCCAGATCAGTAAAATCGTTGAGTACGACCATCGAATATCCGGCACACTCGGCCCATATGCCAGTGGCGGGGTCGTAGCCGTAGGCGGCGAGTTTCGGAAGGCTCCACTGACGTATGGAGCTATCGTTCATCACCTTCCGGATATAATGTTCGCGGCCCTTGCCGTCGGCGTAGGTGCTGTCGGGGTTAAGCAGAAGCGCTACTTTCAGTATGTAGCGAGCCTGCATGAAGTTCCAGTTGTTGTGGGGAACGCCGTTGGCCTCGATTTGGTCGGCCCATTTCTTGAAAGCGTCCTCGTAGACGGGAATCTTATCCCCATAGTTTTCAGCAAGAAACGGTTTTAGAATGGTATAGATGCCGACCATTTTGTCGAGGGCGTCCTCGTGGATAACCTCGAACGACTGGAGGCCGACAAGCGTCTGCTGGTGTCCATGGTTGAGGTCGTAAGGCTCCTTTTTATAGTAGATGCCGGTCATATAGGTGTCGAACACCCGGGCGGCCGCATCGGCGAATTTCCGCTCGCCGGTGGCATCCCAGACTCTGGCGGCAGTTTCGGCCAGACCGCCTATCTCGTTGTTGACCGAGCCTATGATGCACCCTGTGGCCGAAATCGGCGCCCATTCCATAGGCTTGCCGGGGAGCGAATTGTTGGCGAGATATAGACCGCGCGGGTCGTCGCTCCCGTAGGAGGTAAGGTCGGCCAGCCGCGGACGGGCATAGGATGTGCCGTGGCTGCGGGCACCGTTGAGCATCACTGTAGGTGCGGGAGCAGCATCTGCCGTATCGACGCCCGCATAAAATTCACCCTTGATGAATTCCTGCGATGCGCGCGTGCGCCAGTGCATCATAAGGCGCGACTCAAGCCAGTTGGGACCGCTGTCGACAAGCGCCTCAACCTTCGCGCGCCATCCGGCTATCTCCTGCGGGGTATAGGCGCTCTTTGTGGTGGACGACTCGGTTTTCTGACTCTTTTTGCGTGGCGAGGCCGACATGGCGGCGGGGAACCCGATGCCTACGGCCATAGCAAGCGCCACTACTGCTGATACGAGTTTAGTTTTCATACCCATAAATACGCTTCCGTGGGCTGCTTCACTCAACAGCCCGTTGCCCCCCACATTGCTAAATATAATTTTGATAAAATGGCTATCTAATAGTAGGGATGCACCCTGGTGCATCCGAATATCAGCAAGTTAGGCTTCTGAGACAAGCGGATGCACCAGGGTGCATCCCTACGAGCTATCGCCCTGATATTCAGACAATCTGTGTCGCCAGCATATATCTTACCAAAATTTTAGGCCTCGCCGAAAACAACGGAATCGACGAGGCCAAGCCTTATAAAAATTGACGGGGCTTTCAGATTTTATGCCGTACGGTCTGCGGGCGGCCGGAGGGAATCAGCGCAGACGGATTTTCTTGCCGGGCTTAAGCTTCGATTTGGTAGTGAGGCCATTAAGCTTGCAGAGCTGGCGAACGGTGATACCATTGCGCGAGGCTATGCGGCTGAGCGTATCGCCACGGCGCACGGTGTAGTTGCGCGGACGGTTCGACACCGAGATGCCGGAGGCGTCGCTGCGGGCCGGACGGCTGGCCAGATACTGTTTGGCGTACTCCTGGTTGGCGGCGGGGTCGAAATTACGCGGACGCTTATAGGTCTGCTTGTCGAATGTATATGTGTCGGTGTGAACAGTCTGGTTGGCGAAATCGAAAATCGCGGCAGGATTGATCGGATATCCCATGAAACGGGTCTCGAAATGGAGATGTGAACCGAAGCTGCGGCCGGTATTTCCGCCAAGGGCTATGGGCTCGCCGACCTTGACGTCCTGGTCGTCTTTTACGAGGAATTTCGAAAGGTGGCCGTAGACGGTCTCAAGGCCGTTGGGATGACGGAGAATCACATAATATCCGTAGCCCTTGCGCTCGAAGTTGGTGAGACGCACGCGGCCGCTGAAAGCAGCGTAAACGGTATCGCCGGTCTGCAGCTTGAGGTCGATGCCCTTGTGCTCGCGGCGGAAGCGCGGACGATAGCCATAGGGCGATGTTACGTAGCCGGGACAAGGCATTGCGAACTCGCTTACGTCGATTACCTTGGTGTCGGGCACGGTCATACCTGTGTAGGCGTTGACGCGCTTGCTTTCCCAACCCTCGGTATAGATGTCGAGTTCGGGCTCGGCCTCATCCTTGAAAAGGTTGTCGAGGAAAGCCTGTGTATCCTTGCTTGAAATCTGGTTGCCTATGTTTTCCTGGCGGGCGATAAGATCGAGATGTTCCGATTTATGTGCGTTCGGCACGCGATATGTCTGTGCTACTGCCGAAGCTGCGGAGATTATGGCGAATGCGAAAACTGATATTGTCTTTATTGTGTTCTGAAGCATGAGTGGGGAGAGTATCTTTTTAAGCGTCTTTTTCAGGGAGTTCGTCGGTTGCGTAGATTGCAGAAATAGAAACAGGGAGATAGTCGAAAACTTCGGAGGGCGCGAAGAAACGCGCTACTTCGACAGCGGCGTTCTCCGGGGTATCGGAGGCATGAACGATGTTCATCTGGCCGCTCATGCCGAAATCGCCGCGGATGGTGCCGGGCTCGGCCTTACGCGAGTTTGTCACACCGGTCATTGCGCGGACCACGCTGACGGCGTCTACACCGCGGAGTGCGAGAACAACCACAGGGGTAACGGTCATCGAAGCGACAAGCGAGGGGAAAAACGGGCGATCGACGAGATGCGCATAGTGCTCGCGGAGAATCTTTTCATCGAGCTGCATCATTTTCATACCGGCAATTACCAGACCTTTCTGCTCGAAGCGCGCCACAACAGCGCCGCAGAGGCCTCGCTGAATGCCCGAGGGCTTCACTATCACAAGGGTTGTTTCCATGAGTATCTTTTAATTACTTCTTGCGGGCCCGGTACTCTCCATCAGGCGGGAAGCATCCGGCGCGCTGCACTGCTTATTCGGCGATAATTTTACAGGAATCACCTGATTATCAACGGCGTATATCAATCAAAACGACGTTGCCGTTTTTTCATTTCCCCCAAAGGTACAAAATTCCACGGTCGAATCGAAACTTTCTGCACATTAATTTTCTATAATTTGTATTGCAGAAGTTTGAAATAACACCATAACATATTAGAAATCAGAAATATCTGCACGCATCGGATTTTCAACATCCTGCGCGCCGATATGCAATAGTGTGCAGCCCACACGAAATGTGCAAGGCGGTGTGCGGGAATCCGGGGATTCCGACACACCGCCTTGTGAAAAGATTTTTCCTGGGAGTATTACCAAATTACAACCTGGTCTTCGGGAGCGCGGTAGAGTTTGTTACCCTCCTTGATGCCAAAGGCGTTGAAGAAGGGAACGATGTTGCGCAGGGAAACGTTCACGCGGTTCTCGGCCAGAGAGTGAACGTCGCCGATAGTGAGGTTGCGCTTCTCTTCGTCGCGGATATTGGTTGCCCAGATATTCGCATAATTGAGATAGAAGGCCTGCTCGGGAGTGAAACCGTTGATTTTAGCCTCTTCCGACTCGATGTCGACGCCTTTTTTCTTCTGAGCGTCGAGGAAGGCGGTGCGGCTGATACGCAGGCCGCCCTGGTCGGCGATATTCTCACCCATAGTGTAGGTGCCGTTGGCCATGAGGCCGGGAAGAATTTCGACGGCGTCGAACTGGGCACCGAGTTTCTTGGTCAGAGCCTCGAAAGCCTCGGTATCCTCCGGAGTCCACCAGTCGGTCATATTGCCTTTTGCATCGAAGTTGCGGCCCTGGTCGTCGAATCCGTGAGTCATTTCGTGGCCGATAACCACGCCGATGCCACCGTAGTTCTCGGCGTCGGAAGCCTCGGGATCGAAGAAAGGATTCTGCAGAATCGCGGCGGGAAACACGATTTCATTTGCCAGCGGATTGTAGTAGGCGTTGACGGTCTGGGGAGTCATGCCCCATTCGGTCTTGTCGACGGGCTTGCCCCACTTGGAGAGTTCCTCCTTCTGATGCCACATGCCGGCGTTGTGAACGTTCTCATAATAGCTCTTGGCAGGATCGATTTCCATTGCGGAGTAGTCCTTCCACTTGTCGGGATAGCCGATCTTCACGGTGAAGTTGTTGAGCTTCTCGATAGCGCGGAGCTTGGTCTCATCGGTCATCCAGGGGAGATTGATGATGTGCTTGCCGAGCGACACCTTGAGGTTGCCCACAAGGTCGAGCATCTTCTGCTTGGAGGTTTCGGGGAAGTGCTTCTCTACATAGAGGCGGCCGATAGCCTCGCCCATATAGCTGTCGGGCACACCGAGAGCGCGCTTCCAGCGCGGACGCTGCTGCTGCACACCCGAGCGCACTTTGGCAAACTCAAACGAAGTGTCGGTGAACTTGTCGCTCAGATAGGGAGCTGCCTGGGCCACATATTTCCAGAGGTAGTAGTCCTTGATTTCGCGGTCGGACAGGGTGGCAAGCAGATTGTCGGCCTGCTTCATTCCCTTGGGCTCGGTGAGGATGAACTGCTGGGGAGTCTCGATGTGCATGGTCTCGACGAAGAAGCGGTCCCACTGGATATGCGGGTAGTCGGCCTTGAGCTGGTCGAGCGTGCGGGGATTGTACATGGCGGGGATATTGCGGCTCTCCTCGCGGGTGAGGGCGGAGTCGGCGATTGCCGTCTCTATCTTCAAGACGTTCTCCATGATGCGCTTTGCGTCTTTCTTCTTGAAGCCGGCGTTGACCATCTGGTCGACGATAAGCTTTTTGTATGCGTTGCGGATCTTTAGAGTCTCCTTGTCGTTGTTCAGGTAGTAGTCGCGGTCGCCCAGGCCCATCGAGCCGCCGGAAACGTACATGGCGTAGCGGTTAGAGTCGGCCATATCCTCCATGGGACCGGCTCCGAAGAAGGGGCTTGAATAATATTTGTGCATCCACAGCAGCAGGTCGGCCATCCCTTCGGGCGTAGTGCTCTCGATTTTGCGGAGATCGGCCTGGATGGGAGCGGCACCCTCGGCGTTGCGGCGCACGGAGTCCATGCCCTGCGAGTAGAGGGTCCAGATTTTGAAGGCGTTGGTGCCGGGTTCGGGATTGGTGGCGCCCAGATTGAGCACGATTTCCTTCACCTGGTTCTCGGCGGAGTCGTTGAGGATGTTGAACACGCCGTAGCGTGCGTACTCGGCTGTGAGGGGGTGAGCCTTCAGCCAGCCGTTGTTCACGTGGTGATAGAAGTCGTCGCCGGCGGGAACGGAATTGTCGATATATGCCGGATTGACGCTTTTAAGATGTTCGGTTGCCATAGCGTTGACCGAAGTAGCGGCGATGGCTGCGAAAGCCAGAGCCAAATGGTTGAATTTCATCTTATATTGATATTAAATAACTGTTCAGGATGATTTACACTGTACCGGTCTATTTTCTTATGATGGTTTCGTTTGAAACAGGAAGCGATGCCTCCGAATATATCGGACGCAACGACGGGGCGAAAGGTTGCACCCGCCGGCAGATTTTTCCGCATAGGCGGGGAATTCTTTCAGACGTTGAAACGGAAGTGCATGATGTCGCCATCCTGCACGATGTATTCCTTACCCTCGACGCCGAGTTTACCGGCTTCCTTTACTCCCTGCTCTCCCCCGAGGCCCACATAATCGTCGTATTTTATGACCTCGGCACGGATGAATCCCTTCTCGAAGTCTGTATGAATGATTCCGGCACACTGCGGAGCTTTCGATCCACGCATGAACGTCCAGGCGCGCACTTCGTCGGCTCCGGCGGTGAAGAAAGTCTGGAGATTGAGCAACGCGTAAGCCGAACGGATCAGTCGGGCCACACCCGATTCCTCCAGACCGATCTCATTGAGGAATTCCTGACGCTCCTCATAGGTGTCGAGTTCGGCGATGTCGGCTTCGGTCTGAGCAGCTACAATAAGCAGCTGTGCGTTCTCTTCCTTGATGGCCTCGCGCACAGCATCGACATAGGCGTTGCCGCTTACGGCCGAAGCGTCGTCGACGTTGCATACGTAGAGCACGGGCTTGTCGGTGAGCAGGAAGAGCTCGCGGGCATATTTCCGCTCGTCGGGGGTATCGAGCACCACCGAGCGTGCGGGTTTGCCCTGATCCAGAGCTTCCTTGAACCTGCAGAGCACCTCATATTGCATTTTGGCAACTTTGTCGCCCCCCGTCTGAGCCTGCTTCTGAGTGCGGGCGATGCGACCCTCGATGGTCTCCAGGTCCTTGAGCTGGAGCTCGTAGTCTATTATCTCCTTGTCGCGCACGGGATCGACGGTGCCGTCGACGTGGGTGATGTTGTCGTCGTCGAAGCAGCGGAGCACGTGGATTATGGCATCCGTCTCGCGGATATTTGCCAGAAACTTGTTGCCCAGCCCCTCGCCTTTGCTCGCGCCCTTCACCAGGCCGGCTATATCGACAATCTCGACAGTGGCTGGAACGACGCTGCGCGGCTGGCACATCTCAACCAGGCGGTTAAGACGTTCGTCGGGCACGGTAATCACGCCTACATTGGGTTCTATCGTACAGAAAGGGAAATTGGCCGACTGCGCTTTCGCGTTGGAAAGGCAGTTGAACAGTGTCGACTTGCCCACATTGGGAAGTCCGACAATTCCGCATTGCAATGCCATGATGCTATATCGTATGCTATGTTATATGTGTAAATTTTTTGTTGTCGGACTGCAAAGTTACGCAAAAATCGCGGGTTTTACGTACCTTTGCAACTGCAAACCAACCGAAAGAACGTAAAATTTCCATCAGATGAATATCGCAATTGTAGGAACCGGCTATGTCGGACTGGTATCCGGCACATGCTTCGCCGAGATGGGCGTAAACGTAACCTGCGTCGACATTGACAAAGAAAAAATCGCGCGGCTGAAGCGTGGAGAGGTACCCATCTATGAGCCCGGGCTCGACGAGATGGTGCTCCGCAACCACCGCGAGGGTCGCCTCAACTTTTCGACCGACCTGGCCGAGGTAATCGACGACGTGGAAGTTGTTTTCAGCGCCGTAGGCACTCCTCCCGACGAAGACGGTAGCGCCGACCTGAAATATGTGCTTGAAGTTGCCCGCACATTCGGCCGCAACATCAACAAGTACACTCTGCTCGTTACGAAATCCACCGTACCCGTCGGCACAGCCGCCAAGGTAAAGGCCGCAGTGGCCGAGGAGCTTGCAAAGCGCGGCGCCGAAGTGCCCTTCGACGTGGCTTCCAACCCCGAATTCCTCAAAGAGGGCGCGGCCATCAAGGACTTCATGAGCCCCGACCGTGTGGTTGTCGGCGTAGAGAGCGACCGCGCCTGCGAACTGATGAGCCGTCTGTACCGCCCCTTCCTACTCAATAACTTCCGCGTAATCTTCACCGACATCCCCTCGGCCGAAATGATAAAATACGCCGCCAACTCGATGCTCGCCACGCGCATATCGTTCATGAACGACATCGCCAACCTCTGCGAACTCGTGGGCGCCGACGTCAACATGGTGCGCAAGGGCATCGGCTCCGACTCGCGTATCGGTTCGAAATTCCTCTATCCCGGCTGCGGCTACGGGGGCAGCTGCTTCCCCAAGGATGTCAAGGCTCTGATCAAGACCGCCGAGAAGCGGGGCTACAAAATGCGCGTACTTTCGGCCGTCGAGGAGGTCAACGACCGCCAGAAATCCATCGTCTTCGAAAAGCTCGTGCGCCATCTCGGCGGAGTCGAGGCTCTCAAAGGGAAGAAAATCGCTATCTGGGGTCTCGCCTTCAAGCCCGAGACCGACGACATGCGCGAGGCGACGTCGCTCGTCACCATGCGCCTGCTCACCGAGGCCGGTGCCACCGTGCGTGTGTTCGACCCCGTGGCGATGGACGAATGCCGACGCCGCGTGGGCGACGCCGTGGAGTATGCCAAGGATATGTACGACTGCGTACTTGATGCCGACGCCCTGCTGATGCTCACCGAGTGGAAGCAGTTCCGTCTCCCATCGTGGGGCGTAATCATCCGCTCGATGAAGCGCCCGCTCGTAATCGACGGCCGCAACATCTACGACCCTGCCGACATGGAGGCCCAGGGACTCGAATACAGCTGCATCGGACGCTGACCCCATCCCCCATGGTTCCCGCACACATTAATATATCAATATATAGGTAATCATTAGGTCTGCCAGCATGCGCGATTCCCGCGACATAAACCTGATGTACGTAAAAGGCATCGGACCCGCCAAGGCCAAGCTCCTCAAGGAGGAACTTGGCCTGGCGAGCGTCTACGACCTTCTCCATCACTTCCCCACCCACTATGTGGACCGCTCGCAGATCTACCGCATCGCCGACTTTGAAGGGGAGATGCAGGCGGCCGTGCAGGTGCGCGGCCGCTTCGTCAGCTTCTCCACGCAGGGCGAAGGGGCACGCATGCGCCTGATCGGCCTCTTCACCGACGGCTCGGCCACGATGGAAGTTGTGTGGTTCCAGCGCATCAAATATATCCGCGAGGCCTACCATACGGCCACGGAATACGTGCTCTTCGGCCGCCCGCAACTTTTCAACCACCGCTGGAGCATGGTTCACCCCGAAGTCGACGCACCGGAGTCGGCCGGAGCCTCGCAGGGGCTGCGCGGCGTATATCCGCTCACCGAAAAGCTGCGCAACAGGGGAATCTCCACACGCACGATGTTCAACTGGGTTCAGAATGCGCTGAAAGCCTTCCCCGACATCGCCGAGACTTTGCCTGAAAACCTCCGCAGCCGCTACAATCTGATGGGAGCGGCGCAGGCGATGCACACGGTCCACAACCCTTCGGGCCACGCTGAACTTCAGCGCGCACGCGAGCGCCTGAAATTCGAGGAACTCTTTTTCCTCCAGCTGAACATACGCCGCTATGCCATGCGGCGCAAGCAGGAACTGATGGGATTCCGCTTCCCGCGTATCGGCAAGTTTTTCAACGATTTCTATTCCCAGATTCTCCCCTTCCCGCTCACAGGCGCCCAGAAACGCGTAATCCGCGAGATACGCGCCGACGTCGACACCGGACGCCAGATGAACCGTCTCGTGCAGGGCGACGTCGGCTCGGGCAAGACGATAGTGGCCCTCATGGCCATGCTGATGGCGCTCGACAACGGCTGTCAGGCCTGCCTGATGGCTCCAACCGAGATTCTTGCCACCCAGCATTACGAATCGCTGCGCGCGCTGGCCGCCCCGATAGGCATAAACGTTCGGCTACTCACGGGCTCCACGCGTAAAAAAGAACGCGACAATATTCTGGCGATGCTCGCCGACGGCTCGCTGCATATACTTATCGGCACCCATGCGCTGATCGAAGACTCCGTGCAGTTCCGCAATCTCGGCATGGTAGTCATCGACGAGCAGCACCGCTTCGGAGTGATGCAGCGCGCACGCCTCTGGAGCAAAAATTCCATCGCGCCCCATGTGCTGGTGATGACCGCCACGCCGATTCCGCGCACTCTGGCGATGACCGTCTACGGCGACCTCGACGTATCCGTAATCGACGAACTGCCGCCGGGCCGCAAGCCCGTGACCACCCTGCTGCGCTACGACGACCAGCGTTTCAGCGTATACAGTGCCATCGGCCGTGAGCTGGCAAAAGGGAGGCAAGCCTATATCGTCTACCCCCTCATCCAGGAGAACGAGAAACTCGACCTCCGCAGCCTTGAGGAGGGGTACGAACTGATTCGCGACACATTTCCACACTATCGCGTGGCCTACGTGCACGGCCGCATGAAACCCTCCGAGAAAGATTTCCAGATGCAGCTTTTCGCCTCGCACGAAGCCGACATTCTCGTAGCCACCACCGTAATCGAGGTTGGAGTCAACGTGCCCAACGCCTCGATGATGCTCATAGAGAACGCCGAGCGCTTCGGCCTGTCGCAGCTCCATCAGCTTCGCGGACGCGTGGGCCGCGGTGCCGATCAGAGCTACTGCGTGCTCATGTCGAAGAGAAAAATCGCCACCGAGACCCGCAAACGCCTTGAACTGATGACCGCCACCACCGACGGCTTTGTAATAGCCGAGGCCGACATGAAGATGCGCGGCCCCGGCGACATCGAGGGGACAATGCAGAGCGGAATCCCCTTCAACCTCCGGATTGCCAGCCTCGCCTCCGACGGCCAGCTCGTGCAGCTGGCCCGAAATGCCGCATCGGAGATACTTGAGGCGGACCCCACTCTCTCCTCACCCCCATCCCTGCCACTCGCCCGCGAAGTCTCGCTCCGCTTCCCCCGACAGGTCGACTTCTCCAGAATTTCCTGAAGTCAGCCCGCGCTTCAGCTTTTTTACTTGCCAGTTTCCCCGAATACACCTATCTTTACACTCACCGAAACAGTTTACTCATTCTATTTTGCCTTATGCCGTCATATAAGATCGCCGCGGTAATGCGTTCCGGAGTTTATTCGCCCAACCATATCGGCAACGACGCCACAATTCTCAACACTGTGGCCGACCAACTGCGCAAGCGCGGCTGCGAAGTACACATCTATTCCGAGGAACAGTTTGTGGCAAGCAGAATCGATGAGCCGGTGATTATAAATATGTGTCGCGAGCGAACCTCGATAGATAAACTGCAACGGCTTGAATCGGAGGGACGACTCGTAATCAACTCGGGCCATGGAATCGAGAACTGCATCCGCGAGCGCCAGGCCCGCATACTTATCGGTTCCGGGCTTCCCTACCCGGAAAGTATTATTGTAGATACCAACGAGGCCGTAGAGCGCCGTCTGCGCGAGGCTGGCATGGGCCAGTGCTGGATAAAACGAGCCGACTTCCACTCGCAGCACGCTGAGGACGTAAGCTATGTGCGCACACCCGAGGAAGCGCAGGATGTGCTTCAGGAATATTTCCTGCGCGGATTCCGTCGCGCAGTGATTTCCCGCCACCTGCCGGGACAGCTCGTAAAATTCTATGGCGTTGCCGACACGGATTTCTTCCACTGGTTCCGTCCATACGAACCCTTCGACGCCTCAGAGCCATCGCTTCCGGAAAACATCGACGTAGAGCGAACACTTAAGGAGATCTGCGCCCGGGGGGCACGAGAACTGAATCTGATGGTCTACGGCGGCGAATGCATCCAGGATGCCTCCGGCCGGCTGCACATTATCGACTTCAACGACTGGCCCAGCTTCGCGCCCTGTAGGCCGGCGGCCGCAAAAGCCATTGCCAAGGCCGTTCTCGCCGCTGCCAAAGTCCGCGACCACTGATTTCCCCTGCTCCCAACATCTTTTTCTTCCTCCTCACATCAGCCCTATTGGCCGCATTTATCTGCCTTATTGGCTCTATTTGCCCTATTTGCATTTATTAACTATATAATACCCATAAATAGCCTCATATACTTATTTTAACTTATTTCGCCGTAATTTGAGCCTCTTTTGCAAATTTCAACATATTTTACGCTTAAAAAATTTTTACATTCCAATCTTTGCCCGTACCTTTGACGCCGTTATCGCAACACACCAGTCGCACACACATCTCTCCCTCCCGAATTAACCCAAAAACACCACACACAACTAAAAACACATGGAAAAAATTCTCAAAGCCGAAGGTAAGCTCGGCGTCCTCGTGGTCGGCCTCGGCGCCGTATCAAGCACATTCATAACAGGCGTACTGATGACCCGCAAAGGTCTCGCAAAGCCCGTAGGGTCGATGACGCAGTACGACGTGATGCGCGTAGGCGAAGGCGCCGACAAGAAATACCTCAAATACAACCAGATAGTTCCCCTGGCCGACCTGAACGACATCGTATTCGGCGCATGGGACGTCTACCCCGCCAACGCTTTCGAGTCGGCAGTAAACTGCGAAGTGCTCAAAGCCAAGGACATACTCCCCGTAAAAGATGAGCTCGAGAAAATCGTGCCCATGAAAGCTGCCTTCGATCATAACTACGCCAAGCGTCTCGACGGCGACAACGTGAAAACCTGCACCTCGCGCTGGGACATGACCGAGCAGATCCGTCAGGACATCCGCGACTTCAAAAAGCGCACCGGCGTGGACCGCGTGGTAGTGCTCTGGGCCGCTTCCACCGAGGTTTACGTGCCCGTCGACAAGGAGGTTCACTACACCCTCGACCAACTCGAAAAAGCGATGAAAGCCGTCTCCCTTGGGCGTGGACATATCGCAGAAAATCAGCTGCGTCAGATTATCCTCTTTGGTTTCGTTCCAGATACGCAGAACATTGTCGACGCAGGCATTCAGCTTGCTGTCCGGGTCATCCGGGGTGAGCGGATTCATCAGCCGCTGGTCAAGGCCGGTTTTACGTCCGTCCGAGGTGATCTTCAGCATATTGTCCACCGAGGGGTCAACCGCACCGCTATGCACCTCAGCAGCACGTTCGCTCAGGGATTTCACCATGTCCTGCTGGATTTCCGAGGGTTTGACCACGACAGTTTCAAACTTGGCTTCCGGAACAGGCAGATGCAACTGGTCGGAAGTCTTGATGTCCGCTGCCTCCTTGAACATATTCATCAGCTCCGGCAGATTAAAGAACTTGGCAAAACGTGTGCGCGCACGGTAGCCGGTTCCTTCCGGCGCAAGCTCAATGGCCGTGGTGGTCTCGCCAAACGTAGAAGCCCATGCATCAAAGTGGGTCAGTTGTTTCTGCTGGAGAGTGCTGTACTGCAAATAGCGCATCAGTGTGTACATTTCCGTCATGGAGTTGCTGATGGGCGTTCCCGTTGCGAAAATCACGCCGCGCCCGCCAGTCACTTCATCCAGATAACGACACTTGCCGAACATATCGCTGGACTTCTGTGCTTCGGAGGTAGAAAGGCCAGCAACATTGCGCATCTTGGTGTAAAGATATAGGTTCTTGTAGTTCTGGCTCTCGTCCACAAATAACCTATCTACGCCTAATTGTTCAAATGTGACCACATCATCCTTGCGGTCGGTGGACTGTAGCTTTTTCAGTTTCACCTCCAGTGTTTTCCGTGTCTTTTCCATCTGTTTCACGGTAAAATGCTCACCGGACTGTTCTTTGGCCTCTGCAATGGCTTTTTCGATTTCCTCGATCTGATCTTCGATGATCCGTGCCTGCCGTTCCGCAGAAAGAGGGATTTTCTCAAACTGCGAGTGGCCGATAATGACGGCATCGTAGTCGCCGGTTGCGATGCGGGCGCAAAAACGCTTTCGATTGGCGGGTTCAAAGTCTTTCTTGCTGGTAACGAGCAGCTTTGCATTGGGGTATAGCCGCAGGAACTCGCTGGCCCACTGCTCGGTCAGATGGTTGGGTACCACGAACAGGCTTTTCTGACACAGGCCCAAACGCTTAGATTCCATTGCCGAAGCTGCCATCTCAAAACTTTTGCCGGCACCCACCTCGTGGGCGAGCAGGGTGTTCCCACCATAAAGCACATGAGCAACTGCATTGCGCTGATGTTCCTGCAGATTGATCTCCGGGTTCATACCGACAAAATGGATATGGCTTCCGTCATACTCGCGGGGCCGGGTACTATTGAACAACTCGTTATACTGCTTCACCAGCAGATTCCGCCGCTGCGGGTCTTGCCAAACCCAGCCTGCAAAGGTATCCTTGATGGCCTGCTGCTTCTGCTGGGCAAGCATCGTCTCCTTCTGGTTCAGGACACGCCGCTCTTTACCGTCCTCCTCAATGGTATCATAAATGCGGCAGTCCCGCAAATTCAAGGTGTCCTCCAAAATCTTGTAGGCGTTGGCCCGGTGGGTGCCGTAGGTTTCGGTGGACATGATATCATACATTCCGGCGGCAGATTTGTTGCCGATGCGCCATTCGGACGTAAATGGAGAGTAGCGGACTTGGATCAGGTTGTTATAGCGGATGCGGTAGGGCGGCTGAAAAGTCTCCATCATAAACTGCTGCACAATGGCGGGATTCAGCCATGTGGCACCCAGTCGGATGTCGATTTCTGATGCTTCAAGGTCCTTCGGCTGCGCTTTGGTCAAAGCCTCCACATTGATCTTGAACTCCGGGTGGCTTTCAGCGGCAAGCTGAGCCATGCGCAGTTTATTCCGCACATTGCCGGAAAGATACTCGTCCGCAGTCTGCCAGCCTGCTTCCGGCTCATCTGCATCCGCAGAAGGGTCTTTGAAAATCACGCCTTGCAGCTCTGTGGTAATACGCTCATAATCGCCGGGAGAGCCGAGAAGTTCCGCCATATAGGGCAGATCAACACGGCCATGTTCTCCAATGGACACTGCCAGTGCTTCGCTGGGGGTGTCCACGCTGGTGACGGTGCGCTCCGGGCGAATCGTTCGCTTGGTGAACATATCCGCCTTGCTTTTGAGCTGTTTATTCTCATCGAGATTTTCCAAAGAGCAGAGCAGATAGTAGGAACTGTCATCATCGAACAGGCGGGCATTTTTCTTGTCGTTGATCAGCCCGTATTTTGCGGTAAAGGCATCGTAGGCGGCGTTCAATTTTGCTTGCGATGCCTTAATATCCTCGTCCGGGAAGTCCAACTGCTGGTCAATCAGTTCGTTGACGATTTGCCGCAACTCCACCATACCAGCTACACGGCCTTTGGCATTATCGGACAACTCCACCTGCGTCATAATCGAATTTTCTCGGTAGTACACCTCACCGTCCACCACGGCATAGGAGAAATTCTTTACATCTGGGTCAGCGGGGAGCGTCTTGCGCTCGACTTCTGCATCCGCAACATCTGGTGTTTCCACCTCGACTTCAACATACTGGCCCTCAATATGCTGTACCGCTTCGGCAAGCTGGTCGGCCAGCACTGCGCCCTCGATGGGGGCAACCGTCAGTTCCTCCCGTCCGTATTGGGTGCTTTCGGTGGTCAGTTCGCCCAGAATCATCTCCGGGTGGTCCACGAAATACTGGTTGATGGCAAAGCCGTCCTCGGTCTTGCCAAGCTGCACCCATGCAGGTTCGATGTCCGCAGGGCGGTCACGCTTCTGCAAAAAGATAATGTCACTCACAACATCCGTGCCTGCGTTTGCCTTGAACGCATTATTCGGCAGACGGATAGCTCCCAACAGGTCAGCACGCTCTGCCATGTGCTTGCGGGCGGTGCTGTCCTTGCTATCCATGGTGTAGCGGCTGGTGACGAACGCCACCACGCCGCCCGGACGCACTTGGTCGATGGCCTTGGCAAAAAAATAATTGTGGATGGAAAATCCCAGCTTGTTGTACGCCTTGTCGTTGACCTTGTACTGACCAAAGGGCACATTACCCACTGCCAGATCGTAGAAATCCCGGCGGTCGGCGGTTTCAAAGCCGGCTACCGTAATGTCAGCCTGCGGGTAAAGCTTTTTGGCAATGCGCCCGGTGATGCTGTCCAGTTCCACGCCGTACAGCCGACTGTCTGCCATGCTGTCCGGCAGCATTCCAAAGAAGTTGCCCACGCCCATGGACGGCTCCAAGATGTTGCCAGACCGGAAACCCATGCGTTCTACAGCATCGTAGATGCCACGGATAACGGTGGGGCTGGTGTAGTGGGCGTTCAGGGTACTGGAACGGGCGGCGGCGTATTCGTCCTCGGAGAGCAGCCCTTTCAGCTCCGCATATTCCTTCGCCCAACTATCTTTGCCGGGGTCAAAGGCATCCGACAAGCCGCCCCAGCCCACATACCGGGAAAGCACCTGCTGCTCCTCGGCGGTGGCACCACGGTGCTCCTCCTCCAGCTTGAACAGGGTGCGGATGGCTTCAATGTTCCGGGCATATTTCTGCTTTGCGCCGCCCTCGCCCAGATGGTCGTCCGTGATGTGGAAATTTCCGACAGGTTCAGACTCAGGTTCTGCGTTGACGGCTTTATCCAAAGCTGCGGCATCCGGGAAAGTCTGCACTTCGCCGTCAATGACCGTTGAGATCGGCAGTTCATCCAGTTCTTCGTCAGACGGCTCCGGCTCGTCCTTGTCTGCTAAAAATTTTGCGTGTTCGACTTTGAGCCACTCGGCGGCTTCTCTGTCTGCAACTTCTTTTTTCAGATTTTCCAGATAAGATTCTGCCTGCTTCTCGTTAGAAAACTGTGGAACGGCGTGATTGGTTTCATAGTAGTCATCATAAAGATCATCCCAGATAGCAAAAAGCGGCATTTTACCGTCAACGACTTTTCGGACAGAGAAACGTTCGTATTCAGGCACTTCGGATTCCTTGGCGATGGCTTCTGCCTGCGCCAGCATTTTATCCACACGCTGAGCAGTCGCACTCTGTCGCAGCCCCTGCTCAAACTGCTGCTTGTTAATAACCTCATTGTCCCAAGACTGCCCGTGCGCACTGGTGTCGATGCGCACATCGGTTTCGCCAACATAGCCAATTTTCCCTTCAATGGTTCGGGTAGGAAGGTCAACGATAACATTGTCACCGACCTTATAATCGGGCAGGGGGTGTTCCATCACATCCTGTTCCTGCTCGTACAACTCCCGGACAAGAGCCAGCGGTTCCTCCCGGAAAATTGGCATCCGCATCTCTGCCAGTGCTACATCCTGCAGGGACACACTGCCCTTATCGAAGTTGACGTTATCCACCCGGAAAGCGCGTCCTTCCATGTGGACGGTGGCTCCCAGCGGCAGATAATCTTCCCGGCGCAGATACTTGGTCTGGTGGTGGGTGCCGTCCTCGTTCAGCCCAGCAAGATAAACATTCTCGCCGTACTGCCACAGTTGTTTGGCACGGTGCGCCCACTGGTCGCTAGGGAAGCCGGTGACAGGGACGGTACCCAATTCCGTTTCCTTTTCCAGCAACTTTCCACCTACAAGTTCGCAGACCTTCCGGGCATCCTCGCCGTAAAACTCAAACTGCCCATTCTGCTCAAAGCCTACCAGCGCATCCGGGTGCTGCTCCTTCAGGGCGTTGTACTCGGTGGCAGCATCCAGCGGCAGCAGTGCCGGGCGTTCCTCCACCTTACTGTGGTAGTGTTCCAGTTCTTCATCCGTGACACTGACCAATTCCGAGAAATCCAGAGCCTCCAGCTCGGTTTCGGTCAGCTCCTCCAGACTTTCGTACTGCCGTTCGTCGATCAGCACCTCGCCCAGATACCGTTCCACCCGGTATCCCACCAAATCCACATTAACTTGAATGGGAATATCCTCATCGGTGGCGTGGGTGTAGGCAATGCCGATCTTGGACAGGTCGGAAAAGTCCGGCTCGGAGTCGTACTCCTCCTGACAAAACTCCCGGATCAGGTTTTTGGCATGGGTCAGGGCACCATCCGGCTTTGCGCTGACCGGCGCAGGCGGCGAATAATGCTCCTTTTCCTTGTCCGTCAGGTAACGGTCGGACTGGATCATCAGGTCGATATACTTTTCCACCTGTGCCCATTTCAGGGTGATTTTCTGATGGTCGGGATAACGGTCAAATTCCAGACCCTTTCCATCATGGTTCACAAAGCCGCTGCTGCCATCCAGATAATCGTGGGAGTGCCCACCGATGCCGTACTCCTTTGCCAGTGCTTTGGCACGGAGTTTGCGGTCAGGCTGGGTCTGGTACAGCGCCATAATGCGCTGTTTGCCGCCTGCAAACCCTGATCCATGCCGCCGCAGCTCGTTCTCAATTTCAGCCTGCGACAAAACAAAAGCGGAGGGCGTTTTTTCGCTCTCCGCTCGGTCGATTTTTTCGATTTGCTGGGCTTCGGTGGGGATGTTCGCATCCAGAAAACTTAGCTGTAGATCAGCTCCGTCAGCACCAGTTCCTCTGCCTGTGCTTTCAGGCTGTTCATGTGCTGCACCCACATCAGTTGGTTCTGCGCTTTGTCTGGGGCCGGGTTCTGCTTCAGAAGCTGCGCCATGGTCTGCTGCATCCGGCTCTCTGCCGTCTGCTCCACCTCCATCAGGTGCGGGTACAGGCTCCCGTTCAGGAGCATCGTGTTGTACAGCACCGGGCGATGGTCTTTCAGGTACGTCCGGCGCAGCCTGCCGTACTTGCCCAGCGGCTTCCGGGGCTGGTTCAGGGTTAGGTTCGGGAGCTGGTAGTCCCCGACGGTCGAGTAAGTCACGTTCCTGCTGTTCGTATTCATATTGGCTCCTTTCTGCATTGCGGCGGCGAATGGTTGTTTTTACGGTGCGCTCGATGTTACGCAGCACCTCCCGGCTCATGTCGCTGACGGCTGCGCCGAGGGCGTAGACACTATCCGGGGTGGAAAAATTGTAGATTGCCTGAAAATCGTCCTTGTCGAACCACCCGGCAGGCTCAATGCCGCAGCGTTCCAGCAGCGTGTAGGTGACGCTGATGGCGGCGGCAGACTTGAACTGCATCTCCACCCCGGCTTCATCATAATCCATCAAGAGCGAACCGTCAACGATGGCACGGATGTCCCCGCCGTTGTTGTCCCAGTAATCCGCCACCAGTTTCCCCGCAACATCCGCAAGCTGCTGGCTGACACGCTCTCCGCTGATGCCGTAGGTCTTGCTCAACATTTCCGAAACCGGCTGCACCAAATCGGGACCGAGCTGCCACACCTCCGGGTCACGGGAATTGCGGCGCACCCCGGTGTCGCTTACGTCAAAGACGTAGTGCAGCCGGGGGAATCCGCTGGATTCGTCCAGCAGGGCGATGCCCTTGGCACCCCGGCGCACATAACGGTTCATCCGGTTGTTCCAGATGTCAAAGTCGGCGCAGGCGGTGGCATCCGGGCGCTGGGCGTAGATCATCAACTGGTCTGCAAAGGGGTACTTGTACAGCCGGGATGCGGTGGTCAGGTAGTCCGTCCAGCTTTCCCAGTACCGGGTCAAGCCGTTCGCCGTGCGCTGGGCAAGGGCGAGATATTCTTCGGTTTTGCTTGGCATAGCGTTCCTCCCTTCAATCTCGTTGTAAACAAAAAAGCGAGCGGCCTTTTCAGGTCACTCGCTTATGGAATCTATGGTATTTTATTCGTGTTTTGCGGCAAACTTTTCTGCCATCTCCAGCAGACGGTCAAAGGTCTGCTTTTCTTCCGGCTCCTCGATCAGCGCTGCAAGGAGCGCACGGAACACATCGGTGCTGTCGTGCCCCAACGCAACTGCAACTTTATCGATGCAGTCGTGCAGTTTCTTGACAGCATCATCGGAGGGCTTGGATTTCGCAAGCAGGTCGGACAGGTAGCTGATGAAGGGATAGGTGGAATCATCGTTGATGATCTCGTTGGTTTCCTCGATGATCTTCTGGTTATCTTCGGGGGTCATATCGCCCTTTTCTTCCCATACATCACGGGAAGAAGTGCGGCCTTTCAGAAAAGTGGCAAAGAGCAGGCGGTCGATGGGTGATCTTTTTGTGGTATCCATTGGCTATCCTCCGCTTTCAATTTTTCTGTGCATTAAAACTGGTTTTAGTATAGCATGAATGGAAGTATTCTATCAAGCCCAGTTTTTTGCGGGTTATGAAATTTTTTCGGAGCGATGGCTTATGACACTATCCCAGTTGACAACCATCGACAAACTGAAAGTCGTCATCGTATTCCTGTTATATAAGGTTGATCGTCGTTTCATCAAAATTCTTAATACTGAACATTGTGCACCACTCTACATCATCCCGAACCGGCTCAAAGTGCAGTGCTGAGCAAGCAGCATAAAGCTTGCCTTGTGATTTTTCTCCAGTCATAATCACTGTTGGTCCGTCAGCTCCACCGATAATGCCTACGCAAGCATTATTTTGGGTTTCCGGCGTGAAGGAGTCTCCCTCCACAGCAATTTCCATAGGCTTATCTCCATCGCAGCAATCACAAATCGAGATATCTTCCTCCGATTCAGGGAAAAGCGTATAACGCATGACGGTAAAATGTGTCGGATAAACCCAACGGTCAGAACCGAAACACTTTTGAGGAATTGTTTGTTGCTCTATTTCCTGCACGGTCAATGTATAGTTTGTTCCGCTGACCGGATGGAGGAAAGAAAACGAATCACCGGGAGCGTGTGTCTGGAAATGTGGTCCCGGCACACGGCATGGCCGTTGCTCCATCGTAAGGGAGAGGGATTTTATTTCAGGACGGCGTTTGCTTGTCCACGGAAATGCCGCCCGAAAAATCATCCACCCATAGGATGTATCCAAATCATAGTGTTCCAATGCCCACTTTGCTTCCGCTTCATTGATCATCCCGTCTGGTAAACATGGATTAAAGACCACCGAGCAACCGTGGGAGGTCAGCATTGTTTTCCCGTTCAATTCCAAACGAGGAATAAAGTCAAGACAAAGTGGATTTTCTAAATCTATTTGCAGTTGCTGCTCCTGCGTGAAGTATTCACAAGAGTCGTTTTCGGGGTGTAAATCCCATTTAGTCATGAACTTGCGAATGTCTTCCTCCGGGGTACGCATACAAAAGTCCACAACGAACCCCTTGCTGCACGAATACGCCGCAGGAATGATCCAATGATGCCCGGCCCATTCAAATTGCTGATTCAAGGGGACTTCTGTTCCGGCACGTTCTTTTCCCGAATGTCCCCAGAAGTTTCCCTCAAAGTAGACCTTCCACTCCGGGATAGCTGGTTTTGCGTTCTGGTCCACAACATCGTAATATTCTTTGGTGTACTTGATTTTGCTGTAATCAAAAGATGCCTGAAGCTCTTTGATATATGCCCAAGGCCGCTCCATTGGCATCAGCTTTAATTTCGTAGCGACAAGCGCAAGAGTTTCCTGCTGCTCCTGCGTGGGAGGGTTGTCCTGTAAGAAGGTTTCAAATTGTGCCTTATCCCACATCCATGCCTGCTCCAATGCTGCCACATCGCCGCAGGCAAGCAGTAGCTGCAGAAAATCAGCGAAATTTTTTGCCAACGGATGAACATAGTTTGGAAATGTGTTCGCCGGGCTGACAGCAAAAACCATACCGCCAAAGCCACGAACAAAACAGAAGTGGATTCCATCCACACCGGTCCAACCAAATACAGATGCACCCTTTGGTGTGCAAAAATACGGTTCGTTATCTGTACGGCGTTCTACGCCCAAGGATGAAAGATCAATGTCAGTCTGTAATAATTTCTGAAATGTTTTGTCCATCGGCTGATCCTCATAAACAGGAATTTGATTACTTTTTTCCTTTTCGGAGATAAAGAATTGCGGTCACAAGACACATTCCTGCAATTCCTGCCAGAAATGAATTGGAATAGTTCTTTGTCAGAATGGCCCAAAGGTTGATTGACACAAAGACAGTTAAAAATATAATACCGATTATTCTATTTTTCATTTCTGTTACCCCTGCAACTTTCCGAGTTGTCGAGTTCATTATACCACACCGAACCCCATTGTAAAAGAACCTATGTACGCCGCCCGCAGGCGGCAAAAGTCAGTCCGGGGGAAATTCCAGCTCGGCAAACTCTGCATCAGTCAGAAGTTTCAGCTTTTCGAAACCGCCCTCCGACAGTTCCCGCAGGGCGGTTTCATCGGGCATCAGGTAGCACTGCATGAGCCGCAGTTCGTGGATAAGCCCCAGCCGGGTGCCGGTGTTGTAGAGCATCATCAGCATGAGTTCCTCGTGGTCAAAGTTCATGGTCATCCCTCGCTTTCCGGCAGACGGTGGGGTTGCACTCCGGGGCATCGCACTTTGCCAGTGCCGCCAACTTTTCGAGGGTAGAGGGCTTGCCAGAAAGATTCAGTTCTTCGGCTTCGGCAACCTTATCCATGACTGCATCATAGAGGGCTTCGTTTTTCTGATCCATTAGCGGCCACCCTCAAATTCCAAATTGAACTTACTGCGACCATCGTTTTCGGTGGACAGCAGGACAGTAGCGTTGTAGGTCTTACCCTTGGCACTCTTGCAGTCCTTCAGGCGCACTCGACCATCCCGCAGCAGCTTGTCCGCAACATGGGAATCCAGTCGCTTTCCCAACCGTTTGAAGAATGCGTTATCCTTCCACAGCACAAAGCGGCAGGGCTTGTTGTCGCAGAACCAGCCCTTCTCACGCTCGACAACATTTGCACCACAGTTCGGGCAGACGCCAACGATCTTGTTCTTCATAAGCACATTTGCTCCCTTCATAGCCTCGGTGGTATTGACCAGCGAGGAGATCATATCTTTGATTTCGGTCATAAATTCTTCCGGCTCCATCTCGCCGCGCTCGATGCGCAGCAGTTTCGTCTCCCAGTCAGCGGTCATCTCGGCAGACTGGATCTCTTCTGGCATCACGGTGATCAGGGCTTTGCCTTTATCGGTGGGCAGCAGAATCTTGCTTTTTTTCTCGCCCTTGCGTTCAAGAAAACCTTTCTGTACCAGCTTTTCGATGGTGGCGGCTCTGGTCGCCGGAGTGCCGATGCCCTGAC
>OGNF01001237.1_pt1 | contig 24067 bp, 21 predicted proteins | sample 1573321 | NCBI WGS metagenome assembly OGNF01 (sample SAMEA2581911, study PRJEB24529) | metagenome | biome: Human gut stool | place: China | collected 2011
CCTTCGATGCCGAGAGATACAGCCGCTGACCGTAGAGCGCGCGCACGCGCTCGGGTGAGAGCTTGCCGCGGGCAGTATGCGCCGCGCGTGTGAGCGCTGCGAGCGCGGCGGGGTCATGCTGCGCAAACCATGCGCGCGCAGCGTTGGCATTGGCGTCCGTCGCGCCGCGCAGCGTGCGCGCAGCCAGCTCCAGCGCCGGCGCGGGGGCGAGCAGCCGCTGCGCATCGGGGTCAACAGGCTGCGGCAGCGTGCCGAACAGCTGCTCGATGCGCGTGACGAGAAAGGCTGCGCGTGTGGGCGTGCCGCTGCCGTCAAAGAGCGGGTAGGTCACCGTGAGCGTCTCGGACGGGAGCGTCACACACTGGTAGACGAGGTTGTATTCGCGCCAGAGCACATCGTCCGTGCCGCCGCCGATGTCGAGCTCCAGCTCCAGCAGCTCGCGCCGCTCCTCGGGCGAGAACACGCCGTCCGGCTCACCGGCGCGCGGCAGCCGGTCGTCCGACGCGCCGAGCACGATCAGATGCCGGATGCCGCGCCGGCGCATCCGGTCAAGGTCGCCGGCGGTCACGCGGTCGAGCGCGACGGGGATCGTGCCGATGTCGTAGCACGAGAGCATCCGCAAAAACAGCGTCGCAAACGTGTCGGCGTCCATCTGCGTGTCGCCGAGGATGGCGGCAAACTGCTCGAGCGCGCCGACCGTCAGCTCCCAGAGCTGCGCATATTCAGCCGCGAGCGCGCCGCGCCCGCCGCTGCGCAGATCCTCGGCGAGCGTGTCGAGCCGCTGCGCCAGATGCAGCCGCTCGAGAAAATCCGCCAGCGCCATGGCCTGCGCCTCGGCGGTGGCGGCGGCGCGGCTCTCCGCCCCCAGCAGCCGCAGCGGGTCTGCCGCCCGCTGCCGCAGGTCGTTGATCTCGGCCAGGCGGGCGGCGGCCTCGTCCGTGTCCGGCGCGCCGTAGCCGTCGGGATGCTGCCGCCACGGCTCGGGACGCGTCCATGCTCCGCCGCGCAGCGACCAGAGCAGAACGTAGTTTTCGAGCGTGTCCGTCTCCTCGGGCGTGAGCCCGGCGAGCCCCGTGCGCAGGTAGGCGGACATATCCTCGGCGTCCCAGCCGCCGGTCACGATGTCGTAGGCCGCACGGATGAGCGCCACGAGCGGCTTTTGCAGCAGGTCGGTGCGGCGGGCAAAATAGAGCGGCACGCCGTAGTAGGCACACATACGCTCGAGCGCGGGCGCGTAGTCGGAAAAGCCGCGCGCGGCGATGGCGATGTCGCGCCAGCGGCAGCCCGCCTGCACAAGCTGCAGTGCGCGGGAGGCCGCCCATGCGCACTCGGCCGTGAGATCGTCCGCCGTGCGCACGCTGATCGTGTGCGCGGGGTCGTCAAAGTGCGCGGAGGTGTAGGAAAACAGCTGCTGCTCGAGCACGCGCAGCGGCGTGTCGGCGGCGCGGGCAGGGCAGGCCTCAACAGTGGCGGGCACGCCGCAGTCGTCCGCCATGTCCAGCAGCACGCGCGCCGTGTGCCGCGCCGTGCCGAAGATCTCGTTGCCGTCCGTGAGCGCGTCGAGCGTGAGGCAGACCGTCACATCCGCGCCCGCCGTCAGCAGCGCGCGCACGACGGCCAGCTCCTGCCGCGTGTAGTCGGTGAAGCCGTCGAGATAAAACTGCCCCGTGTGCCCGAGCGTGCTCTCGGGGATGCGCTCGGCCAGATGCGTCAGGCGGTCGGTGGGGTCTGCGTGACCCTGCGCGGTCACGGCGTCATATGCCGCGAGCACGAGCGCGAGATCGCGCAGCTTGTCGCCCAGATAGCCGGGGCAGCGCGCGGCGGTCTGCTCGAGCGCGTCAGGCGTGACGCACGCGGTCTTGAGCTCGTCGACCGCGCCGAGCAGCGTCTGCTGCATCTGCGCCCGGCGGGCAGCCGCACCGAACAGCCGCAGCCGCGGCGCGACCTGATCGAGCGCCAGCGCCATGCACAGCAGCCGTCCGCCCTGATCGAGCAGCGGCGCATCACCCGCGCCGGTCTCCGCCGCGACGCGGCGCGCCAGTCCCGTGAAGCTCAGCACCTCGGCGTACAGACTCAGACTGTCGCCGCAGGCGGCGCACAGTGCGCGCTCGGCCTCGTGGCTGTATTGCTCCGGCACGAGCAGCACCTGCCCCGGTGTGCGCGCCGCGACGGCTGCGCGGATGCGCCCCATGAGCAGATCGGTCTTGCCGCTGGCGGCAGGACCATAGAGCAGATGCAGCATAACATTGCCTCCTTGTGTGTTTTCTAAAGTGTAGCATATTTGGTGTCCCGATAAAAGGACAGTGCCCGGCGGTGCGGCTCACCACACCTGCCAGCGCAGGGCAAAGGCGGCGAGATAGCCGAGCGCGGCGAGCGCGCTCAGAGCGGTGAGGGCGATGTTCGCGGCGCGCTTTTGTGCGCACTGTGCCAGCGCCAGCGGCACGGGCAGCAGCACGAGCAGGTAGCGCGGCGCGCTCAGCAGCCATGTCGCGCCGACGGCGATGATGTAATACGCGAGAAACCACGCCGTCTGGCTTGCGCGCAGCCGCGGCGCGGCCTTCGCCAGCAGGATGAGGGCGGAAAAGCACGCGATGAGGTTCGGCAGCCAGAGACCGAGCGCATCGCGCCAATTGCCGCTGCGCAGGCAGCGCAGCAGGTAGTCCGTCTGGTACGCGGCGGTGCTGAAAAACAGTCCCGTGCGCTGGTTCCAGTGCTCGCGCTGGTAGATGAGAAACTGAAAGGGGTTTCCCGAAACGCGCCGGTTGATGCAGCAATACGCCGCGAAGCCTAGCGGCACGAGCAGCAGCCCGACAACCTGCCGGATGCGGATGCGGCGGCGCTGCACGGCGTCGTGCACCAGCTCCCACAGCAGCGGCACGATCAGCAGAAGCCCGAGCGAGCGCGTGAACGCGGCGTATGCCCCGCACAGCCCGCCGAGCACGGGTCTGTGTGTGCGCGAGAGGTAGAGCGCCGCCGCCGTCAGCAGCAGAAACAGGCTCTCGCTCATGGGTGCGGCGAAGAAAAAGCTGCCCGGTGCGAGCACGAGAAACCGCAGCGCGCGCAGCGCCTGCCGGTGCGGCAGGTCGAGCCGCAGCAGCCGGTAGACCACGCACCCCGCGCCCGCAAAGCACACGGCCGATGTCAGCAGCCCCGCGCAGATGTCCGACGGGACGAGCAGCATCACCGCGCGCACCGCAAGCGGGTAGCCCGGCAGAAACACGAGCTGCACGACGCGGTCGCGCTCGCCGGCGGCGATGTAGCCGTCGCGCGCGATGTCGAGATAGTGGCGGCTGTCGAGGCAGCGCCAGAATTCGAGCGCCTGCGTGAGCGTCTCCGGCCGTCCGGCGAGGGCGCGGACGCCCCATGTGAGCAGCAGCAGCGCAAGGTCGAGCGCGAGCAGCGCGGCAAAAATGCGCGCGGCCATGTGCTCCGGCTCCTGCACCGGGATGGCGGGCGACGCTGCCTCCCGCTGCCAGAAGCGCACCCACGCGGGCACGAACCGCAGCCCTGCGGCGGCAAACAGCGCCGCGCTGCACCCGGCGGCGATGCCGCCCGCGGCGGTGAGATCCGGCGTGCGTACGCACCAGAGGACAAACAGCGCCGCGACTGCGGCGAGTCCCAACGCATCGAGCGCGGCGATGGCGCGGGTTTTCGGCTGCATGGCGGCACCTCCTGTGTGGATCGGATGATGATAAATTGTAGCACGTGCGGCGGGAAAAGACAACGGCGCGGTCATTTCACCGCGCCGTCGTCTTGCTCTGTGTCCTGAAGATATTTTTCCTCGCAGGCTTGCTGCGCACGGATCAGCACCTCGATCGCCGTTTCCGTTGCGCGAAACAGCATCTGGTACAGCTCCTGATCGTCCGGCATGGACATCACCTCCCAATTCAGAATAGAACAAAATGGTCTAAATGTAAATAGAACAGTTTGTTCTTTCTTATACTGGTTCCGGTGATGCAAAATGGAGCAATATCCTCGGCTGCGCGATCTGCGCGAGGATGCCGATCTCACACAGGCGCAGGTCGGCAAGACGCTGCACCTGACGCAGCGGGCATATGCTTATTATGAGAGCGGGCAGCGGATGCTGCCGCCGCAGGTACTGTGTGCGCTGGCGCGGTTTTACGGCGTGAGCGTGGACTATCTGCTTGGTGAGACGGATGTGCGCATGCGCTACCCGGCGGCGAAAAAGCCGTGAGGGCTGCGGCGCGCCCGAGCCGTTTGCCGCAGGCGCACGGGGCGCTTTCCGATGATCTCAAAAACGGGGCTGACCGGTTGGTCAGCCCCGTTTCGTTATGCAGGCGGTTACTCGATCTCGACGACACCGCCGTCGCGGATGCGCACGGTCTGCCCCGTCTGCACGGCGGCGAGAAATTCGTCGCCCAGGCAGTCGATGACCGGCATATCGGCGTCCGTCCACACGGACGCGAGGATCGCGCCCGAGGCCGCCAGCGAGTCGATGTGCTTGGAAAAGAGCATACACGCCGGCTGCTGCCCGGAAGCGCAGGCGGTGTAGAGCACCATGCCGCCGGTGGTCGAGCCGATGGTCTCCGGCAGGCACAGCGCCTTGCCGATCATCGGCTTTTTGTACAGGTCGGGGTTGTTCTGGTCGCCGCATTTGACCTGCTTGTCGTGGAACATCAAGGCCATCTGGTAGCTGGCGAGCGTGTTGAAGCCGCCGTGCGACACGAGGGCTTGCGCCTCACACGTGCCGGGGCAGATGACGCGGCCCTGAAACTGTTTCATCTTACTTCGCCCCCTTCGTAATCATGGTGATGATCTCGTCCTCGGTGTAGTAGCGCGCGGTCGAATACGTGCGCAGCTTATTCGACGAGGTGATGACGGGCATGGCCTTGCTGAGCGGGTTGTTCATGTACATGAGCGGGCAGATATAGCTGAGCACGACGCCGGTGCTGCGCAGGCGGGCGGCGTAGGGCGTCTTTTCAAACGCCTCGATGACGCCGGGCGCGGCGGTGAACACCGTCGGGATGCAGACCTTTTTCTGCCCGTGCGCCCGCAGCCCCGCCTCGACGCGCTCGGTCGTGTCGATGAGCTGGTGCAGCGTCATGTGCGGGCAGCCCATGAAGCACAGCTTCGGCTTGGCATTGAGGTTTTTCCACACGCACGGGTAGCTCTCGCGCACGCGCCGGAGCTCCGCATCATCGATGACGTACACCGGTGCGCCGTCGCGGATGAGCGCCTCGCCCTGCTGCATGGCCTCGGGCGTGAGGTGCTCGATGTGGTACAGACCGACTGCACCGTTGGACGCGGTGGCTGCGCCAAAGTCCTTGAGATAGGCGATGGCATCGTCATTGATCTCCGTGCCGAGCCATTTGTCCAGCCCCTTGACATACGGCACTTTTTCCATGACCTTCATGCCGATGGCGGAGCCGAGCAGCTGCGGCTCGGGCTTTTTCGTCGTGCGCACCTCAACGATCCAGTCGGCGCGGCGTCCGTCATCGGTCAGAAAGCCGAAGTACGGCACGCAGCCCGCGATCGAGCCCATGAGCTCGATCATGCCGGAGTTGCGGTTGCAGCGCGCGCCGAGCACGCTGTTGGCGTAGACCACGGCGGACGATTCCGCCCATGAGAGCACCTCGCCCTGCTTGGGCTGGTTGCCCACCTCGTCGAGGTAGCAGGTGCAGGTATAGTCCTTGTCGCTGAGGATGCCGAGTCTGCGCAGCTGCTGCTCGTAGCGCGCCTGCTGCTTGTACATGAACTTGCGGAACACCAGATCCTGCAGCGGATTCGAGGGAACGTTCTTGTCGAGCGGGAGCGGGTCGGCGGTGAACTTCTGCTCGGAAAACGCGCCGGCTTCGATGAGCTGGTCGTACAGGTCGTAGACCGGCTTCATGGCGTTGATGCCGAAGCTGATGACCGTGTGTCCGTAGGTGCTCGTGATGGGCACCATTTTTTCCGCGCCGAAGGCATCGCCGTACATGACGAGCGTTTTCATGACCTTGGCCATGACCGCGCCCTTGCTGCCGTCGAGCACGGCCTGCTGTTCGGGTGTCAGTTTCATGGGAATCGACCTCCTTGTACATACATTTACTGTGAATTTCTTGACAAGAATTATAGCCCCATTTGGGCAAAAATGCAAGGGGATATTGGGACAAGCTCGCAAATCTGTGCAAAAAATCCCCGCCGTTTGGCGGGGATTTCGAGCGGGGGAATGCGGTCTTATTTGCTTTCCGCGCGGGCGGCTTTGGATGGGATCGGGACCTGCGCGAGGATCACGGCGAGGAACATCAGCACGCAGCCGAGGTATTCGCGCGGGGTCATGCTCTGGTGCAGGATGATCGCGCCCGCGATGACGGCGAACACGCTCTCGAGACTCAGCAGGATGGTGACGACCGTGGGGTTCGAGCCCTTTTGCGCGAGGATCTGCAGTGTGTAGCCCACGCCGCACGAGAACACGCCCACATACAGCAGCGGCAGCGCGCACGAGAGCAGGGCGGCGGCATCGACGTGCTCGAAAAACGGGATGCACACGCCCGACCACAGTGCCGCGAACAGAAACTGCACGCAGCTGAGCTTTACCCCGTCGCACGTCGCGCTGAAGCGGTCGATGACCAGAATGTGCACGGCAAAGCACACCGCGCACACGAGCACGAGCAGGTCGCCCGCGGCGAGCCGGAAGCTGCCCTTGATGCACAGTAGATACAGCGCCGCGACCGACAGCGCGACCGCGACCCACACCGGCAGGCTGACCTTGCGCTTGAAAAACAGGCCGAACAGCGGCACGAGCACCACATACAGCGCCGTGAGAAAGCCCGCCTTTCCGGCGTCCGTTCCGGCGACGATGCCGGCCTGCTGAAAGTTCGAGGCGATGGCAAGCGCCGTGCCGCAGCAAAAGCCGCCGAGCCAGAGTTGCCTGCGCGCGGCGCGTTTTTCCTCCGCCGTGGGCTGCGCGGCATCCTTATGCACGGCGCTGCGCACCGCGATCAGCACCAGCAGCGCCAGCACCGCGATGGCATAGCGCGCGGCGTTGAAGGTGAACGCGCCGATCGTGTCGGCGCAGACGTCCTGCGCGACGAAGGCCGTGCCCCAGATGAGCGCGGCGAGAATGGGGAAAACAACTTGACGAATCGGATCTTGTTTCATATACGGGGTCTCCTCTGGGCTTTCGGCGGCAAATACAAAAGCAGTCAGACTCCATCGCCTGACTGCCGGTAGGTGCGCACCCGTGCCCATAGAATAGTACAGGCACGGGCGCTTGTCAATCCGTGTTTTGCGCGCAGCGCGCGATTTTTTCACGCCTTGTGCGCGCGGCCGCCGCCGTGCATGGCGGCGTGCTCCCTGGCGATCTCGGCGTAGAGCGCCGGAGCTGTCCATGCGGCGTTCGTGTCCGTCAGCATGGCCTTGAGCGCGACGGGCGGGACATGCGCGGCGCGAAGCCCCTGCAGCAGCCCCTCAAGCATACCGGGGCGAAAGTGCGCCAGGACGAGCATCTCCCCCGGGAGCGGGGCGGCGGGTGCGTCCGGATTCCGCGGCAGCACACCGGCCAGTGCGCCGATCGGCTGACCGAAATCGGCCGGGTCGACCGCCTGCACCCGGATGCCGAGCCGCAGACACACGACCTGCATCTTGCCGAGTTTTCCGGGCTCGATTTGATAGGCGAGTAGGGTGGGCGTCATATCAGATCACCTGCTTCCAGATCAAAATGAGATACACCACAGCCGCGCACTGCACGCCGAGCAGCGCGGGAAAGCCGAAGCGAAACGTCTTGTGCTTCGTCTTGTGGTGAAAGGCGCGCATACCGAGTGTGCCGCCGAGCGCGCCGCCGAGCGCGGCGAGGGCGAAGAGCGTGCTCTCCGCGATGCGCCACTTGCCTGCGCGCGCCTTCGCCTTGTCGATGCCCATGGCGGCGAAGGCGATGACGTTGACGGCGGCAAGGTAGATGAAGAGATAGCTCATCGGCGGCCGCCTTTCGCACCGGATCTTCCGGGTTTGCTGCCGGGCTTGCCGCCGGGCTTTCCGGAGGCTGCGGGCTTGCCGGCCTTGCCGGGCTTGGCGGACTTTCCGGGCTTTGCGTTTTGCGCGCTGCGGGCGGCTGCGGGCTTTTTGCCGCCGCCGTAGACTTTGCCGTATTTGCGCTGGGGCGGCTGAGGTTCGGCGGGTCTGGACTGCTTGCGCCGGTCGGTCATCGGGCGCACGAGGCAATCCTTGCCGAAGCCGATCAGATCCTCGCGCCCGGCCTCGTGCAGCGCCTGAATGACGAGGCGGCGCTTATCCGGGCGGCGCCACTGCAGCAGCGCGCGCTGCATATCCTTTTCGTGCGGCGTCTTGGCGACGTAGACCGGCTTCATCGTGCGCGGGTCGATGCCGGTGTGGTACATACAGGTGCTGATCGTGCCGGGGGTGGGGTAGAAATCCTGCACCTGCTCGGGCTGGCGGCCGCGGCGGTTGAGATACTCCGCGAGCGCCACGGCGTCGGAGAGTGTGCTGCCGGGGTGCGAGCTCATGAGGTACGGCACGACGTACTGTTCCTTATCGTACTTGTTGTTGAGCTGGCGGTATTCGTCCATGAAGCGCTCATACGTGCCGATGTGGGGCTTGCCCATGTAGTCGAGCACGGTGTCGATGCAGTGCTCGGGCGCGACCTTGAGCTGACCGGAGATGTGGTAGCGCACAAGCTCGCGGAAGAACGCGTCGTTGTCGTCGCAGAGCATATAGTCGTAGCGGATGCCGCTGCGCACGAACACCTTCTTTACGCCGGGGATCTGGCGCAGCTTGCGCAGCAGGGCGAGATAATCGGAGTGGTCGGCGTCGATGTTCGGGCAGGGCGTCGGCGCAAGGCACAGCCGGTTCGGGCACATACCGCGCTCTTTCTGCTGCTTGCACGACGGGTGGCGGAAATTCGCCGACGGACCGCCGACATCGGACACGTAGCCCTTCCAGAGCGGGTGATGTGTCATGGCCTCGACCTCGCGGATGACGCTCGCGTGGCTGCGGCTCGTGATCATGCGTCCCTGATGGAACGCCAGCGCACAGAAGTTGCATCCGCCGAAGCAGCCGCGGTTGTGGATCACGCTGAAGCGCACCTCCTCGATCGCGGGCACGCCGCCGAGCGGCTCGTACATGGGGTGCCACTCGCGGGTGTAGGGCAGGTCGGCCACGCGGTCGAGCTCTCTGGTGTCGAGCGGCATGGCGGGCGGGTTGATGACGAGATAGCGCCCCTCGCACGGCTGGATCATGGCGCGGCCGCGCACGGGGTCATGCTCGGCATATTCGGTGCGCGTGGCCTCGGCATAGAGACGCTTATCGTCACGCACGTCCTCATACGACGGGAGCGTGACGTGCTCAAAGCGGCATTCGGCCGGATCGCGCGTGATGTAGCCCGTGCCGGGGATGTCGGTCATCGTGTGCACGGACTGCTTTTTCTTGAGCCGGTGGGCGATCTCGATCGTCGCGGCCTCGCCCATGCCGTAGACCAGCAGGTCGGCCGGGGCGTCAAAGAGGATGGCGCGGCGCACGGAATCGTCCCAGTAGTCGTAGTGCGCAAAGCGGCGCAGGCTCGCCTCGAGCGAGCCGAGAATGATCGGCACATCGGAGCCGAAGGCCTCGCGCGCACGGTTGCAGTAGACGATGGCGGCGCGGTCGGGGCGGCAGCCGGTGCGCTTGCCGGGGGAGTAAAAATCCTCGCTGCGGCGGCGCTTGGCGGCGGTGTAGTGCGCGACCATGGAGTCGAGATTGCCCGCGCCGATGAACACGCCCAGCCGCGGCCGGCCCATGGCGCGGAAGGCCTCCGCGTCGTGCCAGTCCGGCTGCGCGAGCACGGCTACGCGCAGACCCTCGGCCTCGAGCACGCGGCTGATGACCGCCGTGCCGAAGCTGGGGTGGTCAACATAGGCGTCGCCGCCGACGACGAGCGCATCGTACCACCACCAGCCGCGCTCGTGCATCTCCTCGGCGGAGACGGGCAGAAAATCACACCGATCCATGCGTCACCGTCCTGTGAATGAGCCGTCCCATGAGCAGCAGGTGCGCGCGCACGCCGGGATCGCGCCCGAGCTGTACGAAGCCGCTGCGCCGGTAGAAGTCGATGGCACGGGCGTTGTTTTCCGACACGTGCAGGCGCACGGCGCTGCGGTCGTGATTCTCGTAAAACCAGAATGCGTAGCCCAGCAGCTGGATCGCCCAGCCGCGGCCGCGGTATTCCGGCAGCATATACAGCAGACTGATCCAGCCGCAGCCGGACTGCTCGTCGCGCGCGGGGTCGAGCTCGACCAGACCGACTGTGGTGTCCCCGCTGAGCACGCGCACGACGGAGCCGGGGTGCTCCTGCGCGTGCTTGGCTGCGCTGCGGGCGTAGAGCTCGGGCACGAAGCCCTCGTCCGAGCCGTGCACGTTGCACCACGCATCGCGGTAGCACTGCAGGTAAAACGCCTCGCCGCGCGGGAACGTGAGCGGCTCGTAGCGCAGGTTTTCCGCGCCGCTGCCGCTGCCGCGCCACCAGGTCTGGCGGCCGAACGTGCTCAGCGCGGGCGGAAGGTGGCGGTTGTCATTATAATATTCCACGGTCGTGTGCTCCCCGTCAACGAGCAGCAGACTCACGGACGTGTTGTCACCGTAGGGCAGGGTGGACATCTCGCTGTTCGGGATGCCCAGCACGGTGCACAGATAGGCACGGATGGCCATGCCGTGGCTCACGACGGCGACGGTCTGCCCGTCGTGCCGCGCGGCGAGATCCTCAATCGCGCGCGTCATGCGCTTTTGCACCTCGCGGATCGGCTCGCCCCCGGGCACGGACCACTTTTCGGGGTCGGTGTTGAAGTAGCGCATCTGCTCGGGGAACTCGTGCTCCACGTCGCCCCAGGCGCGCCCCTCCCACACGCCCATGCAGATCTCCGCCAGGCGCGGCGTGGCCACGGCCGGAACGTCGTGATAGCGCGTGATCGCCTCGGCTGTCGCGCGCGCGCGCGACAGGTTGCTGCAGTAGAGCGCATCAATGTGCTCGTGCCGGAATCGCTGCGCGAGCGCGTCGATCTGCTGCAGACCGAGCGCGGTGATGCTGCCGTCCCAATGTCCCTGAATGCGGCGGAAGAGGTTGCCCTCCGCCTCCGCGTGCCGGATCAGATAAATTTTCGTCATTGCGCGCCTCCAAAACTTGACCATAGTGGAATCATACAGTATAATAATTTGAATCCGCATATGTAATCTGTGCGGGAATGTGTCAATGCCTGTACGCACGCATTATACCGTGTTTTTGCGGTGCGCACAAGTGCTTTGGAGGGCAAAGTGAAAGTAATCCACCTCATCAGTGGCGGTGATACCGGCGGCGCCAAGACGCACGTCTACTCTCTGCTGAAATATCTGAATCAGATCATCGACGTGCAGCTCGTGTGCTTTCGCGGCGGTGATTTTGCCGACGGTGCGGCCGCGCTCGGTATTCCGACGATGGTGCTCGGCGGGAACTTCTTTTCCAATCTCCGCGCGGTCAAAAAGCTGGTCCGCGACGGGGAGTATGACCTCGTACACTGTCACGGCGCGCTCGCCAACGTCACGGGGGCGCTGCTGCGCCGGAGTCTGCACGTGCCGGTCATCAGCACCGTGCACAGCGACTACCGGCTGGACTATCTTGGCCGGCCGTTTGCCCGCGCCGTCTACGGCACGCTCAACACCTGGGCGCTGCACCGGCTGGACTATCGCGTGTGCGTGTCCGATCCCATCCGCCAGCGGCTGATCGACCGCGATTTCGAGCCGAACCGGCTCTTTTCCATCTACAACGGGCTCGACTTTTCGCACGTCGTGCCCAAGACCGACCGCGCGGCGTATTTCGCGCAGTTCGGCTATACCGTCGGGGAGGACGACATCATCGTGGGCATCGCCGCCCGCCTCGACCCCGTCAAGGACATCGCAACGCTCATCCGCGCCGTGGCGCTGGCGCAAAAGGCCTGCCCGCAGCTGCGCCTTGCCATCGCCGGCGAGGGCATGGAGCGCAAAAAGCTCGGGGCGCTCGCGGCAGAGCTCGGCATTGCCGACAGCGTTTTCTTCCTCGGTTGGGTCGACGATCTGGACAGTTTCTACGGTGCGCTCGACATCAACGCCCTCTCGTCCCTGTCGGAGACCTTCCCCTACGCGCTGACGGAAGGTGCGCGGGCGCATCTGGCGACCGTGGCCTCAAATGTCGGCGGCGTGCCGGTCATCATCGAGCACGGCGTGACCGGTCTGCTCTTTGAGCCGGGCGACGTGCGGCTGTTTGCGGCCTATCTCGCGCGCTGCGCGCTCGACGCGGACTACCGCCATACGCTGGGCGAGGCGCTCTATCAGCGCGGCAAAGCCGACTTCTCCGAGGAGGACACCGGCCTGCGCCAGCTGGAGATCTACAACAGCATCTTCCGCATGGAGCGAAACCTCCGCGACGGTGTGCGCGACGGTGTGCTCATCTGCGGCGCTTACGGCTTCGGCAACACCGGCGACGATGCCATTTTGCAGGCCATCATCGGTGAGATGCGCCGCATCGATCCGCATATGCCCCTGACCGTGCTCTCCCGCCGCCCGAAGGATACCCAGCGCACGTTCGGCGTCAACGCCTGCCACCGGTTCGGCGTGCACGCCATCCGGCGCGTTCTGCGCCGCAGCCAGCTGTTCATCAGCGGCGGCGGCAGCCTCATGCAGGACGTCACGAGCCGCCTAAGCCTGTGGTACTACCTCGGCACGATCCGCATGGCGCATGGCTGCGGCTGCAAGGTGCAGATGTACGGCTGCGGCATCGGTCCGATCATCTATGACCGTGACCAGAAGCTCGCCGCGCACATCATCAACACCTGCGTCGATAAGATCACGCTGCGTGAGCCGGACAGCCGGGAGACGCTCAAGGACTTCGGCGTCACGGCCCCGGAGGTCATCCTCGCGTCCGACCCCGCGCTCACGCTGCCGCCCGCCAGCCGCAGCCGCATCGACAGCATCCTGCGCGCGCATGATATGGAGCTCGACGGCAAATATATCGGCTTCGTGCTGCGCAAGTGGCCCGGCATGGAGGAAAAGGCCACCGTGTTTGCCGCCGGCGCCGTGTACGCCTATCTGAAATACGGTCTGACGCCGGTGTTTCTGAGCATCAATTTCCGTGCCGACGGCGAGGCCAGCCAGATGGTCACGGAGCATCTGAGCATCCCGTTTCATATGATCGACGAGCAGATGTCCTCGGGCGAGGTGATCGGCGTGCTCTCACGCATGACCACGGTCGTGTCCATGCGTCTGCACGGGCTCATCTTTGCCGCCGGACAGGGCGTGCCGCTCATCGGCGTCGCCTATGACCCGAAGGTCACGGCGTTTCTCGATTATGTGGAGCAAAATAACTACATCCAGCTTGCGGCACTCAACGAAAAGGACCTGTCGGACATGATCGACTCGGCCGTTGCTCTCGCCGGCAGAGGCGAGGAGATGCGCCGCCGCACCGAACTGCTCAATCAGCAGGAGGATAATAACCGCGCCACAGCCGCCCGGCTGCTGGGGAAGGAGTAAACTGCTTATGATCCGCAGTGCTGTTCTGGTTTCCGGCAAGGGAACGAAATTGCAGAGCCTGCTCGATTCCGTGTTCTTCGGCGAGATCCCGGAGCTGCAGCTCGTCGCCGTCATCTCGTCCGATGCAGGCGCCTACGCGCTCAAGCGCGCGCGCAACGCCGGCATCGAGACCGTCGTCGTCGAGCCGAGCGTGTTTCCGAACGACTCATCGTATGACATGGCCATCCGCAACAAGCTCAAGGATATGGACATCGAGCTTGTGATCAATGCGGGCTTTTACCCCGGCATCGGCTGCGAGACGGCAAAGAGCTTTCGCAACAAGATCATCGCGGTGCAGCCGTCGCTCGTCCCGGCGTTTGAGACGCTGCGCGGCAACGCGGTGCACGAGGCGGTGCTCGCCCGCGGCCTGAAGGTCACGGGAGCGACGGCTTACCTCGCGGATGAAAACGGCGGCATCGGTCCGGTGCTGCTGCAAAAGGCCGTGCCCGTGCTCGAGGATGACGATCTCACGGCGCTCAAGCGCCGCGTGCTCACGGATGCCGAGTGGAAGCTCCTGCCCGAGGCGGTCAAGCGCTTTTGCGCCGGAAAGATCCGGCTGCACGGCGGCCGCGCGCAGATCCTGGAGTGAACAAAACAGAAAAAGCAGCTCCGAACAACGGTTCGGAGCTGCTTTTTGCATCGGTATTCAGCCGGCCATGATGTGCACGCGGATGACGCCCTCGGCGGACTTGAGCGCCGCCATGAACAGCTCCATCGTCGTCTGCATATTCTCGGTCGCCGCCGTGATCGTCACGGGGGCGACGCCGCTGGTCGGGATGCTCTGGTTGATGGTGAGTATATTTGCGCCGTTATCGGCAAAAATAGCAAGGACGGACGACAGCACACCCTGCCGGTCGAGCAGCTCGAGGTTGAACGTCACGAGATGCCCGCGCGACATATCCTGAAACGGGGACACGAAATCCTTGTATTTATAAAATGCGCTGCGGCTGATGTCAACGCGCGCCACGGCGTCCGCCACCGTGCGCACCTGACCGGTCTCGAGCAGCTCCTTGGCCTCGATCACCTTGGCGAAGATCTCGGGCAGGACGCTTGCCTCCACGAGGTAGTATTTCGATTTGTTGCCTGCTGCCATGCTGGAAGCCTCCTTATGTGCGCGCTCTGTGGGCAAATGTTTGCCCATGCAACACAGTGTAACATATTCCGAACGGCAGTGCAAGGATTTCTTTGAAGGGAAGCGATGGTTTTTGGGTGGATTTCTCGCGTGCATCCTCGCCGGGGCGGCGATGAGCGTTCAGGGCGTGATGAACACGCGCCTCGGGGCGCACATCGGCACGCTCGAGACCAACGCCTTCGTGCAGTGTACGGCGGCGGTGCTGTCGCTGCTCGTGCTGCTGTTTTGGCGCACGGGCAGCTTTGCCGCGCTGAGTGCCGCGCCGAAATACTGCTGGTTCGGCGGTGTGCTGGCGCTGGCCATCACGGTCACGGTCATGCTCGGCATGGGCAAGCTCGGTCCGACGCTTGCCGTGGCGGTGATCCTCATCGCGCAGCTTTCTGCGGCCGCGGCCATCGATGCCTTCGGCATCATGGGCACGGAAAAGCTCGCCTTCGGCTGGGGCAAGTGGGCGGGGCTCGCGCTCATGACGGGCGGGATGCTGCTGTTCAAAATGAAGTGAGGCGGCGAGACGGGCCAACGAGACCCACTGCGTTGGGCTCTCGTTGGAAGAGCTGCAGCGCACGCAGGATGCACCAGAGCCGCATCCTGCGCACGTTTGCGAGCCGAGCGGTATTTTCTCCGCCGCACATGTCGCCGGAGAAAATGATTGGAATTTCTTTGCGCCTGCGGGCGCAAACTCTGCGAGGCTTTTTACAGACCAAACAGATCGACATGAGGCGGCGAGCGCAGCTCGCCGCCTCATGTTTCGCTTTGTTTACAGGCCCATGCTCTCCAGCAGGTCCGCAATGCCCGAGGACTTGATGAACGTGAAAATCGCACCGATGTCGTAGTGCTCATATGCCGCGTCCCAGATGCGGTCGGGGCTGCCGCCGGTCACAAGGCCGACGCCGAGCACGATCTCACCGACGATCAGGATGCACAGCGCGATGATGAGAATGGTCTTCCATGCTTTTTTCATGCGGCGATCTCCTTTCTGCACCAGCGCTGACCCAGCCGCACCAGCAGCTTGATCCAGCCGATGACCATGCGGATGAACAGCCAGACGGCCAGCCACACCACCACGAGCGCGATGGCAAGCACAGCGGCACCGCCGCCGAGCAGGATGAGCATATCCGCCACCATGGGCAGACCGATGAACGCGGTCATGATCAGGCTCACACCGGCTGCGCCGCACGCGGCGCCGATGGCCAGCACGGCCAGATCCAGCACCAGCAGCACGGCAAGCACCGGCACGCCGACGATGATCGCGCCGAGCGTGTACAGGATCGCCAGAAAGACGTTCGTCTTGTATTCCGGCTCGTAGTCGTCGTAGTATTCGTCGTATTCGTCGTATTCCTCAGTGGACTGCTCGTCATAGTAGCCGTCGTCCTCGGCGGGCTGCTCGTCGTAGTAGCCGTCGTCCTCGGCGGGCTGCTCGTCGTAGTAGCCGTCGTCCTCGGCAGGCTGCTCTTCAAAGTAGCCGTCGTCGTCAGCAGGCTGCTCGTCAAAGCAGCCGTCATCGTCCGCCGGCTGCTCGTCGAACGAGAACTGACCGTCGAGCACGGGTGCTTCGTCCGTTTCGGGCTTGTCGGGATCCTCCGGCAGCTCCGGGAACGTGAACGACGATGCGGGCTTTTGCGCCGCGGCCGCGGTCATCGGGCGGTACTGCTCGGCGCGCGGACGCGGCTGGGGCGCACGCTTGGGCTCCACCTGCGCGGGCGCGACCACGGGGGCTGCGGCCGGCGTGATCTTGCCGCTGTCAGCATACCGGATGAGGGCAACGGCGACTTTGGTCGGGTTGCCGATCTCCTGAATGAGGCGCTCCTCATCGGGCGCGTTGTCAAACATATTCTCCATCTGCGCGATGAGCGCCTGACGTGTCTGGTCGTCGGTGATCAGGCCGAGCAGGCTGCTGATCTCCGCCATGTAACTCTGTCTGTTGATAGATGGTCACCTCCAAGGGGTTCGATTGCACATTGTATGGCATTCTAATTTACATATTATATTGCACGAATCGAGCGCGGTCAAGCCCGAAATGCACTTTTCGACCGCGCACCGGCTCTTGACAGGCAGTCTGCGGCGGGGTATCCTGTGAAAAAAGAGCCGGTTTGTCACCTGACCGGCAGGGAGGATCGCGTATGCAGCAAGAGCATTCTTACACCGAGCCCGCGCCCGAGACGGCGGCGCAAACGCCTGAGACCGCAGCGGCTGAGCCTGCGGCGAAAAAGCCGCGCGAGTCATTTTTCCGCCGCCAGCGCCGCGAGCTTGCCGACATCTGGCGTGAAATCTACTGCAACAGCCGCGCGCGGCGCATCCGCACCTGGCAGATCGCGGTGTTCGCGCTCATGATCGTCGAGGCGGCGGTCATGGCCATCGCCGCCAACCCGATCTACTGGGTCGGCGCGGGACTTCTTGCGCTGTTGTGCGCGGGGCAGCTGTTTGACCGCCGGCCGGAGCGGCACTCTGTCGCCAGCGTCGTGCTCTACGGCGTGATCGCCGTGCTCATTGGCATTTTTGTCGCCGAGCAGCTGCTTTGAGCACTGTGCGTGCTTGACAAACGGCGGGCGATTGCATAAAATATAAAAGTTACCCAATACATTATAAATTACGACTGCGCGGGTGTCCCGCGTGTCATACAGAGGAGAGTTGCGCTTATGGCCAAAGAAAAAAAGGTCGAGCAGATCACCGATATGGAAGTGGATTTCGCCCAGTGGTTCACCGACGTGTGCACCAAGGCGGAGCTTGTGGATTATTCCGACGTCAAGGGTCTGTTCGTCCTGCGTCCGTATGGCTACGCCATCTGGGAGAACATCCAGAAGGTGCTCGACGGGAAGTTCAAGGCGACCGGTCACCAGAACGTGTCCATGCCGATGCTGATCCCCGAGAGCCTGCTGCAGAAGGAGAAGGACCATGTCGAGGGCTTCGCGCCCGAGTGCGCGTGGGTCACCATGGGCGGCAGCGAGGAGCTGCCGGAGCGCCTGTGCGTGCGCCCGACGTCCGAGACGCTCTTCTGCCAGCACTGGAGCCACATCGTGCACAGCTGGCGCGACCTGCCGTGCCTGTATAACCAGTGGTGCAGCGTCATGCGCTGGGAAAAGACCACGCGCCCGTTTTTGCGCGGCCGCGAGTTCCTCTGGCAGGAGGGACACACCCTGCACACCTCTGAGGAAGAGGCGCGCAAGGAGACGCTGCAGATGCTCGAGATCTATGCCGACACCTGCGAGCAGGAGCTGGCCATGCCCGTCATCCGCGGCAACAAGACCGATAAGGAGAAGTTCGCCGGTGCGGTGAACACCTACACCATCGAGTGCATGATGCACGACCGCAAGGCGCTGCAGTCCGGCACGAGCCACTACTTCGGCGACGGCTTTGCCCGCGCGTTCGACATCACCTATACCGACAAGAACAACCAGCAGGCCTATCCGCACCAGACCTCGTGGGGTATGTCCACGCGCATCATCGGCGGTCTGATCATGACCCACGGTGACAACAGCGGTCTCGTGCTGCCGCCGCACATCGCGCCGATCCAGGTCATCGTGCTGCCCATCGCGGCGCACAAGCCCGGCGTGACCGAGAAGGCCGAGGAGCTCGTCGCGCGTCTGAAGGCCGCCGGTCTGCGCGCGCAGGGCGACTTCAGCGACAACAGCCCCGGTTGGAAGTTTGCCAACTGGGAGATGAAGGGCGTGCCGCTGCGCGTCGAGATCGGTCCGAAGGACATCGAGGCCGGTCACTGCGTCGCCGTCCGCCGCGACAACGGCGAGAAGATCACCGTCGCGCTCGATGAGCTCGAGGCGCGCATCCCCGCGCTGCTCGAGGACGTGCAGCAGGGTCTGTTCGACAAGGCCAAGCGCAACCTTGACGAGCACACCTACGCCGCGCACTCGCTGGCCGAGGCCAAGGAGCTGCAGGAGAAAAACGGCGGCTTTATCAAGACCATGTGGTGCGGCGACCTCGCCTGCGAGCTCGAGATGAAGGAAAAGGCCGGTATGTCCAGCCGCTGCATCCCGTTCGAGCAGGAGCATATCGACGATGTCTGCCCCGTGTGCGGCAAGCCCGCCAAGTGCATGATCTACTGGGGCGTGGCATACTGAGCGCACCAGAACCCAAAACGTAACCCGCCCGCTGCGATCGCAGCGGGCGGGTTTTTGCTTATTCGTTTTCGATGTAGAAGATCTTGCGCAGCGTCTGCACCGGGAGCTTGACGACGCTGCGGTCATAGGTCACGAGACCGTTGAGCTCGTGCTCCACGTCGCTCAGCTGCGTGTATACCGCGGCGCTGAGCCCCTGCGCGATGGCGGGGCGGATCTGCTCGTCATAGAGCGCCTGCAGCGCGTATTCGAGCGAGAGCGGCGCGTCGCACGTCTTGTAGCCGACGCTCCTGCCGCCCATGGCGTGCCCCTCGACACGGTGGGCGTAGCCGCCGAACTCCGACAGCAGCGTGGCGCGCCCGAGCTTGTCGGGCTGGAATTTGTACTTGTGAAAATACACGTGCAGGCTGCGCACATCGCCGAAGCCCTGATCGTGCCAGCCGCTGGCGGGGTCGATCGTGCGCGTCTTGTCCACGGACTGGATGACCTGCACGGCCGTCTGACAGTCAAACTGCCCCCAGCCCTCGTTGAACGGCACCCACATGGCGATGCACGGGTGGTTGTAGAGCGCGGTGACCATGTCGCGCAGCTCGTTCAAAAACGCCTTGCGCGCCGTCACGTTCAGGCGGCCGAAGAGCGGATACAGGCTGTCGTCCAGATGCCAGCCTGTCACGAGCGGTGCCGAGACGATGAGCGGGTCATAGCGCCGGCCGCCGCAGGGCATATCCTGCCAGACGAGCATACCCAGCCGGTCACAGTGGTAATACCAGCGGTCGCACTCGACCTTGATATGCTTGCGCAGCATATTGAAGCCCATGTCCTTGGCCAGCTGGATGTCGTAGACGAGCGCGTCGTCGCTCGGCGCGGTGTAGAGCCCGTCCGGCCAGTAGCCCTGATCGAGCAGACCGTTGTGAAAATACGGCTTGCCGTTGAGAAACAGGCGGCGCACGCCGTCCTTGTCCGTCTCGACGCTGCACTTGCGCATGGCAAAGTAGCTGTAGACCGTGTCGCTGCCGAGCGTCACGCTGAAGGGGTAGAGCGTCGGCTGCTCCGGCGACCAGGGGCGGAAGGTGCGCACCGGCACGTGCGCCGGAACGCCCGCCGGGAACGTGTAGCGGCGGCCCTCAAGGTCGATCGTGCACTGCCCCTCGCCCTCGACGGTGATCTCCACCTGATGCGCGTCGAACAGCGGCGTCACGCGCAGGGAGCGGATGTAATTCTGCGGCACGCTCTCGAGCCAGACCGTCTGCCAGATGCCGCTTTGCGGTGTGTACCAGATGCCGTGCGGGTGCAGCGTCTGCTTGCCGCGCGGGAGCTGGGACTTGTTGGTCGCATCACGCACGCACACGAGGATCGTGTTTTCCTTGGCCAGCACCTCGGTGATGTCCACCGTGAACGGCAGGTAGCCGCCCGTGTGCGTGGCCAGCTCCACACCGTTGCACCACACGGTCGCAGTCTGATCGACCGCGCCGAAGTGCAGCAGCACGCGGCCGATGTTGAACCCGTCCGGCAGCGTGACCGTGCGGATGTACCACAGGTATTCCTCCGGCTGCAGGATGTGTCCCACGCCGGACAGCTCGCTCTCGGGCGAGAAGGGCACAAGGATCGTGCCGTCGGCCTGCGCGGGCTTTTGCGCGCTCGTCGTGATCGCGTAGCTCCACGGGCCGTTGAGATTCAGGTAGCTGTCGCGCACCATCTGCGGCCGGGGATACTCCGGCAGCGGCTGCGCGCGCTCGAGCGTGTCCGCCCAAGGTGTCTGCATAACGTGGCCTCCTTTTCCCGCCGGCGGCGCGCCGGCAGAGCAGTTGTGATCTATTTTACAGGATTTTTGCGCGCTTGTTAAGCCCCTGCGCACGGATTTTTTTCGCGCCCCGGAATGCCGCCCTGCCGGGCAAAACGGACAAAAGACGCCAAAATGCACAAAATGTTGCAAATTTTCCGCAAAGATCGGTTTTGTCAGCATTTTTTCAGGTTCGTTAATATTTAAATTAGTACAATTTGATGTTTTTCCGCCGTTTTTGGTGGACGAAAATAGGTTGGTGTGCTAAGATATGTGGGTCAAAAAATAGAGAGGTGATGCAAATGCCCTTTAAGTTTCATGGCGGAGTTCATCCCAACTACATGAAGGCGCCGGATGTTCCGGTGACCGTCATTGCTCCTCCGCCGCAGGTCGTGCTCCCGGTGATGCAGCATATCGGCGCACCCTGCAAGCCGCTGGTCGAAGTGGGCGACTATGTGAAGATGGGTCAGAAGATCGCTGACAATCCCGCACCCGTCTCCGCCCCCATCCATGCGACTGTCTCCGGCAAGGTGATTGCCATCGAGCCGAGACCCCATCCGCTGGGCGACATGGTCCCCGCGATCGTGATCGAAAACGACTTCCAGGACACCCCCTGCACGGATCTCGCGCCGCTGACGCCCGAGCAGATGAAGGATCCTGAGGCCATTCTCGAGCGCATCCGCGAGGCCGGTATCGTCGGTCACGGCGGCGCCATGTTCCCGACCGCGTTCAAGATCCGCGGCGGTCTTGGCAAGGTCGACACGCTCATCATCAACGGTGCAGAGTGCGAGCCGTACCTCAACGGCGACCACCTGACCATGAAGAACCACCCTGAGGAACTGCTCAAGGGCATCGAGCTGGCGCGCATCGCGTCCGGTCTCGATAAGGCGTACTACGGCATCGAGAAGAACAAGCAGGACGCCATCGACCTGCTCCTGTCGAAAAACCCCGCGCAGTACGGCGTGGAGATCGTGCCGGAGAACGTCAAGTACCCGCAGGGCGCTGAGAAGATGCAGATCAAGGCCATCACGAACCGTGAGGTCAAGCCCGGCGGCCTGCCGTCCGGCGTCGGCTGCAACGTCATCAGCACCCAGACGGCTTACGCCATCTACCGCGCCTGCTACGAAGGCATGCCGAGCATCGAGCGTGTCCTCACCGTCGCCGGCAGCGCCATGGGCGATAAGTCCTATAACCTGCAGTGCCGCTTCGGCACCCCGTTCAGCTACATCGTCGAGCAGTGCGGCGGCTTCGTCGTCGAGCCGAAGAAGATCGTGCTCGGCGGCCCCATGATGGGTCTGATCGCCACGAATCTCGAGGCGCCCAACATCAAGGGCACCGCGGGCATCCTGTTCTTCACCGAAAAGGAAGACCGCTCGGTCGAAAACCCGACGTGCATCCACTGCGGCAAGTGCCTGACGGTCTGCCCGATGAAGCTCGAGCCGCTGTATATGTATAAGTACTTCCAGAACCGTGACTTCGAGAACATGCAGAAGTACCACATCCTCGACTGCTTCGAGTGCGGCAGCTGCTCGTACAACTGCCCGGGCCGTCTGCCCCTGACTCACACCTTCAAGACCGCAAAGCTCCTCTTCGCCGCCCGCGCGGCGGAAGAAAAGGCCCGCGCGGAAGCCGCTGCAAAGGAGGCTGAAACGAAATGACACCGAAAGAATTTACCTTTGACGCTGCCTATCAGCCTCAGGTTCGCGCCAAGCGCGGCACGCGCGAGATCATGCTCGATGTGATCATCGCCCTGCTCCCGGCTCTGTGCGTCGGCGTGTGGCAGTTCGGCGCTCAGGCGCTCATCCCGCTGGCCGTGTCGGTCGTGTCGTGCGTGTTTTTTGAGTGGGCTTACCGCAAGCTCCTGAAAAAGCCCGACTCCATCGGCGACCTGTCCGCCGTGGTCACCGGCATCCTGCTCGCGTTCACCCTGCCCGCCAACTGCAAGTGGTGGCTGCCGATCATCGGCGCGTTTTTCGCCATCGTGGTCGTCAAGCAGCTCTACGGCGGCATCGGCAAGAACTTCCTCAACCCGGCGCTCGCTGGCCGTGCGTTCCTGCTCGCGTCCTACGCGCTGTTCATGACCGCGTGGGTCGTTCCCAGCAGTCTCGCCGGCGTTGTGGACGCCGAGACCATGGCCACCCCGCTGAGCTATATGAAGGCCGGCGAGGCGCTGCCGCAGTACTTCACCTTCAAGTCCATGTTCCTCGGCACGATGCCCGGCTGCCTCGGTGAGGTGAGCGCGCTTGCGCTGCTCATCGGCGGCGTGTATCTGCTGGCGCGCAAGGTCATCACCTGGCACATCCCTGTGTCGTTCATCGGCTCTGTTGCCCTGCTGACGCTCATCTTCGGCAGCCGCAACGGCGGCTACACCCACGTCGAGTGGATGCTCGACAACCTCCTGTCCGGCGGCCTGCTGCTCGGCGCGTTCTTCATGGCGACCGACTACAGCACCAGCCCCGTCACCGCTCCCGGCCGCATCATCTACGGCGTCGGCTGCGGCGCGCTGACCGTGCTCATCCGCGTGTTCGGCGGCTTCCCGGAGGGCGTTTCCTTTGCCATCCTCATTATGAACTGCTGCGCGTGGATGTTCGATAAGCACACCCAGCGCCGTCAGTTCGGCGTCAGCCGCGAGGACGTCAAGGCCAAGAAGGCCGCTGCAAAGGCTGCAAAGAAAGAAGCAAAGGAGGCTGCTGCAAATGGCTGAAAAGACTGAAAAGAAATCCGGCGGCGGCCAGATCATCAAGCTCGCGCTCGTGCTCTTTGCCGTGTCCGCGATCATGGCGCTCGCGCTCGGCCTCATCTATGAGGTGACGAAGGACACCATCGCCATGCGCGCAGCCGAGACGACCAAAAACGCATACGCCAACGTTCTCCCGGCCGATGATTACGCGCAGCAGGCCGATTTCGAGAACGACGGCACCATCACCAAGCTCAGCGTCGCCACCACCGGCGGCGAGCAGACCGGCTACGTCGCCGAGACCACGTTCTCCGGCGCCCAGGGCATGATCACCATGGTCGTCGGTCTCGACAGCGACTATAACTGCACCGGTGTGTACATCACCAAGCATTCCGAGACCTCCGGCCTCGGCGCGAAGGCGGCCGACACCACCCCCGGCGCCTGGCGCGACAATCTCGTCGGCCAGGGCGACGGCCTTGCGCTGACGAAGGACAAGGGCACGGTCGCGGCCATCTCCGGCGCGACGATCACGTCCCGCGCCGTCGTCACCGAAGTGCAGACCGTCATCAACGCGGCCAAGTCGCTGGGTTAAGGAGGGCTGAAGCATGAATATCAAACAACAGTTCAAGGAAGGCCTCATTACCAACAACCCGGTTCTCGTGCAGCTCATCGGCATGTGCGCGACCATGGCCATCACGACCAGCCTCTTCAACGGCATCGGCATGGGCCTGTCCGTACTCGTCATCCTGACGTGCTGCAATGTGGTCATTTCTCTCATCCGTAAGGTCATCCCGAATGACATCCGTCTGGCCATCTTCGTGCTGGTCATCGCGAGCTTCGTGACGATCGTCGACCTGCTGCTGCAGGCTTACGTTCCCGCGCTGAGCGCGTCTCTGGGCGTGTTT
>OGNF01001239.1_pt1 | contig 24024 bp, 23 predicted proteins | sample 1573321 | NCBI WGS metagenome assembly OGNF01 (sample SAMEA2581911, study PRJEB24529) | metagenome | biome: Human gut stool | place: China | collected 2011
TTGTTTTTTTATGTTGCCGGTGTAGAAATCTCAAAATTTTTATCTAAATTTGCAGACGAAACCGGGAGGAATCCCGGATTGAGGGCCGGTCCGGTAGCTCAGCTGGATAGAGCATCTGCCTTCTAAGCAGACGGTCCCGCGTTCGAATCGCGGCCGGATCACTAACAAAACCTACCCTTTCTTTAATCATCAAAAAATGCACACAGGGCTGCCGATTCATTTCGACAGCCCTATTTCTTTGCCCATTTTTTCGCTGTTCATTTATTGCAAGGATCTGCTTTATTGCATCAGTCGATCTCCTCATCGGCCTCATAGCCGCCCATCTCGCGGATGGCGTTCTTCAGCATAGTGTATTGCTGGAAGAGATTGTTTACGGGCACCTCATCGCGTGTGTAGTCGTGCATCGGGCTCTTTAGGAAGAAACTCAGGAAGCGCTGGATGCCGTGACGACCGGCGCGCATGGCCAGGTCGCTGAGAAGCACGAGGTCGAGACAGAGAGGCGCTGCAAGGATAGAGTCGCGGCAGAGAAAATTGATCTTAATCTGCATGGGATAGCCCATCCAGCCGAAGATGTCGATATTGTCCCAGCCCTCCTTGTTATCGTTGCGCGGGGGATAATAGTTGATGCGCACTTTGTGATAATACTGCGTGTCCTCATCGTTGCCGTGGCCGTAAAGGTCGGGCTGGTCCTCGGGCACGAGGATGCTTTCGAGTGTGGAGAGTTTCGACACCTCTTTTGTGCGGAAGTTGGCAGGCTCGTCGAGCACGAGGCCGTCGCGGTTGCCGAGGATGTTGGTGGAGAACCATCCGTGGAGGCCGAGGCAACGGGTGCCGATGATGGGGGCGAATCCCGACTTCACGAGAGTCTGGCCTGTCTTGAAGTCCTTTCCGGCGATGGGCATGCCTGTCTTTTCAGCAAGTTCCCACATGGCGGGGATGTCGACGGTGGTGTTGGGAGCTCCCATGATGAAGGGACATCCTTCGGAAAGGGCCGCATAAGCATAGCACATGGAGGGGGCCACATGCTCCTTGTCGTCGGCCTTCATGGCTGCCTCAAGGGCTGCGAGCGAGCCGTGCACCTTCTCATCAACAGGAACATACACCTCTGTGGATGCTGCCCAGAGCACTACCACGCGGTCTACGCCCGTCTCCTTCTTGAAGCGGCGGATATCCTCGCGGATCTGCTCGGTCATGTCCCAGCGGTCGGCGCATTGCTTCACATTGTCGCCGTCGAGGCGCTTGGCATAGTTCTTGTCGAACGCTGCCTTGAGGGGCTTGATGGCTTCCAGTTCCTCCTTCACAGGATTGATATCCTTTTCCTTGAGCACCTCGGCATTGATGGCCGACTCATAGGCATTGGCAGGATATACATCCCAGGCTGCGAACACGATGTCGTCGAGCGACGCAAGAGGCACGATGTCCTTATAATGGAGATATTTCTTGTCGGCTCCGCGGCCTACGCGAATCTTATCGTATTGGGTCATCGAACCGATGGGCTTGGCCAGACCTTTGCGGGTCATAAGCACGCCGGTCATGAAGGTTGATGACACAGCGCCAAGACCTACCACCATGACGCCGAGTTTCCCCTTGGGAACTTCTGCTTTCTTTGTAGACATGATATAGTATTTATAAGATTATGACAATTTAATCAATCTTTGAGGAGGGAGAGCACTTCTCCGAGTGTGGCGATAATGTTGGGATGGAACTGCTGTTCCTCTTCGGTGCTCCAGCAGCGGCCCTTGATCCATACGGCCTGACACCCGATGCTCTCGGCCGGAATGATATCCTTGGAGTAGCTGTCGCCAATCACGAGGGTTTCCTCGGGAAGCAGTCCGAGAGCCTTGACGCCATGCTCGAAGATTCTGGGGTCAGGCTTGCGCACCCCCATCACCGCGCTCTCGATGATGGCCTGAAAATACTGACGGATGACGAAGTCCTCGAGCACTGTCTCTATGTTGCCATAGAAATTGGACACTAGCACGAGGGGGTATTTTTCGGCAAGCCGGGCAAGAACAGGCTTTGTGGAGTCCACGGTGTCGCGGGCGCGGTCGTAGCAATATTGCGCTATCAACTGCGATTTGGCTTCCACTTCCGCCGGGGCGAAATGGCCCTGCTCTGCCAGATAGTTGAGTTCTATCTGCATCTTTATCATGAGCATGTCGTGGAAGTCGTGAGCGGGGAGGATATGGCGCTCGCGTCCTAATTCCCGCTCGGCATACACATATGCTTCACGGAAGAGAGGTTTGTCCACGGCCACTCCCGCCTGACGGTAGCATTCATAGATCACCTCGCTCCAGTGGTCGCCTCCGGTGTCGAGCGTGCCGCCATAGTCGAATATTATCCCCTTAACCCTTTTAATGTCAATATCCATTGTGTTATAATTTGTGCACCGTTCGCAAAAGAACGGACGGAGAGTCATTTGAATTTTCCCTGGTCAAGTTCCTGCGTCATCGTGCGGCATATGGCCTCATGGCGCCGCGTCATATAAATCATTATGCCATTGAACACTGTGAGTTCAAGGGCGAAATATATCCACGGCATCCTGAATATGAGGATGGATGCGAAGAGGGCGATGGTGCGCCAATTGAAAGAAAGGATGTTGGTGTATTTCATCAGCGGGAGGCTGCGACGGCGGAATTCATCGCGGAATGATGCGGGTATCTTCCCGCCGAATGCATCGCGGAGTTTCTCACGCAGACGCTGCATGCGCGGAGTGCGCCGCTCCTGCCCTACCGTGTAATTCAGATAGAAGGTCATCACCAGTTTGCCCCAGAAATCGCGCTTCCAGCTCATCGCCCTGTAGCGGCGGCGGAGATCATCGGCATTCTCAAGTTCGCTCCCTTGCTCACCCTTGAGAAAGAAGAGATGGAACTGGCGGTAATAGTCGGCCATTGCGGCCTGCGAGGCATGGCATATGCCAGTCACCACGGCCATTACCCATATCAGCCAGGGATATGTGGCGAAGAAATGGCTTGTGGCGTTTTCCCGAAAACAGATGGCGATGTAGATGGCGGCAAACCAGAGGTCGCCGCTCATGCCGTCGAGGATGCGGCCCAGACGGGAATACTGTCCTGTCATGCGGGCGAGCTGGCCGTCGGCACTGTCGAAGGAATCGGCCCAGACGAGCAGCAGCACGCCGAGCAGATTCCACCAGATGTTGTTGAAATAGAAACATACTCCGGCGCCGATGCCCAGGAAGATGGAAGCGATGGTGATCACGTTCGGGGTGACTCCGAGACGGCGGGCAAGCCGCGCCCACGCATAGCCCAGCGGCCTGTAGAAATAGAGGTCGATGTGCTCTTCCGTATCCATGGATTTCAGCGTGGACCGGAAAGCGGGGTCATCCTTTAGTTTCTTGCGCTTTCCCATCTTATGGTTGCTGTTGTATGGCCCGAATCACGGCTCTCGCTATCGCCGGAGCGGCCTGGGCGCGGCATGGCGAGAAACTGGGCCAGTCGTTGAAGTCGATGATGCGGGGGATTCCGTCGCTGTCGATGATGCAGTCGCCCCCATAAATCATCACGCCAAGGGCTTCGGAGGCTTGTTGGCATAGGGAATGAAGCGAGTCTGGATCAAATTCATATCCATGGCTGCGGCCATTGATTTGCTCATGGCCATATTTGGAGTGTCCTTCGTCGGCGGGATAGAACCAGTGGAAGAATTTTTCTCCCTGCACGCCATAGAATTTCACGAGGTCGCCCTCCTGATGACGGCATATCACTGTCTTCTTTATGCCACGTGCCTGAAATCCGCGCACAGCCTCCTGCGCTTCTTCGCAATCTTTACAATACACCACATCCTCTTTCTGCACTGCATGCTGGTCGCCACGCTTCACCCAGCAGGCGCCCATCTCCTTTTCCTCAAGGAGGGGACGCACGTCGTGGGCAGTAGACTCCACCAGACTCTCGGGCATCGGGATGTCATGCTTATGAAGGAGATGCGTCATGCGTTCACGGGAGCAATTGGCTATCCCTTTGCCGCTGTTTATGGCAAGGCGGCCACGCTCCTCAAGGTCGATGAGCCGCTCTATTGATTCGGGTTTGCGACACATATTCAGAATCACTCCGGCAGGGGATGCAAGATTCAGGAACTGATCCTCCGTGCATACGCTCACCTCGCAGTCGCGTTTTCGCAATTGCTCGGCCACGGCATTGAAGATTGCCGCATCGTTGCCTATGTTATTGGGTGAATACTGACTTGCGCGCATCACCCCGGTGATTTTTATATCTGCCATCTCTGATAGCTGAAATGTGTCTATTCTTTATCTAATTTTCTATTTTATAAATTCCTCTGCTTTCGCGATATCGGAGGCATGGTCGACATCGATGATTTTCCCCATGTCGTAAGCCTTCAGTCTCATTCCGGCCGCCACGAGAGCACGCTGGAAATTGCGCATCCGTTGAGTGCCGCATTCGAGACAGCCATCAAGCACGTCGAGGGCTCCGGAGTCAAGACCGTAGATTCCTCCCGACACGAATTCAGCCTCGGGCCAGGGAGTGTCGCGAAAGGCAAGGATATCCATCTCCGCATCGGTCTCCACATAAAGAGGTTTCTCATCGTCGACATATCGGGTCACAGCCATCATGCCGTCCACCTCCGCAGGCGCATTTTCAAATGCCTCCACATAGCAGGCGAAATCATCACGGCGGAAAATGGTGTCGACCGTGGTTACCACAAACCGGCCATGACCGCGAAGGAGTCTGCCCAGTTCGTGGAAACTGTGCATTGACGACGGAGTGGACTTCACCACAATGTCGAGCGGCATCGGAAGCGTCGGAGCGATATTCTCGAGGTAGGCCGCCACCTCTGGCATCTGCTCGTTGACAATCACGCTGACGCGTCCTGCGCCTAACGCTGCGAACATCCCGATGAGACGCCCTATCATTGGCGTGCCCTCCAATTCCACAAGCGGCTTGGGTTTCTCCACGCCCTCCTGCGCAAGGCGCCTTCCTTCTCCTGCGGCGATTATTCCGAAATTCATACCGGTTACAAATTTAGGATTTAAAATTTAAATATTGAAGTGGTTTAACCAAATTTTTATGGTAAGATTAATGAAGATTGCCATAAAGTTTACACTTCTTCAGAAATTTTATTAAACATAACAACTTCATTGAAGTTTCAATCCTAATTTTCAGGTTTGGAAGTCTTTTCTTTGGCTACAGGGGCCTTTCGCAGGGGATTGCGAGTGGCGCGCATATAACGCGAGCGGGTGCGGAAGATGTCCACAGCCTCATAAATGGCCTGGCGCATGGAGTCGGCCTCGGCCTCTCCGGTCCAGGCAAGGTCGTTGGCGGTGCCATGGTCGGGGGATGTGCGCACAAAGGGGAGTCCGGCCGTGAAATTCACGCCGTTGTGTCCGGCCAGAGCCTTGAATGGGGCAAGCCCCTGGTCGTGATACATTGCGAGCACTCCGTCGAAGCGGTGGTAAAGCGCCGGCGTGGCAAAGAAGGCGTCGGCCGAATAGGGGCCGAAGGCGAGTATCCCTTTCTCCTCGGCCTGCTTGATGGCCGGGATGATGGCCGTGCCCTCCTCCTTGCCAATGAGTCCACCGTCGCCGCAATGAGGATTGAGTCCGAGCACCGCGATTTTTGGACGGTCCACTCCGAAATCCTTGCGCAGCGACGAGTCGAGACGCGAGATATGGTCAAACACACTCTCCTGGGTGATATGGCTTGAAAGCTCATGCAGAGGGACATGGGTGGTGACAAGTGCCACTCTCAGCCTGCCTGCGAAGAGAATCATCAACGCCTTATATTCCTCACCGGCACGGGCATTGAGATATTCTGTATGTCCGGGGAAATGGAATTCGTTGCTCTGCACAGCCTCCTTGCATATAGGTGCTGTGACCATTACGTCGATATCGCCGGCCTTTATCGCTTCCACCGCGGCTTCGAGTGCCTTCACGGCCGCTGCTCCCGATGCCTTGTCGGGATGTCCGGGACTGAGCGTCACATTGCCGGGAATCACTTCCACCACATTGATCACCCCTTCCCGTGCCTGCGCGGCAGAGGCCACATCCTGAATCTTTGAAAGTTGCACACCACCCTCAGCGGCGGCACGGCGCAGGAGGTCGGAATTACCAAACACCACAGGAGTCACCAGCTCGAGCATCTGCTCGTCGGCCAGCGATTTGGATATCACGTCGTAGCCAACCCCGTTATAGTCGCCATGGGTAACCCCCACCCTTATAGTTTTTGCCATTGTCTATTTATCATTTGAGCGGGCACCCTTTCCGGCCACATTGGCGAGCATGCCGCAGGCGGCTTCGATGTCTTCGCCGCGAGATGCCCGGATGGTGGCCGTGATACCCTTTGAGTTCAGATAATTGCGGAACATCAGCATTCTCTCCTCGGAGGCCGGACGGAGGTCGACTCCGGGCACGGCATGAAAGCGGATGAGATTCACGCGGCATTCCTGATTGCCAATGAGTTTGATGAGTTGGTCGGCATGGGCTATGTCGTCGTTGACTCCGCGCCACATGATGTATTCAAGCGAGAGACGGCGCTGATGAGAGAAATCGTAGCCGAAAAGGAGTTTCATCACAGCCGAAATGGGAAACGCCCTCTGCGCCGGCATCATCGACTCGCGTTGCTCCGTGTCGGCGGAATGCACGCTTACTGCCACGTGCACCTGGGTCCTGTCGAGCAGATCCTTGAGCTGGGGAAGTTTGCCTACCGTCGATACAGTGATGCGCTTCGGACTCCAGGCAAACCCCCAGGGAGCGGTGAGGATTTCAATCACACGCTCCACCTCCGAGAAATTGTCAAGAGGCTCCCCCATACCCATGAACACAACATTGGTAAGCTGCGTCATGCTCGAGCTCTTGGAAGGAATGCTCAGAATCTGATTGACTATCTCGGCGGCCGTGAGGTTCTGACGAAACCCCATCTTGCCGGTGGCACAGAAATAGCAATTCATCTTGCAACCTACCTGGCTGGAGACGCAGAGCGTGGCACGGTCATGGTCGGGGATATATACCGATTCCACCGTGCGCCCCGGAGCCACCTGAAAAAGATATTTCACAGTGCCGTCGGATGACCGCGACTCCTTTACCGGCGCACGCCGCCCGATGCTATAGTGCTCAGAAAGCCATTCTTTATTGCGCTTCGAGATATTTGCCATCTCTTCGAAACTCTCGACCCGCTTGCCATAAATCCATTCAGCAAGCTGTTTGCCCACAAAGCGGGGCATCCCACCCTTGTAGGCCACATCCTGAAGTTCGGCGAGATTCATCCCGATAAGACTTGGTTTTTCCATTCTGCTGTCTGAATATTTATCTGTCAGGTATATTTAGGAAAAATCGGGGAACGACCCCAAGGCCGTTCCCCGCGATTTATGTGTCTGACCCCAATCCCGGATTCAGGGCGTGGAGATTATCTCTCACCCTCGAATTTATAGACGTTGTTCTTCAGTTTGCGGTCGCCCTTGATCATCTGGAAGAGATCAGGGTTGACGAACTGATAGTACTGCTGCTGATACATCTGGTCGTTGAAGGGGATGTTCTCCTTCTTGGCGCCGAGCACCTGATATACATAGACGCCATCCTCGCCCTTGATCACGATGACCTTCTTGTCGGCCTTCGAACCTGCGATGCGTCCGGCCACTGCGGGGTCACCTACGCCACCCATTCCGAAGCGGAAGGAGTCTACGTTGCGGGGCTGCACGCCCATAGCCTTGGCTGCCTGTGCCACGCTGCCTGCGCTCTTCTTATACTTGGCCACCCATTCGTCGCCTGCTTTTGCACGGCGCACCTTCTCGGTGACTTCCTGCTTAACCTCGGCGTTTGTAAGAGGACGATAGTCGTCATATTCGCTGTCCACAGCCACTGCATAGAATGCCGGAGTGGCAAGGTTGGACTTCGACTCGAACAGATGCGACACCTGGTCGGGCTCGCCGTCAATCATCACCCAGCGTACCACGGCACGTGAGTCGGGATAGTACTGGTTGAAGCCCTGGAAGCGGGGAACGGCCGGCGTGGAGCTGGTCACTGTGAATTTCTGAACAGTGTAGCCCGCCTTCTCGGCTGCCTTGTTGAATTTCTCTGCCGTATTGTTTACAGTGATAAATTTCTCGAATTTGTCGCGAGCCTCGTTGAGGGTCTTTGCGCTTGGATGGAGCTCATATGTGGCCTCCTCATATTCACAGATGGTCACTGGGGCTTTCTTCTCAACGATGCTGGCAAGAGCCATCCCCTGGGCGTTCTGCTGAACGGCGATATATTTGCCGCCGGCGTTCATGAGGCTGTCGAGCTGTTCCTGGGGAAGTGCGTTTGTGGGACCCTCCTCTGTGAAGAGCGGGAGCCACTGACCGAGCTGCGGAGCCACGCTGTCGGGCGAGAAGCGTGCTGTAAGCGAGTCGGCGGGAAGTCCTGCGTTGAGGGCTGCCATCACGCGCTTGCCGAGAGCCTCGCCGGCCACTGAAACGATGTTGACCTTGATGGAGTCTACCTGCTGCTCACGCTTGCCGGTGCGAACGATTGAGAAGCCCTGCATGTTCTGCGAGATGAGTTTCACGCTGTCGGCGGGGGCGGAAAGCACATAGTCTTTCACTGCGCCTGCAGGAATGTCGGATGCGCGGAGGGAATGCTTTGTGAGAGCCACACCCTCTTTCTTGATATCCTTGGGAAGAGCGCCGCCCTTCTGCATGGCTGCCATTGTGGAGGCTGCGAGCTGCTTGCATGCGTTGAGGTCAGCCTGCGAAGCGGCCACCGGAACTGCAATGAAGCTGATCTCCTTTGTGGGCTCCTCCACCTCATAGAAAGCCTTGTCCTTGTCGTACTGAGCCTTTGCCTCGGCGTCGGTGACAGGATATTTCTTCGGGTCGAGCTGTCCGTAGGATAGGAACGCAAGACTTACATTCTGCGTGTTGATATAATCATTGTAGAGGGCGCGCTTGTCGAGGTCGTTGGCCTTGACGGTGCTGGAGAGAAGCTGCTGATAGCGACGCATGCGAAGCTGACGTTCCATCTGCTTCTCGGCTGCCAGCCATGCCTGCTGATAGGGCTTTGCCTGCTCGTCGGTCATATTGTTGCGCTTGGGATTGAAAATCACGTCGAATGCCTGCTGGGGGGTCTGAACGTTGATGCCTGCCTGATTGAGCATGCGCACCACATCCATGGCCTCCTGGCTCTGGGGATTCTCAAGCATATAATAACGGAGGAGCGTTCCGCTCACCTTGATGCCGGCCTTGTCGGAGGCATCCTCCACGAGTTTCTCCTGAATAAGCTGCTCCACTGCCATCTGATTGAGCACCTGGGTGTCAAAGTTGGCGAACTGCTCGGGGTTCTGGCGGCGTGCCTCCTCAAGCTGTCCCTGGAGTTCCTGCTGTTTACGGGCGTATTCCGTATAATCGATCTTTGTGCTGCCCACCTTGGCCACGGTGGTGTGGTCGCCGAAAATGTTACGGCTGTTGGTCAAGGCGTCTCCGATGATGAAGGCGAGCAATGCAACGCCGATCACGATGATCAGAAACACTGATTTACTTCTGATTTTCTCTAATGTTGCCATTCTTTATGTTGCTGTTTTATTTGCACGGTTGGAGCGCCTCCCGGATGACGGTGCAGCCGGTTGGCGCTTTTAAACGTGCAAAGGTAACATTTTTACCGCTAAACTCCAAATTCTTTCTTGATAGCGTCTGCCTTATCGAGCTTTTCCCATGTGAAAAGTTCCACTTCGCGCACTATCGGCTTTTCCTCATAACGGCTTGTGAAAGTCTTTGTCACAGTTCGCGGAGTGCGGCCCATATGCCCATAACTTGCTGTTTCCGAATATATTGGATTGCGAAGTTTGAGACGCTTCTCAATGGCGCGGGGACGCATGTCGAAGAGTTTCGAGATTTTTTCAGCAATTTCAGAATCTGAAAGTGCCACATGCGATGTGCCATAGGTGTCCACAAAGATGCTCACGGGCTTTGCCTCGCCGATGGCATAGGCCACCTGCACCAGCATCTCGTCGGCCACGCCGGCAGCCACCATGTTTTTCGCTATATGGCGGCAGGCATAGGCTGCCGAACGGTCCACTTTCGAAGGGTCTTTCCCGGAGAATGCGCCGCCACCATGAGCCCCGCGGCCTCCGTAAGTGTCCACGATAATCTTGCGGCCTGTCAGGCCTGTGTCGGCATGCGGACCTCCAAGCACGAATTTACCGGTGGGATTCACGTGCAAAATCAGATTGTCGTCGAAAAGAGCCTGAGTCTCAGCAGGCAACGAGGCAATCACTCGAGGCAGAAGCACCTCCTTCACATCCTTGCGGATCTGCTCCAGCATCTCGCGGTCGGCCTGCTCCTGCGCAATCTGGGTGTTGTCGGCGGCGGGGATGAATTCATCGTGCTGTGTGGAAACCACAATCGTATGGATGCGGCGAGGTTTGCGGTCGGGTCCATATTCCACCGTCACCTGGCTCTTGGCGTCGGGACGCAGGTAGGTCACAAGCTTGCCCTTGCGATAATATGTCATATGCTCTCCGCTGCGGCGGATGGCGGCAAGTTCCTGAAGGATCTTATGCGAGAGGCTGAGAGTGAGGGGCATATAGTCCTCGGTTTCATTCACTGCATAACCGAACATCATTCCCTGGTCGCCGGCGCCCTGAAGGTCCTCCTCCTCGGCGAGCGCCTCGATGGCGGCCTTGCGTGCCACGCCACGGCCTATGTCCTCGCTCTGCTCGTGGATGGCGGTAAGGATTCCGCAGGCATCGCCGTCGAAGCGATATGCGCCACGGTTATAGCCGATGCGGTCGATCACATCGCGGGTGACACTTTGCACATCCACATATGCTTCCGAGGCTACCTCCCCGGCTATCACCACCTGACCGGTGGTGACCAGTGTCTCTATCGCCACGTGGCTGCCCGGGTCGCGGGCTATGAATTCGTCTACAAGACGGTCGCTTATCTGGTCGGCGACCTTGTCGGGATGTCCTTCGGATACGGACTCCGACGTAAAGAGATAATTCTTATCGTTCATTTCCTTAACTTGATTTTTACATAAAAAAACAGCAACCGCTTTGCTGCGATTGCTCCATGCGATGCCGTGCTGTGAAAGGGTCGATGCGCGCGTGACCCTTTTGCAGTTTTAGCATTTTTTTCAGTGGTTGCAAGCAGCCAAATTTGTCCACTTTGAGGAGCCTGAGGAAAAAGCATCGATCACTCCCCCTATTTCGATTGCAAATTTACAACTTTTTTTCAGCGCAGCAAAACCGGCAGGAAATTTTACCGCATTTTTAACGGATTTTTAACGGATTTTCCATACCCGCTCCCCTTGGCGCATAATATATACGCCCGGCCGCAGATTTAGCGAGCGCAATTCGGCAGCGCGGCAGCGCGTCAAAAGACACCCGTCGAGCGAGTATATTTCCAAGGGCTCATCCGCATCATCGCTGCTGAGGCTTTCGAATATCTCCCATATGCCCACAAAGGTCTCCTTAACCCTGACATCAGCAATGGCCGCTAATTTACGCGTGCCGGAAAATTCGGCCTCTATACTTAGTTCCACCCATCGCTGTCCGGAATATTCCACAGGAAGCACCACATTTACCTCCTCCATTCCCTCTTTGCCCTTAAGGCGGCAAATCTCTGTAACGGACTCTTCGTCATGGCGATGGCCGAAGAGTTTGAGCACGGCGGCTCCGTCGCCGAAAAGAGCGCGCATGGAGATGCTTGCCTGCATGATACCTCCCGTGGAAAAACGGGGAATCGCAATCCTGAATTTACGCGACACATTGTCCAAATTGGCATCAACGGCATAAAGCCCGTGGCCTCCGACCTCTGGCATCACCTCACTCAACCAGCCGGAACGCCACTCCACCAATTCCTCATTATCCAAGTCCTGCAGCCAGGGAATGGCATCGTAGCCGTTTTCGCCGCAGAATGTTTCTACATATGGCAGAATGAGCGGTTGGCCGAGATATGCCTTCGCGCGCACATATTCTCCCGAACCGCCCATTTCATTCACGGCATGCACGCCTATCTCCACAGGCGCCTGCTCGGCGTCAGGATTCACCTTATAAATATAGCGCGGCTCCCCTACCCCTTCGGCATGTAGTCGCCAGGGCTCGAAACCGTTTTCACGCACATAGATGTCATATCGCAGTGAATCAGCGGTGAATGTGGCAGCGTGCGCACCTATCTGAGGAGCCTCCCAGGTGAGCTCCGCACTCGCCATGTCAGGACTTGGAATGCACACAAGGTTGCGCACCTTGGCCGGTATGTCACGGCCGGCATAAAGGGAGATTGCCTCCCTATCGCCGGCCAACCCCTCGTCGGAGGCATATATCTCCAGAGTGTTCATCCCCTGCAGGCATTGCACTTCCATTGCAGTGGTGATGCCGACACGCACCTGGCAGTCGACAGTGTCCACCTCCGAGCACAATCTCACATCAAGTGTCTTGGAATAGGGATACACCTCCCCGGCGGCATTCAACTGGGGCACCACAAATGTAACCCTACCGGCAGGAGGATCGGCGCCACGCACGTTCACCGCCGACGACACCTTTATCAATCCCGGCGCCACCACAGCATGAGCCGTGCCTGCAACAGCACAGAAAACCGCTGCTGCCGACGCCATTGCAAATATGTTATGCCTCAGTTTTTGCATTTCGACCCACAAAGATAGACAGATTTTTTATTTCTTTATAATCTGCAAGTGTTAAAATTGCACCTTCTTCATATTTAAGGCGCGGACTGTGCAACAAATCAGCGTTAAGAATGTTAAAATAATGAACTCACCTAAAAAATCTTTTAGAATATGGCTAAAAGTGCACTATATACTCGTACAGGCGACAAAGGCACCACCTCCCTCGTTTACGGACAGCGCGTAAAAAAGAACTCAGCAAGAATCGAATCATACGGCACCATCGACGAACTCTCGTCGGCGCTCGGCATGACTGCGGCCTCTCCCGACTGCAATGATGAGCTGCGTGGACAGATCCGCACGGTGCAGAATGAACTCTTCAACATCGGTTCCTATCTTGCCACCGACCCCGGCGAAGGACAGCCCGCATGCGCCTCGCTTGCCGACGGCACTCGTCTCCAACAACTTGAAGGATGGATTGACTCGCTCGACGAGCAGACGCCCAAGATGCACGCCTTCGTGCTTCCCGGCGGAAGCCCCGGCGCGGCAGCCTGCCACCTGGCGCGCACAATATGCCGTCGCGCCGAACGTCGCATACTCACACTGGCCGAAACTGAATATGTCGACCCCAATGTGACACGCTACGTAAACCGTCTTTCTGACTATCTCTTCATAGCCGCCAGATACATAAATTTTGTAACAGGCGTAGATGAAGTGATCTGGAAACAATAAACGACGCCCTGCTTCGTTGAAAAATTTGGAAAATACGACAGCCTGCTCACCAAGCGCTTCTGTAAAGGCACATATGCGCAGAGAGATCAAGGGTCAAACAAAATAAAAAGCATAAAGAAAGGAAAAAGATATGTACTGGACACTTGAATTAGCGTCGAAACTTGAAGACGCGCCGTGGCCCGCCACGAAAGAGGAGTTGATTGACTTTGCGATGCGGAGTGGCGCACCGATGGAAGTAATCGAGAACCTCCACGAGATAGAGGATGAGGGCGACATCTACGAAAGCATCGAAGACATCTGGCCCGACTACCCCAGCAAAGACGACTTCTTCTTCAACGAGGACGAGTATTAAGTAAAATTTGGCTCAAATTTAGAGTTTAAATAATTGAAATATAGGCGGCTGGCAAGTTGTAAAATAAACTTGCCAACCGCTTTTTATGTTATTTTATCGCAAAATAAACTTTTCTATTTTCAAGCACTTAACTCGTCTGAAATTTGTTAACTTGCCTATATTTTAGTAAATTCGCATCATATTCCAACCTTGGTGAGTATTAAAACAAGAAAGATATGGGCAGACAAAAGAGACCATTCCCATTAGGGCGCTTCCGGCTTCGTTATCCGAAAAACTACGACAAAGGGAAAGGATATCCGATTGAAATCATCTATATCTTCGGCGGCAGGACACTGCGCCGCAACATGAATATTTCAGTGGCTGTCGCCGACTGGAACCCAAATGGCAATAACGGCAGAGGTGAGATTCGCGCCTCCATGCCGGACAGCGCAAGATTCAACAACCTGTTGCTGGCAAAAGTAAACAAAGTCGATGCCGGACTGAACGAGTATAACCAGAAATTTCCCGGTCAGGTCAACGAGGATGTGATCGTTTCTTTTCTCGATGACAAACCAATAACTCGGAAAGACAAGGGTGAGGATTTCGTGGATTTCGTATTGAAACGGCTTGCATCTGAGTATAGCCGTAATAAAATCGGCTACAGCCGATACAAGAACGGGCAGAGCGGTATGAATATATTCCAACAATTCTTGAAAGCCACAAATAACGGAACTTATAAGCCGGACGGATTATATATAGGAGAGGTCACTCCGGAATTAATTGACAAATACATCAAGTGGCGCCGGGATTTTAAAAACAATTCCGATGCTACGATCAACCACTCGCTAACACCAATATTAAAAGGGTGTGAAGCAGCATGCAAGATGGGAATGATTGATCAGGAGATCAATGCCATGCTTCAGGATATGCGTATTCAGGAGAAAGCCTCACTTGAAGCCGAGGGAGAGAAAGAGTTTGACGGCCATAATCTCAGCAAAGAGCAACTTTCCCAACTTGTGGAATTCTACAATAAGGATAAGGAGCCACGCCGCAAAGAATTTATCGAGATGTTTCTCTTTGCTTTTCATGCCTGTGGCCTCCGAATTGTCGATGTCATGACCTTGCAGTGGAGTCACATTGACTTCGAGAAAAAGGAACTGAGCAAAGTTTTGATCAAGACCAGCAAGCGGCATAAGATACCGTTGACGGCTCCTGCTGTGCGCATATTGCATAAATGGCAGGCAATGGGAAGACGAAAGAAATATGTATTCGATCTTGTAAAGGATGATCTTAGCCTAAATGACGCAGACACGCTTTATCGGGTCCGCAACTCCGCCACAAAATGCATCAATCAGTCGCTTCATGTGGTCGGAGAGAAACTTGGATTTCCATTTCCCTTGTCATTCCATACAGCGCGCCACACATTCGCAGTGCTCGCCATCAACGACGGACTGACCATGACTGTTGTAAGCCGCCTCCTCGGTCACAGTTCTACCGACATCACCGAAAAGGTCTATGCCCGGCTACTGCCACAGACTCTGACAGCAGAAGTCGAGAAGCTGAATTATTCCTATGTTCCCGAGGAACTGGCTAACTGATATGCAGATCGAAGAGAGCCGGAGGCGTTGAAATGGATTCCCGACTATGGAGAGAATCTTCATCCATGAGCAAGGGTTGGGAGGCACTATTTTTATTTTGAGTGCCTTCCAACATACCTTGCTCGTCCATGTGGATGCATCCTAAAACCGCAAAGCAAGTTGCTGATGAAAGATTATTTATAGATTCGGTTATGTGCGCTGCTTCCTATGCTGCGATTCATAAACATACATATCTATTCGTGTAAGTACATAAGTACATTTGGATATGAGGCTTCGCAACCATGCCATATAGATTTCAAATAGAGGAATTCTCAAGCAATCCGAGGCAACCGAGTACTGTATCACTTCAAGATTTGGTCGTATTGCCGTCCTCATATTAATTTTGCCATACCGAAAGGCAAGCATACGTGGAAATGTCCGTGTTAACATGGGTATGAGACCCCATCTGACCGATTATTACAACAATCGAAAACCCAGACAAACGTAACTTCAAACAGCCATCTGTCTGTAGCGACGTAGGCGTCTATCCGGCTACATATCCCCATTGTGCCGGACTGTACATTTTCAAGGACAAACTTGCTTTCGGACCTCCGTCACTGGCAAGAGTGCCGTGATGCATACATTATATTATCCCATGACCGATAATGAAAAAGAGATTAACGAAACCCTAACCCGAATCCTGTTCTTGCTGCAAAGTCAAGGGGAAAGAATTGCCGCACTCTCCTCTCCACGTCTTTACGACAACAAAGCCCTGATGACACTCCTTGGAGTCAAAGACCGCTACCTGAAACGCCTCCGCGACAACGGCCTCCTCGGCTACTCCCGCCACGGCGACAAATACTGGTACACTCAAGCCGACGTCGACCGCTTCCTCGCCCGCTGCCACGTCGCCCCATTCAACCATTGAGCTTTTATTTTCAAAACATAGAGGGATGCTCGGCCTGAATATTGCCATGGCCAAGCATCCTCTATGCTTAAAAGCATATCCGAATATTTGCGAGTATGGACAAAAACGCCTAAATTTGTGTTTAAATTCAATTAATGAAAGAATGACAACAAAGAAAGATACAAGAAAGATAAACCGGATAAAAGCGGTTTTAGCGGAAACGGGCCATACCGGAAAGTGGCTCGCGGAGCAACTTGGAAAGGATCCTGCCACTGTCTCCAAATGGTGCACCAACACCTCCCAGCCGGATCTGTATACTTTACAGCGCGTGTCTGATTTGTTATGTGTAGATATGAGGGAGTTAATACGGGCAACACAATAGTTAAATAGTAAAGATCGTTCTCTAAATTTCACGCATGGCAATGTCAACAGATAAAATACAAATTACTTTGGATTCGGGCGTTAGTGCGGAGGCTCATACGCCAGTGATTGTGTCGGCAAGTAGGAGCACAGATATTCCGGCTTTCTATGCCGATTGGTTCTTTGAAAGATTAAAACGGGGATATTCTGCCTGGACAAATCCTTTCAATGGTGTCACGTCGTATGTGTCATACAGCAGGACGCGATTTATTGTGTTCTGGTCGAAGAATCCTAAGCCGCTATTGGAACATATTGACTATCTTTCAGAAAGGAATATTGGATGCTACATTCAGTACACCCTGAATGATTACGAAGCAGAGGGACTTGAAAAAGCAGTACCACCTTTGGCTCAGCGAATTGAAACATTCAAGATGCTTGTTGACAAGTTAGGCAAAGGCCGCGTTATATGGAGGTTTGATCCTATGATTCTCACTGATAAAATAAGTATTAATAACTTACTTGATAAGGTCAGAAACATAGGAGACCAACTTAAAGAATATACTGAGAAACTTGTTTTCAGCTTTGCAGATATTGCCTCATATCGCAAAGTCAAGGCTAATCTTGAAAAAAACGGCATTAATTATAGGGAATGGGATGAGAATTCAATGAATGAGTTCGCAGGAAAGATCTCGGAAATGAACCGGGAGCGCGGATGGAACTTCGATATCGCGACCTGCGGCGAGAAAATTGATATTGAGCAATATGGCATTAAGCACAACCGTTGCATAGATGATGACCTTATGATTCGATTTGCTTATCATGATAAGGAATTGATGGATTTTTTGAAAGTAGACATCAGGAAGGTTCAGCCATCCATGCCATCTATGTTTGAAGAGTTCAAAGACTGTCCGCAAGTTCCGACGGGAGCCATAATGCTTGCTCCCGATATTTATGCTATTAAGCAAAAGAATAATAAGGATAAAGGCCAGCGCCAGTTCTGTGGCTGTATTATAAGCAAAGATGTCGGCCAATATAATACATGTCCACATCTCTGTGAGTATTGCTATGCAAATACAAGCAAAGAAGCTGCTGTGGCGAATTGGAAAAGATATAACAAAAATATCAAATTTGAAACTATTACAGAAAAATGAAGGAGAGCAAAACTGCATATGCATATTTAATTGAACATATGGATAAACCATCCTTTATTAAGGTATGGGATATCGCATATGACTTTGTTCGTAAATTGCCATCTGGATTATCTGATGAATTACACGAATCACTGAATAGAGGTGTAGAGGAATTGGACACAGAACCTTTATTGCAAATGTATATGTATGCTTTTGGTAAAATGCACAATGCCAAGCTTCAATTTGCATTCAGTCAGACCGGGAATAGATTAACCGACGAGGGGCAAATTCAAATAATTGACTATGGCTGTGGTCAAGGATTATCTTCCATTTGCTATCATGACTTCATAATAGAGCATAACCCAAAACAAAAGGTTGCAAAGATAGTATTGATTGAGCCTTCTACCCTTGCATTATCGAGAGCAGAGTTAATGTGTTCTCGTTTCTATCCTGATACTGAAATAGTCGCAGTGAATAGTTCTTTTGATAATTTGAATCAAGAAGATATCACTATTTTACCAGAGGTAACAACATTACATATTTTCTCCAATATTTTGGATATTGCGTCTTATAATCTTCAACATCTTATTCAAATTGTTTCAAATCTAAATTCTGCCAGGAATGAAGTGGTGATTGTATCGCCAATTGTAAACAACGCTCGAACACAACGATTAAAAACGTTCGCTACCCGTTTTAACGGGCATATTTATTATGAGAATTATTTGGGTAAACGCCAATTAGATGAAGAAAGAGATTGGACATGTTCAATACTTCTCTGTTCCGATAGAACTGACCAAGAATTGATTGTATCAAAGTGTGACAAAATATTTGAAGAAGCGCAATCTTTCAAAGATAACAAGAATAGTAATTGGGAAGATGAAAATAGCATCAAAATGTTTCGTGAATTGCAAATCTGCGCAGAATCAGGGGATGCGAAATGTCAAAATCAACTTGGTATTTGGTATATTAAGGGGATAGGTACATCTCCTAATATCCATATGGCAAATGAATGGTTTCAGAAAGCTTCACAACAAGAATATCCAAATGCTGTCGCCAACTTAGCATTGAGCTATGATTTAGGTGAAGGCGTCACTCAGAATTACAATATGGCATTTAATCTTTATCAAAAAGCGTATAATCTTAATTTTTTACAAGTATCTGCAAGGCTAGCAATATACTATTTAAAAGGATACGGGTGTGTAAAAGACACGCGCAAAGCCATTGAATTGTTACAAAATGCCTCTGAACACAATATTACTGATGCACAAACACTGTTGGGGAAACTATATTTCAATGGGAGAATAATTGACAAAAATGTTAAACAAGCTCTATCTCTATGGGAAACTGCGGGGGAACAAAATAATCCAGTAGCCCTTCGTTGGCTAGGTAATTATTATAGTAATCCAAAAAATAAAGAGCAAGATTTGCCGCGTGCAATTAAGTATTACACAAAGGCTGCTATGTTAAGTGACATTAAATCCATTAAAATCCTTATTGAATTATTTCAGCAATCTAAAAACCTGGAACTGTTTTGTAATGAGCAATTTGATGCATTCCTATTAGCAGCAAAGATAGGGATTCCTGAGATTTCCAATATTACCAATACCCGCGAAAATTTTACAGAAACAGATGGTCTTCAGTATGCATGTCATGGCTTAATTATGACTGGGAGTCCCTATGTGATGGTGATTGAAGAAGAAATTATGTTTATAAGAACTATCGATAATGAAACATATAGCATAAAAGATGGAGTTCGCGTAATTAATAATGGAGCATTCTTGGATTGCCATCAACTCCGAAGATTGGAAATTCCGGCTTCTGTAAATTTCATAGGGGCAAATGCATTTCGTGGTTGTTATTTGCCTGATTCAATTAAATTGCCGAACTCTTTAGTCTACATCGGTGACCAAGCTTTAGCATTTGTTAGTAGTAATCCAGATTATGTAGAAAACAAAAAAACTCAGTCTGTTATATATATCCCCGAATCTGTTCAAATAATAAATGGGAATCCATTTTGTCAGAATACAATTATTCATAATAATAGTCTACGTTTTAAGGTTATAGACAACGTACTGTATAGTGCCGATGGGAAAACACTTATTTCATATTGCTCGAACTCAGAAGAGTTTATTATTCCCAAAGGTGTTGAACGAATAGGTGTTGGAGCCTTTAGGCATACAAATATAAAAAAAGTCGAATTCCCTCAATCCTTAAAGATAATTGATAAGTATGCTTTTAGTCACACTTGTATTGAAAGATTTGAATTCCCTCAATCTCTGGAAATCATTGATCAATTTGCTTTTAGCCACACATGGATAAAGGCAGGTATTATTTTCCCTAAATATCTTAAAAAAATCAAAGGGAAAGCATTTGATTTTTTTGGAGTGGATAATATTGATTTTACATTCTTATCAGACAGGACGGATGTCGATCCTGATGCATTTGGTACTTGTGCATATCTTAATTTGGTTAAGGTTCCGAAGGGGAGCTTATCTCATTATAGGCCTATCTTTGCTCAATGTGGTGTCAACCAGATGATTGATGAAGATTTTATATTTGAACATAATTTATATTTAAATTTAGATAGGACGGAAATTATTACTACAAATTTGGAATCCTATCCTGAAGATGACAATAATGAAGATGATAATCATGAATATGTAATTCCAGAAGGAATATGCAAAATTAGAGATGGAGCATTTGGTAGTCTTTTCTATATACAGAGCATCAAATTCCCGAAGACATTAAAAGAATTCTCAGAAGAAATGTTCAATGAGGAGGTAGAGATTAAGAAAATTTATGTACCAATTGGTCATAAGATATATTTTGCATCAAAATTGCCTGATTTTGAAGATATAATTGAGGAGATAGAATAGCATGAGTAATATAATATCTAATGAGATTAGATACCGCAAAGCGGCATCTAATCTCATTGAACAGATAAGAGAAGCAAGGTCTTATTTAAAAGTTCATAAGCCATCCTTGGGAGCATATGGAGAATTTTTGTTAATAGATACATTGTCCTGTCTTCTCCCAGATGATTATGAAGTATCTCAAGGTTTTGTCATAGACTTCACAAGAGATAAATGGATTTCAAATCAGTGTGACATAATAATCCATCGTAAAGATTGTGGTGTAGTCCGCATCTTTGGATATACTAAATTAATCGATGTAAAATATGTTGATGCTGTTATTGAGGTAAAATCTTCCATATCTGAAAAGACCTTTCATTCAACCCTAAAGGCCTTTGAAAGGTTAGCATCAAAAGGTGTTGTGAGTACGTTTATTTTTGTTTATGGCAAGTTAACAAGAAGGTCACTTTCCAGTTGGTTGTTCTCATATCATGAGATCTCAACAGATACTAGTATTATGACAAATGAAACAACAAAATTTGACTGGCCTGATAAAGAATGGCTCCCCAAAGGAATTGCTTCACTTTATAATAATACTTTTTATAGTCTTTCTCATATACAAACCATCGATAATGATTGCATTGGCTATCTGGCTTATAATATTCATGATTACGAAGATAAAGCGATTAGCAGTTTACAAGAATTTCTGAACGTAGTTGCCCAATCAATAAACGTTGACTTTGAAATCAATACTGAACACTACTCATTAAAGAATGGAATTCCATTATTCCAAATATGAGCATAAAATCCAACGTATCATATGAAAAAGATAAACCTGGAAAAGATTAAAGAAGTTCTTGAATTTGCCCATAAATCTCCTGAAATAGTTAAACTAAAACGACAGTGCCATGAGATTGTTGAAGGCAAGCGCAAAGAAATTTCAAAGAAAGATATTGATGATGCATTTGACGCATTTGGTATACTCGTAAAGAAGCTTTCCGAAACTCCAGAGGAAGAATTTGAACTTCAAAAGTTCTGTGCAAAATATCTTTTCTCGGAGATTGTAAAGAGTCGAAATATTGAGATTAAGAACTGAATATATAATTATGGATGACAACAACCAGATAATCATATACCAAAGCGAGGATGGCGAGACCCGGATTGACGTGAAGTTTACCGGAGAGACAGTGTGGCTTTCCCAACAACAGATGGCTGAACTTTATCAGACGACTCGCCCCAATATAGTACAGCATATCTGCAATATATATGCGGATAGAGAATTAGATGAACAGGCAACCTGTAAGAATTTCTTACAGGTTCGTCAGGAAGGTTCGCGTCAGGTGCGTCGCGAGATACCGTTCTATAATCTCGATATGATTATCTCTTTGGGCTACAGAATCCGGTCGGTGATAGCCACCCACTTCCGCAGGTGGGCCACCGAGCGGTTGAAAGAGTATATCATCAAGGGATTCACCATGGACGACGAGCGTCTGAAAGGTAATGGCGGCGGTGCATACTGGCGAGAGTTGCTCGACCGGATCCGGGATATCCGTTCGTCAGAGAAAGTCATGTACCGACAGGTGCTTGATCTGTATGCCACAGCTGTCGATTATGATCCTCGGTCGGAGATTTCGGTCGAGTTCTTCAAAATTGTGCAGAATAAACTTCACTTCGCCGCTCATGGCAATACAGCAGCCGAGGTGATTTTCAAGCGGGCGGATGCGGATGCTCCGATGATGGGTCTGACTTCATTCAAAGGTGACCATCCAACACTGCGCGACGCGCAGATAGCAAAGAATTATCTTAGCGAAAACGAGTTGAAGATTCTCAACAATCTCGTTTCCGGATACTTCGATTTTGCCGAAATTCAAGCCATGAAACGTCGCCCGACGTATATGGCTGACTATGTACGTCAGCTCGACACGATTCTCTCCTCAACCGGTGAGGCATTGCTCAACGGCCCCGGTTCGGTCAGCCACCAGCAGGCTATGGATAAAGCGCGCCAAGAGTATCGGAAATTTCAGGTAAGAGAACTTTCACCGGTAGAACGAGCCTATCTCGACACTATCAGGGCGCTCAATGCCAAAACCAAAAACAAAGGAAAAGGCGAAGGCCAATGAAAACATGATAGGCGTTTCATAGTCTTTCATCGCCAAATTCACTTGCCTATTTTTGTTAAAAAAGAATTAAATTACTGATTTAATGTTACGAATAATTTCTTCAACGAGGACGAGTATTGATAAGCGTATAAATATTTACTAATCTTATAATCAGCGAGATAAGCAAATATAATTTGTTTGTCTCGCTGCTTTTTATAGCCTTTTATAGCATAGTTTGTTTGCCTCAAATGCGAAATTTCCGGCCAAAATCTTAGTTTGTTTGTCTCAAATTCATTATCTTTGTAGACGTTTGTGAGTATTCATTTAATCTCCTCAATTATGGGCAGACCGAAAAGACAATACCCTCTTGGAAAATATCGCCTGCGGGCGGGCAAACATCCTGACAAATCAAAACCGTGTACCGTTGTATTGGAATACACGTGGAATCGGCAGATATTCAGGAAAACCACCAATATTCTTGTTTGGAAAAACCGGAGCAGACTGGGACAGTGCGCCGGAGCAGACTGGGACACTTTTGATGGTGCAAATTTAATGATTTTTTCTGAGACTGTCGCCTTTTAGCTCAAAACGGATGGCGGCATGCACCATTCGGTCGAGGATGGCATCAGCAGCTGTGGTGTTGGTTTCAAGGCAATCGTACCAGTCAACTACCGGGATTTGAGAGGCTATGATTGTCGCCTTGCGACCGTGGCGGTCCTCGATGATTTCCATCAAGTCGAGTATCTGCTCGTTGTTGAGCTTCTTGATGCCGAAGTCATCTATGATTATCAGATCGTAGGATGCGATCTTCTCGAACAGTTTTTTTGACTGGCGCTCAACTCTTGCCATGGCAAGATCCTCCATGAGTTTGAGTATGCTCCAGTATCTGGTCTTGAAGCCGGATATGCAGGCGTGGTTTCCAAGTGCGGATGCCAGCCAGCTTTTGCCGGTGCCGGTTGCACCTGTGATTATCACCGGGATACCCCTACGGATGTATTCTCCGGCACACAGTTGGGTTACATAGGCCTGATCCAGACCGCGCGAGGAGTCGTAGGCGAGTTCATCGACCGATACCAGATAGCGGAAACGGGCGTTCTTGAGCAAACGTGCGTTGCGGTTCGCACGTCGCATATCATACTCTCCCTGCAGGAGAAGACGCATGCCATTGATGACGTTCAGCGACGAGACCTGTCGGGTCTCCATCAAGTTCAGCCACGTCTGTGCCATACCCGGCAGACGCATCTGTTTTAGTTCTGAAAGGATTTTTTCCATTGCTGTTTATTATTGGATTTCACTTATGAGGCAAAAGCTTCTTTGCCTCGGATATTTGAATGGGATGCTGGAGGCGCGAGTTCATCGGCATCTTCACGGAACCCTTCACATCCGCTGTCAATCAAAGCCTTGACAAATTTATATCGCGTAAACGTCCCAAACTCCGCGACGCATTTCTTTAAGCCCTGATTTTATCGGGGCT
>OGNF01001243.1_pt1 | contig 23969 bp, 20 predicted proteins | sample 1573321 | NCBI WGS metagenome assembly OGNF01 (sample SAMEA2581911, study PRJEB24529) | metagenome | biome: Human gut stool | place: China | collected 2011
ACGCCAGTATTAATTTGATTTTTAGTACCTTAAAGTTAATGCTTTTCTTGCAGATTTGCAAGAGGGGCGTTCTTTTTTTGCGGGTCTATGAATTATTCAGGCTATATTATTGAAAAGAATTTTGCTTTAACCGATATTATTTCGTAATTTTGCACACGAAAAAAAGCCCGCAGCAGCCGCATTTCCCCAAAAATTGCAGCCGCCTGTGAGCAAAAACGGCTCCAATCGCGTTATTATATCGATGACGGCGACAACCCAAAAGCCGTGACTTTTACGGGAAACACACTCAACATCCTGCGTATCACCAACTTACAACGAAATGCAGGAATAGAAAGTGTGTCTGGTATCTAAGAATTCCACCCCTCATTAAGGATTCCACCCTACTATGGAAAGCTGGTTTGCAATGCGCGACCTTACACGCCCGAACGCTCTGAATCCCGCCTACCTCCGCCTCGGAGTGGCCGGTTTCAAGGTTTTCACGCCAATGGTGTGGAAAGTGTTCGGCACCACCAGCCATAAGCACCGCCGCCTCGTTCCGGCCATCCACGACCTTCTCTTCGTGCGCTCCGAACGCCGGCGCCTCGACCCCGTGGTCGAGTCAATCCCCACCCTTCAGTATCGCTTCGTCAAAGGGGGCACCTACTGTCAGGCAATGACAGTGCCCGACTCTGACATGGACCGCTTCATCCACGCTGTGGAGCAGAGCGACGAACCGCGCTTTTTCATGCCCGGCGAAATCCGGCCGGAGATGATTGGCCGGCGTGTGCGCATCATCGGCGGCCCGCTCCACGGTTTTGAGGGCAACCTCCTCTCCATCCGCGGCATGCGCAAGCGACGGCTTCTCGTCGACATCCCCGACATGCTCACCGCCGCAGTAGAAGTCCACCCCGACTATATCGAATTCATCTGAAAAATTGAAAACATGAAAATATCCCGTCTTGCCATCACGGCGTTAATCTGTGCTTCCCTCGGAAGCTGCTCCTCCCGCAAGGAGATCACATATTTCCAGGACATCCCTGCAGGCAGCGAGAACATTATCTCAAAGGCCGTTCCACTAAAACTTAAGGCCAACGACAAAGTGTCGATCATCGTGTCGACCTCCGACCCTCGCCTCAATTCCCTCTTCAATCTTCCCGTCTCCACCAACCGTATCGGCTCCTCCGGCACCACCACGTCGGGCAACGGCGAAGTGGCACCCTACACCATCGACTCGCACGGCGACATCGACTTCCCCGTGCTCGGCAAACTCCACATCGCCGGCATGACGCGCGAGCAGGTGGCTGAATACGTGCGCCGCGAACTCATCAGCCGCGACCTCGCCAAGAATCCCATCGTCACCGTGGATTTCCTCAATCTCGGCGTCTCGGTGATCGGTGAGGTGCAGAAGCCCGGCCGCGTGGAAATACCCCGTGAAGACTTCACCATCCTCGACGCCATTGCTTCCTCCGGCGACCTCACCATCTATGGCCGTCGCGACAATGTCAAGGTGTTCCGCGATGAAAACGGCGTCCAGAAAGTATATACCCTCAATCTCAACTCCGGCGCCGGCATGACCCAGAGTCCAGTTTACTATCTCCAGCAGAACGATGTGGTATACGTGGAGCCCAACAGCGTAAAGGCACGCCAGAGCACAGCCAACGGCAACTCCTGGCTCACCCCCACATTCTGGATCTCAATCGCCTCCTTCCTCACCACTATAGGCATCCTCATCTTCAATAAATAAATTAGTTAAATCGAATTCAAAATTCAAAATTCATCATTAGTCTGCAATGTCTGCTCAACAACAGAAAAAGACAACCTCCCGCCCCGCCGACAAGGGACAGATGAAAATCAACGAGTTCCTCTATCTCTGCATGGCTCATTGGCAATGGTTTGTAATCTCATTAGTGGTCTGCCTTGGCCTCGCCTATATCTACCTGCGCACCACAACCCCCACATATAATAAGACAGCGTCGATCATGATCAAGACCGACACCAACGGCAACTCCATCTCGCAGAGCGCCGGCATGTTTGAGGACCTCGGCCTCTACCAGGGCAATTCCACCGTAAACGACGAAGTGGCCCTCATCACCAGCCCCGACCTCATGCGCGACGTGGTGCGCCGCCTCAGCCTCGACATCAGCTATTCGCGCCCCGGCACATTCCGCCCCCACGTGCTTTACGGCTCGCAGCTTCCCGTGCAGGTGCAGCTCCCCGACGTGCCCGAGAATTCCACCGCCTCCTTCCATCTCAACCTCGACAAAGACGGCGAGTATGAAATGAGCGACATCGTGCTCAACGGCCGCGCCTTCGAGGGCAAGACAGTAAGAGGCCGCATCGGCATCCCGCAGAAAACGGTGCTCGGCACCGTGACCGTCCTCCCCGGCAAGGCCTATAACGGCAAGCAGCCCACGGAGCTCGACGTCAACAAGGGCACCGTGAAAGGCACGGCGGCCGGTTTCAGCGGTTCGCTCACAGCCACCGTTGAGGAGGATTCCTGGAACATCGTGGAATTCTCCATGACCGACACCGACCCCGAGCGCGCCGAGGATGTGATCCGCACCCTCATCGCCTGCTACAACGACCGCTGGATGCAGGATAAGCGCGACCTCGCCGACAATTCCTCCAAATTCATCGACGAGCGCATCCGCCTCCTTCAGAACGAACTCGGCAGCGTCGACAATGACATCTCCTCATTCAAGAGCGCCAACCTTGTGCCCGACGTCGATGCCGCAGCCTCCCTCTATATGAGCCAGGCCTCCCAGGCATCCATCGCCCTCAAGGACCTCCGCAATCAGGAGTACATGGCCAAATATATCCGCAACTACCTGCGCAATTCCGAAAACAAGTTCAATCTCCTCCCCACCAACTCCGGCCTCGCATCGCCAAATCTCTCGGCGCAGATCTCGCAGTATAACGCCAAGATTCTCGAGCGTCAGAGCCTCGTGTCGCAGAGTTCGGCGTCCAACCCCCTCGTGGCTGAGCTCGACCAGCAGATTGCCGCCATGCGCGGCGCCCTCGTGGCATCCATCGACAATGAGACCGTCGCCCTGCAGGCCCAGATCAAGAGCCAGGAGGGCGTGAGCGGTTCGGCACAGAGCAAAATCGCCTCCAACCCCCGTCAGGCCAAATACCTCCTCTCCGTGGAGCGCCAGCAGAAGGTGAAGGAGACCCTCTACCTCTATCTCCTCCAGAAGCGTGAGGAAAACCAGCTCAACCAGGCCTTCACCTCCTATAATACGCGCATCATCCGTGAGGCCGACGGTCCCGACTTCCCCGTGGCTCCTGTCTCGAAGAAAGTCTATCTGCTCGCCTTCGCCATCGGCATCATCCTGCCGATGCTCATCATCTTCATCAAGGAATGCAGCGTGCATGTGGTGCGCGGCCGCAAGGACATCAAGGGCATGAAGATCCCCTTCGCCGGCGAACTTCCCCTATATGGTCCCAAACAGCGCATCACCCACAAGGTGCTCCGCAACAACGACCCCACCCCTATCGTCGCAGTGCAGCCCAACTCCCGCAATGCCATCAACGAGGCATTCCGCGTGGTGCGCACCAACCTCGAGTTCATGTTTGGCAACGACGCCGCCTCCCGCGTGGTGATGCTCACATCCGCCAATGCCGGCAGCGGCAAGACCTTCGTCACCTACAACCTTGCCAAATCCCTCGCCATCAAGAATAAGAAAGTGGTGGTGGTCGACCTCGACATGCGCAAGTCGTCGCTCTCCAAATATATCGGCTCCCCATCCACAGGCGTCGCCGACTATCTGGCCAACCGTGCCGACGACATCCAGCACATCATCAAGCCAGTGGCCGACTGTCCCAACATGAGCGTAATCCCCGTGGGCACCACGCCTCCCAACCCTACTGAGCTTCTCTTCTCCGACCGCCTCAACGCGCTCATCTCCGACTTGCGCCGCCACTACGACTATGTATTCCTCGACTGCCCGCCGGTAGAGGTTGTGGCCGACGCCTCCATCGTAGCCAAATATGCCGACTACACCATCTTCGTGATCCGCGCCGGCATACTCGACCTCAGCATGGTCCCCGTAGTCGACGAACTCTATGAAAGCGGCAAATACCCCAACATGTCGATGATCCTCAACGGCACGCTCAATCCCAAAGGCCGCTACGCCAACCGCTACGGCAACCCATACAGTTACGGCTACGGCTACGGCAGCTCCTACCGCTACTCCAACGATTAGACAGTAGAACATTCTTTTGGACAGAAGAACAGTAGAACATTCTTTTGGACAGAAGAACAGTAGAACCTTTTTTAGACAGTAGAACAGTAGAACAAAAGAAGCAACCTCCTGTTTCTACTGTTCTCCTGTCAAAAAAAAAGAGTTCTCATGTCAAAACCACAAAATTCAAGATTATGAAAGGCATAGTATTAGCCGGCGGATCCGGCACCCGTCTCTATCCCATCACCAAGGGCGTGAGCAAGCAGCTCCTCCCCATCTACGACAAGCCGATGGTATACTATCCCATCTCGGCCCTGATGCTCGCCGGCATCCGCGACATCCTCATCATCTCCACGCCCTACGACCTGCCCGGCTTCAAGCGCCTCCTCGGCGACGGCAGCGACTACGGCGTCCACTTCAGCTATGCCGAACAGCCCTCGCCCGACGGCCTCGCCCAGGCCTTCATCATCGGCCGCGACTTCATCGGCGACGACTCCGCCTGCCTCGTGCTCGGCGACAACATCTTCCATGGCGCAGGTTTCTCGAAGGTCCTCCGCCGCAGCGTCGAAGCCGCCGAAAAGGATGGCAAAGCCACCGTGTTCGGCTACTGGGTCGATGACCCCGAACGCTACGGCGTAGCAGAATTCGACAAGCAGGGCAACTGTCTCTCCATCGAGGAAAAACCCAAGAACCCCAAGTCCAACTATGCCGTAGTAGGCCTCTACTTCTACCCCAACAAGGTAGTTGACGTAGCCGCAAGAATCAAGCCCTCCGCCCGAGGCGAACTCGAGATCACCACTGTCAATCAGGAATTCCTCAACGACGGCGAACTCAAGGTGCAAGTCCTGCCGCGCGGTTTTGCATGGCTCGACACCGGCACCCACGACTCCCTCGCCGAAGCCAGCATCTACGTCGAAGTGCTTGAGAAGCGCCAGGGCCTCAAGATAGCCTGCCTCGAAGGCATCGCCTACCGCCAGGGATGGATAAGCAAAGAGAAGATGACCCAGCTCGCCCAACCCATGCTCAAGAACGGCTACGGCCAGTACCTCCTCAAAGTAATCGACGAAATCGACCGCACACACTCACCCAACCTCGAGTAAGACAGTAGAACTTTTCTTTGGACAGTAGAACAGTAGAACAGTAGAACATAAGTAGCAAACTCCTGTTCCTACTGTTCTCTTGTCAAAATAATAGAGATCTCCTGTCAAAATAATTTAGACAATGACAGTAACCGACACAGCCATCCCCGGCGTGAAGATAATCGAGCCGCGCGTCTTCCCCGACGCCCGCGGCTATTTCTTTGAATCCTACAACAAGCGCGACTTCGACGCTCAGGTAGCCCCCGTGGAATTCGTTCAGGACAATGAATCCTGCTCCGTGCGCGGCGTGATGCGCGGCCTCCACTTCCAGCGTCCCCCCTTCGCTCAGGCCAAACTTGTCCGCTGCGTGCGCGGCCGCGTGCTCGACGTCGCCATCGATATCCGCAAAGGCTCCCCCACATATGGACAGCACGTCGCCGTGGAACTCTCCGAAGACAACAAGCGCCAATTCTTCATCCCCCGTGGCTTCGCCCATGGCTTCGCCGTCCTCTCCGACGTTGCCGTATTCCAATATAAATGCGACAACTACTATGCCCCCCAGGCCGATGGCGGCATCTCCATCCTCGACACCAGCTTCGGCATCGACTGGCGCATCGACCCCGCCTCCGCCATCCTCTCCCCCAAAGACACCGCCCATCCCCTCTTCGCCGACTTCGAAACTCCATTCCTGATTGACGATTGACAGTAAAACTTTTTTGGGACAGTAGAACAGTAGAACTTTATTGGCGACCTCCTGTTCCTCCTGTTCTCCTGTCAAAAAAGAAAAGCGCTTCTCCTGTCAAAAATTCAAATTTCCGTAGGCGTGTCTGAGCAAACCCTCCTCCGCTGGATAGTAGCAGTCAACATAGTGGTGGCCGGCACCTGTCCCGCCATCTTCCGCAATGATGCCTATCTTAATGTAGCGCTCTGCATCCTAATGGCCCTCTCGCCGCTTCTGCTCCTCTTCCGCAGTTGCCGGCGCACCCTCCCCCTCCTCGACATCCCCTTGGGGCTCTACGCCCTCTCCGCGCTATTACTCCCCGCCATCTTCCATCCCGCCACGTTGCGCTGGAGCACCCAGTTCTTCACCGCCGCCGGCGCCGTATGGTTTGCAATGATGGCGCGTGCCGTGCCCGCCGCCGGCCTCAATCCCCGCCGTATCGTCACTATTCTCGAATGGCTTGTGGCCGCCTATGCCATCGTGCTGGTAATCCAGCAGATCTGCGTCATCTCCGGCCTCCCCGTATTCAACTCCGGACTTGTTTACACCTACGCCCCTTTCAAACTCAACTCGCTGATGACAGAACCGAGCCATAGCTCCTTCTTCCTCAGCGTCATGATGTTCTACCGCGGGCTGCAACTGCGACTCGTGCAACAGCGGAGCGTTCCGCAAGGCGCCTCCCTCCTTGCCGACCTTCGCACGCGCTGGTGGGTATGGCTCGCCTTCCTGTGGGTGCTCTTCACCACCTGCAACGCCTCCGCCTATTTCTGGAGTCCCCTCGCGCTGCTTCCCTACATCGGGCGCCGCAACTATTACTATTACCTCAGCGCCGCCGCAGTGACGCTCATGATTGTCGCCCTCACGCCCATCGGGCAAAGCACACAGATCAAGCGCCTCACGCGAATGACCACGGCGATAGTCACCCTCGATCCCGACAGCATAGACGCCGCCGACGAAAGCATCGCCGCGCGGGTAGGGCCCAGCATCTACGGTGCGCGGGCCGTTGACGTCTGCAGCCGTGACGCCTGGACCGGCCATGGCGTCGATGCCGACCGTCGCGACCTCACCCCGCCCCGCATCTTCGAAGAAGGCAGCGCCGGCGTGTTCCACACCTGGTATATCTATGGCATAGTAGCCGCCATATCATTGTGGATTGTCATAGTGGAGACCACCTTCAGGAAGCGTCTCTGGCCCACCTGGATAATCACGCTGGTGCTATTGCTCGTCAGCAGCGAAAGCAACTGGCAATTCTTCTGGTTCCCCATGCTCCTCGCCCTCCTCACCAGGAGCAACTCTAAATTTTCGGACAGGAGAACAGTAGAACATTAGAAGCGACCTCCTGTTCTCCTGTCAAAAGAAGTAGCCAGACAGTCCGACAAGTCCGATATGTCCGATATGTCCGATAAGTCCGATAAAAAAGCCTATGAAGCAAGATAACGACATTGACCGCGAAGAGGTCCCCGCAGGCGTGCCCCTCGCCTACGCCCCCGACGAAGTCGGCAACCTCAAGCGCCAGGCCGTCAACAGCGTCCTTTGGCGCATCTTCGAGACCGGCGGCCGCCAGGTGATCTTCTTAATCATCAGCGTCGTCCTCGCCCGCCTCATCCTCCCCGAAAGCTACGGCACAGTGGCCATGCTCACCATCTTCACCACCGTAGCCAACGCCTTCATCGACTCCGGCTTCTCCACCGCCCTCATCCGCAAGACCGACCGCACCCAGACCGACTGCAGCACCGTCTTCTGGTTCAACATCTTGGTAGCCCTTCTCTGCTACGCCATCCTCTTCCTCAGCGCCCCCCTCATCGCCCGCTTCTACGACATGCCCGTGCTCACCCCCGTGCTCCGCGTGTCGGTCATCTCTCTCGTGATTGGCTCCATCGCCGGCGTGCAGCGCGCTCTGCTCACCGCCGAACTCCGCTTCAAACTCCTCGCCAAACTCAACATCGCAGGCCTCCTCCTCTCCGGAGCCGCCGGCATCCTGCTCGCCTACCTCGACTTCCAGGTGTGGGCGCTCGTATGGAACGGCATCATCGGCACCACTGTCAGCACCATCCTCATCTGGATTTACGGTAAATGGCGCCCCACACTCGAATTCTCCAGGCAGAGCTTCAAGGAATTCTTCAGTTTCGGAAGCAAACTCCTCGCCTCCGGGCTCCTCGACACCGTTTACAATAATATCTCCGGCATCATCATCGGCAAGGTATACCGCGCCCGCGACCTCGCCTTCTACAACCGAGCCCAGAGCCTCGGCGACCTCACCTCCGCCATGCCTACCGGTGTGCTCCAGTCGGTCACCTTCCCCACCCTCTGCAAGATCCAGCACGACGACCGGTTGCTCGCCGACGGCTACCGCCGCATGATCCGCCTCTCCTGCTTCATCATCTTCCCCCTCACCCTCGGGCTCGGCGCCGTGGCATATCCTCTCATCAACGTGCTCCTCACCTCGCGCTGGTTGCCCGCAGCCGCCCTGCTCCAGATTCTCGCCTTCAGCAAGATGACCTATCCCTTCCACGCCATCAACCTCAACCTCCTCGAAGTGAAAGGGCGCAGCGACCTCTTTTTCCGCCTCGAAGTGATAAAAAAAATAATGGGCGTATCAATGCTCTTCATCACAGTGCCTTACGGCGTTGAGGCCATGATCTGGGGAGGACTGGTAACGTCGGTGCTCTGCATGGTGCTCAACTCCTATTATACCGGCCGTCTCATCCACTATGGTTTCCTGAAGCAATTGAAAGACATCTTCTGGATCTTCCTCCTGGCCGCCGTGATGTATGCCGGCGTCAAGATGCTCACCCTGTGGATGGGCAATGGCATCTGGTCGCTCACCGCCGGCATCCTCCTGGGCGTAGCCATCTACGGCGCCGGCGCCTACCTCTTCCGCATGCCCGAGCTCGCCGAGCTCCGCCGCCTCCGCAAATAGACAGTAGAACCACTTCAAATTTTAGACAGGAAAACAGTAGAACAATAAAAGGCTGCTGCGGGCCGTCCCGCGAGAGCGGACGGCCGGTTGAGCGGGGCAACGCTTGCGTTGCGCGCATAGCGACAGTAGAAGCGCTAATCTTTTTGGACAGGAGAACAGTAGAACAAACGTAGCAACCTCCTGTTCCTCCTGTTCTCCTGTAAAAAAAGAAGCAAAAAAAGTTCTACTGTTCTACTGTCAAAAATAATAGAGAAGTTCTACTGTCAAAAAAGGAAGCAAAAAAAGTTCTACTGTTCTCCTGTCAAAAAAAGAAGAGTACTCCTGTCAAATAATCAAGACTATGAAAAAGAAAGACATATACAAGGAGCGGATTACTGTGACCTCCCCCCTCCTCCCCGACCTTGACCAATTCCAGACCCTCCTCCGCGACATCTGGGACCGCAAGTGGATCACCAACAACGGCGAATACCACCACCGCCTCGAATCCGCCCTCACCTCCTACCTCGACGTGCCCTACCTCTCCCTCTTCACCAACGGCACCCTCCCCCTCATCACCGCCCTGCAGGCCCTCCGCGTCACCGGCGAAGTGATCACCACCCCCCTATAGTTTCGTGGCCACCACCCACTCCCTCTGGTGGAATGGCATCCGCCCCGTCTTCGTCGACGTCGACCCTGCCACCGGCTGTCTCGACCCCTCCATGATAGAAGCCGCCATCACCCCCAAGACCACCGCCATCATGCCCGTGCATGTCTACGGCAACCCCTGCGACATCGACGCCATCCAGGAGATCGCCGACCGCTACGGCCTTCGCGTCATCTACGATGCCGCCCACGCCTTCGGCGTCAAAATCAACAGCAAAAGCGTCCTCAACGCCGGCGACATGTCCACCCTCTCCTTCCACGCCACCAAGACCTACAACACCATCGAAGGCGGCGCCCTCGTATGCCACGACGAAATAACCAAGAAGCGCATCGACTATCTCAAAAACTTCGGCTTCGCCGGCGAGACAGAAGTCATCGCCCCCGGCATCAACTCCAAAATGGACGAAGTGCGCGCCGCCTATGGCCTGCTCAACCTCCAGCTCGTTGACGAAGCCATCGCCGCCCGCAAGCGCGTCGCCGAGAGATATAGGGAAGCCCTTGCCGACGTCAAAGGTATCAGCATGTTCCCCGTCCGCGAAGACGTGGAATACAACTACAGCTACTTCCCTATCTTCGTAGACGCCGAGCAATATGGAGAGACAAGGGATCAACTCTACTTCCGAATGCAGGAATCCGGCGTCTACGGCCGAAGATACTTCTACCCCCTGATCAGCCATTTCAGCACATACCGAGGCCTTCCCAGCGCGCGTCCGGAGAATTTGCCCGTAGCCACGAAGATGGCCGACACCGTGATCTGCCTCCCCCTGCACCACGGCCTCACCGACGCCGACGTTGCCCGCGTCCTCACCTGCCTGCTACAGGAGAAGCGATAAATTTTTGGACAGGAGAACAGGAGAACAAGAGAACAGAAAAGCCACGGCGGGGCCGTCCCGCGAGAGCGGGCGGCCGGTTGAGCGGCGGAACGCTTGCGTTTCGCGAATAGCGACAGGAGAAGCGATAAATCTTTTGGACAGGAGAACAGTAGAACTTCTTTTGGACAGGAGAACAGTAGAACATAAGTAACAACCTCCTGTTTCTCCTGTTCTCCTGTCAAAAAACTCCCTTGCCATGCAAAAAAAGAAATTAATGCTATTAGGCGGCCTGCGCTATCTCATCCCCGTGATAGAAAGCGCCCACCAGCTCGGTGTCCACGTCATCACAGTCGACAACGTCCCCGGCAACATAGCCCACAAATACTCCGATGAACACCACTACCTCAGCATTGTGGAGCTAGAAGAAATTCTGAACCTTGCCCGTCAACTGCACATCGACGGCATCATGTCCTTCGCCGTAGACCCCGGTGTAGTCACCGCCTCCTATGTAGCTGAAAAGATGGGGCTACCCTTCGCCGGCAGTTATGACAACGTCAGGATTCTCCAGAACAAAGACCTCTTCCGCCAATTCCTTACAGACCACGGCTTCAACGTCCCCCTCTCCGGCAGTTACAAAACCTGCGAAGAAGCAAAGAAAGATATCAAGCGATTCGGATTCCCGCTCATAGTAAAGCCCACCGACTCCGCCGGCAGCAAGGGAGTGACAAGAATCGACTCAGAAGAGGAACTTGAGCACGCCTTTGCCCATGCATTGGGAAACTCCATATCCGGCAATGTAATCATCGAGCAATTCATCGAGAAGCGCGGTTGTTCATCCGACTCCGACAGCTTCACCGTAGATGGCAAATTCATAGTGACCACATTCTCCGCCCAGCGTTTCGACAGCGAAGCCGAAAATCCTTACACGCCTAGCGCCTACAGTTGGCCATCCACCTTCACCGAAGAAGAGGAGGCATATCTGTCAGCCGAACTCCAGCGACTCGCCGACCTCCTGCACCTCGGCACCTCCATCTATAACATCGAGACCCGCATAGGCACCGACGGCAAACCCTACATAATGGAAGTCTCTCCAAGAGGCGGAGGCAACCGCTTAGCCGCCATGACGCGCTATGCCACCGGCACCGACATGATAATGGCCGCCGTAAAAGCCGCCCTTGGCATCCCGTTTGAGTTAAAGCAAAATCCCCTCAACGGTCACTGGGCAGAAGTAGTACTTCACTCCGAAGAAGATGGTATTTTCGAAGGATTGCAAATCTCAGATGATATAGCAGAGAATGTAGTTGAGAAAGACCTCTGGGTAAAACCCGGCGATCGCATCCACGCCTTCCGTGGCGCCAACGACGCCATCGGCACATTAGTCCTCCGCTTCGAAAACGCCGACACCCTCGAAAACACACTGCAATCCATCCGCACTCAAATAAGCCTTCGTATTAAATATTGATTAACAATTACTAAAATTTAATAAAAATCATAATTATGGTAAAAAAGATATTAGTATTCGGTGCTACAGGTCATCTAGGGGCTTATACCGCACTACATCTCAAAGAGTTGGGATATGGAATAGTTGCTGTTGGACATAGGACATCAGACAATGTTTTTTTTACCACAAAAAATATCCATTATATTGGTGGCTTTGCGCTTGAAAATGAGAATTCATATTCAAATCTTCCAACTGACATAGATGCCGTTGTGCATCTTGCAGGAACAATGCCCGCTCATGCAGACGCAAAACCAATGCCTTATATCCAAAGTATTGTAGTGGGTATGGTTAATCTGTGCGAATGGCTAAAAAATTCCACACAATGCAAACGTGTCATTTTTAATACTACACCCTCTGACGTTTGTGCATTCTTCGGCACAGACAATCCTGTTCCGGATGATGCTCCACGTTCATTCCCCAAAGACGGAGGAGACCATGCAATATATGCAATAGCAAAAACAGCAGCAGCAGATATTTTGGAGAGTTACAAATATTCAGCAGGAATATCCAGTTGTGTGTTTCGTCATTTAACTGTTTATGGTTACCAACCAAATCCTTACTATTCTTTAAATGGGATAAAAAAAATGCTTCCATGGCGATTCATTCAACAAAAGGCAATGAATGGTGAAACAGTAGAAGTGTGGGGCAATGCTACTCGCAAGAAAGAATTGCTCTACATCAAGGACTTCACAAAGGCTGTTGAATGTGCGATTAAAAGTGATGTGGAAGGATATTTTAATCTCTCTGGAGACCGGCCTTATACATTAGAGGAACAAATTGATGGTATAATTGAAGTATTTAACCCGGCAGATAAAAAATCAAAAAAGATATATTGTCCAGAGAAACCGAATACTCCTCAAAATCTTTTAGACTCAAGTAAAGCACGAAAACTCATGAACTGGCATCCTCAATATTCATGGATAAAAGCATTACTGGATATGAAAAAAGAGATGAATGATGAGCCATTTGCTGTTTTATGGGGTCGTTATTCTGATTTCTGTCAATAATACATGACAAATTCTTATGAGCGGTAATCAATTCAAAAATATAGGGAGTATCGAGGAGCTTTTTGCAAATGAGACAGACAAGCGACCCGTGATGGTATCTGTCAAATGCCTTGCATATAATCATGAAAAATTCATCCGTCAGGCGCTTGATGGATTTGTGATGCAGAAAACCAATTTCCGGTATGAAGTAATAATCCATGATGATGCCTCCACAGATAGCACCGCTGCAATCATCACGGAATATGCAGAAAAATACCCTAACATTATCAAACCTCTATTAGAGAAAGAGAATTTATTTTCTAAGCCTGATGGAGACCACATAAATCAAACGATATTACCGGCATTGCGTGGTAAATATATAGCCCTCTGCGAGGGAGACGACTATTGGACCGACCCGAACAAACTGCAGAAGCAGGTAGACTTCTTGGAGGCACATCCGGATTATACCCTTTGCTTCCACAATGCCATAGTGCACTACGAAGACGGAAGCAAGCCAGATAAACTATATAGCAATTTTACAGAAAGAGAATACTTCCCCGAAGACTGTATTCACGGCTATCAACCACCTACTGCATCTATGCTTTTTCGTCAGGAAATACTGGATTCTGATATTTATAAATCAACACTCAATGCGAATATAAACTTCGGAGATCTTCCTCTAATTTTGTCCTGTATGTATTTAGGCAAAGCATATGGATTCCCTTCACTAATGAGCATATATCGTATTCACGCTAACGGTTTGTCCAATAAATTATTTGCTGATTTACGCATACCTACTTTAAAATCTTACCGTTATATGGCCGAAATTTTCAAGCATTCACCTGCTGGTCAAGCCTGCAGAAAATATTTTTTGATTAATAGTCCAACCGCAATAAAGCAATTATTTAAAGGCCAATTAAAATGTGCCTTCGCTCTATTATTACCATCTTTTAAATACTATCCATTTCATACAATTATACGATTGCTTACTTTTCATCCCAAAATTTTTCTTAATCATCTATTGCATCTAATAAAGCATTAGTTAAACTCTGCATTATTTCATAAAAATATTTGCGACAAGAATGATTTGATGAAGACCCCATCATTTAAGTACGACATGACAAAAATCTGAAAACATCGAATTTAGGGGTATAAGTCGGTCGCATGAGTATGGTCGCAATTTCTTCCAAACCATACTTGACCAACGACTTTGCCTTTCTTCCATGTTTCAGGTTTCTTATCGGTTTAATATTCATATCCTTATGTTCACCAACGAGATACGCCCATACAAGAGCCACGCACACCATCGCCACAAGTCTTGCGATGCGCTCCATGTCGCGCATATGGGTGTCCTCGATGTTGAAGCCAGAGGATTTCATGGCCTTGAAGGATGTCTCGATCTCCCAGCGTTTCTTATAGGCCATTACTGCATACTCGGGACGGTTGAAACATATGAGGATCTGCAATTCGGGGATTCCGTCGGAGTTCTTTATCCGGCTCCCGGCAAGATAGACATATTCACCCTTATGAAGGAAGAGCTTATAATAAAACTTCTCCTGTCCTACCCTGAGGTCATTGAAGAGCCACCATGCACGTATCCACTTGCCGGTGGAAGGCTTCACAATCCAGAAGTTCTGCCGGATACGGATGTAATACCGGATGCGTCTGTTGTTGAGCCATCCGAACCATTCCTTTCCGATAAACTCCCTGTCGGCCACCAGGCAATCGATACAGTACTGTCCGAAAAGGCGAATTAACCGCTCCATGATTTTCCTGCGTTCCTCCCAATTGGAATTGCCTCGTTTAGGAAGAAGGCTGAAAATCAGCGGAAAGGAAATGCCTTTGTATGTCACGCCCAGCATCAGTATGTTGATGTTGAACTCCCCGAACTTCCAGTTGGTACGGTCCATGCTCAACACAAGTTCCGTCTTGACGGGCAGCAGCGAGAATATCATGCGGGCGATAATGTCGAGGTCAAGAACATACTTGGCGAAGAATCTTTGAAGCCGTCGGAGGTTGGAGTCTCTTTCTACGGCTATAGGCATCGCATCGGCAAGTTTGTGGAGACCGACCGTCTGCACCACACACAGCGCGTGGAGGAGCAAAGCCATAAGCTTTATGCGTGCCAGATTCATACATTGTCCAAAATGCTCTTGCATAATCGGGAGGATTTGGTTAACTTTGAACGAGTCCTTGGGAATAGTAATTTCCATGGAGAAAAGTCGCCAAACTTTTCCTTTAAATTACTAATTTTCAGGAATTTTTGCAAATATAATCAACTGAAATTTAGATGTTTAACAGCATAATTTTAATTTTTGACATCTACTAAATTGGGAAACTAAAATGGTGGAATGCCACTAAGATATAATATATGATACCAAAAAAGATACATTACTGTTGGCTCAGCGGGGATGAATATCCTCCTCTCATTGAGCATTGCATCGAAACATTTAAAGAAAAAATGCCGGACTACGAACTTGTGCTATGGGACAGAAACAAGTTCGATATAGGAAGTCATCCGTGGGTAAAAGCTGCTTTTGAACAAAAGAAATACGCTTTTGCTGCTGACTATATAAGGGCATATGCGCTATATCACGAAGGTGGCATTTATCTTGATTCCGATGTAGAGGTGTTAAAATCATTTACCCCTCTTTTGAAATATAAATCGGTAATTGGCTTTGAAGCCTCCACATGTGGAATCGAAGCCGCAGTAATGGCAGCTGAATCCGGAATGACTTGGTGTAAGGGGATTTTAGATTCATATGAAAAACGTCCCTTTAGCATGGATTATGTAAGAGCGAACAACTTACTTGCACCTAATGTGGTAAGGTCTGCACTTCATAAAATATATCCTAATCAAGATTGGGAATCAATGCCATCCTCTGCATATGTTACAGATGATGACATTTTGGTTTGCCCCTCTACATTCTTCTCTCCGATTCTATATGATATTGAAAAATCATATTCTCACGGAAACTCAAATCTAAATAAATATCGTAGGAATCCGGAAACATATTGCATTCATCTCTTCAATGCCTCCTGGACTGTACGCCCTAACCGCAAGTTGCAAATCTGGGATTATTTCAAAAAAAAATTTCTCAAAAAGGAATAAATAATACACTATGAATAAAATCGCAGTAATAATTCTCAACTACAATAGTGTTGCTGATTGCAAGAAATGCATCCCGATGCTTCAGCGACAGCAAGACGTAGAAACTGAATTCTTTATCATAGACAGCGCTTCTAAAGAAGATAATGTCAAAGAATTAAAGGAATACTGCGAACAGGGAGGATTCAATTTCTTCCCTTCGAAAGAAAATCTTGGCTATAATAAGGGCAATAACATTGGGCTTCGTACAGCTTCTGAGAAGGGTTATAAATATGCTCTGGTTTGCAATCCGGATATGGAATTCCCAGAAAATGATTTCCTTGCTAAATTAGTGAATGATTTCAATCTTGACAATGATATTGTTGCAGTAGGTGGAAATATTCAAGGTCTTGATGGGAAACCACAAAGTCCAATGAAAGCAGATGGATCTTGGATGGAGAGTTTCAATTGGATTAGAGATGCGTGGAATGCCAAGAAAGGTAAACAGAAAACATATTTAGACAACCCGAATGAATCTCATATATGTTCTAAACTAATGGGATCCTGCCTGCTGATTAATTTGGATTTTATTCAAAGAATAGGATTCTTTGACGAGAATATTTTCTTATATTGTGAAGAAGCCATATTAGCCAAAGTAATTTCAAATTCAGGCAAGAAAGCATATTATGATGCTACTGCCAAAGCAATTCATGCTCATAAAAAAAAAATGAAGACTAATCCCACAATGCAATGGAGATTTTTGCGCCAATCAAGATTATATTTCTATTCTCAATATAGTGGATATAATATCATTGGTAAATTATTATCTCAACTCTCTACTAATATTTATTTTTGTCTTCTTTTTGCGTCATATAAGCTGAAAAAATAATTTACATGATACGTATAGAAAATTTCAACGTAAGCACTCTTACTTCTTCAAAATTCTTGTGCAGTTTATTTATTGTAATAATGTGCACTCAATTTGTAGGCATTGAAGGTTATGGAGTCAGTCCATTAAAAGTGGCATTGATGGGATTAGCACCCATATTCTTTTTAATGAATAATCCCCGAATTAACAAAGCAGTAGTTTTCGGAAGTTTGTTCTTTATCTCATGTGTTTTATGTGCATATATGGCTGGGCCAGTAAGATGGTCTACTGTGATTTACCAAGGGATGTTTATCTTTATTTTTGTCTGCTTTTACTCTTTGTTAAGACAAGGAGAAATTCAATTAGATTCATTTAAAAGATTCCTTAAATATTTTATTTATACGTATTGTATAGTTTTAATTCTACAACAAATTTGCCTTTTAATGGGTCTAAAAAACTTTATATTAATCAACTTGGCAAATCAATATTATCTTGCCATTGACAAACTTCCTCTTTTAACACAAGAACCTAGTTCTTCAGCACGAATATTAGCTGTTCTAATGCTTGGTTATCTCCGCTGTACAGAAATAGGGACTGGGAGCAAACCTCATTTATCTGAATTGTTTTCTGAAGAAAATCGATGGGTTACTATTTTGTTCCTTTATGCAATGACGACAATGGGAAGTGGAACAGCCTATATTTGTCTTGGAATTTTATCATGTTATTTCATTAATAGAAAAAGTGCTATTTATATTATTCCATTAGTAGCATCATTAGTATTTTTAAGTGATTATTTTGAAATTAAACAATTAAGTAGAGTTAAAGCAACAATTGAAGCAACAGCCACTGGAGATTCAGACATTGTAATTGAAACGGATCAAAGTGCATCAAGTCGAATTCTCCCCCTATTAAATTTAGTAACAAAAACTGATTTAAGTGATAAGACTTCATGGTTTGGGAAAGGGACATCGACTAAAGAAGAAAAAGAAAATTGGTTTAGGACATTCACTAAAGCCAGAGTAAGTATAGTCGACCAATATGGACTATTAACGTTTTTATTTAGTTTGGTATTGGTATACTCATGTATTATTAAACGAATATTCAGTATTGAATCCTTATTTTTTATAATAATATTTGGATTGTCTCTTATGAATGTGGCGTATGTATGGGGTGCAATGATGATATTCGCCGCAGTAAGATACTTCCAGGAACAGGAGGAGTCTGGCACTCTGGAGTTTGCCGAGGAGGAATTGGATGAGGATATGGAGGAACGTTTAATCGAAGAAAGGAGTCGGCTGACTGATGGCGAAGATCTACAACCAAATACTTAGCGCTGAGCCTTCTTTGGGTCTTTATCGCTGCCTGCTCTTCGGCAATGCCGAGGGGAAGGAGTGGATTATGCCATGTCGCAATATGCGCACTGCCATGAATCTTTACCAGCCCTCCGGACGCAAAGGCAAGTGGTTGAAATCACTTCTCCCCTGTTCTTTCCTCTCCCCTTTCATCAGTAAGGCTATTCACAGCACCCAAATAAATCAAGGCCTCTCTTACGAGTTGAGACGCATATTCGCCGGAATCTGGGGTTGCAAGCCTGTGCAGTTTGCCATCTTTGGAGGAACGCCCGGCATCCACTGCAAACTCACCATGCAGATTAGCCGGGGCAAAAAGATCCTCGGCTATTGCAAGATTACCGTTTCCGCAGAGATTGCAGCCCTTTTTGACCGCGAATATCGCATACTTAATCAATTGCATCAATCCGGTATCACTCAAGCTCCGAAGCCCCTTTATCGCGGACAATTGCAGAATGGTCTGGAGATTTTCGTGCAGTCCACCACTAAGACTGCAAAGTCAAGGGTGGTTCACGAATGGAGTGCGATGCATGATAATTATATCAACCGCCTTTATGAGGCCACCAAAAGGCAAATTCCTTTTGAAGAATCCGATTTTTACAAGACTTTCACTGCATTCAAAGAGAATATTGCTCTCTATCCCTTGGAGGAATATCGCGATGAAATGCTGAAAGAGGCTGAAAGGGTTTTAGATCTGTATCGAGGGAAATCTGTGGAATTTTCTGCTTATCATGCAGACTTCACACCTTGGAACACGTTTGCAAATGACGATGAACTTTTCGCTTTCGACTGGGAATATGCCCGCGCATCATATCCCCCATTCCTCGACCGCTATCATTTCTTCACGCAGACAGCCATCTTCGAGAGCCATACAGAGCCATCTGTAATAATTGAAGGAATCAGAAATGGCGATTACCCTTGGCTCGATGTGGAGCAATATAAACTCTACCTCATTGACGTGACGGCCAGATTCACACTCCGCGAAAAAGGCCATCCGGCACCGGATATATTGATGTCCATGCACGTTTGGGCTTCCCTACTCACGCAACTGTAAGCCAACCCCACAAATTTTGGAGACTCTTTTTCCTTTTTTGGAGACAAGAGAATACGAGAACTCTTTTTGCTGCTTGCGGCCAGTCCCGCAAGGGCTGGCCATTGAGCGGCGGAACGCTTGCGTTTCGCGAATAGCCTGATCGCAAGTCTCTCCTTTTAGCCTCTCCATAAATTAAAAGCCCTTCGCAGACAAACTGCCTATTCGAGCAACGCAAGCGTTGCCCCGCTCAACCGGCCGCCCGCTCTCGCGGGACGGCCCTGCGGCATCGCTACCGTTCCTACTGTTCTCCTGTCAAAAAGAGTTCTCTTGTCAAATAAATATTTTTTATGCAATTAGCGGTTTTTCATCTTTATAACGATTTTAGCGGGAGCCCTAAGGTGCTGGCGTCGGTGCTTCGCGCATTGGCTGAGCGTGGCGTCTCTATGGATCTGCATACTTCCCGTGGCGGCGTGCTTGACTCCCTGAAAGATTCCTCGCAGATCCGTTTTCATCAATATAATTATACCTTCTCTCCCTCGGCCGCCACTACTATGGTGCGCTATGCCGGAGTGCAGTTGTGCACTTTCTTCTCCGCATTCCGCTATCTCTTCTCCTCGCGCACTTTCTATATAAATACCCTCCTCCCCATAGGCCCGGCTCTCGCTGGTCGCATTATGGGAAAACGGGTAGTGTATCATTACCATGAGAATGCGGATGCAAAGGGCGCTTTCTATAAGATATTGGCGAAGGGGATGCAATGGCTGGCATCGGATATCATCTGCGTGTCGGACTATCAGCGTTCTTTCCTCAGCCGCAAAAAGAGAGTATATGTGATTCCGAACGCTTTGCCGGAGGATTTTGCTTCGCGAATGCATCCTAATCCTGCGGAGGCATTTGAACGGGAAAGAGTGCTGATGCTGGGTTCGCTGAAGGGATATAAGGGTACGAAAGAATTTGTAAAGTTGGCGGAGATGCTGCCGGAATATCAGTTTGAGTTGGTAATTAATGACTCGCAGACAGAGATCAATGCTTATTGGGAGAATGAGAAATTGCCAAAGCCTGCGAATTTAAAGGTCTTCTCGCGTCAGGGGGATGTTGCGCCCTTCTATAATCGGGCATCTATTGTTATAAATCTTACTAATAAGGAGAAAGCAATCGAGACATTCGGTTTGACGGCGCTGGAGGCTATGACTGCCGGTTTGCCGGTGATAGTGCCTACTGTGGGGGGGATTGCGGAGATGGTGGAGGATGGAGAAATCGGGTATAAGATTGATGTGCAGAATCTGCCAAGAATCGCTTGGGCCATAAAGGTGATACTTTCGGATAAGAGGCAGTATGAGCGGATGGCCGAAGGGGCGTTGAAGCGTGCGAAAGAATACTCCTTCCGGCGCACCTCAGAGCGCATCTACTCTCTGCTATCGGGACAGTAGAAGCACTTTTTTTGGACAGGAGAACAGTAGGAACAGGAGGGTTATTCTAATGTTGAATGTTGAATGTTGAATGTTGAATTATTCCCACCGGAGAAGCTCCATGTTCTCTCCTACTCCAGCCTACAATTCAAAAATATAATTGTTCTACTGTTCTACTGTCAAAAAAGTTCTACCATTCTCCTGTCAAAAAAATGTAGTAAACATGAGTTCTACTGTTCTCATGTCTAAAATGTGATGCCATGAAGATTAAAGAATTGTGCCATAGCAATTTTGATGACAATATGGTGCCCGCTGAGGGCGCCAGCATAGGCGACTTGGCTATGCGCGGCTTTACACTGGGGCGTTACCGCCCGCTGATTGCCGCCCATGAGTCCCTGCAGTCCTGCTACAAATTGTTTGTCAAACGGCCCTCGGCCAAGGATGCCAATTTTTTCAACAATGACATTGCTACGTATGCCCAAACCGGAACCGCGCCATATGTATTAATGGGCAACGATACGGAACTGCGCGTGGCTTCCCTCTTCCTGAATGCCGTCTACGACAACAAGGCTTTTATGAAATTTCTTGGCGCTCCCGAGCAACTCAATCTCACGGAGCTGAATAAGTTTTATATTCCACTGGCCGGGAGTCTTTACCGCTATGCGGCGTTGCTGATGTCGTATAAGTTGTTGGCGGACGTGTTGGTTGAGACGGAAGCGGATGAGTTGGACAAGACGAAATATGTCGTGATTCAGCAGTATCTGCGGCTTGTACGGCATTATTATGTGTTGGAGGCTTATCTACCGCAGGTGTTCCGGAAGAATAATATTTCTATCATCGGGAGCTGGGGGGAATTGATGGATATGGCCATCGACGAGAGTGTTGATAACAATGTGGCGGCTGATAGCGAAATCACGGCGGAGCAGGTGCTGAAGATCTTCGGATATATCGTGTCAAACCGCGCCGGAATGATGGAAACCATCAACAAACTGAAGGTGCTCCAGTTCGATTTTTAGGACAGGAGAAGCGCTTATTTATTATGACAGGAGAACAGGAGGACGCTTCTTTTTTTGGACAGGAGAACAGGAGAAACAGGAGGTTGCTTCGTTTGTTCTACTGTTCTCCTGTCAAAAAAAGATAGCAAACAAGAGTTCTACTGTTCTCCTGTCAAAAAAAAGATAGCAAACAAGAGTTCTACTGTTCTCCTGTCAAAAAAGTATAAGTTCTACTGTCATATGTGGAGGATAAAGAGGATTTGCGTGCGGAATTTCAAGGGATTCTGCGAGGTTTTTCCGCTCAATGTGGATTCCGCTAATATGCTGATTTATGGCGAGAATGGCTCCGGTAAGAGTTCGCTCTACTGGAGCGTCTATACCCATTATGAGGCTTATGCCAAGACCGAAGAGGACGCGAAAAAATATTTCATCCCCGGCAAGGAGAGCCTCCGCAACCGCTTCTCCCAGCCCGCTGACCCTTCAGGCATCGAAATCATTTTCGACAACGGTAATGGCACGACCACCAAAATCTCTGACTCTGACGCGGACTATTACTGTTCCGACCCGGATACCCACCGGTTCATGCGCGCCACTGCCATTAGCAGCGACTTCATGAACTATAAGTTCCTTTCCTCTCTCTTCGATTTCGACAACAGCAAGGACAATGATGTGTCGAAGCTGCTTATCAAGCAGGTGTTCCCGTTCCTGAATTTCAACGCGAGATTTACAGACATCGATGGTGAGGAATTGCCCTTCTCCAATGCCGCTTTTATCTGGCAGTATCTCAAAAATGCTATTCCAAATCTGAGAAAGAACCGGAAGAATGCCATCGACCTCCGCACACCGGAATATCGCAATTACACCAGACTGCTCGACGATTTCAACAGAGCGCTCAATTTCGAGCTCTCGATGATTATCTCAGTGGCCAATGCCAAACTGCATGACATCTTCAAGGTGGATGCCGAAATTGTGAAGAAATACAGCCCTGCTACATTCAATGACCATCTGGGCAAAAGGAGTCGCGACGGCATACTGCATGAGCCAAAAATTCTCCTCCACGCGAAGATGACGCATCCCATGGTGCAAAACCATGACGATATTCTCCATCCGAAGTCATTCTTCAATGAGGCGAAGATTACTTCTATGGCCCTGGCGATACGGCTGGCGATTCTCGAGACCCGCGCGCCAGTGGATTATGCCTGCTCCACGGTTTTCTTCGACGATGTCTTGATCAGCCTCGACATGTCGCTGCGAAGGATGTTGATTCCGGTGATTCTCGACTATGCGGAGCAGCGTCAGCTCTTTATCCTCACCCACGACAAGGCGCTTTTCAATCTTTGGAAGGACAGCATTGATAGAAGAAAACTGGAGATTGAACGCCAAAACGAACTGATTGCAGAGGAGAATCTTCTTTTGGATGAAGAGCACAAGAAGCCATTGATTAAGGTTCCGGTCTGGAAGATGGTTGAGATGTATTGCGCAGAGAAGGATGGGATACCGACACCGAAGTGTCTGGAGGAAAAGACATATCTCCAGACAGCCAAGGAGCATTTCGACAATCTGCGGATTCCGGAATGTGCGAATGCCTTGCGGCGCGCATGTGAAAGGGAGTTGAAGAGAATTCTGCCGATGCATATGCAATACACTGTCCCAAGAGGAGACAAGGATGCCGGAGGGAAAGTTGATCTGAACGTTCTTATTGAAGGCTTCCTGAAACTCTGCGGGGAGATGGATATGCCGGGGGGCTTCGGTCAGTTGAACAATGACCGCAAACTGATTATGAATCCCTTCTCGCACGATGACATCGAGACGCCATATTACAGGGAAGAATTGCGCCGCTGCATTGACACGGTTGAAAAGCTCACCCTGATCAAAGTGTTGAGAGATCTGATCGAAGGGGATGACGTGCGCAAAACTGAATTCGAGATTACAGCCACCAAAGGGGAGCACACACGGAAAGGGAAAATAAAATTTCATGAGATTGTGAGGGTCTGGGATTATCGGGACAGAATATACTGCACGAATGTAAAGATAGATGTGCTGGACTGCGATGTACAGAAATTGAAGAAGGAACCGAAACAATTGCTTCTACCCTTCTATCGCAAACTGACGCATTCAGTAGGCATTCCGGCAGACAGTCGGCCTTTCCTTGGGGATATTCTGAGTAAGGTTGTGCTACCGGATGGTGAAGTAATACCTGAATAAGCACTTCTTTTATTACTACATTACATTAGTGTCCACTAAAAAATCATAAGAGTTCTTTGAAATTATTGAAATTCAACTTGTTGCAAGGGATTTTAAGGTGCGACGATTTGAAATTAACTTTGCAGTCTGAATCAGGCTGTTATACGCGAGTTCGGGATAAGCGATCCCCCAAGAAAGTTGAATCGGCAACCTGAAAAA
>OGNF01001250.1_pt1 | contig 23920 bp, 20 predicted proteins | sample 1573321 | NCBI WGS metagenome assembly OGNF01 (sample SAMEA2581911, study PRJEB24529) | metagenome | biome: Human gut stool | place: China | collected 2011
TGAAGGCGTCCTCGCCTTCGCGCACACTCCCTTGGCCGGACAGGTCTATCTGGGCGGTGGGTTTACATATTGGTTTACGCAGGGGTTGACACAGACCGGATAACCTTCAAAGAATCTTTACTCAGAGGCATACGGAGTCCGTTAACTGCGGGTTTACTCTTTATAAAGAATAAATAGAAATATTTTTTATAAGAAAACATTAAAATATTCAATATAAATTTGTAGAATAAAATTATTGTTGTAATTTTGCATTGAGATTAAGGGGTCGGTGGTCGCTTTAAATTCTCAAAGTTATATAAACCTTTATTGTTCAATGTTTTATTAAAAAATGTATTATTAATCTTTAAATCCGGTACTATGAATACACAAGGTGCTGAAAATGAAAAAAATTCAGAAGGGGCGCCGGCCAAAGTCAATATCTTCAGGCTTATGAATTCATTCTGGCGCGAGAACGCCAGGAAACCATTCTCGCCCGCGGCCGCGAAGCTATATTTCTTCATCATCGACCGCGCAAACCGACGCCAATGGAAGATGCCTGTCGTATGTCCTACTTCCGTTGTCTGCCAGTTGGTCCAGGTGACACGTCCGACCCTCGTCAAGGCCCGCGAGTCGCTGCGCGAAAGAGGCCTGATAACTTTCACTGAAGGTACGGGCTATAATAATTATCCTACATACACTCTCGTGTTGACCGACGCGATGCTCGTGAGCCAGGGCGGCGCTATGCCTGACAGTAAGCCGGAGGCCGGGGAGAAAAGCCTCGCGGAACTCGAATCACAGCTGTCGGGGGATACGGCGTGGCTACGGGATGTCGCCGCGCTGCTGTCGCCCGCATGTCAGCCTGAACCCGAAGGCATGAAAACGTATCTCTCGCGATTTTTCCGCTATCTCCGCTGCCAGGGAATCAACGAAAAAGCCGAAGACGAGAGCCGCAAATATTTCATTAACTGGCTCAGGAAAGAGCTGTCAGCAAACAATAAACCTAATCTAAAATCTATAAACTATGGAACAAGACAACCGGTCGACGACCCTCGCCGACCTCCTCGTTACGCAGCTGACACACAGCGCGACTACGGCGGATCATTTTAAACTGCCGCTCAGTGAAGACGATACTACGCGCGTACTTATCGCCGCGGTACAGGCCGAGGTAGAGCGCCGCGAGCGCACATTTGTGGCGACCGATGACATGAGGCGGCAGGCAAGAGAAATCGCCGGGTGGCTCACGGGCGGGCGCCCGCAGTTCGGCCTGATGCTGTGCGGCCGGTGCGGCAACGGCAAGACCACATTTGTGAAAGCCTTTCAGCAGATCCTTAGCCGTCTTGGCATCAGAGTCCACGAAGATTATCCTGAGCGGTATTCGATCCGGATCGTAAACGCGCGCGACATAGCTCAGCTGTGCCGCGACGATTACGGCAAGTGGCGCGAACTCTGCGCGAGCCGGATGCTCGCTGTCGATGACCTCGGTACTGAACCGCCCGAGGTAACCGCCTACGGGAATTCACTTTATCCGATAGCGGATCTGCTGGCGAAGCGCTACGACAGCCGGCTTTTCACCATTGTGACCACAAATCTCACGCCATCGGAAATCGGCGCAATGTACGGGCCGCGCATAGCCGACCGTCTCAATGAGATGATGTGTCGTGTCATTTTCTCCAATCCCTCATACCGCACGTAGAGCAGGCTCCCCTTCCCGGAGAAGCCTGCTCTACGGGGTGTGTTATCGGTTGCGGCGTTCAGCTCACTTCGGTGGTCTGGCCCGGTTTGTAGAGGCAGAAGAAGCGTGTGTCTACCTTGTTGTGGAAGGGGTATATGCCGAAGTCGCAGGCCGTGGCGTGGTCGCCGTCGAAGTGCATCGGGAAGAAGTTCCTGACCTTGACTGTCTCGACGAACTGGGTGGCGCCGACGGCGAAGTCCTTGCCCTGGCGGGTGTCGACGGGGAAGAAGACGACGTCGAATCCGGTGTTTTCCTCGGCGATGCGGTTGACAACCTTGGTAAACTCGGCTGCAGCGTGCGCGCTCTCGGCGGGGGTCGATTCCTGATTCCAGTGCCAGTTGTTGAGGTCGCCGGCGTGGAATACCTTGCGGCCGTCGCGCAGCGTGACGTCAAACGACACGCCCTCGTCGGTCGACGGGTATGCCTTGACGGATACTCCGCCGGGCAGATCCTCGACGATGTCGCCGGCGCTCATGCCCTGGATGGCAAGACGCGAGTTTGTGTCGCGGGCCTCGACGTCGTTCGACAGCACGTAGGTGCGGTTGTGGCTCTGAGCGAGGTTGAATATATCGGGATTGTAGTGGTCGGGATGATGGTGCGTGACAAAGAAGATTACCGGCACGTCGGGGCGGCGTTCAAGCTCCTTGACTACTGCGTGTGCGGGGTCGCGGAAATAATCGAACACCATGACGACGTCGGGAGTCGATACCATAAAGCCGCTGTGGGCAAGATAAGTTATACGCATGATGAAATAAATGTTTTTTTGGTTATTTTAATTGTAAACACGCCCGGAGCTGCAAAAGTTCATATTCCGATTATTTGTTAAAAGGCATAAAAAAGGTGAAAATCGCTTCGTTAACCCGCTGCAGTTTGTTATTATTGCGAAGACACACATCCGCCTGACCTCTCTCCTCAAGTGAGCGAGGGCGACAATATATATCAAACTACCTAAAAACCCTACTCCGGATGGCTACAACTAAATTCCAGGCAAAAATACTCGCAGTGCAGGACAATTTGTTCAACTTCGCGTTCATGCTTACTTCAAACCGCGACGACGCTTACGATCTGCTGCAGGATACGACACTCAAGGTACTCGACAGCGAGGACAAGTATATCGAGAATACGAATTTCAAGGGATGGGCGTTCACGATCATGCGCAACATCTTCATCAACAACTACCGCAAGAAGGTGCGCGCCAACACTGTGATAGACCGCTCAGACGACCTCTACCAACTGAACATGCCGCAGACCTCGGGCTACGAATCGCCCGACGGGGCAGTACAGATCAAGGACATACATGCGCTGATCGACACCTTTTCGGATGATATGCGCATACCTTTCTCGCTTCACCTGGCCGGCTACAAGTACACGGAGATCGCCGAGTACATGCACATGCCGGTAGGCACGATCAAGAGCCGCATATTCTTCGCCCGCAAGCGGCTGCAGAACGAGCTTCGCGACTACCGCTGATCTTCGTCTTCGCCGCCGTCGTCGGGCGTGAGCGAGGCCGGGACGGCCTTTGCGGGCCTGACTCCGAGCGACGCCAGGCGCGACACCCGCGAGGCCACGCTGCCGCGTCCTGTACGCAGGCGGCTCATCGCCGAATCATATGCGGCGCGGGCATTGTCGAGCTGCGAGCCGGCCTTCTCAAGGTCTTCGAAGGCGCCTACGAGCTTGTCGAGCATCTTGACGGCTTCTTCAGCTATCAGGCGCGCGTTGGTGTTGCGGTCATCGGTCACCCACATCTGCTCGATGAGCTTGATCATAGTGATCAGATGGGTAGGGGACACGATCACGACCCGCGAGTCGAACGCGCGCTGCCACAGACTTTCGTCGGTCTGCATGGCGGTGAGGTAAGCACCCTCGTGCGGCATGAACATGATGACGAAGTCGGCCTTGTCGTCGCCTATGTAATCCTGATAGTTCTTCAGCCTGAGCGTGCGCACGTGGGCTTCGACGGCGCGCACATGGGCCTTGGCCAGCGCCGCGCGCGATTCGTCGGAGTCTGCCTCGAGCATGGCCAGGTAGTCGTTGAGCGAGCATTTGGCGTCGATGATGATGCGGCGTCCACGCGGACACACCACTACGGCGTCGGGGCGCAGGCGACGGCCCTCGTCGGTGGTCGTGGAGTCCTGGTAGAGGAGCCATCGGCCCGGCTCGAGGCCAGAATGCTCAAGTACGTTGGCCAGCACCATCTCGCCCCAGCGCCCCTGGAAGCCGCGGTCGCCGCGCAGGGCGTGGCTCAGGCGCGACGTCTCCTGACTTACGCGCCGGTTGAGCTCGGCCAGCGATGCGATACTCTGACGCAGCGACGCGCGGTCGTCGCGGTCGCCGGTGTAGCATGAGCGGAGGTCGCGCACGAAGCTTTCGATAGAGGCGCGTACGGGCGCCAGGGCTGTGTCGAGGCCACGGCGCGAGCGGTCGTCGAGGTCGCGGCCCAGCTCGCGCAGCACCTCGGCGGCCAGGGCCTTGAAACGGTCGCTCTCGCGGCCTTCGGAGTCGGTCAGCCGGCGCTCGGCCGCGGTCAGGTCGGCCGTCAGCCGAGCGTTGGCCTCGCGCAGGCGCCCGATGCGCCACAGCGCCCATGCCAGGGCGGCGGCAAGCCCGACTGTTATAAGAGGTATAATGATTTCATTCATAGCAGGAGCAAAGTTAGTCAATTTTTTTCAAAACCGAGCGAAAGACGCCGGCGGCGTTTCATCTCCCTTTCGTTAAAAATTATTGTCTAAATGGGAGCGTCTCTTTGTAATAAGAAAATAAATTCGTACCTTTGCGGCTTGAAAATCGAAATTCAGTTATGGCTGAGAAAGCAAAAGATTACATTATAGAAACAAGTTGGGAGGTTTGCAATAAAATAGGTGGAATATATACTGTGTTGTCTACCAAAGCAAAAAGCCTCCACGATGAATATAAGGATCATTTGATTTTTGTCGGTCCGGACGTCTGGACGGCCGAACATCCTGCACCCGATTTCACCGAAAGTGCGACTCTGCTGCGCGGCTGGCGCGAGAAGGCCCTGCTGCCCGAAGGCGTCGAGGTGCGCGTCGGTCGCTGGGATGTGCCGGGGCGTCCGATTGTCATTCTGGTCGATTTCAAGGCTATGTATGCCACTAAGGATGCTTTCTACGGCCATATGTGGGAGAAATACGGCGTCGATTCGCTGCACGCCTACGGCGACTACGACGAGGCCTGCGCCTTCGGTCGCGCCGCTGCGGCTGTCGTCGAGAGCCTGGTCGAATATTTTTCGTCGAAGGATCCCAAGGCGCGTTTCGTAGCCCATTTCGACGAATGGACTACAGGCATGGGGCTGCTCGCCGTGAAGGAGCACGTGCCCCAGGTAGCCACCGTGTTCACCACCCACGCCACCAGCATCGGCCGCAGCATCTGCGGCAACGGCAAGCCCCTCTATGATCAGCTCGCGAATTACGACGGCGACCAGATGGCCCGCGAGCTCAACATGGAGTCGAAGCACTCGCTCGAGAAGGCGGCTGCCCATGCCGCCGACTGCTTCACGACTGTCAGCGAGGTTACGGCCCGCGAATGCGCGCAGCTGCTTGGGCGTCGCCCCGACGTCGTGACGCCCAACGGCTTCGAGCCCGGCTTCGTGCCCGCAAAGACCCGCTTCGCCAAGGCCCGCGCCAAGGCCCGCGCGCGTCTGCTCGACGTAGCCCGCGCCCTGACCGGCCGCGATCTGCCCGATACGACTTTCCTGCTGGCCACCTCAGGCCGCTGCGAGTACCGCAACAAGGGCCTCGACGTGTTCCTCGACACTGCCGCCCGCATGGCCGACAACGGCACCGGGCGCCCCGTCGTGGCGTTCGTCATGGTGCCCGCATGGTGCGCGGGTCCGCGTCCTGAACTGCAGCAGGCGCTCGCCGGCCGCATCACCGCCGGCATCGCCGACCCGGTCCTGACCCACAATCTACATAATTATAATGAGGACGCCGTCAATACACGCATCCATCAGCTCGGCTTCACGACATCGCGCCGCGACGATTCCGTCGCCGTGATCTACGTGCCCTGCTACCTGACCGGACGCGACGGCATCTTCGACATGACCTACTACGATCTGCTGATCGGCTTCGACGCAACGGCCTTTCCCTCGTACTACGAGCCCTGGGGATATACGCCGCTCGAAAGTGTGGCTTTCGGCGTCCCGACGGTGACGACGTCGCTCTCGGGCTTCGGCCAGTGGATGCAGTCGACCACCGAAGGCACGTTCGACGACTGCGGCGTCTGCGTCATTCCGCGCGACGACTCCAATTACGACATGGTCGTGGCTGCGATGGCCGACGAGCTCAGCGGCCTGACGGCTTCCGGCGACGGCCGGCGCCGGCGCATCTCCGAAGCCGCCCGCGCTACTGCGGCCGCCTGCGACTGGTCGCACTTCATCGAATACTACCGCAGGGCCTATGCACTGGCCTTTGCCAACAATATGAAATCAAACAAATAACAGATACATAAGTATGAAACTTCCGGTAAGTAAAACCAATGCACCCGTATGGCGTGACATTACTGTAAAAGCAGAACTGCCTTCACAGCTCAAGCCGCTCGAAGAAATGGCCCGCAACCTCTGGTGGGTCTGGAACAGCGACGGCAAGACCCTCTTCCGCGAACTGAGCCCCGAGCTCTGGCGCGCCACGGGCGAAAACCCGGTGATGCTCCTGCAGCAGCTTCCCTCGGAGCGTATCGACGAAATTCTCGCCGACAACGCACTGATGGACCGCATCGCGCATGTATACCGCAAGATGCGCGAATATCTCAGCAAGCCCATGCGCAAGGACGTACCCTCTGTCGCTTACTTCTCGATGGAATACGGCCTGTGCAACTGTCTCAAGATCTACAGCGGCGGCCTCGGTGTGCTCGCCGGCGACTACATCAAGGAAGCGTCCGACAGCTGCGTCGACATGACCGCCGTCGGCTTCCTCTACCGCTACGGCTATTTCACCCAGACCCTGAGTGTCGACGGCCAGCAGATAGCCAAGTATGAGCCCCAGAACTTCAACCAGCTTCCCATCGACCAGGTGATGGACAAGAACGGCCACCCGATGATCCTCGAGGTGCCCTTTCCAGGCCGCATCGTCTACAGCCACATCTGGCGCGTCAACGTAGGCCGCATGAAACTTTACCTGATGGACACCGACTTCGACGCCAACAGCGAGTTCGACCGCTCGATCACCCATCAGCTCTACGGCGGCGACTGGGAGAACCGCATCAAGCAGGAATATCTGCTCGGCATCGGCGGCATCCTCATGCTCAAGAAACTGGGCATCTCGACCCAGCTCTACCACTGCAACGAAGGCCACGCCGCCCTGCTCAACCTGCAGCGCCTCGTCGACTACGTTCAGGAGGATAAGCTCGATTTCAACGTAGCCCTCGAGCTCGTGCGCGCCTCGGGCCTCTACACCGTCCACACCCCCGTCCCCGCCGGCCACGACTACTTCGACGAGTCGCTCTTCGGCAAGTACATGGGCGAGTTCCCCGCCAAGCTCGGCATCTCGTGGAACGATCTGATGAACATGGGCCGCGAGAATCCCGACACCAACGAGCGCTTCTCGATGAGCGTCTTCGCCCTCAACACCTGCCAGGAGGCCAATGGCGTCAGCTACCTCCACGGCGAAGTGTCGAAGCGTATGTTCGCCGGTATCTGGAAAGGCTACAGCTGGGAGGAATCGCACGTAGGCTATGTGACCAACGGCGTCCACATGCCCACCTGGGCCGCATCAGAGTGGAAGGAATTCTACTGGAAGAACCTCGGTCCCGAGGTATTCGCCGACCAGAGTAATCCCGAAGCATGGCACGGCATCTTCAACGTGCCCGACGAGGAGATCTGGAACATGCGCTGTCTGCTCAAGAACAAGTTCATCAACTTCGTGCGCCGCGACTTCAAGGAGAAGTGGCTCGCCAACCAGGGCGATCCCTCGGCCGTGATGGAAATCCTCGACCGCATCAACCCCAACGCCCTGATCATCGGCTTCGCACGCCGCTTCGCCACATACAAGCGCGCTCACCTGCTCTTTACCGACCTCGACCGTCTGGCCAAGATCGTCAACAACCCGAAATTCCCCGTCCAGTTCATCTTCTCGGGCAAGGCTCATCCCGCCGACGGCGCAGGCCAGGACCTGATCAAGCGCATTACCGAGATCTCGCGCCGTCCCGAATTCCTGGGCAAGATCATCTTCCTCGAAGACTACAACATGATCGTGGCCAAGCGCCTCGTCACCGGCGTCGACATCTGGCTCAACACTCCGACCCGCCCGCTCGAGGCTTCCGGCACATCGGGCGAGAAAGCCGAGATGAACGGCGTGCTCAACTTCTCCGTCCTCGACGGCTGGTGGTACGAAGGCTACCGCTTCAACGAGAAGGCCGGCTGGGCTCTGACCGACAAGCGTACCTACACAGATCAGTCGCAGCAGGACAAGCTCGACGCCGCCACTATCTATAAGATGCTCGAGAACGAGATCATCCCCCTGTTCTTCGACACCAATTCCAAGGGCTACTCACCCCGCTGGATCCAGTATATCAAGGGTTCGATCGGCGATATCGCTCCGCACTTCACCATGAAGCGCATGATCGACGATTACATCGCCCGCTTCTACGACAAGGAAGCCGCCCGCTACAAGAAGCTGGCCGCCCACGACTTCGCCAAGGCCAAGGAAATCGCCGCCTGGAAGGAGAAAGTGGCCGCTGCCTGGGACGGCATCAAGGTGCTCGACATGCGCCATGCAGCCGACAACGCTTCGGGCGTCACCGGCGAGGTCTACCGCACTGAAGTCGTGCTCGACTCCAACGGTCTGGGCGACGACCTGGGCGTAGAGCAGGTGATCTTCCGCACCGAGGACGGCAAGGAGAAGTTCGTCGGCACCCGCGACTTCAAGATCGTCAAGACCGAGGGAAACATCGTCACCTACGAGCTGCAGGCCAAGATCAAGGACGCCGGCGTCTTCCGCTACGGCTACCGCATCTACCCCAAGAATCCGGCTCTGCCCCACCGCCAGGACTTCGCCTTCCTGCGCTGGATCTGATCCCCTTGAACCGACACACAGCGGGGGCCGCTCCAATCCCGGAGCGGCCCCCGCTGTGTCAGTATATGCTTTAATTATGAATTTGATGGAAAAATCCTTAACTTTGCACCGCAATGGTTCTGAAATCGCTATGAAACTGAAGGATATTTTTGACCGGGTCAAGGGAAACGATACCAAGGTTTTCCATCTCATGTTCCTTCTGACCGTGGTGTGGATGCTTCCCGGGCTGTTTCCGCTCGTGTCATACGAGGGCGATGCGACCAGCATCTGCTACGGATCGGAGTTCACGGCCGCCAACGGATGGCACACTTTGGGTCAGGAAGGCTACGGCTTCTGGATGCAGCCGCTGATATATGTAGTCCTGGTATTCTTCAGAGTGGCGTTCGGAGCCCCATGCGAAGCGACTTACTGCATTTTCTCCTCGTGCTGCGCCATCGCATTGATCTATGCCACTGTGATCTTCTGCGCGAGGCTGACCGGGCTGCGCAAGTCGCTCTTATTGCTCGCGGTTTTGCTCATCCCCGAGTCGTATGCACTCGCGATGTATCCCAATTCCACGGCTCCGGCCGCTCTCCTCGCCGTGGTCGGCTTCATCTTCTTGCAGAGAGGCAGATTCGTGCCTGCCACAGCCCTGCTGTGCATCGCCCCGCTCTTCCGCCTCGATGTGGCCTTAATCTACTGCGTGGTGCCTTTTCTTGTCTATCTCAACAGTGGTTCAATCAGGCGAACTTTAAAGATCACAGCTTTAGCCGCTTTGGCTGTCTGTACCTTCGTTTTTGCTTCTTATGCCCTTATCGGCGCATCTGTCGGGACGACTTTCAACGAATTTATGGATTGGAACGGCCGTATAACCAGGGTCGTACATTACACGGCGATTATGGGCTTTTATGGGCTTATTACTTTGATTCTAATGCCTGTCGGTATTATCGGGCTTATTAAATCAGGCAACAAAGTCCTTATTCTCATGGTTGTGACAGCCGTTCTGATCATACATATTTTTTATTTCAGTTTCGGCAACACTCCAAAACACTATGCGCTTCTTATTCCTTATGTCGCCGTTATCAACGGCTATGGATTGAAATATTTAGAAAACAAAAAAATACTGAGATGTGTATATTGCTTAGCTATTGTTGCTTTATCTTTGTTTGGTGTATATGTTTTCCAAGGATCGACGTATTGGAAATCAGGAACAATTATTGATGATTATGTTCCTAAAAAGCAGCTGTTTAAAATCACTACTTCAGCACTTCCGATTGTATACACCGCTGACTTTTATTTAGGACCGGGAAGAATAATCATAACTCCTGACGAAATGTATACTTTAGGAGGGTATTTATATTATCCCTATACGATAAGAAAAATCAAGCAAAAACTTGTCGAAAATATCGCCACCCTTAAAAATGAAGCACTGTCTCTTGACGCACCGAATTTCCTCGCTGTGTATTGGGAAGAATATGCGAGGACGAAACTTGAGATGCAGACAAGTGCGGCGAAAAAGAAAATTGTGTACTATGAGGGATGTAATTTTGTGGTGAACGGTGAGAAATTCGAGCAGTCAGTCAATGATCTGGTGCAGTTTCTTGATTCATGTTCGCAGGTTAATGAATCTGTTGTAATTTATCTTTCCTCTCCGCTGTCGATAGACTATGATATGGTTCTCGACGAGGTTCACAAACAAGTCGGCGGCCTTGTCGAAGTGAAGCCGCGGGTACACGTCCTGAATCCCGGAGCCCATAAATAAAAGTCAAGGTCCCCAAGGACTTTTACAACCTTAGAGACCTTAATGACTTTAATCGATTGCCGTGTCAGCAGGCCTTGAAGCTCATGTCGAGGCCTTTGACGGAGTGGGTGAGTGCACCGACGGAGATGAAGTCGACGCCGGCCTCGCCGTAGTCGCGCAGGGTGTCGAGGGTGATGCCGCCCGACGATTCGATCTCGACCGAGGGATTCTTCGAGCGGATGAGCTTCACGGCCTCGGCGGTGCGCTCGGGCGTGAAGTTGTCGAGCATGATGCGGTCGACGCCGGCTTCGAGAGCCTCGTTGATTTCGTCGGTGTTTCGGACTTCCTGTTCGATGCGCAGGTTCTTGCCGTTGGCGCGGTTCCACTCCTTGGCGCGGGCCACGGCCTGGGCTATGCCTCCGGCGAAGTCGGTGTGGTTGTCCTTGATCAGGATCATGTCGAACAGGCCGATGCGGTGGTTGGCGCCGCCGCCGATCTTGACTGCCATCTTCTCGAGAATGCGCATGCCCGGGGTAGTCTTGCGCGTATCGAGTACCTTGGTGTGAAGTCCCGCGAGGCGCTCCTGGTACTTGGCAGTCATGGTGGCGATGCCGCTCATGCGCTGCATGATGTTGAGCATCGTGCGCTCGGTCTGCAGCAGCGAGCGCACAGGGCCTTCGACGACAAAAGCGATGTCGCCGGGCTTGACATGTGCTCCGTCCTCGATGAAGACGGTCATCTTGAGCGACGGGTCGAAGAATTCGAACACGCGGCGGGCGATGTCGACGCCGGCCAGGATGCCTTCCTGCTTGATCAGCAGGTGCTGGCGGCCCATGGCGTCGGCCGGGATAGTGCTCAGGGTGGTGGCGTCGCCGTCGCCTACGTCTTCGGCGAACGCGAGTTCTATAAGTCGGTCAATTAGTTGATCGGGTGTCTGCATATCGTTTGGTTAAGTTGGTTTCTGACCGCAAAATTAATATAATTTCGGCACAAAAGGCCTCGGTTACGAAAAAAATGCTTACTTTTGCGGAAAATACGTATGAAGATCAACCTTATATGCGTAGGCAGTGTTAAGGACGCGGCTCTCGGCGGCGTCCTGAGCCGTTATGTGGCCAAATTGCCTTACTACATGCCTTTCGAGCTGACAGCCATTCCCGATGTGAAAGCGCCCCGCTCGGGCGGCGCCGAGGCGCAGAAGCAGCGCGAGGGCGAGGCGATACTGGCCCGCACGGCGCCGGCCGATTTCGTCGTGCTGTTCGACGAGCGCGGCCGCGAACTCACCTCGCGCGAGCTGGCTGAGTTCATCGGCCGCAAGGCGTCGGTGCTGCCGCGCAATCTGGTTTTCGTCATCGGTGGTCCGTACGGCTTTTCGAAGGAGGTGTATGCGCGTGCCGACATGCAGCTTTCGCTTTCACGCATGACATTCACTCACGAGATGGCCATCGTCATTGCCGCCGAGCAACTTTACCGGGCCCAGACAATTCTCAGGGGCGAACCTTATCACCATGACTGAACATTACAAGACACTGACATTAGTTTCAGCGCTGGCGGCTGCCGTCACCGCCTGCGGAGGCGGATCCGCTGCGTCGGCATCGCAATCAGACACTGCCGCGGCCGACACGCCCGCCGTGGCAGTATCAGCGCCGCTGCCCGACACGGTTTACGCGTCGGTCGGCATGATCAAGCCCCGCGTGCGGGTGCTTGACACCGTTACGCCGGGCCGCATCGACGATTTCACAGATCCCTACCGGTCGGCCCCCGGTGTATTCACCTTCCGGGCAAACTATCTGCGCGACGCCGACATGGGCGGCCGCGTCGAGGGGTGTCCCTCCGACATAGTCGTCGACTGGGTATTCGAGACCACCACCGACACTCGCGAGACAGGTTTCGGCCGGTGGGGTGGCGGGACGGGCTGGACCGGCCAGCCGCTCTACGTCGAGTGGCCCGACAGCGTCCTGCGCCGCTTCAGGTCGGCCGGCCATCTGGCCGAGGGCTTCTCGGGCCGCGAGATCATCGTAGGTTCACTCGCCGCGCAGCTCTACTTCATCGACTTCAACACCGGCAAGGCCTCGCGCACCCCCATCGCGCTGGGCAATCCCATCAAGGGCACCGGCTCCATCGACCCGTCGATGAACGGCAACTTCTATATCGGTCATGGCGTCCCTGCCGAGCGGCCTTTCGGCGCGCTCGTGGTCGACCTAAACCGCCACAAGGTGTCGGATATCGTGCCCGAGGATCCGTGGGCCATCCGCCGTTGGGGCGCATACGATCCGTCGCCGCTGCGCGTGGGCCGCTTCCTGATCCGCCCCGGAGAGAACGGCATCATCTACAAATACACCGTCACCCCCGGCGGTCTGAAGCTTCACTCCGAGATGCAGTACACAGGGGCTTCCGGCGGCTCGCCCGGCATCGAATCGTCGATGAGCGTCTACCGCAACTACGGCTACACGGCCGACAACCACGGCTACGTCGTGTGCACCAATCTCGACAACATGCAGCCCGTGTGGGTCTATGCTTCCGGCGACGACAACGATGCATCGACCGTGATCACTGTCGAGAACGACCGCCCCTACGTCTACTGCTCGTCCGAAATCGACCGCCAGGGCACCGGTACGGCGCGCCTTGCCAAGCTCGACGGACTCACCGGCGAACCCGTGTGGGAGAAACGGATTCCGGGCGCCCGCTTCGACAACGACGGCAAACACTTCGACGGCGGATTCTACTCCACGCCGCTGCCCGGCAAGGGCAACTGCTCCCATCTGCTGTTCAGCAACATGGTCTACAACACACGCGGCCAGAACGGCAGCTTCATCGCAGTTGACCGCGCTACGGGCGAGACTGTCTATGAGGTGCCTCTGCGTGTCTACGCCTGGTCGTCGCCTGTCGGTTTCGTGAACTCCGACGACCGGATGTTTGTTCTTACCGGCGACTGCGGGGGCAATCTCTATCTGATCGACGGCGCCGACGGAACAGTGATAAAGCCCAAGCCCGTCGGATCGAACTTCGAGTCGTCGCCCGTAGTCGTGGGCAATTCGGCTGTCGTGGGCTCCCGCGGCAACTCTATATTTAAAGTATCTCTGAAATGAACATAAGACGCATAATACTCCCGATATTACTTGTCACCTGCATCTTCGCCGGCATAGCCGCCAATCCCGACATCCAGGCTTTCAAAGGCAAGGTAAAGGACGGCTATAATTTCTGGCTATACACGCCGGCATCCGCCGCCGACGACAACGACAGCACCGGCACCCCCCTGCTGATATTCCTTCACGGCGCCAGTCTCTGCGGCAAGAATCTCGACCGCGTGAAGCGCTACGGCACCATCGACGCAATCAGCATGGGCCGCGAGCTCGACGCCTATGTCGTAGCCCCGCAGAATCCCGGCGGAGCATGGAGCCCGCGCCGCATCATGAATATAGTCGACTATATAGAGAAAAACCACCGCATTGACACCACCCGTATCTATGTCCTCGGTATGAGTCTGGGCGGCTACGGCACACTCGACCTCGCCGCCACCTATCCCGACCGCATCGCCGCAGCCATTGCTATGTGCGGGGGCGCGTCGGTGACCGACCTCAGCGGCCTGTCGAGGCTGCCGCTCTGGATCATACACGGCACGGGCGACCGCGCCGTCACCGTAGCGCAGAGCGACCGCGTAGTCGAGGCAGTGAACGCCGGCCGCGACAGCTCCGACACCGTGCGCCTGACCTACGACCGCATCAAGGGTATGAACCACTCGCGTCCGGCGCGCCTTTTCTACCGCAAGGAAATCTACGACTGGCTCCTGAGCCACTCGCTCACCGATTCGCTCCGAGCGGCCAAACCGACCTTCCCGCTCACGGAGCAGGTATTTCAGTCGGCCTACGACGGACTGAAGGCGCCTGCGCGCCGCAGCCACCGCCGCCACTCGCGCCGCCGCCGCTGACGCCTGCTTCGCATATGCTGAAAATGCCTCGGATGATGCATTTTTCGCACATAATTCTGAAAAATACGTCGGCGCTCTTGCCGTTCGACGTATTTTTGCTAACTTTGCCAAGCAATTGTCTGCCTGGGAGGTTAAGAACTTAAATCTATGACTGCGACATGAAACGACTGATACCCCTGTTGATGCTCATGGGCGTGAATCTTTCCGCCTATGCCATAAAGGCGTCGGAGATGACCGCTCACGACGCTTCCGCCTTTCCCGTAATCGGTACCCTTGCTCCGGATGCTTCCAAAGCCTACTCGCGTCTGCCCGACGCCATGGCCGATACCGTGCGGCCCGAGCTGCGCGACCTCGGCTACAATTCAGCCGGCCTGGCCATACGCTTCCGTTCCGACGCCGAGGCCATCGGAGCGCAGTGGCGGTCGCTCAAGATGTTCAACATGAACCATATGACCCCGACAGGCATCCGCGGTGTCGATCTGTACGTGCTTCAGGACGACTCGACCTGGACCACTGTCGGGTCAGGGCGCCCGGCCATGCGCGAGCATATCACCCGCTCGCTGATAATGCCCGACATGCCGCGGCGCATGCGCGAGTACATGCTCTACCTGCCGCTCTACGACGGTGTCGACAGCGTGTACATCCTCACCGACTCGGCCGCTGTGGTCGAGGCCCCGGCCGTGGATCTACCCCGCCGCGGCCGTCCCGTGGTGATGTACGGCTCCAGCATCCTGCAGGGTGGCTGCGCCTCGCGCCCCGGTATGGTGCATACCTCGATACTCGGACGCATGCTCAACCGCGACGTCGTAAATCTCGGTTTCAGCGGCAACGCGCGCCTCGATCCTGCTGTAGCCGAACTGATGGCCTCGGCCGACGCCTCCGTCTACGTGCTCGACGAGCTGCCCAACTGCACGGCCGAAATGCTCGAAGAGCGTCTCGAGCCGTTCTACCGCACGCTGCGCCGCAGCCATCCGGTCACGCCGATCATCTTTGTCGAAAGCCCTATGTTCCCGGCCTCGCGTTTCAGTACCGAGGTCTTCGAGACTCTGACCCGCAAGAACGAGGTGCACCGAGCCATTTTCGAGCGGCTGCACGCCGAGGATCCCAACATCTACTATATGACTGCCGAAGAGGTACTGTCGGATCCTGAAGCTACCGTCGACAACTACCACTTCACCGACACCGGTTTTGCCGGCTTCGCCCGCTCGACCTACCGCATTGTCGCTCCTCTGATCGGTGAATGACAACCCCGACCAATCTGTAAAAATCAATAATTATCTTAAAACCGCAACATGAAAAAACGACTACTTACCGTGCTGCTGGCCTGTCTGACCCTGATAGGGGCCGTTCAGGCCCAGTCGCCCAAGCGCGAACTGCGTTCGACATGGCTCGCCACCGTGTGGGCTATCGACTGGCCCAAGTCGCACAGCCAGGCTACAGCCAAGCAGCAGCTCACCGACTTTCTCGACAACCTTGCCGCACATAATTTCACCGGCGTGTGCCTCCAGGTCCGCGGCCTGGCCGACGCCATGTACAAGTCGAGCTACGAGCCCTGGAACGCCGTGCTGACCGGCACGCGCGGCAAGGATCCGGGCTGGGATCCCCTGGCTTTTGCAGTCGAGGAGTGCCACAAGCGCGGACTCGAATGCTATGCGTGGGTCAATCCCTACCGCGAAAGCTCGTCGGGCAATGTATACGACACTCCGCAGGATAAAAAATGGGAGGCCGACGGCTGGCTGCTCTCCAACGGCAGCTACATCGTGTTCAATCCCGGTCTGGCAGCCGCCCGCGCCCATATCCTGAAAGTCATCAAGGAGATCTACACCAACTATGCCATCGACGGTATGCTGTTCGACGATTACTTCTATCCCAGCGGAGGTACGGCCGAGGGTTCGTCGGCTCCCGACTATGCCCTGTATAAGGCTTCCGGTACCACGCTGTCGATGGGTGACTGGCGCCGCAAGAACGTCAACGATTTCATGAAAGAAATCTATGACAACATCCAGCAGGACCGCCCCGACATGCGCTTCGGCCTCTCGCCGGCAGGCGTGGCCGGCAAGTCGGCGTCGAAGTACGGCGTGGCCGGTGTGCCGGTTCCGGCCGGCGACTGGCAGTACGACCAGATTTATAGCGACCCGCTGGCATGGCTCAGCGACGGCTCCATCGACTTCATCTCGCCTCAGATCTACTGGCTTACCACTCATTCGACCGCTCCGTTCGAGCCTCTGACCAAGTGGTGGAGCGACGCAGCCGAAAAGTTCGGCCGCCATTTCTACGTCTCGCATTCTATATCGCTGCTGGCTCAGAATAATACCACGGCCAACTGGGCCGACCTGGCCAAGCAGGTGACTCTGCACCGCAAGCATAACACTCACGCCGATCCGGGCGAAATCTTCTATTCGGCCAAGAATCTCGACGGCGCAGGTTCGTCGGGCGGTGCCTCCGGTTTCGGCAACTATCTTTACCAGAACAGCTACCAGGCTCCTGCTCTTGTCCCGCGCATCACGTGGAAGGATCATCCCGTCTACGCCGCTCCCGCCGACTTCAAACGCAGCGGTTCGACGCTGAGCTGGACGGCAACGAAAGGTGTCCGCGCCAATTCGGTGATACGCTATTCGGTCTATGCCATACCTTCGTCGGTGGCACTTGAGAATGCCATGGATCCTACCGGCGACGGCATCGACGGCGCTTACCTCCTCGGCGTGACCTATGTTCCGTCGTACACACTGGCGGCCGGAAAGACCTCGGGCTACTACTACGCCGTCTGCGTCTACGACGGCTACGGCTACGAGTCCGACCCCGCTCTGCTGGGGTATTCGACCGAGCCTTCGGCCAAGACTTCGCTGATAGCACCTGCCGACGGCTCGGATGTCGACTGGACCGCGACATTCAGCTGGAAGCCGGTGGCCGGCGCTACCTACACTGTTGAAATTTCAGCGGCAGCCGATTTTGCCGTAAAGGCACTCGTCAAGGGCGGCATCGCAGCAGACCACGCCGATATCGACCTGTCGGTCCTCCGCGGCTCTACAAAATACTACTGGCGCGTCGTGACGGCGCAGTCCGGTAAACTCGGCACCCCTTCCGACGCCTTCACTTTCACGACTCCAATGCGCACGGTAGGCAATTATGAGCCGGGCTATAAGATCGTGACCGACGGCGACACCTATGCCGACACCGAAGAATACAAGCTCACTTCGCTGTGGTTCCGTTCGGTGGGCAGCGGCAATTTTGCCGTAGCAGAGGACGGAAAACTCAACCGCGGCATGGTCGCCACGCGCGATTATGTATACGTGAGCGGCCGCAGCGCCGCTTCGTCCGAGGCCGACCTCTACCTGCAGGTCTATAACGCCGAGACCGGCGAACATGAGCGCGACCTGGCGCTGAGCGAGGACGGCCGCTGCGGATATCTGCCCTGCAACGACATTATCCGAGACTCGAACGACAACCTCTGCGTCACCAATCTTACTCTCAATATCAACACCTCGCCCCTGAAGGTGCATCTCGTCGACTTGAATACCGGCAGGCTGACCGAAGTAGCTTCTCTTACCGCTCCCGAAAAGGGCCGTATCGACCACGCGGGCATTTACGGCGACGTAGCTTCGGGCGATTTCTACGTGTTTGCAGCCGTGGCCGGCGATAAGGTCATCTACCGCTGGAAAGTCACAGGCGGCAGCGCCGGCGCTCCCACCAAGCGCACAGTCAGCGAATTCTATCCGGCCGGTGCGGCTGATTTCGGTATCGCTCCCAAGGTGTTCCCGATCAGTTCCACTCTCGTGTATGTCGACGGCGGAGCCACCTCGGCCGCTCTCTACAACTTCCAGACGGGCAAGATATCCGACCGTCCGTCGCCGGTGGCTTCTCCCGTAACCGCGAACGGCGTAGAGGCATTCGCATTCGACGGCAAGAACTTCCTGCTCTATGCCGCATCGAGCCACGAGTCGGCCGGTTTCACTCATCATCTGACAGTCGCCGGCAGCGACAGCAAGTTTGAGAACGGCAACCATATGTGGACCGTTCCCGCGTCGACTCTCGGCAGCTTCAACTCCACGACCTTTTCCGCTCCCGCGTCGGCCGTGGTCAACAGCGACAGCCGCGCCACGGCCTACGTATACGTGCCCGGCAACGGCCTCGCAGCCTACGCCATCACCAAGAAAGCCCATGGCATCGCCGATGCAGCCGCCGACATGCCGGCATTCCGCATCTACGGCCGTACCGTAGTGTTCGACTCTCCGGTAGCCTTTGCCAAGGCGTACACCACCACAGGTGTCGAAGCTGCTTCAGCCGCCTCCGCTTCTGAGCTTCAGCTCCCCGCAGCCGGGATCTATCTCCTCGTAACCCCGCAGGGTGCTGCCAAGATCGTCATCAGCGGCGAATTCTGATCCGCATTTTTCCGCATACTTCACCAGCCCCGGCTCGCTTCTGTGCGCCGGGGCTATATATTTTGCGGGAAAAAATAGGCCTCAGGTCAAAAAGACCGAGGCCTGCGCCCCTTTCTGGGACTTTGGAAACACTAAAGTCGGACTTGTTTGTTAATGCCTCGCGGTGAGGCGTCCGGCCATAGTGTGTAACTCTTTTATTACCTTGTCATCGATAGTTCGTATGTATAACGCCGCCGGAGTCAGGAAAGTTGTGCCCTGCGGTAAAAAACGCCTCCTGCTATTGTAAGGAATTCCGGCAGCCGGCCGTCGTGTCCCCAGAGTATGCTGAGACCGAGATACCTGCCTATTATAGTGCTTACGTCATAGCCAAGGGCTTCGAGCGACGGCCTGACAAGATCGGGATGTCTGCACGGCTCTTCCGAACGTCGTGTGCAGGGCAGGGGACCGCAGTGGGTGCAACGGCCTGTGAAAAGTGCCGCGCGGCCGCCCAATTCGCGTTCGGTCGCAAGCAGTTGTGGTTCCAGCTTCCGGCGTCCATCCATAATCAGTCCGTCGGCCGCCTCGAGCGGCAGGCCGCTTTCGGTCGGTCTGATTCTGGCCGCCACGATCATCAGCGTGTCGCCGAAAGATTCCACATCGAGTTCTTCAGCGGTCAGCGGCGGACAGCACCATCGCGCCCTATAGCCCGGACACTGGCGGCACAGCTTCTCGAACCGGGCCACATCGCGCATCGCCGCCAGCTCGGTCACCGGCGCCTCCGCGCTCAAAATCTCCATTTCAAACCTTTCCATACGCAAATGTAAGCAAAATCCTCGACCCGGCAATGCTGTGCATTCCTCCTGCCCTTCGCAAACATTTCGCAAGCAAGTACAGCGTTTAAAATTTATCTGTGATATTTACATTTATGTAAAACTTTTTTTGAATGCTGCCCATCGGATTCAGGGCAAGACTGATCTTCACTGCATCATCGACCCGGCGCATATTCTCCGGGGAAAGGTGTCCGACAAACTTCAGGACACGGCTTTTATCAATGGTGAAAATCTGTTCTGCCTGAACAATGGACGGCTTCAGGCCATCTTCTTCTACTTGACAATGCGTTGCCTGTGTTACTTTCTTATCTGTCTTACTTGTCAAAGCCGCGACAATCAAAGTCGGAGAGTAGATGTTGCCGACATCATTTTGAAGAATGACTGCTGGGCGGGCACCGTTTTGTTCGGAGCCAACGCCTGCCTCCAGTTTTACAAAATAGATGTCTCCGCGTTGGAACTTCCAATTCGATTCCAAGTGCGAGCCTCCATTCTGATATGCAAAAGCCCGCTGCTTTTTTGCAGCGGGCTTTGCTCAATTCATGGTGGTAATTGATTTTAGGGATTCTATCGCATCCCTGCGGGTGAATGAAAACCGGATTCAGCGCGGCATGACAACGTAGTCGTAGCCACGCCGGGTCTGGCAGACCGTGCAGGTTTCCATGCATCTGTCCTTATTCGGCACAATGGCGATCTTGAACGCCTTGGTTTCAACGTAGTGCCGGAGGCAGACACCGCAGAGGGTACGGATGGACTTGACCATCGCAGGAGTCAGCTTCATCTCATGGTAGATCTGACGCTCTTTGATGGTAGGATTCAGTTCATCCATAGGCTTACCTCCTATGTGTAATTAAAAATAAGCGGGTAGTTATGTAAAGAACAGGAGCAACCGAAGACTGAAAACAGCATCCGGCTGCTCCTGATAAAATATGTTTAGGTCTCTCATATTCGCCCTCGGCTCCCTGAGAGTGGGGAATCATCTGGCGGCGGGCTTGTACCGCTCCATTGGCATCTCAACCACCCCGTCTACTTTCTGACCGGGCCGCGAATTACGGAAGTATCATTGTTCTGAGTACCAGACGACTGAACTATTCAGCTTTCAAGGTCCGTGAGTGTGGACATATCACCAGCGGCGAGAGCCGTCTGGTGAATTGTCCCCTCACTTACGAGCCATCGGGAAGCCTCAATCTACACCCAAAAATCCAAACTTCTTCAAAAATTTAGTGATTTTCAAGATTCGCTTGCTAATATTTTGCTGTGCAATGCCATAAACTTTAGATAATTCTACGGTACTATATTCGTCGCGGAAATACAGCGTGATAAGCCGAAGTTCTTCATCGGAGAGTTTTTCTAACCCTTCTTGCAAACGCTTGTCTTTGATTTCGCCTACCCATGCAAACCGAGTCCGGGTCTCGTGGTAAGTATCGGTTACAGCAATTGCCTTTTCATACTGCTTAAAGTCAGAAGATTTCCTTCCCGTGCTGTCATCACCATCGTCAACGATTGCCAGTGTGTTTGCAACGTAGGAACGCTCACTATTGAGAACGCCCAAATCAAAATCATACATGGCTTGGATTGCATCTTCACTCATTCCCGCCTGTTGGTACTGCACACGCAGCCGTTCCCACTTTTTGTTCAGTTTTCGACGTTCGTTGCCGTTATTAAATTCCATTGTTGACCTCCAAATTTTCGATAAGGCGTAAAAAATTGAAAATTTGGAGATTCTAGGGATACTTTGCGGCCAGCTCCAGCCACGAAAAGAGGGCAAAAAGAAACATGAAGTGTCCTTTCCGCTGGATGCGGAGGATGAGGATACTTCACTGCTGGACAGGATGCCAACTTTTCTTTGGCGCAAAAAATAAGACGCATTAAAGAAAAGGGTACAGACACTGTTTTCCATCCGTAGATGGAAAGCAATATGAGTATCCTCAGCCTTTAATGCATCTCAGGCTTTCGATATATTTTTCTTCGTTACAGATCAAAAGCGGTTTATCCGGCTAAAAAAGGACAAAAAAATAAAGCCCTCGCAGCCAGACAACAAGGCTTTGACTTGCCTTGTTATCATAGCACACGAGGGTCTTATAGAAGTCACATGACGGTCTTATGAAAGTCACATGGAACGATTTTAGAAAAAATAAGGTCACACAGAAGTTGTATGAAGGTCACACGAAAGTCGCATGACGCAACTACGTTATTTTATCGTTCGAGTGAGTTGAGTAGTTTCTGGTATTCATCTTCGGGCAGCTTTTGCTTCGCAGCCGCAAGCTCGCCCGCTGCCATCTCGTCCATGTGCTGCTTCTGGTACGAGCGAATAAGCCAATAGTAGGCTTTTGTGTTTTCCGGCGCGATGGTCAGGGCCAGTGCAGCATCCCGATGAAGCAGATCGTATGCGTGGAAGTCCATCAACTGCTTCAGCAGTTCATTAACTGTACTCATAAATGCGAGGTGGTATCGGTTTGCGTAGTGAACCAGCCAGTGTTCGCCATTGGCAGCAGAAAGAAGTTTGCCCTGATACAATGATGCCGCTTTTTCGAGCAATCTCACCTTATTTATAGCAGAAGTGGCTTTTGCGGCCGCAATGCACAACTCATCGAACCGCTGAAAGTCGGTCGTGATATGGAGGTCGGGGTTGAATTGGTAGCCAGACGGCGTGGAGAGAATCAGCTGCTCATCCGAGATAATGCTGAATGCTTGCCGCAGCCGGTAAACGAGCTGTTTGACCTTTTTTCCGGGTTCGTCCTTATCCTCCAGTTCTTCTGGCCAGATTTCCTGTACGATTTCCAACGATGAAAGGGCTTTCTTATTGGAAAGCAGCATAAAGGTCAGCAGACGGCTGATTTTAGGAGATTTCAGGTCGGACTCCGGCAGGACACCGTGGGAAGTGTGGATTTTCAATTCTCCGAACAAGCTGATGAAGACATCATGGCTGCTCTTGATATTTTCTGGCGAGATTGCCATGCTCAGACTGTCAGCCATTCGCTTATCGTTGTATGCCGCCAGTAACACATAGGCCAGAAGTTTAAGCATACTGGTCTGATGGATGTACCGCTGAGGATTGCGAACAGCAATCAGGGCGATTTGCCGAGGCTCCAAAGGAATTGCAAGGACAGACTTGATTCCCAGACGCTCATAGAGTTGGTACTCATCTGGATAGAGGTCTTTAACTTCTTCGGCATCGGGCACAACCATGGGAGTTCCTCTGCGCACTGCCTTTACCCAGCGGTCGAGAAATTCAGACGATTCAAACTCATTTGTAAGGATAGTAGTTTTATCTTCTTGGCATTCATTGTGCCACCAGAGTGGCTTCCACAGCCCCAAATCCAGATCAACCTGAATCAGACCGCACCAGTCGGCATCATAGAATTTACAGGCCGCTTCCATGACGCGAAGTGCCACCTCTTTTGGCGGCAGGTGGCGATAATACAGCTGCGTTTCCAGATTGTTCATTGTGTTTTCAAAATCAAGAGCGCACTGGATACTCTCGGAATCAGGACTTTCGCACACCTGATCAAGTTGCCGCATAACAATACCTCCTAAACAAAAAGCAGCATCCGGGCCTTCTCCATTCGATACGGTGAATCCCTGATGCTGTCTATATAAAAGCCATCTCTCCACCGCATAAGCTGAAGAACGCCCCATCATTTTGCTTTCAAAAACAAAAACCGCCTGTGAGTTGAAATCTTCACAGACGGTTCTAACATGGTAGAGGGATAAAATTATCCCATTCAAAAAGCAATCGGCTGTCATGACCTCGTATATGAGATTTTAGACCCATTTGGCTTTGTGTTCCTATCTTTCGGTAGGTTTACCAAGTATTAAGTTCTTTGATAATTTACTTTTTTACGATTGTTTTTATAAAAGCCGTAAGTGCATTGATCTGCTCGGCATCGAACTGTTTTAGCTGGTCAACAAGTGCATTCATTCCATTGGAGGTTTCCTCGCCGAAATTAAAAAATTCTTGTGGAGTAATGTTGAAATATTCGCAGATGTAAAAGAAATTTGCCATCGTCGGAAAGGCAGTACCACTTTCGATTGCACGAATATAGCCGGGATTCTGCCCGATTGAGAGGCTCATGTCTCTTGCAGACACACCCTTCTGTGTGCGCAGCTCAGTAAGCCTCTTAGAAAACTGTTCTTCGTACATGGCCACCACCATCCTTCTCAACTCTATTGTAGTCGAGAGCATAGCTGAAACCGAATGATTAAATCTATTATTTTTAATTGATATAATCAACTACCTGTGATAGACTAAAAGAAAATGGAAAAAATAAAAACCATGAATTTTTACATTCATGGTTTATGTTTCCTGTCGCAGAGTAGCCCACTCTGCGACAGGATGATTCAATTGAATTTT
>OGNF01001251.1_pt1 | contig 23914 bp, 20 predicted proteins | sample 1573321 | NCBI WGS metagenome assembly OGNF01 (sample SAMEA2581911, study PRJEB24529) | metagenome | biome: Human gut stool | place: China | collected 2011
GCGGGGGATCTCCCGCAGGGGTGGAATGACCGACAACACCATAAAATGGACTTCCAGCTATGGAAGTGTGGTGACGGCGGGATACGATATAGGGATTTGCGACGGGATGAACGAAAAAGGTCTGGTGGCCAATCTTCTGTTCCTGGCGGAATCCGACTACCACAGGCCTAATGACCATCGCCCCGTGATGGGACTCAGCGTATGGACACAATACGTGCTTGACAATTTCGCCACCGTGGACGAAGCCGTGGAGGAACTGCGGCGGGAACTCTTCAGGATTGACGATCCCGATTTGCCTAACGGAGCCAAATCCACATTGCATCTCTCGATTTCCGACCCTACCGGGAACAGCGCGATATTCGAATACATAAACGGCAACCTTGTGATACATCACGGAAGGAACTGCCAGGTGATGACCAATTCCCCGGCGTATGACAAACAGCTGACCTTGGACGACTACTGGGACCAGATAGGCGGCCTCGTGATGCTTCCCGGAACGAACCGTGCCTCCGACCGCTTCGTAAGAGCCTCGTTTTACATCAACGCCCTCCCGCAGACATCCGATTACCGTCAGGCGGTGGCCGGAGTGTTCAGCGTAATGCGCAATGTTTCGGTGCCACTGGGAATCTCCATTCCTTCGCAACCCAACATAGCGTCCACGCGGTGGCGCACGGTTGCCGACCAAAAGAACCGTGTCTATTATTTCGAATCCACATTGAGCCCGGATATTTTCTGGATTGATTTGCAGAAGCTCGATTTCACTGCCGGCAACAAGGTGAAAAAACTCCCGCTGACCGACGGACAGATTTATGCCGGGGATGCAGCCTCCAAGATGCTGGAGGCCAAGCCGTTCACATTCCTTTTCGGAGTCTGATAACGGTTAATACCGCACTTGCGGTGAACCTTCCGGGCAGACGCCGGACATCTCCGTCTGCCGCTTCTGCAACTTCAAAGACGTTTGCCGCCGCTGACCTGCCGTCACACCCGCACAAAACCGGGGCGCCGCGCAAGAATACATCTTGCCTCGGCGCCCCGGGTTATCTCTATCGTGCGTTGGTCAGATGCGGTCGAGGACGGTTTCTATCAGGCGGCGTACGTGCGGTTTGTAGTCGGGGTCGGCGTTGGTGCTACGACGTTCGGCTATTATGCAACATACGGTCATCGCCTTGTGGCCCAGCATCTTGGCCATCCCTTGCAGACAACCGGACTCCATCTCGAAGTTGGTGATGCGTTCACCTTCATAGCCGAAGCTTTCGAGTTTCTCCACCAGGTCGGGTTTGGCCAGTTTCAGACGCACCATGCGTCCCTGCGGCGCATAAAAGCCGACGGCCGACATGGTGTTGCCGCGTAGCATGTCGTCGCGGCCGATGCGCTCCACCAGTTCGGGGTTGGCGTTCACGGCGTAGGGGTAAGCCCAGACGGGGAGCCAGCCGGTGTATTCCGTGAGCTTTTCCTCGAAGTCGAGGTCGCAGATTTCGGGGCGGTCGGCGTAATAGTTTATGATGCCGTCGGTGCCTATGCCGCGGTTTGCTATCACGAAGTCGCCGATGTGGATGTCGTTCTGCAAGGAGCCGGAAGTGCCTACGCGCACCATCTCGAGGGTGCGGTGTTCGGGACGCACTTCGCGTGTCTTGAAGTCGACGTTTGCCAGCGCGTCGAGCTCGGTGAGCACTATTTCTATGTTGTCGGAGCCGATGCCGTGGGAGATGCACATGAGGGGTTTACCCTTGTATGTGCCGCCTATGGCATGAAACTCGCGCGACTGCACGTCGTAGTCGATGGTGTCGAAGTATTCGGCAACCATGCTGACGCGGCCCGGGTCGCCGACAAGGATGATTTTGTCGCGGAGCTGGTCCGGACGAACGTGGATGTGGAATGCGGAACCGTCGTCGTTTATGATAAGTTCCGATGCGGGAATTATTCGCTTTTCTGCCATAATTTCAGGTATTAGTAATACAGTATTAACAAACGGGAACTGTAAATTCCCTTGCAGACCGGGATTATTTCACCACAGCGTCGGGCTGGTGGTGTGAATCGGGGCGCAGATCCTTCAGCGCCTTGCGTTGCACAACAAGGGCGGCCGCCAATACCATAATGCCGGTTATGGTCCATGTCAGGGGATACACTGCAAGCAGCGTGCCGAACGTATAGTCGATGGCCGGGAAGATGTAGACCCACAGAAGTCGGAGTACGCACGTGCCGAAGATGGTCAGCAGCATAGGGAGCATGGAGTAGCCGAAACCGCGCATATACGAGCCGGAGACCTCGTAAGTGGCCGCTATGCACTGGAATACCAGCACCGTGTGGAAACGGGTGTAAGCGAACTGCGCCACCTGCGGATCGTCGGTAAACAGCCGCACACACCATTGTTCCTGCCAGTATATCAAGAAGTTAGCGCCCGCGCAGAAGGCTATGGCGCACATCATGCACAGGCGGAACACGCGGCGGCATCGCGCCGCGTTACCGGCACCGAAGTTCTGTCCGGCAAAGGCAATGACGGCGGCACAGAACGCCACCACTATATAATAGCAATAAGCCTCGAAGGTCAACGCCGTGGCGGAACCCGCTATGGCGTCGGGCCCGAACTTGTTGATGCTCGACTGTATGAAGATGTTGGATATGGAGAATACCATACCCTGCAGTCCGGCGGGAATGCCGATGCGCAGCATCTTGCCGAAGTCGTGCCAGGAAATCTGCCAGCGGTTCAGGTGTAGCGTCACCGGTTCGGCTTCCCTGACCAGGAAGAGCACCATGATGGCGGCATTGATGCCGTTGGCTATGACGGTGCCCCACGCCACTCCTTCTACTCCCATACCCATAACGCCGGTGAAGAGCCAGTCGAGCAGGAAGTTGGCCACTGTAGCCACGAGCAGCGAATAGAACGGCTTCTTGGTGTCGCCCACGCTGCGCATTATGGCGCTGCCGAAATTGTAGATCATCATGAAGGGCATGCCGCAGAAGTAGATGCGCAGGTAAGTGGTGGCACCGTCGATGACCTCCGGCGGGGCACTCATCCACTCCAGGATGGGACGCGCCATCAGCGTGCCCACCGCCATCAGAAGCACCCCGGACAACAGTGACACTATCATCACCGTGGAGACGGAACGGCGCACACCGGCAGCGTCGCGGCTCCCCAGGTAATTGGCGAGCACCACGTTGGCGCCCACGGCTATACCGAGGAACAGATTCACCAAAATTGAGATGATGGGGCCGTTGCTGCCCACGGCCGCTATGGCGTGGGCGTTGCAGTAATTGCCCACTATGGCCACGTCCACGGCGTTGAACGACTGCTGCAATATGCCACTTGCAATCAGCGGCATTGCGAAGACAAGAATCTTCCCCAGCAGCGGACCGTGAAGCATATCGACCTGACCTTTCTTACTCCTTTCTACCATAACAGATACAATTGCACCGCGAAGTTACAAAAAATTCCCGAACCAATGTACATCTACACTTAGCAAAAATACGAGAATAGTCGGCGGAGAACTACGGTTCTCCGGCCACGGCAGCCGATTGCAGGTTATCGCCGGTTGAACAGCCTCAGATATTCTTCAAGATGCGTATTCCCAGGCAGCCCCGAGCTACGGTCACGGGCATCCGGTCTCCCTCCAACGCACTTTCGTACTCTTTACGGAACGACTCATAAGCAAACTCGTAACCCGATTCAAGCGAGAACCAAAGTGTGTAGAACGTCGCATTGCCTTTCGAAGTTTCTGAATGTTTGCGTTTGAGAATCGCAATCTCAATGCGGGACTCCCGCGTAAACCAAAAATTTAAGGCCAAACAGACCCCAATAGCACATAAAAGTACTGATAGCAAGATATTTAACACATATACGGCCGTTGACGGCCTGAAGACCAACAATATCGAGGCGATAAGCATGACAAGAAGTGCGAAAGCAGTATATCTGGCTTTGAAATCCATATTACGTCTCTGGTAGGCGAAAATGGCCGCCAACCAAAAGAAATTGAGTGAAAAGCAGAGCCATGCCAACCGCGCGGGCAGCCCGGCAGGCGCACGGTCTACGCGCAACCCGAAAAGCCCGTGCTGCTCAAACATAATCATCTTGGGCGCGATACGGTCTTCATAATATTCTCCCTCAGAAATGCCAATATTCTCACGCCTGCCGTTATCTGCCTCATATATAGCCTGATAGTAATCATGGTCGCCCCCTCCGTCGGTGCTTATGCCATGAAATTTACTTAGGGTTTACTGAAAAATCAACAGTGCAGTGTTGCACGGAGCGGAAGCAAATGTTCCACGCAGAGCATGCATCCAGATTCTGTTGATGAATTCATGATTTTAGAGCCAAAATGACGTATATAAGACCATATTTCGATAAGGACAAGACAAAGTTCTCTCATGAACTTTGTCAGATTCTTGACGAAGTAACACATGGCCGTCCAGCATTCAGCAGTCTCTGGAAGCTTCGCCCTTATGTTGTTGGCTCGGTATGTTCTCTTGGCTGTTCCGAACTGGGCTTCAGCCTCGTTTCTGAGAGAGACTCCGATTCTTTCCCGTTCAACCTGCTCGTCAGTCGGATTCTTCGGCGGACGGCCCAGCGGACGGCCCATTATCTGTATCCCTTTATTTTTGAGGGTTTTCCTATTCTCTCGGTTGAGATATATCTTATCGCCGAAAAACCTCTCGGGCTCCACGCCGAACCGTTCCTTATATTTCTCTATATGGGTTGTCAGGTCGGACGCTTCGTTGTAGGCTTCCCAGCTGTGATGGTCGATAAAGGAGAAACCATCTACGATGCTGACCCCAATCTTTGCTCCGAATTCAACCTTGGCCTTGGCCTTGCCGCGTACAATAGGACGGACGTGTGGCTGATGTATGCTGACTATACGGTTATCACACGTATGTGTGCCAAGACGGAGCATCTCTTCTTGCTGGTGATACATGTCAATGACGGCCTGTATGGTGCGCTTCTGCGTACAGTTGAATCTACCGTATGTCCCGTCGTCCACCCCTATGAGATTGAGAAGGGTGAGTATGTCTCGGTAATGCAGCGGAAGCATGCGGGTGAGCGCGTCTTTAATCAATTTCGAACCTTTGTGCTTGCGCTTGATTACCTTGAGATAGATCTCCCGTATGCGGTTGCGCTCCACTCCGGCCGGTTTGCGTATCTTCTTTATTCCGCATACCTTGTCTATCATTCGGTCAATGTATTTCGAGCCATCCTCAACAAGATCTATGTCCGTCGGGTATCTGACTTCGGCATCCGCGCATGTGGCATCTGCCTTCACATCAGTCGGTTGAGTCTTCTCCACCGGAGCGTTGTCCACGCCCTTGCCATTCCCGTCCCCGTCCTTCTCCTTGTCCCTGTCTTCTTTCTCTTTCTTTGCCGGGCTTTCCTTGCAAGTTCAAGAGTAAGGGCATTTATGTCCTGTATTGTGATTCGTTTGCGGATGGTCGTGAACAGAGACGGGGCAAATATCGGCTGGTCGGAATACTCGGTCAGTCCGCACATATACTGCATGTATGGATTTTCCTGTATCGTCAGTATTGTCTCCTCATCGGAAAGGTTAAGCTTATGCTTTATGATGAGGGCTGCGATGACCATGCGCCCCGGACGGTTGGTCGCCCCGACACTGTCATTCTTCAGTCGCTTGTTATAAACCTTCTCATATTCCGTCCATGGAAGTATGTCGCCCATTTGCACCCACCGGTTGGTTTTCGGCAGACGTTCAAGCGAACCCTTCATCTCTTCGAAGGTCATTTGGCCGTTCAGGGATACGATTTTCATGTCGGATGGTCTTCTTTTAACACCAAAGTTAGCTCTTTTTTGTTAAAAAAGCAAACTTTTGAGCAACTCAATTACATGTTATACAGCATATTATCTATTATTCAGTAAACCCTAATTATTTGGTTGATAAATTTAGGTTTTTGGGAAGCTCGGGCAGGGAAACCGCCTTCTTTGCTTCCCGTTTGATTTATAAGAGTCCGACCTGGCGGACTATCTATCACCTCGAAGAAATTTTTGCAGTGAAGCGGCGAGGAAAAACGGGGGTGAGGGTAAATACGCGCCATGGCGCATCCGCGTTATCGTTGATTGCCAATAATTTGCGGACGCACCATAGGTCGGCGAAACAGACGGGTTTATTAGGGTTTGGACTTTGGCTCAGCAGGTTGCTTTTTTGTTTCGGACTTGGGTTCGGGTTTAGCCTCGGGCTTGGGTTCGGCCGTGGATTTATCCTGAGTGGGTTCTACCACCTGTGTTTCGTGTGTGCCTTCGTTACCCTCGGAGGCTTCGCCGGCGCCGGTTTCACCCTCTTGTGTCGTGGCTTCGGAGGATGATGCGGCGGTGGGGCGCGGTTCGGCGGGGGTGCGCGGTTTGGTGCGACCGGACAGTTCGTCGTCCATTCCGGGAACTTCGATGGGGGATGTTTCCTCTTCCTGCTCTTCAAACTCTATGTGCGCGGCAGTATCTACTTTGGAGGCGCCTTCCACTTTCTCGTTCTTGTCTACTCCGCTGTGGAAATAAACGGCGGTGAGGATGGCGGCTGCCACTATGAACATGCCGAAGGTGAAGAGGCCGGGGTATTTGCCTAATATTCCTAATCTGCGTTTTAAGGGTCTTTTCTTCATTGGGTTATCGGTTGTTTATTGTTTCTTAGATGGTTAATCTTCGAATCCGCTGCGCTTTATGGCCTGTTCTATTTTTGCGCGGTCTTCGGGTGAAGCGCCTGCGGCGGCACGGCGCGCGCCGTCGATGTCGCCGTTGTGGAGATGCTTCATGGCGTTGTCGTAAGCCTGTTTCTGCGCGTTGCCGGAGGGTTCGGCGGCATCTTGCGGTTTCTGTTTCTCCTTGGCAGGAGCGGCAGCAGAAGTAATCGATGTGGCGGCCTCTTCCTGCTTCACCTCGGCTTTACCGTCGTTTTGCGGTTTGGTGTGGCCGGAGAGCGCGTCGTCCATTCCGGGAACTTCGATGGGGGCTGTTTCCTCTTCCCCTGCATCGATAGAAACATGCTGTGCGGTATCGGCAGCCGGGGTTTGCTCCGGGTGGCCGCTCAGCGCCTTGAAGAGGAAGAAACCGAGTACGGCGAAGATGATTCCTATAAGCGCCGGGACGAGGTATTTCTTTATGGCAGATGATTTCCCGCCTTCGCCGTCACCGTGATTCTTTTTATGGTCGGGGGAGATAAGTACGGTGGTGTCGCCGTCGTCTGGCGTTCCGAGCCGGATGCCCAGTTCGCTTGCGAAGTCTTCGACGCTCTGCGTGCGCGCTTCCGGTGTCTTGGCCATGGCGTGTTCCAGTGCCTTGCAGACGCGCGGCGACACGTTGTGCGCTTTCAGCTCCTTCTCGGCGAGCGTCCATTGCAGTTCCGATGCCTTTTCGGGGCGACGGCCGGTGAGGGCGAAATAGAGCGTGGCGCCCAGCGAGTAGATGTCGGCGGTGGGGGAGAAGCGCGTTATGCCGCTGTACTGCTCCAGCGGAGAGTAACCGTCGGAACAACCGATGCTGCGGATGGTGGAGGTGGCGTTTCCCTTCTTGTCATAATGCTTGGAGAGGCCGAAGTCGATGACCACTGGACGGTATCGTCCCGGTTCTAAGGTCTTGCCCATCTGTATGTTGTCGGGCTTGAGGTCGAGGTGTGTAATGCGGGCGCCGTGGAGCAGCGCTATGGCGTCGAGCACCGGGGTCATGATAGTGAGGACCGTATTTTCGGGGAGGGGATTCACATCGTCGGGCTTGTTCCTGTCTTTCTGCACGAGCTGGCGCAGGCTGACGCCGTCGATGAACTCCATTATATAATAGGCTGTGCCGTTGGCTTCGAAGACATCGAAGATTTTCACCAGGTTGGGGTGCTTCAAGTCATTGTCCTTGAGGCGTGTGGCCTCGGCGATGAAGTCGAGCAGGGAATTTTCCACATCTTCGGCGTCGCGCTCGTTGTAGGAGACGGAGCCCGAAAGGCTGTCGCGGTCGCAGAGCCGTTTTATGAAATGCTCTTTAACGGCAAATTGCAACGTCATGGCCCCGTGGCTCGACGTTGCGAAGTATGTGATGCCGAAGCCACCGGCCCCGAGCACATGGTCTATGACGTATTCCTGGTTTCCGAATATTAGGCGGGTGCCTTTCGGCAACGCCACGTTTTCTACATTTGCCATTTTTTAAGGTTACCGGTTTCACTGTCGGGGATTAGCGTATCTCGTGTCAGGAGAATAATTTCTGGAAGAATCCTTTTCTCGGCTGACCGGGTTTCACTTCGTGGATGCAAAGCGGTTGCGGAGCGCTTGCTTCGAGGTCGTAGCAGCCGGGTTGGGCGGTTACGGACGGCGGGGTAGTGAAGCCGCTGGCGGTGAGCTGCATGTCGGGGTCGTCCAGGTCTTCGTTGTCGCGGTTGTCGTGGACTACCCTTTCTACCTGCACCATCCAGAGGGTGTTATTGTCGGCCGAGTCGGCGGAGAGTTCGCGCAGCCGGTCGCATTTTTCGCGGTTGGTGAAGGGAGCGGAGAGCACTTCTACCAACCTGTTGTCATCGATGCAATGCACCACGCCGTCGGTCATGAGCACGAAGTAGTCGCCGGGGAGCACATCCTTGATGAGCACCATGGTGGCGGAGTCGCGCGGCTGCTCGCGGTTGAAGGTCAGACAACGGGTTATGACGTTGCTTTGGGGATGGTTTTCGGCCTCTTCCTCCTTCACCACGCCGGCTTTCACCAGCGCGTTGACCAGGGAGTGGTCTTCCGAGCGGTACAGGATACCTATGCCCGGGCGGATATGGTAGATACGGCTGTCGCCTATGTGTGCTGCGGTGACGCCGGTAAGGTTTGCCGAAATCATGGTCATCGTGGTGGCCATGCCCAGGTTGCGCGGAGTGGTGTTCTTGGCCAGCGCGTCGTAGCAGGCGTCGAGCGCGGCGGCGAGGTCCTGCACTCTCAGGGGTTCGTCCGCGAGGTTCTGCTCCAGCTCGTTCCCGAGGGTTTCGGCCACTATCCTTGAGGCCACTTCACCCTTTTCGGAGCCCCCCACGCCGTCGCATACCACGAAGCTGTGGTAAGAGTCGGCCCGCACTTCGTCGTGGTTCGGGAAACGGGCGTCTTCCTGATTGTCGCGGTGTCCGATGCCGTGGTATGAATATGCTTCTGTAAAAGTTATCTTCATTCTGGATTGTCTGGTTTTTTGTTAGAGGAGGCTTCGGGCGGGTTGCCTTGCCGCTCCCTGATATGTTGACACACTGCCGGGCGGTTAGTTTATCCCAGCATCTCGAATGTCAGTTCTGTCCTTCGTCCCATAACGATACGTGTGCCGAAAGACAGGACCACTTCCTCGCCCTGACTCAACTGCACGCAGCCGTTTCCATGGTAGATGTAGACGGGATTCGTGGATTTAAGCACTTTGAGGAAATATTGGTTGCCGCGTTCGGTGACGGTGCAGCGGATTTCCACTGAGCGGCGCGAGATGTAACGGTCGTCGGCGATGCTGATGTCAGAGGGTGCCTGGAAGTCTTCGCGCCCTATGACGTAGCGTGTGCCCGGTTGCACGATGTATTGCTGTGTGGACTTGAAGAGGCCCGAAGGTTTATAGTATAGTGCGCCGATGCGTTTATCGAAACCTCCGGGAGCCATTATTACGGTCTTTGCTTCGCCGGCCGGCTTCTTGGGGGGCTGCTGTGGCGGATTCTTCCGGGCGGCGGCTTTCTCCTCGTCCGACATGGCTACGGAAACCTGGATTTTCCCTTTGCAGCGCGGGCACGACACTGCGAAGTTGCCCGATTTCTTGGGGGTATAGTCGAGGTGCTTCTTGCAGTGCGGGCAGTAGAACTCGGTCTTGTGTCCTTTCTTGAAGGTTGCGCCGACGGGATACAGCGGTTCCCGTGCGGAGTTGTCTGCGGGAGTCTGTGGCGGAACATTGGGCGGAACGTCGGGCGGCAGTGGCGGCGGCATCTGTGGCGGCTGAGCGCTGCTCTTTTTTACGGCCTCGGCTTCCGCTTTGGCACGTGCTTCGGCTTCCGCTTTGGCACGTGCTTCGGCTTCTGCTTTTGCGCGAGCTTCGGCCTCGGCTTTTGCGCGTGCTTCGGCCTCGGCTTTTGCGCGTGCTTCCTCGGCGGCTCTCTCTTCGGGCGAAGGGGAGGCGTGGAGTCCTATGCTGTCGCCTTCGTCGGCGGTCTGCTGGCGCTGTTCCTGTATGTCAAGGTATCCGGGAAGGATGGTCCGCGCTGCTTCGTGGCACTGCACGCAGGTAATCTTTACCTTAAGGCGGCGCGCAGGCAAACGCAGCCGCTGCTTGTGGGCGCAGAACGGGCAGGTATATATTACGGTATAGCCGGGATTCCCGGGAGTCTGAGGGGTTTGCGGCATCGGGTATTGCTGTTTACAGGACACTCCGGGGCCGGCGGCTCCGGAGTATGTCCTGATTGGGTTTAGGGTTCTTTTTATGCCTCGAAGATATCGTCGCCGAAGTCTTCGGGTAGGTCGGGTTCCTCGGTATTGGCAGCGATGTAACCGCCGTCGGGGTCGATGTCCACCTGTGCGTCGCCCATGCTGCCGATTCCCTCTACGTATTCTATCCCGTCGTTTGTGGCCACTCCGTCGAAGATGCCGTTACCGTCAATGTCCACGGTCACGAAGTCGGAGCCGTCTTCTGCCACGACATGAGCCATGTTTATTTCGCTGCCGTCCACGCCATAGACTGTGGTGACGTCATCGAATTCGAGCATCGGGGTGCCGTCAAAGTCTTGGTCGTCGATTTCCACCTGGGCGATGTCGGGCACGTCCTCGTCGGGGTTTATGGGAGCGTTGATGTCCACGGGGTTATTGGGAGTGACAGGTGTGTCATCAGTGGTGGTAACGGTGTTAACCTCGGGCTTTACGGGAGCGTCAGTGTGATGGTCTTCGTGAGTCTCGGTGTTTTCCGGTTGGCGTACGTCATCGTTACCGCCCCGGTCGGTCACGTCGTCAGTGTGCTTCGGCTCTTCGTGATGCTGGGGCTGGCTGTGAACTTCGTTGGTATGGTGCCGGGGGGCTTCGGGTTCGTTCTGTGCTTTGGGTGCTTGGTTGCCGTCGGTCTTCTGTGCCTCTTCGGTCTTCTGCTCCCGGTTCTCCTCTTCGGGATTGGAATCCTCTGCGGGCTGGTTTGCAATGTGGTTAGCTGCCACTGCACCGACTGCGCCGACTGCCACGCCTGCTGCTGCGCCGAGTCCCGCTTTAGCTCCGGTGGACATTCCGCCTTTGCCGTTTTTCTTGTTTCCGGGGGTGTTGGGTGACTGGTTGAATAATTGGGTATCCATATCTTTCAGTGTTTTGAGTTTTTATTCTGATGCAAAGTTAAGGGGAGTTTTTCCGGTGTGCAAATTTTCGGCAGGATTCTTGACGAACCTTCGGGATTTCTTGACGAGAGGGCAAATTTGCGTGTCCCCTGAGTTGCATCTGACTCATTTTCACCAGCGGATGACGGGTGTGTCGTGCATGGACTTGGGGCAGATGAGCTGCGGATGCTGCTTGCCTCCGAGGCGGTGCAGGACATCGTTATAAGTATATTTGAAGAGTTCCATTACGGTGATGGCCTTATCGCCGTTATAATCGCTCTTTCCGCGGAGTCCGGTGATGAGCGCCTGCGAGAATGCCCCGGCGCCTATGGTGCCGAGCACGATGGATGATTCCTCGGGGCGGCAGCCCACGAAGAAGGCTACGTTGCCGCGGTCGGCATGCTGCTGTATGGCCTTGGCGTTGGGGCTTGATTCCTTGACGGAGCCGGAATGGCACGCCTCTATGAAGCAGAATTTATTCTTGGCCCGGGACTTTGCCAGGGCGTCGCAGATTTCGTCGTAAGAGAGCAGTCCGTCCACGGGGCAGATGCCTCCCGGCAGGCCGTGGCCGGAGTAGAAGAAGATTATCTGGTCATCGGGCTGTGCGCGTTTGCAGATGGCCTGGAGCTTGCCCAGGATGTTATCATGGGTGGCGTGTTTGCCTGTGACGATGCTGACGTCCTTGGTATGCTGCTGGAGCATCTTTGCGAAGCGCTTGGCGCTGGCCGTGGTCCACTGTACGTCGTTCTGCGGGTCATGGTAGTTCGAGATTCCCACTACCAGGGCGTAGGTACGTGCCTCGATGGCTCCCGCGAACAGCAGGACGGCCATGATAAGGGTAAGAATGCGTTTCATGAGTCAGGTGTGATTTTTTCTGTTTATAATTAGTGTGCGCCGCAGTATGGGCAGAGACTGTTGCGGATGTCTTCCTCGGAGACGGGACGGCCGCATTTCGGGCAGCGTTTTATCTGTGCCAGTTCCTGCTTCTTGGCGTTCAGTTCCTTCATGTCGGGACTGGAGAGCATACGCATATACAGTATGATGGGGCTAAGGCCGGTTATGGCTGTCGCCCAGCCGAAACCATCGGGAAGCGATGTCTTGGTTAACACTACACCTAACACTGCTACCACAGCACCGATAATCATCATCAATTTGTGGAATCTCTTGCGTTTGTCAATCTTTTCCTGTTCTACGGCGGTATCGTGCTTGAGGTTTCCGATTATGAACTGGAGGCGGCTGAACTCGTATGCGTAATTATTGGGGTCTGCTTCGCGCAGGCGGTTTGCCAGGAAGCTGTAACTGTGGGCGGCTCCGAGTTTGATTTCGGTGTCGGGCGAGATTCTGAATTTCTGCACCTGCATCCAGTCGCCTCCGGGTTCGCGCACGTATGTAACGTTGCTGTCCTTGAGGTTCTCTATTTCCCAGATGTCTTCGCCGCGGGAGTCGCGTCCGAGCACGCGCACTATGGCGTGGCGTCGGCTGACGCCGTCGAATTTCTCGCTGATGGGGAATGGCTGTTCCCCTTCGCGTCCTATGAGTATGCTACTTGAGTTCTTGAGTGTCTTAACTTGCGTCTGTGTTTCAGGCATGATATAATACTGTTTAGAAGCTGTCATTTGCGTGCGGCGCCATGTACGCCGGCGACGATTTCCTTATATTTCTTGAGCACCTCTTTGGGTACGGTGAGCACGTGGAGGTGCCCTTCGCAGTCGCTGAGGATGAGTTTCTGCTGAAGCACTTTTATGGCCGTGAGGTATGTCTGGTTGATGATTAGGCTTCGTCCCAGGCGCACGAAACGCGTGGGGCCGTCGGCGGGGCGCGCATTGCGCAGTATCTCCTCCAGCTTGGAGAGGGAGATGGAGAGGTTTTGCTTCTGTTCGTACATGTATGTCAGGTCGGTATAGTTACCGTTGGCCTTGAGGTAGGCTATCTTGTCAAGGTCGAGCATCAGCAATTCGTCTCTTGAGTTCAGGCAAATTTTCGTCATAATTTGTAAGAGCAGTTAATTAGAGTGCAAATATAAGACAAATATTCCGGATTACCACCGACATACTGAAAAAAATGATGAAAAACTGCGTTTTTTAACAAAACCGGGGTTTCCGCTGCAAAACAGCGGACGGCGTTTTACACGGTTTCCGTTGCCGGGGACAGGTCGCCGGGGCATGTGGGTGGTTCAATCGGCTGTCATTATATGAGACTGCCTGTCTGCCCTTTTTCTAACACTCGGCGGCAATTTTCCGCGATGACAGGGGTCAGCTCTGCGCCTGCCGCGGCGGAGAGTCGGGCGATTATCGCGGCGATGGTCAGCTGCGATTCGTCGGTCTCGGCCAGCAGCAGGGGGCGCGGCACTGCGGCGAGCGCCGCGGGGTTGAACCGCTTGCCGAAGGAGAGGTAAATCCCTTTGTCCGTGAACATGCGCGCCACCGAGGGTTTATAGCGGAAACCGTGTATAATCCAGGGGACGGTGGGACGCAGTTCGCTGAAGATGGCGAGCACCTCCCCGTGGGCTTTTACGTCGTGGACTATGAGAGGCTTTCGCAGCGTCTCGGCGAGGATGGCCTGGCGGCGGAAGATGTTTATCTGCCGGTACATGGGGCCGCCTTTCACGGCGTCGATTCCGGCTTCCCCGATGGCGACGACCTGTGGGCGGCGTGCCGCCGCGAGCAGCGCGTCGAGGTCTTCGGGGCGGATTTCCCGTTCCGTGGCCCACGGATGTATTCCGGCCGAATAAAGCTGGCCGGGCAGCATGGCTTGGCCGGGAGCGGCAAGGTTTACGACCGCCTGCGGCTGCGGCGCCGCGTGATGAGTGTGGATGTCGAGTATCATACCTAAGTATAACGCGCGTGCAAGGGGATTCTTTTCCTTGTCAAAGGAAAATGTTAAAAATCAAAGGGAGGATGAAAAATTTTTTACTTTAACGTATAAGGCTGTGAATCAGTGCAATAGCTCTGAAAATACGTGCGGATAGCTTCGGATATGTTATAAAACATAAAAAATTCCGTTGAAAAACTTTGCTAAGTTAGAAAAAGGTTGTAACTTTGTGGTGTCTAAGGGCGGGAACGCAATTCAAAACTAACACACGAGTCGCAGTTTCCTAATGCAAAAGTTAAATTTCACTTCCGTCCTTCGGCATTACAGAAGTTTAATTTCAAAAATAATCAACGATGGCACAGATTAATCTTCCCCGGCAGAAGAGCGGGGAACAGACCCTCCCGGTCTTGAACGAAACGATGCCTCTTCTTCCTTCATCGGAAGCATCTTCATCACAAGCATCTTCATCAGGAGTATCTTCATCGGAAGCACCGGCGCGCACTGCGCGGCAATCCGGCGGTGGCGGCGGCGACACGCGCCGCCGGGAGGATGGCGCGGCAGAAATGCCGGTCGTGAATCCCGATGCTCCGGTAACTCCCGCTCCGGCAGCAGCCGCGGTGGAAATCCCGCAGGCGGAGCAGCCCGACAACGCGTCAGGCGCCGTGGGAATCCCGCAGTCGGAAGAGCCGGAACCGGTGGATGCCGCCGAAGCGCCGAGGCTGGTTCCGGTGGCCGTGGCGACGGTGACGGAAGATGGCGTAAAGGTTTTCCGCGACGACGAAGCGGCTGAGTTGCTTCGCGGACGGGGGAGAGCCGCAGGGCATCTGCCGGTGGCTACGGCGTCGCCCGCCTGCGGGGTGGGGATGCTCGTTCCGCCGGAAGGGAACGGCGAGTATCTGACCGCCGGGCAAGTGGAGAAACTGCTCCACGCCGCTTACATGCGCGGCCGCAACGAAGCGGTGGCCGCAAAGATAGAGGCGGACACCTCTATCCGTACCCTGCCGCAGCACGGCGACGTGCTGTTCTCTACCCGCCCCAGCGTCTGGGGGAGGGTTCGGTAACGTGGAGAATGCGGTATCGGCTTATCCGCCGCACGTTGCTTATCACATTAAAAAAACAAATAAACAGTTTATAACTGACATTAAATTTCAAACACTTTTAAATCTTTCAAAAAATGGCAAATTCAGAGAAGAATTTAATCAACGGAGTTTCAAACGGCACACACGTAACGGGCGCGCCTCTCACCACCGACCTGACGGAGATAGCCTCTCCGGGGCTGCTGGTCAACGACATCGACGGCAAGATAGTGAAAATCCGGCCGATGGCGACGCCGCTTGACCAGATAAGCCGCCTGGGTCACCAGCGCGCGGTTGCCTCGATGGAGGTGGACTACTACTCTGTGGACACGCGCATAGACCGCACGGGCATCTCGGAAGCGGAAGACCTGGGCGTGCAGGAGGACGGCACCACACGGCGCGTGCACCTCTCGCTGAAGGAACCCCAGGCCTTCGAGGTCTCGGACACCATGACGCTGACGGTAGGGGGCAAGATGAAGACGGGCTACGTGGTTTCCAAGAACGAGGGCGGCGTGGACATCCTCATCGACAAGGGAGTGGCGGCGGCCGGCCTGGCGGGGCTGGTGGCCATCCGCATGGGCCGCGCGGCCACGCAGCTCGACGTGCAGTCGCCGCAGTTCAACGTGCTGCCGATGCGGCGCACCAACCTCTGCCAGATATTCAAGCAGCAGGTGGAGCAGAGCATCGTGATGCGCGACTCTCACAAGAGCATCGGCTGGGAGTTCACCGACCAGCAGGAGGCGGCGGTCTACGATATGCGCCTGGGGATGGAGAAGCAGTTCCTCTTCGGCAACAAGGGTAAGATCTACGACCCCGAGAAGGGGGAGAACGTCACCATGACGGAGGGAATCTGGAACCAGGCGGGGAAGACCATCAGCGTGCCGCTGGCGGATTTCGACGTCCCGGCGCTCATCGACATGCTGCGTGCGGCCTTCGCCGAGAACAGCGGGTCGCGGCGCAAGGTGCTCATAGCGGGCAGCGAACTCATCACCGCCATCAACAAGCTCGACGCCACACGCGTAATCTCGGCCCGCGACAACGTAACGGTGTGGGGCATCGACTTCTCGGAGCTGTGCTCCAAGTTCGGGCGTCTCTACGTGGTGTACAGCGACATCTTCGACCAGATGCAGATGGCCGGCAACGGCATCGTCATAGACCCGGAGTACATACAGAAGCATGTCTTCATCCCGTTCCGCGCCGACCGTCTGGACCTGCGGGGCAGCGGGCAGCGCAACACTGAGGCAATCGTGCTCACGGAGGCCTCGTGCCTGACGCTGCGCTATCCCAAGGCACACGCCCGCGTAATCGGCGCGTGAGCGTAAAGGCCCTTTATGTACACCCCCGGGGCTACTTCGCGCCCCGGGGGTCTTGAAATCACTCGATTACTTAAAAACAGAAACAGTCATGTTAAAGCGATACAGCGAGCAGGAGATGCTCGATTATTGGAAAGGGCGGCTGGGCATCAGCGTTTCGCCGGCCGTTGCGGGATACCGGGACCGCACGGCGCTTGACCGCAAGATTCTCGACGAGGTGGACCTCTGGTACGAGGAGATGCTTCAGAGCGCGCCGTTCGACAAGGTGCCGGTATCGGATATGGCCGAGGCGGTGTCGTGCCGGCGCCTTACGGACAACAGCGTGGAGATAGCGCTCCCGGAGGAGGCCGTGCGCATGGTGGCGCTGCGGCTGCAGGATTGGGACGCCGACGAGGTGGAATGCTACTCGCAATACTCCGACACGGCGCGTCTGCAACGCAACCGGCTGACACGCGCCACCGTCGACGACCCCGCCGTAATTTCCCGTCCCGGGGTGCTCGAAGTCCACGGCCTCGAGCCGGAGGAGGAGGAGGAGGGCACGGCAGGGGAGACTGCCCTGTGGCACCGTCCGTATGTCAAGAAGCTGCAGATGGTGACCCGACCCGCCAAGGGGACGTATGTGCTCGACCCCGTGCTTTTGCGCCGCTCCGAACTGCGGGTCCACTGACTTACAGATTTTAAAACAGTCCCGGGGCGGAGGGAAACTGCCGTCGCGGCCTCCCTCCGCCCCCATTATTTACTTATAACACAAAAAAAGATATGAACAGAGACAAAGAATTGCTGAAACTCTGCAGCGCGGCGTGGATGTCTATGGCCCCGTTCCGGGCACGGCGGCACACGTGCATGGAGTACTCCTTCGGCAACCAGTGGGGCGACCGTCACACCGGCGCCGACGGGCTGCGGCTCACCGAGGCCGAGCGTATGCGCCGCGAAGGGCGCCAGCCCGTCACCAACAACCTTATCCGCCAGGTCATCAAGACGATAATAGGCAAGTGGAAATACCTGACGGCCATCGAGGAGACTGAAAGCCGCGCGGGGGTGGCGCCCGACAGCGGTGAACACTCGGCGGTGTCTGCGGCGCTGTGCGACTGCGGGCGCCACAACGGGCTGGACGCGCGCGCCCTCGAAGAGTTCCTCATCTCGGGATGCACGGCGCAGCGCGTGGGGAGCGGGGGCGTGGTGAATGTCTCGCCGGACCGCCTCTTCCTGACCCCCTTCACGCAGCCGGACGCCTCCGATGCGCGCGTGGTGGGGATGCTCCACGACATGGCGCTGCCGGAGGTGCTGCGCCGCTTCTCGGGCGGCGAGGAGAAGCGCATCGGGGCGCTGTGGGACCTCTTCGGGCGTCTGCAGGGGCACCGCGCCGACGCCCCCGGCGACGCCGCTTGCATAGAGTTCGGGCGCACCGACAGCTATGCCGCCATGCGCGTGATAGAGGTGTGGCACCGCACTCCGCGGCGCATCCTCCGCATCCACGACCGGCGGCAGGGACGCTACACGGTGGAGCCGTACACGCCTCAGGCGCAGGAAGCCGTGGAGAGGCGGAGCCGCGGCGGGGCGGAGCTTATGTGGCGGCAGGACGTGGCCGACCTCTGGCAGCACACATGGCTGACGGGGGAGGGGGACGTGCTGCTGAGCGCCGTGATGGCGGAGGAGGCCTCGCCGGAGCTGGTGGTGCGCTGCTACCCGATGCTCGACGGGCGCGTGCACTCGCTGGTGCAGGACCTGCTGGGGCAGCAGCGCTACGTGAACCGCCTGGTGACGCTGCTCGACGAGGTGCTGCGCTACAGCGCCAAGGGTGCGCTGCTTTTCCCCACGGACCAGCTCCCCGAGGGGGTGACGTGGCAGCAGATGCGCGATATATGGAGCCGCCCCGGCGCCATTATCCCCTTCCGCCGCAACTCCAAGAACATCGTGCCTACTGAAATCAACACCGGGGGCTCGTACGGGGGCGCCGCGGAGATGCTCAAGACGCAGCTCGACCTCTTTTCGCGCATAGCGGGGACGCCTCTCTCGGCGGTCAACGACCGCATGAACGCCACGAGCGCCGACATGCTGCGCCGCCAGATGGAGAACGAGATGATTTCGCTGCTGGACACGCTCTCGGCTTTCCGCGAGTTCACCGGGGCGCGGGACGCGCGGCTGCGTGCCATCCTGAACGGAAGAAAGGAGGCGGGCCATGACGGTGAATAGCGTGATGCACACGGTGGCCCTCCCGGCCGCCTCGGAGGTGCAGCGTGCCTCGGGGCCGCTGCTCACCCTGCAGGGGGACATGGCGCTGAACCTGCGCGAAACGGGCACCGGCGGACTTTCCGCCGACACGCTGCCGACCGAGTGCGGACGCTGCAGGTACCGCCCCGTCTTCGCCGACACGCGGCAGGGTGTCACCAATATCCTGACCCTTGCGGACGACGGGACGCTCTACCGCGAGGTGAGCCTCGGCGCGGACGGGACGCGGCTCGAAAGCGCCGTGGCGCTGGGGCGTGTGGCTCCCGGCGACTGCCGCCTGGCGCGTGCGGGCGACTTCGTGGCCGTGTGCGACGGCCTGGGGACGCTCTCCTACCTTTATTGGGAAGACTCGGCGGGCACGTACCGCTGGCTCGGCGCCGTGCCGGAGATGCCGCCCTTCTCCGTGGACATCGGGGATGTGCGGCCGGTAAGCGGCGAGGTGGAGGCGGTAGCTTTCGACGAAACGGTACCCGACATGCGCGCGGGCGTCCCGGCGGCGGTGAGGAAAGCCGTGGGGGCGGCGGTGGAGAGCGCGGTGAAAGGGCTCCACGACCGCGCCGCCGGGCTGGGGCTCTACACGGCCCCGGTGCTGGTGCGGCTGGCCGTCCGGCTTTGGGACGGCTCCCTGCTCCACCTTTCGGAGCCGGTGCTGCTGAGCGCCGGGGAGCCGCTGCAGCCCGCGCGCGTGGCCGTGCCTCTTGCCGTGGCCACAGGGGGGATGACGGGCACGCTGAAAGCGCCGCTGACGCTGGACGCCTTTTCGGTGAAGGTGACGGCAGACACCGCCGCGCTGGGGGGCTGGCGCGGCATAGTGCGCGGCATAGAGGTGTGGGTGACACCTCCGCAGCGGATTATGGACGAGGGGGGCACCCCGGAGGTCTCCTATAACGGCGGCGGTGGCACGCACGCGCTCTATGTGCGGCCGGCCTTCGTCAGCGGGGAGGCGCAGGCGCGCACCCTCTTCACGGCCTCTTGGCGGTGTGTGGCCGTGCTGCCGCTTGCCGGGGGCGCCGCGCAGACCGTCTGGCCGGCTTATTCGGGGGACGGCGACACGGTGGCGGACTACGGCGCATTGCGGCGTCGCGGCGTGACGGGCGCTTCGGCCATGACGGGCCACGGCGGGTTCCTGCACCTGGGCGCCGGGCGGCGCCTGCTTCCGCTCCCGGCGCTGCCGCGCGGCGAGTATGGCGCCACGGAGAAGGCCTCCTGCCGCGTGGCGGTGAAGTTCGCGGGCGGCGAGGGGGCACGCACGGTGGCGGCCGGGGGCGAGGTGACGTGCGACGGCGGGCGCCTGCTCCCCGTTTTCAGTTACCCCGACCCGGCGGCCACTGCGCTCACCGTGCAGCTCGCTTACGCCGACGGGCGGCTCTATGAGCGCACTTTCCCGCTCTCCCCTGCCGCGACGGGGGAGGGGCGTGCGGTGTGGATTCCGCCGTCGCCCGGCGGCATCGCGCTGCCTGAGGTGGCGGAGCTTTCCGACCTCCGGGAGGGTTCGCGCATGGTGGAGGAGAGCGGCGGCACGGTGGTGACGATGGCGCGCGGCAACCCGTTCGTGCCCTATTGCGAGACGGCGGGCGCCGCCGGGAGCATCGTGCACATCGAGGCGCAGCGCAGCGGCGGCGGCGCCTACACGCGGCAGTACCTCTACCTCTTCTCTGACACGGGCATCTCGGCGCTGACCCACACCATGACCGGCGAGCACACCAACTGCCGTCCCGTGTCGGGGCGTGTGGTGACGGACCGTCGGCGCGTCTGCTCGTGCGACGAGGGGGTCTTCGCGGTGTGCGACGACGGGTCGCTGGTGCGTCTGCGCGACTCCCGGGTGCAGCCTCTGCTGCGCGGCACGGGCACGGCCTCGCGGCTGCTCTGCTCGCAGCAGGAGGGCGAGATATGGCTGCTGCGCGAGGGGCTGGGGGTGGCCGACGTCATCGCGGCCGAGCCTACGCCACGCGGCTGCCTGCCCGTCAGGCGCTCCGGTTTCATCCCCGGCGACATACTGGAAGACCGTGGGCGCGCCCTCTACGTGAGGGAGGCGGGGGAGGAATGGACGCTCCTCTGCCACGCCCCCGGGGAGGCGCCTATGGTGGCGCAGTGGCAGTCTCCCGTCCTCGAATACGGGGCCGGGGGTATGACGCGGCTGCGGCTGAGGATGGAGGGGGAGGCGGACGCGGAAATCCGTCTCGACCTGCTTCCTCCCGACGTCCCGGCCGGGGGCACGGGCGTCGAGCTGCTGACGGCGCAGATACGGGGCAGCGTGGCCGGGGATGTCACCGTGCCGCTGATGCTCCCCGACCCGCGGCACTTCCCGCGCATAGGCAAGAACCGGCTGCGGCTGCGTCTGCGCGGCAATCCGGGCACGCTGCTGGGCATAGGGTTCGACGCGGTGGCGCCGTGAATACGAACCGCGTAGCCAAGGGGGGCGGAGGCCTCCCGGCTTATATGGAACGGAGGCATTCCTGCCTCCGCATAAAGCCGAGCCAGCGGCTTACTTACATCGTGCAGATTAGCCGCCGGCGCGGCTGGGGGCGGGGCAAGAATGCCCCCCGTTCCATACATAAATCACATAAATCACATAAATCACATACATGACATATATGGAAACAAAGAATACCGAAAATACCTCGGAGGCTCTGAAAGTGCAAATCTCCGAGTTCGCGAGCCGCCTAAACCCCGCGGCCTCCGTGCGGGAATACACGTGGGGAGAACTGTGCGCGCGCCTCATGACGGTAAGGCGCACCGCGGAGACACGCGCCGAGTGGGAGGCCATGCCGCGCGGCCGCCGCGGCGCCGTCAAGGATGTGGGGGGCTTCACCGGCGGCGTGTTCGCCAACGGTCGGCGCGGCAACTCCTCGGCGGTGACGCGCACGCTGGTGACGCTCGACCTCGACAGCGGCGGCGAGTATGACCCGGAGGCCCTCATACGGCAGGTGGCCGGCACGCTGCGCTGCGCCGTGTGCGGGTATTCCACGCACTCGCACACGCGCCGGCAGCCCAAGATACGGCTCGTAATCCCGCTGGCGCGTCCCGTGGAGGGGGAGGCCTACGAGGCGATGACGGCGGCGCTGATAAGGCGGTGCGGCCTCACGGAGTATGCCGACCCCTCGACGGTGGAGCGCGGGCGCCTCTTCTACTGGTGCTCGGCGTCGGCCGACGCCGAAGTGTGGACGGCCTCCGTGGCGGGTCCGCCGCTCGTATGGAACGGAGGCATTCCTGCCTCCGCCCCGGGCACCGCAGGTGCCAACAGTAAACAGGCCCCGGGCACCGTAGGTGCCAACAGTAAACAGGGGGCAGGAATGCCCCCTCTCCATAACAGCGACCCGCGCGAGCGTGATGGCATCATCGGGGCTTTCAACCGTGTCTACTTCCCCATACAGAAGGCCATAGACCGCTATCTGGGCGGGGTCTACGAGCGGCACGGCGAGGGGCGCTACACCTTCCGCGGGGCCAACTCGGCGGGCGGCCTGACCATCCTCGACGGGGGGCTGCGGGCATTCTCGCACCACAGCAACAAGGACCCGGCGGCGCGTGGACGCCACAGCCGCGACGCGTGGGGGCTGGTGGCCGTCTCCCTCTTCGGCGAGGGGCAGGAACGCGGCCCCGCCATGCTGCGGCTGGCCATGGACGACCCCGAGGTGATGGCCGAGACCTGCGCCGTCTTCGACGGCATAGTGCCGCAGGGCGGGGCGCGGGACGCCGACCCCGCCGCCGACCTGGCCAAGGGGCGCAAGAGGGCGGACGCCCTGGTGCTCGACCGCCTCCGCGACGGGCGCCCGCAGTCCCACGGTTTCAACGCCAAGATACTGATAGGGGAGGACCCGCTGCTGAAGGGGAACATCTCCTACAACCTCTTCTCCGAAAACGCGGAGGCGCACCCGGGGCTGCCGTGGTTCGGGCTGACGCATCCCGGCGCCGGGGATGCGCAACCGTGGAACGACGCCGACCTCTCGGCGCTCTGCAACTACCTCGCGGAGTTCTACCGGTTCAAGGGGAAGGACGCCGTCTGCGACGCCCTCGACGAGGTTTCGCGCCGACGGCAGCGCCACCCCGTGCGCCAGTGGCTGGCGTCGCTGCGCTGGGACGGTGTCCCGCGGCTGGAGACGGCCATAATACGCCTGCTGGGGGCGCGCGACGACGCCGCCACGCGCGAGATTACGAAACTATGGTTCTGCGGCGCCGTGGCGCGCGTGATGCAGCCGGGGTGCAAGTTCGACTATATGCTCATCCTCAAGGGGCCGCAGGGGTGCTACAAGTCCACCTTCTTCGGCACCATGTTCCACCCCTGGTTCTCGGACTCGCTGGACATCACCGACGACAAGGACACGCGTCAGCACCTCTCGGGGGTGTGGGGGCTGGAACTGGGCGAGCTGGCGGGGCTCAAGAAAGCCTCGGTGGAGGTCATAAAGCGCTTCATCACGCAGCAGCAGGACCGCTACCGCGCCTCCTACGGACGCAACATGGAGACGCACCTGCGGCAGTGCGTCTTCGCCGGGACCACCAACTCCGAATACTTCCTGGTGGACAAGGAGAACCGCCGCTTCCTGGTGGTCACCATTGAGCCGGAACTGCGCGCCGGCGACGACCCCGCGCGCGACATAGCGGCGGAGAAAGAGCAGCTGTGGGCGGAGGCTTACCACCTCTATAATACGGAGTACAAGGGGAGGGGTCTTACCCTCTCGCGCAGCAGCTACGCGGAGCAGACGGCGCGCAACGCGGAGGTGAACCTGGACCGCATAGACCCCCTGCGGCAGGCGTTGCAGGACTACATCTCGCGCCCCCTGCCGCGCAAATGGGACAGCTACACCATCGCGGAACGCCGCGTCTATTACCGCAGCGCCGACCTCTCGGAGACGGATGAAAGCCAGCTGATGCCGCGCACCTTCTTCTCCATCCACGAGATGTGCACGGAGTTCTGGGAGCTGAAATCCCCCTCCGAGGCACGCGCCCGGCTGGGGAAGATGTGCGGCAGCGACTGGCAGAAGACAATCGTAAAATATCTGCGCGAAACGGGGAACTGGGAGTGCGTGGGACAAGTGAGCCTCAAACATTCAAAGGTAAGGGTCAAGCGTTATGAACTGCAAGGCGCGGCGACGTAATATGGAACGGAGGCATTCCTGCCTCCGCCCAAAGCCGCGAGAGCGGCTAATACACACACCCGTGCCAGGCGCTCCATATATGAATCCGACTTTTAGAACAATTTTAAAGCTGCAACCGTATTGCAACCGTCCCACGC
>OGNF01001253.1_pt1 | contig 23887 bp, 15 predicted proteins | sample 1573321 | NCBI WGS metagenome assembly OGNF01 (sample SAMEA2581911, study PRJEB24529) | metagenome | biome: Human gut stool | place: China | collected 2011
CCCACCTCCCCTGATTCCCCCATACCTGAATCCCCCAACCGGCAACAAGCCGAAGAAATCTCCCCAATTGGGGAGATTTCTGCTAATGCTAATCAATCAGAGTAAGCATCAAGACTAAGGTTCTTCCTACATAGGAATCGTAAAAAGCTGCCGTAGCGGTGCTACGGCAGCTTTTTATTGGATGCGCATGGAAGCGCCGGGGGATTACTGGCGGTTCTTGGCGGCGATGAACTGGCGGTTCATGCGGGCGATGTTGCTCATCTTGATGTTCTTGGGGCATTCGGCCGAGCAGGCTCCGGTGTTGGTGCAGTTGCCGAAGCCGAGTTCGTCCATCTTGGCCACCATGGCGCGGACGCGGCGGTCGCGCTCAACCTCGCCCTGGGGCAGCAGGGCGAACTGGCTCACCTTGGCGCTGACGAAGAGCATGGCGGAACCGTTCTTGCAGGCTGCCACGCAGGCGCCGCAGCCGATGCAGCTCGCGGAGTCCATGGCCTCGTCGGCCTTGGTCTTGGCGATGGGCAGGGCGTTGGCGTCCTGGGCGCCGCCGCAGTTGAAGGACACGTAGCCGCCGGCCTGCTGGATCTTGTCGAAGGCGTTGCGGTCCACGATGAGGTCCTTGATGACGGGGAAGGCGGCGGAGCGCCAGGGCTCCACGGTGATGGTCTCGCCGTTGCGGAAGCGGCGCATGTAGAGCTGGCAGGTGGTGGCTCCGGTGGCGGGGCCGTGGGGATGTCCGTTGATGTACAGGGAGCACATGCCGCAGATGCCTTCGCGGCAGTCGTGGTCGAAGGCGATGGGCTCCTGGCCCTGCTCTACGAGGGTCTCGTTGAGGATGTCGAGGGTCTCGAGGAACGAGGTGTCGGGGGTGGTCTCTACGTCGGAGTAGGTCACGAACCCTCCCTGGGCCTTGGCGTCGGCCTGGCGCCACACCTTGAGGTTGACTCTCATTATGTTTTCGTCCATTTCTCTGTGTTTTTTGGAGGGTTTTATGACTTGTAGTTACGTGTCTGGACCTTGATGGCCTCGTAGTGGAGGGGTTCGATGATGAGCTCGGGAGCCTTGCCGTCGCCTTCGTACTCCCAGCAGGCCACGTAGAAGTAGTCCTTGTCGTCGCGCTGGGCCTCGCCCTCGGGAGTCTGGTACTCTTCGCGGAAGTGGCCGCCGCAGCTCTCGTTGCGGTTGAGGGCGTCGTAGGCGATGAGCTCGCCCATGGTGATGAAGTCGTTGAGGCGGAACGCCTTGTCGAGCTCTATGTTCATGCCCTCCATGTCGCCGGGGATGTAGAGGTTGGTGTCGAACTCCTTGCGCAGGTCCTTGAGCTTCTGGAGCGCGGTCTGGAGGCCCTCCTTGGTGCGGCCCATGCCGACGTATTCCCACATGATGTGTCCGAGCTCCTTGTGGATGGAGTCGACGGAGCGCTTGCCGCCGATGGCCATGAGGCGCTGCTCCTCGGCGATGGCGCGCTTCTCGGCCTCGTCGAACTCGGGCAGGTCGGTGCGGAAGTGGGGCACGGTGATCTGGTCGCTGAGATAGTTCTGGATGGTGTAGGGGAGCACGAAGTATCCGTCGGCCAGGCCCTGCATCAGCGCGGATGCGCCGAGGCGGTTTGCGCCGTGGTCGGAGAAGTTGCACTCGCCGATGGCGAAGAGGCCCTTGACGCTGGTCTGGAGCTCGTAGTCGACCCAAATGCCGCCCATGGTGTAATGGATGGCGGGGAAGATCATCATCGGGTTGTAGTAGTTGACGCCGTCCTTGGTGCAGGCGAGCTCGCCCGGGTTGACGTCGGTGATCTCCTCGTACATGTCGAAGAGGTTGCCGTAGCGCTGGCGCACCACGTCGAGGCCGAGGCGGTTGATGGCCTCGGAGAAATCGAGGAATACGGCCAGGCCGGTGTTGTTGACGCCGAAGCCGTGGTCGCAGCGTTCCTTGGCGGCGCGGGATGCGACGTCGCGGGGCACGAGGTTACCGAAGGCGGGGTAGCGACGCTCGAGGTAGTAGTCGCGCTCTTCCTCGGGGATGTCGGAGCCCTTGATCTCACCGCTCTGGAGCTTGCGGGCGTCCTCGATGTTCTTGGGCACCCAGATGCGGCCGTCATTGCGGAGCGACTCGGACATGAGGGTGAGCTTGGACTGCTTGTCGCCGTGCACGGGGATGCAGGTGGGGTGGATCTGCACGTAGGCGGGGTTGGCGAAGTAGGCGCCCTTGCGGTAGCAGGCCATGGCGGCGCTGACGTTGCAGGCCATGGCGTTGGTGGACAGGAAGTAGGTGTTGCCGTAGCCGCCGGTGGCGATGACGACGGCGTGGGCGGCGAAGCGCTCCATCTTGCCCGTCACCAGGTTCTTGGCGATGATGCCGCGGGCGCGCTCTACGCCGTCGGCGTCCTTGACCAGCACCACGTCGTGCATCTCGTAGCGGTTGAAGCTCTTGACCTTGCCGGCCTGGATCTGGCGGTTGAGGGACGAGTATGCGCCGAGCAGGAGCTGCTGGCCAGTCTGGCCCTTGGCGTAGAATGTGCGGGACACCTGTGCGCCGCCGAAGGAGCGGTTGGCGAGCAGGCCGCCGTATTCGCGAGCGAAGGGCACACCCTGTGCCACGCACTGGTCGATGATGTTGTTGCTGACCTCGGCCAGGCGGTATACGTTGGCCTCGCGGGCGCGGTAGTCGCCGCCCTTGACGGTGTCGTAGAAGAGGCGGTATACGGAGTCGCCGTCGTTCTGGTAGTTCTTGGCGGCGTTGATGCCGCCCTGTGCGGCGATGGAGTGTGCGCGGCGGGGGGAGTCCTGGATGCAGAAGTTGAGGACGTTGAAGCCCATCTCCGCGAGGGTGGAGGCTGCGGAGGCGCCGGCCAGGCCGGTGCCGACCACTATGATGTCGAGCTTGCGCTTGTTGGCCGGGTTCACCAGCTTCTGGTGGGCCTTGAAGTTGGTCCATTTCTCAGCGACAGGACCTTCCGGAATCTTGCTGGCTTCCGGGCTCATTACTCTGATTTTATCGTTCGTTGCCATATCGCTTTACGGATTAGTCGTTGGTATTTTCTGCGGGCTGGGCCTGGGGCTGGTCGGCCTCGGGCTGGGCCTGTGCTTCTTCGGGGGCGGGCTGGCCCTCCTCGGGCTGGGCGGCCTGCTGCTGCATCATCTGCATGACGGCGGGGTCGATCTGGGGCCGGGCGGGCTCGGCGTTGGGATCCTTGCCCTCGAGGTAGTTGACGAAGCGGTAGAGGTTCTCAATCACCTCGAACTGCTTCTTTGCCTGGGGCTGCTGGGCAATCACCTGGGCTTTCTGCTCGGCGGGCATCGAGGAGATCTGCTGGTACATGGGCTCCACCTGGCGGGCGAAGTCGGCGTACTGGATGTCCTGGGCGTTGGCGCCCATGCCGTAGTTGTCGAATACCATGGCGAGGTACTGGTTGCGCAGAGCGTCGTCGGTCTTATAGTAGTCCTTGGAGGCATGGACGGTGAAGACGATGGCCTGTGCCACGAAGAGGCACACGACGATGGAGGTCCACCAGGCGGCCGCCTTCTTGAGGCGCTGGATCCAGATCTCGTTGTTCCAGCCGCAGGTCTGGAACATGGACCAGAAGCCGTGGTTCATGTGGAACCAGAGAGCCACGAAGCCTATGATGTAGACGATGGGCACCCACACTGTGGAGAAGGCCTCCTGGATGAACAGTGTGCCTGCCTGGGCCGGGATGAATCCTTCATGGCCTGCGATCTCGGCCCACTGCATCTTGTACCAGAAGTTGATCAGGTGGACGACGAGGAAGGCGAGCACGACGATGCCGAGCACGTACATGTTCTTCGACGACCATTCTACGCCGGGAGCGTTCTTGCTGACCGAATAGCGGACGGAGCCGCGAGCGCGGCGGTTCTGCAGGGTCAGCATGGTGGCCCAGATGATGTGGATGATGAACAGCAGGGCGAGGCCCATGGAGGCAACCAGTGCGTACCAGTTGGCGCCCAGGAACTCGCAGATGACGTTGTAGGCCGTGGGCCATACAATGGCTATCGCGTTCATCACACAGTGGAATGTGACGAATAGGACGAGACATGCGCCGGTCAAGGCCATGATGAACTTACGCCCTACGGATGAGCTTGTTAACCACATAGATGTTTTGTAGAGTTTAGATTATTTGTTTGTTTCAATTTTTCATGGCTACTCGGAATCGGGGCCTGGACCCTGTTCCGAAATATTTGCAAAATTACCTATTCTTGATTAAACTGCAAAATTTCCTACCAAGAAATGGGGAGGGCGGAGGGAATGGCGGAGGCCAGAGGCTTTGCCGGAAATGTGATTTATGTGGCTTATGTGGCCCCGCCTCCCACATACGGCACATAAGAAACACCGTCGGCGGAACAAGCGTCGGGAGAACAAGGGGCGGCGTGTCGGTACCGACACGCCGCCCGGACTTGAAAGAAGGGCAGGAAAAGATTTCCTGTTTTTCAGGGACAGAGCCTTAATATACTATCTTGGTGGACTTGTTGCGCTGCACTTTGATGTACATGACGCCCTTCTGCGGACGAGCTACCTCCAGGCCTTCGAGGGTGAAGTAGCGGGCCTCCTCGTCGTCACCGTCCACTCCCTCTACGCCGGTGTAGACGCTGACGGAGATATGGAATGAGCTCTTGACGAGGTTCATGTACACTGTCACGTCGGCCTCTCCGACTTTCAGCAGCGAGGCAAGGAGTACGGTCTTGCCCTGCTCATCCTTGCCGGTGGCGAAGGAGACGGCCTCGGGGTTGGAGTTGCGGACGACGTAGTTGAGGATAAGCGCATTGGAGGGGTAGACTACCGGGGTGAGGGTACGCACCTTGCGCTCTTCGCCGCTGAACTTGCCGGTGAAGACTACGCTGTCGGGCGACACATCGGTGTCGTGCCAGTAGGCGAATGAGCGGAAGTTGCTCCAGCCGTTGGCCTGGCGGTAGTTGGCGTACATGCTGCCGGGGATGGCCAGCATACAGTCGGGCCAGATGGAGGTGGAGAAGGCCTCGCCGTAGCTGCTCTCGTCGGTGGCGGTGAAGACCGGGGGCACGAGGTTGTTGTTCACGCCGTAGTTGACGCAACGGATGAAGCGGATGTTGGGCGAGTCGTAGAAGGCGCGCACGCCTATGGTCTCCAGATGGTCGGGCAGGCCGACGCTGACAAGGTTCTGGCAGTTGGCGGCCATTTCGGTCGGGATGCTCTTGATGCCGGCCGGCAGACGAAGGATGTCGATGGAGGTGCCGTAGAAAGCGCGGGGTGCTATTTCGGTGACGGCGTAGGTCTTGCCCTGATAGCTTACGGTGGCGGGTATTGTGATTTCGCCGGTGTAGGCGGCCGGGAGCACGGTGGCGGTCAGCTCGTCGGCCAGGAGGCTGTAGCTGATGCCGTCGATGGTGGCCTTGACACCCTCGTCGCTGCCTATGGCGCGGATGGTGGCGAAATTCTTCCATACGTCGGCCTCCTTATATGCTATCAGGCTCTGAGCCGGGACATACAGGCGGCAGGTCGGATAGATGGCCGGGTCGAAGGGATTGAGCGACTGGCCGGGGATGCTGGCCTGGAAGAACTCGGGCGGGGTGAGGGCGTTAACAGTGACGGTGTCGAGCTGCGAACAGCCGTCGAAGACCATCAGGTTCAGCTTCTTCACGCCCGAACCGATGTTGACGCTCTTCAGCGAGGCGCAGTTCTGGAATGCCTGGTTGTCGATGAGATAAACGCCGTCGGGGATGACGATGCTCTGAAGGCCGGAGCCGAGGAAGAGGCCGCCGGACACTACCTTGAGGCTTGCTGGCAGGGTGGCCTTGACAAGGGCGGTACAGCCGTTGAAGACGTTCAGGCCCAGCGAGTCGATGCTGCCCGGCAGTGTCACCGAGGTCAGGCCGGTGCAGTTGCGGAAGGCGCCGGCACAGATGCGCTTCACACCCTCGTCGATGGTCAGGGTGGTGATGGAGCCGATACCCTGGAAGACGTTGGGCTTGATGACGGAGATGGAACCGTCGATATGCACTGCGGTCACAGGCTGATTGTTAAGGTACATGGCCACTCCGGCGTTGCTGAACGGGGTGGAGCGCTCGGTACGGAAGCTGATGTTGGCCCATGCCGTCAGGCTGGTGATGTCCACGCGCTTCAGGCCGGTACAGTTGCGGAAGGCGTCGAAGCCCATGGTGTCGACCGTAGCGGGGATGGAGACGGCGGTGACGTCCGGCATGAGCGCGAAGGCGTTGGCGTCCAGGCCGCGGACGATAAAGTTGGAGCCATGCTGCACGCTGGATGGTATGTTGACCACGCCGGCATAGCTGCCGGACTTGGGGCGCACCACATAGGCGTTGGCGATTTTGGCTTTTTCGTCGAGCACGAAGCGATAGCAGAGGCCGTCGATAGTGGCCTCGCGGGTGACGCAGACCACGCTGGCGTTGTTGCTCAGGGTGCGGTTGCCGTTGCAGATGACCTCAATGAGAGCGTTGCCGGTGCCGATGACAGTCACCAGGCCGGTGGAGTCGACGGCAGCCACTTCGGGGGTGAGGGATTTCCATTCCACGCTCTTGTCAGTGGCGTCGGCGGGCAGGACTGTCACTCCCAGTCGCACGGTGTCGCCTACCAGCAGGGTGCGGGGCATGCCGGTGATGACAACCGACGTGGGCAGAATGGCGCTGTTGGGATCCTCTTCGATGGTAGTGAAGTCCTTCCAGTAGTTCGCCGCCTTGTAGGCTGCCACGCAGCCGCGGGGCACATAGAGGCGGCAGGTGGAAGTGATAGTGGCGAAGGTGCCGGAGCTGACGGTGACCGGGCTCAGGGACTGCGCCGTCATGGTCTTCAGGGCCGTGCAGCGGCGGAAGACGTAATTGTCGATACGGTTCACGTTTGCCGGTATGGTGATGGCGGTGATGCCCGACTCCTGGAAGGCCTGGGAGCCGATGATGGTGACGGTAGAGGGAATCTTGACCTCGGTCACGGCGCTCTGCATATAGAAAGCCTGGTTGCGAATCTGCACCACGGCATACTTCTTGTTGTTGTAGGTGATGAACTCCGGAATGGTAACCACTCCGCTGTATTCGTCGCCGTTGGGGTAGCCGCTTTCCACGGGGCTTACCACATAGCACTGCAGGGTGCCCTCTTCGGAGGCATACGGGGTCTTGGTGATTTCGTAGTGGATGCCGTCTACTACTATGCGACCCTCTTCTATCGCGCCGCCGCCTATTTCCTTGTAAGCCTTGAAGCCGCTCCAGTTGGCGTCGGCCTGATAGGCGGCCTTGGTGCCGGCCGGTACGGTCAGGGTGACGTTGCCCTTGTTGAAATTGGCGTTGAAGATGGAGGTGGACCCGGTGGCCGGTGCAGGCGGAACGGTGGCCTGCACTTCAATGTCGGTGACACTGTTGCAAGCGTAGAAAGCATTGTTGCCGATGTACTTGAGACCTGTGCCGAAAGTGACCTTGGTCAGTTTCGTGCAGTAGTAGAAGTTGTTGTATTCAATGGTCTCGACGGAGTTGGGGAAGGTGAGTTCGGACATCTGTGAGGCGTAGAAGGTCTCGAAGCCGATTTCTTTCAGTCCCTCGTTGAAGGTAACGCTTGTTACGTTGGGGGTCTCGTAGAAGACGCCCGGTTGCAGACGGGTGACGGTGTATTCGGTGCCGGAAACGGTGATGGTGCCGGGAATCTCTACTGCCGGACCGATTTGCTTGGGAGCGCCGTTGCCCGGGATTTCATACGGTGCCAGCACCATTGCAGTCCTGGTGGCGGGATAATACTCGTAGTAAAAGTCGCCGATCTGCAGCTGGTCGGGGGCGAGGATAGCGCGTACGGCGCCCCAGAAGGAGGATGCGCTGTAAGAACTCTTTAGGGCAGCGGAGGCTACGTGCACGTTGATGTTGGCACGCATGGCCGAGGGGATGCTGGCTCCTACGGTGCCTACCACACCGCCGGTGTAGCCTAAGTATAGGTCTTTCAGAGCCGTACAGTTGGTGATTCCGTTGCCGGGAATGTTGTTCACACCGCCTAAGTCGAGCTTGGTCAGCGAGCTCATTGAGGAGAAGGCGTATGTGGCGAGGGAGGTGCAGGTGGAAGGGAGAGTAACCTCGGTGCAGGTGCCGTACTGGAAGGCGGTCTGCCCTACAGCGGTCACCGTGTAGGTTTTGCCTTTATAAGTAAAGGTGGAGGGTACGTTTACTACGCCGGAGTACGGCGTTTCGTTCAGACCTGCCTGGTAGCCGCTGATGACTGTGGCGGTAGAGGTGGCGGGGTCGGTCTGATAATAGATGCCGTCGACCTCGATTTTGGCCGGTTCGGTGTCGTCGCCGCCGCCGGAGCCGCCGCCCTCACCCTCTTTGTAAGCCTTGAAGCCGCTCCAGTTGGCGGCCGACTGATAAGCCGAGAGAGTGCCCTTTGGCACTGTGAGGGTGATTTTGGATTTTATCGCTGCCGGGAAGGTGGTAGCGGTGATGGTGGGAGGAGTGGCCGCATCAATCTGTACGGCCGTCAGTGCAGTACAATTTTTAAAGGCATTCGCTCCGATGTTCTGGATTCCGGAGCCGATGACGAGGGACTCAAGACTCGCATACTCGAAGCAGTCATGCTCTATCTCCGTCACCGAGTTGGGCACGGTGAAGGTTTTGGGTACAAACCCGGAGAAGGCATAACAGTCCAGCTTGAGGATGGTGTTGGGCAGCTTGACTGAAGTCAGGTCGGTGTTGTAGTCGCAGAAGGCATAGGCAGCCACACCTGTCACGGTGTAGGCCTGGTTCTCGTATGTCACCTGTTCAGGTATCACCACGTCGCCGGACAACAGCAACTGGTTGGCCCAGTCGGCTGCATCGCCTACCTGAGCGGTTTTTGTCGCGGGGTCGAAGATGTAGAAGACCCCGTCCAGCACGGCCGTCGGCCCTGTTGGCTTCGAGACTTGTCCCCATGCGTTGACAGCAGCCGCTATCAACATGAAGAGCAGAAGATTTTTCCTCATTGTATATTAGAAGTTTTGGTTTATGTTTTCGCTATGATGAGGCGGCAGCCTTGTACCTGCCGCCCCGCCACCGGGGCGGCAGGCCCTGAGTGCGGTAAAATTGAGTGTATGGAGACGGATGTGGCGCAGGAGCTATGCTCCTGTGAAAGGCGCCGGGACGGGCGTGGTGCGGGGAATTGACTGATACCGGCTTACACCGGCGGACACACCGATACCCGCTTGCTGTTTAACGCAAGCCGTTGCTGAGCATCATGTTCCATATCTGGGGAATCATGATGCGTGTATGGGAGATATTGCCCATACGCATGGCGTAGTTGTATGACTGATAAGCTATGAAAGAGAGGACACCCTTTTCGTATTGTCCGGACACGCTTCCGCGCATCGCCTCTCTCCCGGCCCGGCTTGACGGACAGGAGCGGAGGGGTGCGATATGGAGATTACGTGCTGACATCAGGTTGCCGAGGGTGCCTGCCCGGATGCGGAGGCACCTTTACAGCGGCAAAGTTACGCAAATATTTTTATCCGCGCATAACTTTTCGCAAAAAAATTTTTTATTCGGCGTGGTGGCGGCGGAAGCGTCCCAGGAGGTAGGCGGCGGCTTCGCGCAGGATGACGGAGCCGCTCAGGCGCAGTATAAGCACATAGAGGGAGAGGCCGGCGGCGCCCTGGGCCGCGAGCAGCAGGGCCGGATGCAGGGGCAGCCATGTCAGCAGCAATGCGGCGGCGGCCACTGCGGCGGAGAGGAATGTGTAGGGGGCCATGTCACGCAGGAAGGAGAGCATGCGCACGGAGATGGAGCGGCAGGTGGCCAACAGCACATATATATATGTAAGCAATGCGGCGAAGAACTGGCCCCACACCAGCGCCTCGACAGTACCGAAAGGCAATGAGGCGAAGAGGGCGCCGACAGTGAGTATATCCTTGACGACTTCGGCGGCCACGAAGCGCCCGGCGCGGCCAAGGGCGAGCAGGTAGGTGTTGGCCTGCGAGATGAGGACTATCAGCAGGCCGCGGGCCACGAGTATCTGAAACAGTGGTATGGCGGCATCCCATTTGGTGCCGAACAGCAGATGGAACAACGGCGCGGCCATGACGATGAGCCCGGCGGTTAAGGGGCAGGCGATGAAGGCGCACAGGCGGTTGGCCTTGCCGACGGCGCGGCGGTAGCGTTCGGCATCATCCTGAAAGCGTGAGAGCAGGGGGATGAAGGTGGTGTTGAAGATCTGGCTCAGGGAGGCGTACCCCATTTTGCTCCATTTGTCGGCCTGGGTGTAAACGCCCAAGGTGGACATGGGGTAGAGCACGCCGATGACGAATGTGTAGGCATTGAGCGACCCGACGTTGAGCAGGCAGGAGGTGAAGACGCCAAGTCCGACACGGAACATGGCCCTCAGCGAGTCGCGGGAAAAGCGCATGGAGGGGCACCAGCCGCCGGTGCACCAGAGCCATCCGCTCTTGACGGCGGCCTGCGTCACGCTCTGCCACACCAGTGCCCAGGCGCCGAAGCCGCCCAGGGCCAGGCCGATGCCCAGACCTCCGCCCGCAATCTGCGAGACGAGGTTGGCAATGGCCACCTGCCGCACGTCCATGCGTTTTATGAGCTGGTTGGTCTGCACGATGCCGACAGCGGTGAAGATGAAGGTCAGGAACATGACCCGCGACATGGACACGAGCTCCTGACGCCTCCCGAACAGGTCGGCGATGGCGGGGGCGCAGAACCACAGCAGGCAGTAGATGCCGGCCGAAACGCCCATGTTGAACCAGAAGACGGTGGAGTAGTCGGCCTGGGTGGGTTCCTTCTTCTGGAGCAGGGCGGTGCCGAAGCCGCTGTCGACGAAGAGGACGGCGAAGGCCTGGAACATGAGTATGACGCCCACCAGGCCGAAGTCCTCGCGTGGGAGCACGTTGGCGAGCACCACGCCGGTGACGGCGTAGAGCACCTGTGAGCTGAAGCGGTCGATGCTGTTCCACTTCAGTGTCCGGGCGGTCTTGAGTTTCAGCGCCTCCTCAGCCATGTCTTTGCAGGCATATTACGCAATGTCGCGGCACATGCCGTTGGCGGCATGTCAGTTGCGGCGGACGGGCAGGGTGACAGGCTCCTCCTCTTCCTCGACACCCTCCTCGATCACTTCCTCGTCTGGAATCTCCTCCTCGACGGCTTCCTCGGTGACGGGACGGCGTGTGGCGACGCCATGGCGGGAGGGGGAGCCCGGAGATACGCCTGCGGCCGCGCCCTCGAGCTGCACGAGTTTGCCTCCGCCGCGCTTGCGGATCTCGCCGGGGGTGCCGCGGTAGTAGATGGTGGTGGAGCCGATCCCCTTGGTGCTCAGCTTCTCCACGGGCCAGGTGTAGATGGAGCCGGTGCCCATGATGGAGCAGGAGACGTCCTGGGCCTCGAGCTCGTCGGCGCGGATCTGGCCGGTGCCGAGCATGGCGAAGGAAGCGTCATGGCACTCGCCGCCGAGGGTGACGACGCCGTTGCCGGTAGCTATCTTGGCCGAGACGCGGGTGCAGCGGAGGCCGCCGGCGTCAATGCGTCCGTTGCCGATCAGGGTGACCTTGAAGTCGGCGGCGGGAGGCACGGACTCGGCGCTCACGCTCAAGGCCGAGTTGCTCTTGACCTCGGTCAGGAAGCTGGAGTAGACATAGAGGGTGGGGAGGGCCGGGTCATTGACGTCCTCGGTCGACACCTGCACCTTGAGTGTTCCTTTGCCGTTGTTGGTGAGGATGAAAGCGTCGGCGAAGCGCTCCTCGCCGTAGAACTGTATGTAGCCTGCGGAGTCGGGCAGACAGCGCCACACTACGTTTGCGTTGTCAACCACCTGGAGGGTGTTGAACTCGCCCACCTTGATCTCGTATTCATGCTTCTGGGCATGGGCCGTCAGCAGGCACATCAGCGTTGCCAGCAGCGTCGCCAGCAGTTGTAAGTACCGGTTCATAAGTCAGATTGTTTTGAAGGATATGCTCGATTTCATCGATGATTTTGAGAAGTTCGGCGCGGGTGTCGGCGCGGAGCAGGCGTATGCGGGTGGGCCGGAAGTTGGGTATTCCCTTGAAGATGGGAGTGTTGGCCAGGTGGCGGCGGATGTGGAGGATCCCGCGGTATTCGTCAATGCGGGAAATGCTCTCGTCGATCTGCCGGCGGAGCATGCCCAGGCGGTCTCCGAGTGGCAGCGGCGTGTACGCGCCGGTGTCGAGATACCGGCGCATGTCGCGGAAGATCCAGGGTGCCCCGAAGGCGGCGCGGCCCACCATGATGGCGTCGACGCCGGTGGAGGCGAAGCGCTCGGCGGCAATCTCGGGCGATGTGACGTCTCCGTTGCCGATGAGGGGTATCTCCAGGCGCCGGTCTGCCTTCAGCGCGGCGATGGGCGACCAGTCGGCCTGGCCGGTATACATCTGAGAACGGGTGCGGCCATGCACGGCCAACGCCCGGATGCCGCAGTCCTGGAGGCGCAGCGCCAGCTCCCCTATTATAATATTGTTGCAGTCCCACCCGAGACGCGTCTTGGCGGTGACGGGCAGGTCGACGGCCTGCACGACGGCACGGGTGATGGCGAGCATCTTGTCGGGGTCCCGGAGCAGGCCGGCGCCGGCGCCCTTGGAGGCGACCTTCTTGACCGGGCAGCCGAAGTTGATGTCGATGATGTCGGGCCCGGCGTCCTGCACCATCTTCGCAGCCTCGGCCATTGCCTCCGGCTCGCGGCCGTAGATCTGTATGGCGACGGGCCGCTCGGCGTCGTGGACTTCGAGCTTGCGGGCGGTGGAGGCGACGTTGCGCACCAGGGCCTCGGCGCTGACGAACTCGGAGTACACCAGCGCGGCCCCCTGCTCACGGCAGATGAGGCGGAAGGAGGGGTCGGTGACGTCCTCCATCGGCGCCAGCAGCACAGGCCGCGTGCCAAGGTCGATTCCGGCTATTTCCATTTCGTTGTCAATTCGTATAATGTATGTCCCCCGGAGAGCGTCCCCACGTTTCTCGGCCTTACTTGAGGATGAGCGACGAGAATCGGGTGGAGAGCAGGGCCTCGGCCTCGGCGCGCATCTGTTCGGCGGACAGTGCCATGATGCGCTCGCGGCTATACTCGATGTCGCGTATCTCGCCGTAGTAGAGCAGCGACTTGGCCAGGCCCATGGCCCGGTTCTCGCGGTGGTCGGTGCTGACCTGGAGCTGCCCGGCGTACTGCTGCTTGACGCGCTCGAAGGCGGCCGCCGACATGGTGGTGTCGGCAAGCTTCTCGATCTCGCGCATGGCCAGGCGGATGCACTGCCCGGTGCGGTCCGGGTCGCAGGCGAAGTATATCTCCATGACGCCGCAGTCGCTGAACAGGGCCAGCGACGAGTCGGCGGAGTATACGTATCCCCTCTTCTCGCGCAGCTCCTGGTTGAGGCGGGAGTTCATGCTCGGGCCGCCGAGGTAGTTGTTGAGCAGCATCAGGGCGTAACGGCGCGGGTCGTTGCGGCCGCACACGCGGGTGCCGAGGATGGTGTTGGCCTGGTGGCCGTCCTGGTCGTCGCTGTCCTCGAACGGGGAGTTGACCACAGGCACCTCGCGCCGGGGCACCGGCCCGGCGAAGTGCAGGGGCGAGAAGTACTTGCTCACCAGGGCCTCCACCTTCTCCGGCTCCGATGGGTCGGCGCAGTAGATGGCCATGTTACGCGGTATGTAGAAGGTGTCGACGAACTCGCGGCAGTCCTCGCGGTGGAGGCCGTCGACGCTCTGCTCGTCGCCGAGGATGTTGTGGCCCAGGCGGGAGCCCTCGAAGAGTGCGTCCTCGAAGTCGTCGAAGACGAGGTCGGCGGGCGAGTCGAGGTAGCTGTTGATCTCCTCGATGACGACCTCGCGCTCGCAGTCGAGCTCGGCACCGGGGAAGTTGGAGTATGCCACGATGTCCGACAGCAGGTCGAAGCTGCGCTCCAGGTGGCCGGTGGGGGCGTTGGTGTAGAGGATGGTCTCCTCCTTGCCGGTGAAGGCGTTGAGCTCGCCGCCGATGCACTCCATGCGGTTGGAGATGTGCACGGCGCGGCGGTGCTCGGTGCCCTTGAACAGGGCGTGCTCTACGAAGTGCGCCAGCCCATCCTTGCCCTCGGGCTCGTCGCGCGAGCCGGCGTTCACTGCCACGCCGCAGTAGGAAACCTGCCCCTCTACCCGCCAGTGCACGCACTTCAGGCCGTTGGGCAGCGTAAAGACATGATATTGGTTGTTTTGCTGCATTGCTTAATATGCTTTTCGGACCGGGAAACACCCGGCGCCGGAAAGGTTTTGCAAAGTTAGCAATTTTACTTAAATTTGCGGCCATGAATCGGCTTGCTAATATTGTTGGAAAAGCCAGACGCCTGATGTTGCTTGCCCCGGCGCTGCTGCTTGCGGCGTCGGGAGCGGTGTGTCCCCGGGCCAGCGCGGCCGGGAGGATGCCGACCCAGGAGCTGAACCGGCTCAACGAGGTGATGCGCGACGCGGCGCGGTACCGTGCCTCCAAGGAGCAGCACCTCGACTCGCTCAAGCGCCAGGCCCTGCGCGCCACCGACGCCCGCGTGCGCTTCGCCCGCTACCTGAGCGTGGGGGAAGCCTACCGCACTTTCATGGCGGATTCGGCCCTGAAGTACTGTGTGCTCGCCGAGCAGCAGGCGCGACGCAGCGGCGACCCCGGCCTGGTGCACCGCGCCGACATAGCCATGATCGGCAGCATGAGCGTAGCAGGCTTCTTCGCCGAGGCATCCGTGCGCCTCGACTCGCTGAAGTTCCTCCCTCTCCCGCTCGACCAGAAGGTGCAGCTGTGGCTGAGCGCACGACAGCTCTATTCGTCGATGATCACCTACGTCGGCGAGGAGACGCCCTTCGTGCGCCCCTACCAGGACCGCTACCTGGCCATCGACGACTCCCTGCTGCGCCACCTGCCCCGCGACGGCGCCGACTACCGCTTCATATACGCCGAGCGGCTGGTGAGCTCCGGCCGCTACTCGGAGACCCGCCCGCTGCTGGAACGCCTGCTGGCCTCCACCCAGGTCAGCGACAACATCCACGGCAAGGCCGCCTACCAGCTGGCCATGCTCTACCGCCACCAGGGCGACGAGCGCCTCTACGCCGCCTACCTGGCCAAGGCGGCCACCAGCGACATCACCGGGTGCGTGACCGAAGGGTGGGCCCTGCCCAAGCTCGCCGAGTGGCTGTACCAGAACGACCGCCTCGACCAGGCCTTCACTTATATCAACTTCTCCCTGAGCGAGGCGAAGTCGGGCAACGCCCGCACACGCTCGGCGGTTATCTCGGGCATGATGCCGACCATCGACGACGCATACCGCAAATCGCTGACGCAGAGCCGCGACCGGCTGGTGGTGTTCCTCTGCCTGGCCACGTTCCTGTTCCTGCTGGCTGCGGCGCTGACGGCGGTGCTGCTGCGACAGATCCGCCGCGCCCACGAGGCGCAGCGAAAGCTAAAGGAGAACTCCCGCCTGCAGGAGTTCTACATCGGCAACTTCGTGGGCCTCTGCTCGTCGTACTCCTCGAAGCTGCAGTCTTGGCAGAAGATGGTGACGCGCAAGCTCGCCCTGGGCCAGACCGATGACCTGCTCAAGACTCTCAAGGCGGGAAAGATCTCCGGCGAAAACGAGGATTTCCATTCCGCCATCGATACTGCATTCCTGCAGCTTTATCCCCATTTCATCGAGGAAATCAATACTCTGTTGCGCACCGACGAGCAAGTGCACCTGAACAAGAACGGGGGCCTGCCGCCGGAGCTCCGCATCCTGGCGCTGATCCGCCTGGGTGTGGAGGAGAGCTCGCGCATCGCCTCAATCCTGCAATACAGCCCTAACACGGTATACGCCTACCGCAACAAGATGCGCAACAAGGCCCTGTCGCGCGACGACTTCGAGCGCCAGGTGCGCCATATCGGATATGAGGAGTAGCCGACGGACCGCACCCCGCCGCCGCAAATCAACCACAGCGTGGTTGTCCTCCCTACTTCGTAATAGTGCCGGGTTTCGCGGCCTTACGGCTCGCTAAACCCGGCGCTGTGTGATTATTGGACCGCTCCGCGGTCCGACGTCCCAATCCTGGCGGACGCACCTTGGTGCGTCCCTACATTACGGAAGGTGCCTTTCTGACACACTCTCAATATGCCACCTTGGCGACGGAATGACCATCGGTGACGATGTAGATGCCGCGTGCGGGGAGGCGGAGACGAGAGGAACCCTCGGCCACATCGCCGGAGGCGGCGAGGCGGCCGGCCACGTCGTAGACGCTGACGCGGCGGCCGGAGGTGAAGACGGCCAGGGTGCCGTCGGCGTCGACGTAGGCGCGCAGTGTCTCGGGAGCGTCGTCCATCACTCCGCCGACGCCGATGTACACGCCGCGCATCTGCACGTCGTCAATGTACAGGCGCTCGGAGTCGGAACCGGTCACGACCTTGAGCTGAAGGCGCAGGCCCGGACGGATGCTCTCGGCGATGTCGAAGCGCAGGGTGACGGCCGAGGAAGCCTCGAGGGTGGTGCCGGCCTGGCCGTTGCGGTCCTTGAGAATCACCCAGCCGCCCACGGACTCGTCGTAGTACTGCAGGCGGATGTTGCTGGTGCGGGCGGCGGAGTTGAACAGGCGCATGCTCACGGTCTCGACGTTGTCGACGGCACTGGTCTCCAGGGTACCCCCCTTGAGCAGGCCGGCGGCCCTGGTACCGCGGCAGAGGTCGGCGCCTGGGCTGTAGACGCCCCCCTTGGTGAAACTCCACTGGCAATACTTGCCCTGCACGTTCTTCGACGACGTACCGCTGGTGGTCATGTCCTCGAAGTCCTCGACGTCCTTGCCTCCCAGGGCGCTGGTGCTGCGGAATGTGATGACGCCCTGCTCGTCCTCGGCGATCTCCTCGAGCTGTATGCCGACGGTGTTGATGTCGTTCCAGCCCGTCAGGCCCGGCTCTGTGAACGGACCGACGACGGTGACGTTGCCGGTGCCGGGAAAGGGATCGCCGCCGGAGTCCTTGATGGCCAGGCCCTTGCCGTCGGGGCAGGCACGCACCAGCTCGTAGTAGTTGTGGGAGGGGTCGGCGTTGATTGTGTTCTGGCTCCAGGGCTGGGTGGAGGTGGAGTCGACGCGGAAGATGAGCATGCCCTCGCCGGGCAGGTAGGCATTCCATTTGTTGCCGGTCTTGCGGCGGTTCTCGAGCAGGAAGTACTCCTTGGCGTGAGAGGTGTTGATGCGGTAGCCTGCGTTGGAGGCATCGATGTCGCCGAGCGTCCAGGTGCCGGGGCCGGAGATCACCTTGGGCACGGCGAAGCCGCTCTGGTATCGCTGCATCATGGAGTAGCCCACCGGGGTGCGGGCGTAGTTGTTGTAGCTGCCGCCGGCCATCACGGACCAGGCGCCGGGATCGACGCTCTGGCCGCCGGAGCCGCTATAGTCGGTGTCGTACTCGTCCATGAGGCCGAGCACGTGGCTGAACTCGTGGCAGATGGTGCCGATGCCGTCGATGCAGCTGAACATCCAGGTGCCGTAGAGCTCCGTGGAGCAGGCGTAGCGGCCCAGCCTGACGCCGTCGTAGCGGTTGGCGGGCATGGTGGAGGCATGCGGCCACACGAGGCGGGAGTCATTGCCGGTGTTGTTGGAGCCGAAGCCTGCGAAGATGACGTAGAACATGTCGACGGTGCCGTCGCCGTCGGTGTCATACTGCGAGAAATCGATCTCGGAGTCGAGCTTGGAGCATGCCTCGTCGATGATGGAGCGGGCGTTGGCCGTCTGCTGCATGTCGTACTGGGTGCGGTTGACGGTGACGGGGCCGTAGACATCGAACGAGGGGCTGAACAGGCCGTGGGAGTTGTCGAAGAAATAGTCGCGCACGGAGCCGGTGTATACCTGCCTGGCCGTGGAGCCGGAGGGGGTGAAGCCGGTGTAGTCGTGCTTGTTTATGATGTCGGTGACTATGGACTTGTAGTCGGGCTCGGTGAAGGAGCGGTCCTTGTACTGCACCAGCAGCACGAGGCCCTTGAACTTCTTGTAGTCGTAGAGTCCGCGTGGGGAGCCGGGAGCCGAGAGCTGAGAGCTGAGAGTGCGGAGCTGCTTCTGGGCCGGGGTCGGCCCCGGCTGGAGCCACGTGGAGATGGTGGCGAGGTATTCGCGGTCGGCATCGGTGCGGGAGGCGGCGTCGCGTGCGGCGACCGCGCCGGGCACGAGGGAGCCGTCGGCAGAGAGCTCGGCGTAGCGCCACACCCCGTCGGCGTCCTGGAGCAGGGTGTAGCCGTCGGCTGTGGTGAGGAAGTTGTGGAACTCGTCGCCATGCAGACGGGCGGTGACGACGGTGCCGTCGGGTTGGAGCAGCCTGCCGGGCTCGGGATTGGCCGGCACGGCAAGCGCCTGGGCGGCGCACAGCAGCAGCGCTGCCGGCAAGGATAAGAATAGTTTTTTCATTCGTTATTCTGTTCAGATTGTGTTTCCGGGTGCTCGTTCCGGCCCAGGCCAGAGCGAGGAGACGAAATGATTCGTGCCACAAAAGTAATACTTTTCCGCACACGGCACAAATTTTTTCGTCGGCGGAGACAAAATGGGACCATGGCCGGAAGGTACCGATATTTTTTGCATCATAATGTTTTTCAGTGGCAAAATGCGCAAAAACCGGGCAACTCCGGGCGCACATCTGAACAACCTGTATCAAAACCAGCTTAGCGGCTGGAAATATGATTAAAAATTATTGAGCCATATCGGCAAAACATTACACCTATTTATATTTAAGTGGCCAATACTCGAAAATATGCCAATATCTTAAGATGGTATAAGAAAATAGGCGCATTTTGCTTTTTTAACAATTGGCATGGCTCCATGGCGCACTTTCTTGTTCATTTTGATCGTCTCCTTTCCCGAAAGGGATATGGACACGAACCGCAATAGATGCACTTTGACAGTCATTGAAATGGCATGAGGGTGTTGCAAAATCCAGCGAATCGCAGAACTGCACGCTGCGCACGTACGCCGCCACCCCAACCGCATATTTTTTGCGTATTTTAACTTTACGCGATGGCAAAATGTACAAAATCACCACCCATATAGGCAAGCATTCCGACTCTTACGACCTATTATCAGGCAAGCACATGGCATTTTGCAATCAAAAATATCTTCAACTTCCGAAAATCAGGTTTATTCCCACACCAATCTCCCCTCTTTCGATGCATTATCTGCCATTACCTTAAAGTAGTTTAAGAAATATCATCCTTTTTACACTTCTTAACATTTAAGCTGATAAAAAACTTGATTTCTATATGTAACTTTGTGCGTCTTTTTTGCCTGTCGCAGGCACAGAGGCACCTACGAATCAACGTACCTTGACAGCAATAGGAATAGTATGGGCATATTGGCGGGGAACCTCCGCAGCCCGTAAAAGAGTCCCGCCCCGGACAGGCATGTCGCAAAGCGCTCTAGCGTAACCTTGCAGCCCCCCTTGGAACATGCTTCTTTTTCAGCGCGACACGCCGGCGGCCGAGGCTCACGCAAACTCCACAATCTCCCCCGGACGGCCCAAGCCACGCCCGGGCCGCCCGCCTTGCGCTGTTGACGTATATCACTGACTTCTGCCCCGGGGACAAACGGATTCACCCCCGGGATGCACCACAAGAATCCACATTGCTACAAAATGAGGAAAACCAACCTTGGCATCCTGACCGCCGCCCTGGCGCTCGCCGTAGCCGCCCCGCTCGGCGCCCGGCAGCCACTGACGGTCAAGACACAGAAAGCCGCAAGCGGACAGTCCACATCCGCACAGGCCAGTCCCCGGACATTGCTGGCGCCCGCCACCCAGGGCCGCGCCGACGACCGCACCGACGTACAGATCTCAGCGCAGGGCCTGGCCCCGGGCGGCACCCCCGACGCCTCTTTCGTCCCGGGTCGCCCCAACCGCGCATCCGACGTCCCACTCGACCTCCCATACATCAAGACGTTCCCCACCGAGGCATCCGTCCTCGAGGAGATGACAATCATCGACGCCGACAACGACGGCAACACCTGGGGCTGGGACAAGTACCAGAAATACGCCCGCCACAGCCACTCCAACCAGAACGCCTCCGCCGACGACTGGATCATCACCCCGCCCCTCAAGCTCAAGGCCGGCAAGGTCTACGAGTACTCGTCCCTAATCTCGGCAGGCAACCCCAACGCATTCCCCCCGACCGTGGAGATGCGCATCGGCACCGCCCCCACCGTGGCCGGAATGACACAGGAAATCGTCGCCAAGACACAGATCACCAAGTACGACACCTACTTCAAGGCCGAGTTCACCGTGCCCGCCGACGGCAACTACTACCTCGGCATCCACGCCTGCTCCGAGCAGTGGCTCGCGCTCATCAAGCTGATGAACATCAACGTCATCGGCGGCGCCGAGGCCGAGGGACCCGCCAAGGTCACCGACGCCCTTATAGAGCCAGACTATAGCGGACGCACCCGCAACGTCTCCATCTCCTTCAAGGCCCCAACCCAGACCGGCACCGGCAAGGCCCTGACCGAGATGACCAAGATCGACATCATGCGCAAGGGCATCGTCGTAAAGACCTTCGACAACCCCGCCCCCGGACAGGCCTACTCCTACACCGACAAGGTCGACGCCGACGGCGAGTACGCCTACAAGATCGTGCCCTACAACAGCGTCGGCATGGGCGGAGCCGTGGAGGCCACCGTGGAAGTAGGCACCAAGGGCAAGCCCGTGCCCTACCTCGAGGACTTCAAGACCGAAGCCGGCTTCGAGGCCCTCACCTTCGTCGACGCCAACAACGACGGCACATCCTTCTGGCACGCCACCGCCACCACACCTCCCTACGCCTGGCTCCACTACTCCGGCAAGGCCGACTCATCCTCCGACGACTACCTCATCACCCCCGGCATCGCCCTTGAACCCGGCATCCGCTACCGCGTCAGCGCCGACGCATGGGGATACAACGAGGGCTTCGCCATGATGGTGGGCACGGCGCCCAAGGTCGACAGCCTCGTCAGCCACGTCAAGGTGCCCTACACTCGCCTCACCTCCGACATGACCAACTACTCCGGCGAGTTCACCGTGCCCGAGGCCGGCAACTACTTCATCGGCATCCACGTCCTCACCCCGGCCGGCGAGCGCTACGAGGACTTCCACGTCACCAACATCCGCATGGACCGCATGGGCGCCCTCAAGGGCCCCGGCAAGGTCACCGGCTTCAAGGCCATCGCCGACAAGGACGGACAGGCCAAGCTGACATTCAAGTTCAACGCCCCCACCGCCAACATGGACGGCTCCGCGCTCGACGCCATCACCAAGATCGAAGTCACCCGCGACGGCAACGTCGTCAAGACCTTCGAGGCTCCCGCCAAGGGCGAGGCCCTCGAATACACCGACGCCCCCGGCGAAGAGGGCGAGTACGCCTACGTCATCACCCCGTTCAACGAGGCCGGCGGCGGCGAAATAGCCGAATACCTCGGCTACGCAGGCCTCGACCTGCCCGCCGCCCCCGTCAACGTCAAGGCCACCGACCTCGGCGGCGGCAAGGTCAAAGTCACCTGGGACCCCGTAACCACCACCGCCCACGGCGCCGAGATTCCCGCGCCCCCCATCTACGTGATCCTCGAAGGCGACGGCGTCAAGAGCGAACAGCTCGGCCAGACCACCAAGTGCGAGTACACCACCCAGGCTCTCAACGGCGAGCAGCAGCGCCGCGTGTTCTACAACATCTACCCCTTCAACAGCGCAAGCGAGCACGGCGACTTCGGCGCCAGCCAGGACCTCTTCATCGGCGACGCGTACACCCTCAGCTTCCTCGAGTCCTTCGCCGACGGACATCCCGCCTCACCCGTCGTGATCGACAACCTCATCTTCCAACCAGAATGGAGCCTCTGCACCGACGAGACCTTCTCCGACTTCGAGTGCTCCGACGGCGACAACGGCTTCCTCGCACAGAAGGGATTCCCCTCCGGCAAGGGACGCATCTCCACCGGCCGCATCACCCTGGCCAACACCATCTCCCCCACGCTCTCGTTCTACACCGCCAACATCAACGCCAGCGACTACCACAACGAGCTGGCAGTGTACGTCAACGAGTTCGGCACCGACACCTGGACCGAGGTCTTCAACAAGAAGATCCGCGAAGTAGTGCCCGCCCGCGGCTGGGGCCGCATCTCCATCGACCTCGCACAGTGGAAGGGCAAGGACATCCGCATCGGCTTCGTCCCCAAGTCCAACTACACCGACGACTCCCACGCCTCCTACTACGGCTGGACATTCATCGACGCCATCCGCGTCCATAACCTCACCAACCGAGACCTCGGCGCCAACATCGCCGCCAGCGCCGAGAGCGTAGAGACCGGCAACGACGTGGACTTCACCGTCATCGTCACCAACAACGGCGAGCAGCCCGCCGCCGCCTACCGCGTCGACCTCTACAAGAACGGCAAGGTTGTCGACTCCCTCAACGGCACCAACCTCGCCTCCGGCCGCAACGAGAAGTTCGTCTTCTCGCAGAGCTTCAACGTAGCCGACAGCAACACGTGCGACTTCTACGCAGTGGCAGTCCTCGAAAACGACGAGAACACCGCCGACAACACCTCCAAGACCCTCCGCGTGAGCGTCAACAAGCCCATCTACCCCACCATCGCCTCCATTAACGCCAAAGAGCGTGAGAGCGCCCGAGGAACCATAGACATCGAGTGGGCCGCCCCCACCCTCGACAACGTGCCCCCCGCACCCTACAAGGAGACATTCGAGAACGCCGAGACCGGCAACAAGACCGGCGTGAACGGCTGGACATTCGTTGACGTCGACGACGACTTCATCGGCGGCTTCCAGCAGTTCAACTTCCCCGGACTCACCAGCGACGGCACCTCCAAGGCATCCTTCTTCGTGGTAGACAAGAACTCCGCGGAGCTCGGCCAGTTCGCATCCCTGTTCGCCGGCAACGGCGGCTCGGCCAAGTCAATCGGCTCACTGCTCGGCTGGAGCGCCGACCCCGACGACTGGGCAGTGTCCCCCGAACTCTACGGCGGACCACAGTTCGTATCCTTCTACGCCAAGAACCTCCAGGACAACATGCCCGAACAGGTAGAGCTCTGGTGCTCCACCGGCTCCGCCGACACCAAGGACTTCACCTTCGTAGGCAAGTGGGGCATCACCAAGTCCACCTGGGAGAAAATCAGCGCATACCTGCCCAACGGCACCAAGCGCGTCGCCATCCGCCACAACTACCGCGGCGGCATCCTACAGGTCGACGACATCGAGTTCCGCCGCGCAGGCGACCAGCCCGAAAGCATCACCCTGAAAGGCTACAACATCTACCGCGACGGCGAGAAGCTCAACGACGCTCTCATCACCGACCGCAAGTATACCGACACCGGCCTCGAGCAGGGCGAGTACACCTACGCCGTCAACCCCGTCTATGACCGCGGCGAGGGCGACACCCGCTCCACCACCGTCTCAGCCCTGACGGTAGGCGGCATCGACACCGACACCAACGTGGCCGTATTCGGCGCACAGGGCGCCATCGACATCATCGGCGCCGCAGGACAGACAGTGCGCATAGTCACCACCGACGGCCGCGCCGTCCACACCGGCACCGCCACCGAGTCCATGCGCATCAGCGCCCAGGCCGGCATCTACATCGTCAAGGTAGGCGCCCGCGCCTTCAAGGTAACCGTCAAGTAACACGTCCCCGGCGGCAGGGCTCTCTCCCCGCCCTGCCGCCCCTCCTCCACTCAAGACCGCACCACATTGCCCGGTGCCTCTCATCGCTACCCGCCTCTCCCCTCCTCACTATTGCACACAAACCACCCCGGCCACCGGCCGGAGATAAATTCTTTCTCATGTTACTTCCGGAGGGGACCCCACGTCCCCTCCGGATTTTTCATCCACACCCCACACCTTAAATATAAGGGGCAAGATAATATAAGGATCAAGCCGAAAACTGAGGGTGTGTCAAAATTCAAAATTTCGGTCAGATTGTAGGGCTGCACCCTGGTGC
>OGNF01001254.1_pt1 | contig 23879 bp, 18 predicted proteins | sample 1573321 | NCBI WGS metagenome assembly OGNF01 (sample SAMEA2581911, study PRJEB24529) | metagenome | biome: Human gut stool | place: China | collected 2011
GTGCTATCATCGTAGTTGCTGCTACTGATGGTCCGATGCCTCAGACTCGTGAGCACATCCTGCTCGCTCGTCAGGTGAACGTTCCTCGTCTTGTTGTATTCTTGAACAAGTGCGACATGGTTGACGATGAGGAAATGCTCGAACTCGTTGAAATGGAAATGACTGAGTTGCTGACTTCTTACGATTTCGAAGAAGATACTCCTATCATCCGCGGTTCTGCACTTGGTGCATTGAACGGTGTTGAAAAGTGGGAAGAGTCAGTAATGAAGTTGATGGACGCTTGCGACACTTGGATTCAGGAGCCCGAGCGTGACCGCGATAAACCCTTCTTGATGCCGGTTGAAGACGTGTTCTCTATCACTGGTCGTGGTACTGTTGCTACTGGCCGTGTAGAAACTGGTGTAATCAAGGTTGGTGACGAAGTTCAGATCCTCGGTCTTGGTGAAGACAAGAAGTCTGTTGTTACCGGTGTGGAAATGTTCCGCAAGTTGCTCGATCAGGGTGAAGCTGGTGATAACGTAGGTCTTCTCCTCCGTGGTATCGATAAGACTGAAGTTAAGCGTGGTATGGTTATCACTCACCCGGGTGTTATCAAACCTCACAAGAAGTTCAAGGCTTCCATCTACGTATTGAAGAAGGAAGAAGGTGGTCGTCACACTCCGTTCGGTAACAAGTATCGTCCTCAGTTCTATCTCCGTACAATGGACTGCACCGGTGAAATTCACTTGCCCGAAGGAACTGAAATGGTAATGCCTGGTGACAACGTAGAAATCACTGTTGAGTTGATTTACGCTGTAGCATTGAACGTAGGTCTCCGCTTCGCTATCCGTGAAGGTGGTCGCACCGTAGGTTCTGGCCAGATTACTGAAATCCTCGACTAATACAATTAGTTTGGAAATAAGAATATGAATAGGTTCCCGCCGAAAAGCGGGGCCTATTTTTACGGGAATAGCTCAGTCGGTAGAGCACTGGTCTCCAAAACCAGGTGTCGGGAGTTCGAGCCTCTCTTCCCGTGCTCAAATAGAACATATATGTTGAAGAAATTTATCGCATATTGCAAGGATTCTTACGAAGAACTAGCTCATAAAACCACATGGCCAACGCAAAAAGAGTTGACACACAGCGCAATTGTCGTTCTTGTCGCTTCCATCATTATTGCGTTAGTAGTGTTTGCAGAGGATTCTGTGTTCAAATTCCTTATGGAGAGTATTTATCCTAACTAAAACTGAGATAGAGCGATGGCAGAAGTCGAAATGTCTTGGTATGTGCTGAGAGCCGTCAGCGGCAAGGAAGCCAAGGTGAAGGAATACATTGACGCCGAAATCAAGAACGGGCGTCTTTCGGGCAATGTGGCCCAAGTGTTTATCCCCACCGAAAAAGTGGTTTCCGTGCGTGCAGGCAAGCGCATCGTGAAAGAGCGCAATTATCTCCCCGGTTATGTGTTGGTGGAAGCTCGCCTGGTGGGTGAAATCGCCCATGAGCTCCGTAATACACCGAACGTGTTGGGATTTCTCGGCGGAATGGATAATCCTACACCACTCCGTGAAAGTGAAGTGAACCGTATCTTGGGCAAGGTTGACGAGATGCAGGAAGATGCAGTGGATGTCGTTATACCTTACTCTGTTGGTGAGGCAGTCAAAGTGACCGAAGGTCCTTTCTCCGGTTTCTCCGGTGTCATCGAAAAGGTGGACAACGAGAAGAAGAAGGTGACGGTAACCGTAAAGGTGTTCGGCCGCAGTACAGGTCTCGATTTGGGTTTTATGCAGATAGAGAAAGAATAAGGTAAATGTTACGTGCCGAAATTCTTTCATACAATAAATCAAATAATAAAAATCAAAAATGGCTAAAGAAGTTGCTGGATTAATCAAATTACAGATTAAGGGTGGCGCTGCAAATCCATCACCTCCCGTAGGCCCTGCATTGGGTTCCAAGGGTATCAACATCATGGATTTCTGCAAGCAGTTCAACGCCAGAACTCAGGAGAAAGCAGGCAAGGTGTTGCCGGTTGTAATTACCTATTACAACGACAAATCATTCTCTTTTGTTGTCAAGACTCCTCCCGTTGCTATTCAGTTGCTGGAGGCTGCCAAGAAGAAGAGTGGTTCTGCACAGCCTAACCGTGCGAAAATTGCTGAGATTACCTGGGACCAGGTGAAGGCAATCGCAGAAGACAAGATGCCTGACCTCAACTGCTTCACTGTAGAGTCTGCTATGAAGATGGTTGCAGGTACTGCACGCAGTTTGGGTATCACTATTAAGGGAGACTTCCCCGAATTATAATTAACTTCAATTTTTGAAACAATGAGTAAACTGACAAAGAATCAGAAATTAGTTGCTGGCAAGATTGAAGCAGGGAAGGCATACACCTTGAAGGAAGCGGCTGAATTGGTAAAGGAAATCACTACTACTAAGTTCGATGCTTCTCTTGATATCGATGTACGTTTGGGTGTAGACCCCCGCAAGGCCAACCAGATGGTTCGTGGCGTTGTTTCTCTGCCTCACGGCACAGGTAAGACGGTACGCGTGCTTTGCCTTTGTACACCGGATGCTGAAGCTGCAGCAAAGGAAGCTGGCGCTGATTATGTAGGTCTCGACGAATATATCGAGAAGATTAAGGGCGGCTGGACTGACATTGATGTTATCATCACAATGCCGGCTGTCATGGGTAAGATTGGTGCCCTCGGTCGTGTGCTCGGTCCTCGCGGATTGATGCCTAACCCCAAGAGCGGCACTGTAACAATGGACGTTGCTAAGGCAGTACGCGAAATCAAGCAGGGTAAGATCGACTTCAAGGTTGACAAGACTGGTATCGTTCACACTTCTATCGGTAAGGTGTCTTTCACTCCCGAACAGATTGTTGGCAATGCTAAGGAATTTATCAACACGATTATCAAGTTGAAGCCTTCTTCTGCTAAGGGTACTTATATCAAGAGTATTTATCTTTCCTCTACAATGAGTAAGGGTATCAAGATTGACCCCAAATCTGTTGAAGAAATTTAATTGAATTTGAATCATGAGAAAGGAAGATAAAGCTTTAATCATCGGCCAGCTCGGTGAACAGTTGAAAGAGTACGCACACTTCTATCTGGTTGACGTAACCGGTATGAACGCTGCTGCGACAAGCGATTTGAGAAGAAAGTGTTTTGGTGCCGGCATCAAGATGGTGGTTGTTAAGAACACCCTTTTGGAAAAGGCATTCGACGCTTCAGAAGTGGATTTTTCTCCTCTCTACGGTAGCTTGAAGGGTACAACTGCTGTGTTCTTCACTAACGTTGCTAACGCTCCTGCTAAGTTAATCAAGGACGTAGCGAAGGACGGAATTCCTGGCTTGAAGGCTGCGTATGCAGAAGAGGGCTTCTATGTAGGAGCAGAAAACCTCGACGCACTTTGCGCAATCAAGAGCAAGAACGAAGTTATCGCAGAGGTTGTGGCACTCTTGCAGTCGCCTGCAAAGAATGTTATCTCTGCCCTCCAGTCTGGCGCCAATACAATCCATGGCGTGCTGAAGACTTTGGGCGAACGTCCGGAATAAATCCGGATATCCGAATTTTAAGTTAACTGAATAAAAACAAAACAAATAATTTTAAGAAAATGGCAGATATCAAAGCTATTGCTGAAGAATTGGTAAATTTGACAGTAAAGGAAGTAAACGAGTTGGCAACTATCCTCAAGGAGGAATATGGTATTGAACCCGCTGCTGCAGCTGTTGCAGTTGCTGCTGGCCCCGCTGCTGCCGGTGCACCCGCTGCTGAAGAGAAGACTGCATTCGATGTAGTTCTGAAGAGCGCAGGTGCTGCTAAGTTGCAGGTTGTAAAGGCTGTTAAGGAAGCTTGCGGCCTCGGTTTGAAGGAAGCTAAGGACCTCGTTGACGGCGCTCCCAGCAAACTGAAGGAAGGTGTTGCTAAGGAAGAAGCTGAAGCACTGAAGAAGGCTCTCGAAGAAGCTGGTGCTGAAGTAGAAATCGCTTAATAATAGCTAACCCTTTGGGTATCCGGTTAAGAATCCTCTGGTAGGGGGTTCTTAACCTTTTTGTGTCTAATCAATTCGTACAACCATATTATTCAACGAATGTCTTCAAGAGTAATCAACAACCGTGTGAACTTTGCGTCGGTCAAGAATCCGTTGGCTTATCCCGACTTCTTGGACGTACAGTTAAAATCTTTCAAGGATTTTTTGCAGCTCGATACTCCTTCGGAATTGCGTAAGAACGATGGCCTGTACAAAGTTTTTGCGGAGAATTTCCCTATTGCTGATACCCGCAACAACTTTGTATTGGAGTTTCTCGATTATTACATCGATGCCCCGCGTTACAGCATTGCCGAGTGTTTGGAAAGAGGATTGACCTACAGTGTGCCTTTGAAGGCCAAACTGAAACTTTATTGTACCGACCCCGATCATGAGGAATTCGGTACGGTGATTCAGGACGTTTTTCTGGGTCCGATTCCTTATATGACGGAAAACGGAACCTTTATCATCAACGGCGCAGAGCGTGTTGTGGTTTCTCAGCTTCATCGTTCGCCTGGTGTATTCTTCGGCTCTACAGTGCATGCTAATGGTACGCAGTTGTATTCGGCGCGAATCATCCCGTTCAAAGGTTCATGGATTGAATTTGCTACGGATATCAACAATATGCTTACATTGACCGTAAGAAAAAGTTGCCGGTAACGACTTTGCTTCGAGCTATCGGTTTCGAAAGCGATAAGGATATCCTTCAGATTTTTGACTTGGCAGAAGAGGTGAAGGTAACCAAGACTAATCTGAAGAAGCTGGTAGGACGTAAGCTGGCTGCGCGTGTATTGAAGAGTTGGGTGGAAGATTTCGTTGATGAGGATACCGGTGAAGTGGTTTCCATTGACCGAAACAACATTATTCTTGAGCGCGAAACGGTGCTTGAGGCCGAGCATATCGATGAAATCATCGAGAGCGGCACCCAGTCGATTCTTGTGCACAAGGAGGAAGCATCCGGAACGGATTACTCTATTATCTTCAACACCTTGCAGAAGGATACCAGCAACTCTGAGAAGGAGGCTGTGCTGTATATTTACCGGCAGTTGCGTAATGCAGACCCTGCCGACGATGCCAGCGCACGCGAAGTCATCAACAATCTGTTCTTCTCGGAAAAGCGTTATGACTTGGGCGAGGTGGGTCGTTATCGCATCAACAAGAAGCTGGGGCTGACGACGGATATGGATGTACGTGTGCTGACACGTGAGGACATTATAGAGATTATCAAATATCTGGTAGAGCTCATCAATTCCAAGGCTACTGTGGACGATATTGACCATTTGAGCAACCGTCGTGTCCGCACGGTCGGTGAGCAATTGGCCAATCAGTTCTCTATAGGTCTGGCCCGAATGAGCAGAACTATCCGCGAACGTATGAACGTTCGTGACAATGAAGTGTTCACTCCAACAGAATTGATTAATGCAAAGACCATCTCTTCTGTAATCAATTCTTTCTTTGGAACGAATGCGCTTTCACAGTTTATGGACCAGACCAACCCGCTGGCGGAAGTGACGCACAAGCGCCGTCTTTCGGCTTTGGGTCCTGGTGGTCTTTCCCGTGAACGTGCCGGTTTCGAGGTGCGAGATGTGCACTATACTCACTATGGTCGCCTTTGCCCGATTGAGTCGCCTGAAGGTCCTAACATCGGTCTGATTTCTTCTTTGTGTGTTTATGCAAAAATCAATGAACTCGGTTTCATCGAAACTCCTTATCGCAAAGTCGAGAATTCCGTTGTGGATTTGAGTGATAAGGGTGTTATCTATCTGAGTGCAGAGGAAGAGGAAGGAAAGATTATCGGACAGGGTAATGCACCTTTGCGTGAAGATGGATCGTTTATTCGCGAGAAGGTGAAGTGCCGTCAGGATGCCGATTATCCTGTGGTTCCGCCTTCTGAGGTAGACCTTATAGATGTGGCTCCTCAGCAGATTGCTTCAATTGCTGCTTCGTTGATTCCTTTCCTTGAGCATGATGACGCACACCGTGCCTTGATGGGATCGAACATGATGCGCCAGGCTGTTCCTCTTATTCGTTCTGAAGCGCCGATTGTAGGTACTGGTATTGAGAAGCAGGTGTGTGAGGATTCACGTACCATGATTACGGCTGAGGGCGATGGCGTGATTGATTTTGTAGACGCTACGACGATTCGTATTACATATGACCGTACAGAAGAAGAGGAGTTTGTTAGTTTCGATTCCGCAACCAAGGAATATACAATTCCCAAGTTCCGCCGTACGAACCAGAATATGACAATCGACCTTCGTCCCATCTGTGAGAAAGGCCAGCGTGTAAAGGCTGGTGACATCCTTACGGAAGGTTACGCTACCGAGGCCGGTGAACTGGCACTGGGCCGCAACCTGCTTGTTGCCTACATGCCTTGGAAGGGTTATAATTATGAGGATGCTATCGTACTGAATGAGCGTATGGTCCGTGAGGACATACTGACTTCTGTGCACGTGGATGAGTTCTCTCTGGAAGTGCGCGAAACGAAGCGCGGTATGGAGGAACTGACCAACGATATTCCTAATGTCAGCGAGGATGCAACCAAGGATTTGGATGAAAACGGTATTATCCGTATTGGAGCCCGCGTTGCACCGGGAGATATTCTTATCGGTAAGATTACACCGAAAGGTGAGAGCGATCCTACGCCGGAAGAAAAGTTGCTACGCGCTATCTTTGGCGACAAGGCCGGCGATGTAAAGGATGCTTCATTGAAGGCAAATCCCTCGCTTTCTGGTGTCATCATTGACAAGAAGCTCTTCTCTAAAGCTATCAAGACACGTGCAACCAAGGCTGCTGACAAAATTACTTTGCAGAAACTTGACGACGAGTTTGCCAAGGAAACCGGCGATCTCAAGGCCCTGATGATTGATAAGCTCATGGCTTTGGTCAAGGATTACACTTCACAGGGCATCAAGGACAATATCGGTGCAGAAGTGGTGGCAAAGGGCGCCAAGTTCAGCAAGTCATTACTCAATATGCTTGACTTTACATCTGTACAGTTGAGCAACTGGACCGAAGACGAGCATACAAACGAACTCGTACGTACTTTGGTCATCAACTATTTGAAGAAGTACAACGTGATGGACGCTGTACTGAAACGTAAGAAATTTGCCATTACGATAGGTGACGAGTTGCCTTCCGGTATTATCCAGATGGCAAAGGTATATGTTGCCAAGAAACGTAAGATCGGTGTTGGTGACAAGATGGCCGGACGCCACGGAAACAAGGGTATTGTGTCCAAGATTGTGCGTCAGGAAGATATGCCGTTCCTTGCCGATGGTACGCCTGTAGATATCGTGTTGAACCCGCTGGGTGTGCCTTCACGTATGAACATCGGCCAGGTGTTTGAGGCCGTGTTGGGTGCTGCCGGAAAGAAGCTGGGCGTAAAATTCGCTACTCCGATTTTCGATGGTGCAAAACTGGAAGATCTTTGTGAATGGACTGACAAGGCTGGGCTGCCGCGCTACTGCTCCACGCAGTTGTATGATGGCGGAACGGGTGAACCTTTCGACCAGAAGGCCACGGTAGGTGTCACTTATATGTTGAAACTCGGACACATGGTAGAGGACAAGATGCACGCTCGTTCCATTGGTCCGTACTCTCTCATTACCCAGCAGCCGCTTGGTGGTAAGGCCCAGTTTGGTGGTCAGCGTTTCGGAGAAATGGAAGTTTGGGCAATCGAGGCATTTGGTGCTTCTCACGTATTGCAGGAAATCCTTACAATCAAGTCTGATGACGTGGTAGGACGTTCTAAGGCATACGAGGCCATCGTCAAGGGTGACCCCATGCCCACTCCGGGTATTCCTGAATCTCTCAATGTGTTGCTTCATGAGCTGCGTGGCTTAGGTTTGAGCATCACTCTTGACTAATCAACCGGAACTCTTTACACACAATATTCAATTTCGATATGGCATTTAAAAGAGATAACAAGATAAAGAGTAACTTCACGAAGATCACCATCGGCTTGGCCTCTCCTGAGGAAATCCAGGCTAATTCCTATGGTGAGGTGCTGAAGCCTGAAACGATAAACTACCGTACTTACAAACCCGAGCGCGACGGCCTTTTCTGTGAGCGTATTTTCGGTCCGACGAAAGATTACGAATGTCATTGCGGTAAATACAAGCGCATTCGTTACAAAGGAATCGTCTGCGACCGCTGCGGTGTTGAAGTAACGGAGAAGAAGGTGCGCCGTGAGCGTGCCGGACACATCCAACTGGTTGTGCCTGTGGCCCACATCTGGTATTTCCGTTCGTTGCCCAACAAAATTGGCTATCTGCTCGGAATCCCGACGAAGAAGCTGGATTCAATTATCTACTATGAACGTTATGTTGTCATCCAGCCGGGTATTCTGGCGGACGAGGTGGCTGAGAATGATTTGTTGACAGAGGATGAATATCTCAACCTGCTGAGGAAACTGCCGAAAGAGAATCAGTACCTCGAAGACAACGACCCCAATAAGTTCATTGCCAAGATGGGAGCCGAGGCCGTTTACGACCTGCTTTGCCGCTTGAAGCTCGATGAACTGTCCTATGAATTGCGTGACCGCGCCAACTCTGATTCTTCCGTGCAGCGCAAGAATGAGGCACTCAAGCGTCTGCAGGTTGTAGAGGCATTCCGTGCCAGCAAGGACCGCAACAAACCGGAATGGATGATTATGAAAATCATTCCTGTGACTCCTCCCGAGTTGCGTCCGTTGGTTGCGCTCGACGGTGGCCGTTTTGCTACGTCCGACCTCAACGACCTCTATCGCCGTGTGCTTATCCGTAACAACCGTCTGAAGCGTCTGCTCGAAATCAAAGCACCTGAGGTCATCCTGCGTAACGAGAAGCGTATGCTCCAGGAAGCTGTCGACAGCCTGTTCGACAATTCCCGCAAGAGCAGTGCCGTGAAGAGCGACAGCAACCGTCCTCTCAAGTCACTTTCCGACTATTTGAAAGGAAAGCAGGGACGTTTCCGTCAGAACCTGCTGGGTAAGCGTGTCGACTATTCTGCGCGTTCGGTAATCGTTGTAGGTCCGGAGTTGAACATGGGCGAGTGCGGTTTGCCGAAACTGATGGCAGCTGAACTTTACAAGCCGTTCATCATACGTAAACTGATTGAGCGCGGCATCGTAAAGACCGTGAAGAGCGCCAAGAAAATCGTAGACCGTCGTGAACCGGTTATCTGGGATATTCTTGAGCACGTAATGAAGGGACATCCCGTATTGTTGAACCGTGCACCGACTCTTCACCGTTTGGGTATTCAGGCCTTCCAGCCCAAGATGATTGAAGGAAAGGCTATCCAGCTTCACCCGTTGGCTTGTACGGCGTTCAATGCCGACTTCGACGGTGACCAGATGGCTGTCCATCTTCCGTTGAGCAACGAGGCTATTCTCGAAGCCCAGATGTTGATGTTGCAGAGCCATAACATTTTGAACCCTGCCAACGGTGCGCCGATTACGGTGCCTTCACAGGATATGGTGTTGGGACTGTATTACATCACCAAGCTCCGTCCGGGTGCCAAGGGCGAAGGACTGACGTTCTATGGTCCTGAAGAAGCTATCATTGCCTTCAATGAGAAGCGGGTGGATGTGCATGCCCCCGTCAAGGTGCTCGTCAATGACATCGACGAGGCCGGCATGATGGTGAAGCGTCTGGTGGAAACTTCGGTAGGTCGTGTCATTGTGAACGAAATCATTCCGGAAGAGAAGGCAGATATCGTAAAGCGTGGTAACGATGAAATTGACCAGATTACGATGAACTATAACATGGGTTTCATCACGGACAACGAACGTTACAACCAGGTTATTGATACCTGGACACACGTGAATACGGATTTGAAGAAAACCTTGATGAAGCAGATGACCGAAGCCGACCAGGGCTTCAACGCAGTCTTCATGATGTTGGATTCCGGAGCCCGTGGTTCTGCCGACCAGATTTCACAGTTGGCAGGTATGAGAGGTTTGATGGCCAAACCGCAGAAAGCCGGTGCCGAAGGCCGATCTACCATTGAGAACCCGATTCTTTCTAACTTTAAGGAAGGTATGTCCGTGCTGGAGTACTTTATCTCTACCCACGGTGCCCGTAAGGGTCTTGCCGATACGGCATTGAAAACGGCCGACGCAGGTTATCTGACCCGCCGTCTGGTTGACGTGTCGCATGATGTTATCATCACCGAAGAAGACTGCGGTACGCTCCGTGGATTGGTATGTACTGCGCTCAAGGACGGCGATGAGGTCATTTCTTCTTTGGGCGAACGTATTTTGGGTCGTGTTTCAGTTCATGACATCATACATCCTTCTACCGGCAAGTTGATTGTGGCCAGTGGCGAGGAAATTACCGAGGCCGTCGTGGCTGAAATCGAAAACTCACCGATTGAAAGCGTCGAAATCCGTTCGGTGCTGACCTGCGAAAGCAAGCACGGCGTATGTATGAAGTGCTATGGTCGTAATCTGGCTACCAGCCGTATGGTGCAGAAGGGTGAGGCTGTCGGCGTGATTGCTGCTCAGTCCATCGGTGAACCGGGTACACAGCTGACACTTCGTACTTTCCATGCCGGTGGTATTGCCGGTGGTGCTGCTGCCAACGCGACTATCGTTGCCAAGCACGATTGCCGTCTTGAGTTTGAGGAGTTGCGTACGGTAGATGTCATCAACGACGATGGCAGCATGGGCAAGGTGGTAGTCGGCCGACTTGCCGAAGTCCGCTTCGTTGACGACCACACCGGCATTGTTCTCTCTACTCAGAATGTGCCTTATGGTTCAGCCTTGTTTGTCAACGATGGCGACAAGGTGGAGAAAGGTACGCTCATCGCCAAGTGGGACCCCTTCAATGCCGTTATCATTACGGAAACTGCGGGTACCGTGCAGTTTGAGGATGTGAAGGAAGGTGTGACTTTCCGTACGGAAGAGGACGACGCTACAGGTCTTCGCGAACGTATCATCATCGAATCCAAGGACCGTGGCCGTGTGCCTTCAGCTCATATTCTTGACGAGAACGGCGAACTCATCCGTACCTATAACTTCCCAATCAATGGTCGTATCGCCGTTGAGGACGGTCAGAAGTTGAAGGCCGGTGACGTGCTTATCAAGATTCCTCGTGTCGTTGGTAGCGCAGGCGACATCACCGGTGGTCTGCCTCGTGTGACCGAGTTGTTCGAGGCACGCAATCCGAGCAATCCTGCTGTGGTTTCCGAAATCGACGGTGAAATCTCAATGGGTGCTGTCAAGCGCGGACACCGTGAGATTATCGTTACCTCCAAGTTGGGTGAGGTCAAGAAATATCTTGTTTCTCTCTCCAAGCAGATTCTGGTACAGGAGAACGACTATGTGCGTGCCGGAACGCCGCTGTCCGACGGTTCCATCACGCCGAGCGACATCCTGGCCATCAAGGGCCCCACGGCGGTGCAGGAATACATCGTCAACGAGGTGCAGGACGTTTACCGTTTGCAGGGTGTGAAAATCAACGACAAGCACTTTGAAGTAATCGTACGCCAGATGATGCGTAAGGTACAGATTAACGAACCGGGTGATACCCGCTTTCTGGAATCTCAGATTGTCGACAAACTCGATTTCGCTGAGGAGAACGACCGCATCTGGGGCAAGAAGGTAGTCGTAGATGCCGGCGATAGCGAAACCATGAAGAACGGTATGATTGTAACGGCGCGCAAGTTGCGTGAAGAGAATTCACAGTTGAAGCGCCGCGACCTCCGTCTCGTACAGGTGCGCGATGCCAAGGCTGCCACTTCTACTCAGATTCTGCAGGGTATCACGCGTGCCGCTTTGCAGACCAAGAGCTTCATGTCGGCTGCTTCCTTCCAGGAAACGACCAAGGTGCTCAACGAGGCTGCCATCAGCGGTAAGGTGGACTATCTGGAGGGTATGAAGGAGAACGTGATTTGCGGTCACCTGATTCCTGCCGGTACGGGCCTTCGTGAGTTCAATCGTATTGTCGTGGGTGATGCCGACGAGTATGAAAAGCTGAACCGTAACGAAGCCGAATAATTGAAAAGCAAGCTTGGGATTCCCGCGTATGCGGAATCCTTAAGACTTAGATAAAAAAATGCGCCTCCTGCTCAGGGGGCGCATTTTTTTGTTTTGGCGTGAGTTCGGTATAATGAATTTGTGCAATAAGAAGTCAAGCGACTAGATTGGCTGCGAAGTTGTCGACCGGTCGGTGCCTTGTATGTCTTATGTTGCAGGCATTCTTGAGTTCGTTGTTGATTGTCTCGACGAGAGACCTTTTCCAGAGCGTACTCTTTTCATAGAGGTTCATAAATCCAAATCGGTCATTATAGTTAAGGTCGAGTGCAGAGATATCACTTATTGATATAGACATCTTCGGAAATAAGCTCAAGTGTTTTCTGGATATAAGGATCTTCCAATTCATGTTCGTTCCTATAAATTTCCTCGAATGTTAACGGAATAGTGCAATCGGGCAACACTCCTCGATTATAAGGGAATCTTTCGTCCACGATTTCATCCATCACACATTTTACAAGAGGTATTCGGCAGGTCGTACCGGAATTTGACAGAAAGACATTGGCAAATTTCAGAGCCTTCATATAATGATAAGCCGTACCTGTTTCGCGTCCAACGAGATAAGCTCTTCGATTACGGGCAAGACAACCGGAAAATTCGCTGGCCGCAGATTTAGAAGAAGAGTTGATGAATACATATAGCCGACCATGGTAAATAACATGATTGTTTGTAGAACCACTTGCCTTTTCGTGATTTAGATAATAGCCCTTTCTTCCTTTCCGGGGCTTGTAGGAAGAAAAAGTCAAAGTATCGTTTTCTATAAAATTTGTTGTGCCGCTGATACATTTGTTGTTCACCATCTGATAACCTCCTCTATTGGCATATGGCTTTGCAATAAAACAATCAAGCAGACGATAGAGCACATCCGGATTGCCGCCCAGATTATTGCGTACATCAAAAATAAGATTTTTATATCCTGAATTTTCAGCATCTCTGATACAATCAATGAGTTGTTCCGTTTCTACGTCATTCAAATTGAATGTTGATAGACCTAAATATGCCGTGGAGTCATTTATTGGACGATATACGAAGTTCAGTTTAAATCTGTTCCACCATTGATTGCGGCTATCATAAAGTAGCTTAAGTTGGTAGTCTTTATAATGTACATCTCTATTACGCGGCAACATATCAAGTATCAGTTGTTCTCCATCTGCAAACTCGTATCTGACTACATTCTTCCCTATTGGACATGTACGCAATAATGTTTGGTAATATATACAAAGATTGTTAGCCAATTGTTCCTCCATCATGCTTTCCACCTTACCGTCATAATTGGTTATAAATGTTTTGGTTTCACGAACAATGTCTTCAACTGGGCGTCCGTCCACCTTTTTCAGTTCGCGTCCCACATATTGTTCTTTTCCTTCAACAGCTTGCGTAACAATAACCCTACCTCCTATTTGTCCGAAATCCAACGGCATAAACCATCTTTCGGAGTTGGGCATATTGATATTCATATTTGTCCAAAAATCGAGATGACTATCGTGAATCAGATAATTAATTTTTTTGCAAGCTCTATAAAATCTATTACCGTCTATCTTATCAGGTAAAGAGGCGATGATGTTCGCTGTTAGAGAATCAATTGTCTTCGGCATTGTCAAGTCCTCTACACAAGGATAGAGATTCTTTAGAGCTTCTTAAAATCTGATTAAATCTTCACTAGCTTCTTTACGAGTTAATTCAGTTTTACGAGGTTTAGCTTGGGGAACAATAAAAGTGGTCTTCAAACCAAATGGTGACATTGGATCTGCAGAACGTCCGTTGCGTGAAAAAGCGATACAGATACATGGTTCATGAATATTCTTGTAAGCATATCCCATAAAACCGATGGTGTCACCACGCATAAGTCTTTCTCCCGTCTTGAAGGTATTAGCAAATTTCAATCCACTGATGTGCAGGACTCCTCCGTTTTTGGACTGAAGAGAAATCTGTCCGTTAATATACTTTTCATCGCAGTCTGCACCAATTAGCTTAATCTCATTTTTTAGATCTCCATTGTATTGTCTACTAATACTTTGCGATAGGTTATACTTGAAAGTAAGGCTTACGCGGTTTACAACAGCATCAAACGGACATAATATAGGTGAACCTTCTTTTCCTGCGACAAATATATTATCAAAATTCAGCTCTGTACCAATAAAGTCTTGCGGGCGGTAAAGTATCCCGTCCTCCGCTTTTTGCTCCGCAACAGGCCAAGTCCAAAATACTTTGTCTTGCGCGCATAGAATTACGGATGTCAAAAACAAAACATAAAAACATATTATTCTCATACTGCAAATATATAATAGTCTTAGCCCCAAAAAGTTGACTGTTTTTGCGTTAAACCAGACGCCTGCTGACTTCTTTATGTTCTCCCTATAGTTTGTTATCATAAAGTTTCCTATCGCCATAAGGAAATGACGGAACCTGTAGAATTGTCGCTGCGGCCTTTATTGGACAATTTATGCTTTACAAAACAGGCATTTACTTGAAATGATGTTCTCTGTTTTTAGAGTCTTTATTGCAATATCTCCATAACAGGTTCACCATTCTTCATTGTGTTGTTGATGCTGTCAGCCTGTGCATGTTCTTAGGGATTTCTATTTCTGTCATGCAGACAGTAATCGGAAACGGATGCGTGTACTCTTATTCTCCGTCTTTTGCCTTGGCGTCCGATTCCATCTTTTTCAGTTGTTCCACGGTGAGTTTCGGGTCATATATCACTTCACATCCCGTGGATTCCCGGAGCAGACGGAGATAATCCTCCATACTGGCGATGCCTGCTTCGCTGCGGCGCCGGTTGAGATGTTCCGGGTCTTCTACGGGCCAGATGTAGAGCCGTTGGCGGCCGTTTTCCGTGAAGGTGTAGGCTTGTGTGCCATATTGCTGTGCTTTTCCTTCATGCAGGCGCACGCGGTCGGTCAGTGTGGCGATGTGGCTGGCGGCTATATGACCTTTCCCGGCGGCTTCCCGCATGAGGGGGAGATAGCGTTTCTGCATTTCTGGCTCCGCATGGTCAATGATGAGCCAGAGGGTGGTGTAGGATGCCGGTTGCAGATGTTCCGGCAGCCCGTTTTTGAGCACTTGTTCCACAAGTTGCTGATTGGCCTGGTCTATCGAATCCTGTAGCAGACTGAGTGTGGTCAGACTGTCCAGCGTGCTGTCGCTGACCGGTGGCTGGTTGATTCGTTTCATGAGTTGCAGCGTCTGGCTTCTGATGTCCTGGTCCTTTTGCCGTGCCTCTGCCAGCAGCGAGTCGATGGTTGCCGTGTGTTGGGCACAGGCGGGATATGCCATGAGCAGCAGAGCGGCAAACAGGATGCAGTGTTTTGTCGTGAGTGTGAGTGTCATGTCCTGTTGAGTGTTGGGTTTCATAAAGAGCAGTGCCACGCGCTTTACCGGTAGGCTTGCCGTTGGGCAGGGCACGTGGCACTGATGGATATCTGGCACTGGAAACGATTATAGTTTCTGTGGTTTCTTTGTGCCGCTGTGTTTGATTTCCGGATTGCCGGAGTAGTAGATTTTGCCGTTTCCGGAAGTGGTGGTGTTCAGTTGTTTTTTCGCATGGCACTGAATCCGCCCGAATCCGCTGACCGCCGCATACGCGGTTTCCGCTTTCAGTTCATTGGCTGTCACTTTTCCGGTTCCTGAGGCCGAGTAGCTTGCGTTCCGGGTGGTTCCGCTGAGTCGCATGGAGCCTGTGCCCGATAACTTTGCCTGGGTGTCTTCAGCCTGTATGTCCTGGCAGATGAGATTGCCGGTGCCGGAGATGTTGCAGTCGAGGTCGTCGGTGTGGAGGCCGTCAATGTTGACGGAACCCGTTCCGGAGAGGTCGAGAAGCACTTTGTCCGAAGCCCTCAGGTCTTGTGCGGTCACGCTTCCGGTGCCTTTGATTTCGATGTTGATTTCTTTTGCCTCAGAGAGTTGGCCGAGTTCGAGACTCCCCGTGCCGGTGAGGTCGATTTCCAGTTCGTCCTGGCACCTGATGCCATGGGCCGTTATTCTGCTCGTACCCTTGCTTTCAATTTTGAGCCGCTCGGCTTTCAACTCCTCTGCCAGTGTCAGTAGACAGGTGCCGGTGGTTTCTATTTCTTCGAGTTCCGGTGAGCCAATGGTGATTTCCAGCACGTTGAGAGACAGGCTGACTCCCTTTTTGAAGCCGATTTTCAGGGTCTCGTCCTCCACGCGGATGTCCATCTGGTCAAAGATATTGTCGGACGTGCGGATGTTGAGCCTGGGCTGGCTGGAAGGTTCATAGCGCACATCGCCACAGCCCGTGAGGAGAATCTTCTTGAAGTCCTTTATCTTGATGTCGCGGTTGATGACGTTGTCGCTGGCGTAAATTTTTTGCTGTGCGTCGCCGTTGTTTATGTTGATGCTGTACCTCTGATTCGACGGCAACTGGTCGGTGTCAAGCGAATTTTTGTGCTGGGCACAGGAGGTGACAACGAATAGGAGCAATGTGGCAAGAATACTGATTTGTTTCATGGTAGTATGATTGGCATTGTGGAGGAATCTGCCGTTGCAGGTCCGCTTGGTCGGCGGCAGTGCCTTTGGCGGCCGTTCGCCTCCGGAACTTTTTGCCTGCGCGGCAGGAGCGATCCGGTTGCAGTGAGATGCTATAGTTTTTTAGGTTTCATTGAGCCGGAGTGGTTGAGAACGGGATTACCGGCATAGGAAATTTGTCCGGCATCAGCCGTAGTAGTATGCAGTTGCTTTTCCGCGTAGCACTCAATGCTTCCTGCATTGCCGACCGAGGCGTCCGTTGTTTCCGTCTTCAGATTTCCGGCTATCACTTTACCGCAATCCTTTACAGTATAGTGGGCTCTTTGGGTAGCACCGCCCAGTTCCATGGAGCCCGTTCCGGAAAGTTGCGCTCTGGTGTCATTGGCCAGGAAGTTCTTGCATTTGATTTTTCCCGCACCGCTGATGTTGCAGTTGAAGACATCTGTACGGATTTCTTTGACATTCGATTCCCCTACGCCGGAATTGTGGAAAACCATTGTATTGGAAGCGACGAACTGGCCGGCTGTGATATGGCCTATACCGTCGATTCCGATTTTGATATCTTTGGCTTTGGTCTGCTGTGCCAAGTTGAATTTGCTGATACCTTCGAGATTGAGTTCCAACTTGTCCTTGCAGGTGATGTTGCCATCGGCCGTTACGTTACAGATGCCGCTGGTGTGTATTTTCAACCGGTCAGTCGTCAGGTTGCCGGCCAGTTGCAGATTGGCCATGCCGTTCATTTTCACTTCCTCCAGTTGAGGAGAGCCGACGATGACGTCGAATACGTCCAACGAGATGTAGACGTCCTTCTTAAAGTCTATGGTCAGCGTTTCGTTTTCCACCTTGACTGTCACCACATCGAAAACGTTGTCAGAGGTGCGGATGCTGACGCGGGGCTGCCGGGAATATTCATAGCGTATGTTGCCGTATGAGGAGAGGTGGATACGTTTGAAGTCCGTAAGTTTGAAATCGCGGCTGATGATGTTGTCGCTGGCATACAGCCGCGGATTCCCTTCATTCTGGTTGATGTTCATGGCATACTTTTTGTGTGCCGAGCTGTTGGTGACACTGGGGGCTGGCGTGTCCTGGGTTGCGTATTTGCTCTGGGCACAGGACATGGTGGTGATGGCGGTGAGTAAAAGCCATGTTGTCAATAAGTGAATGTGTTTCATAATACTGAGGTATTATCAGGTGGCTGAGTGGTGATGGTGCATCCTCTCTGCGCCCCTTCGGTTAATAAATGCTGCCCTTTCGGTCCTGTCCGTTGTGGCATTTTGGAGTGGCGGCTGTCCGTGGCAAGGGGTTGTTCCCGTGGTGTTCCGCTTGGGGAAGTACGGAGCAGGACGATTGAGCCGTTAGTTAGGTGAATATTCGCGTGATTACATTTATTCTGTCTTGTGCAGAGTCAGTAGAATGGTATGGAGAAACCGGTGTTTTACGGGATTGTCCTTGGTGTGACATATCCTATTGTCTACAAAAATAGAGATAAAATTGATAAAAAGAGAGTATATACGTTTTTTTTCGAAAACTTTCTGTTTCTGTGCTTTGGGCTGCGCCCTTTGCCGGTATCTTCCGCGGGCCGGCATTGTGGCGCGGGCGGGACAGGCGGAAGAGGGGAAGGGCTGCTGAAGGCTGAAGAAAGAGGCCGGAAAACAGTCAGTACTTTAGGAAAAACAAAAGTAAGGAAAGAATTTTCTAAAGTACTGACAGTTTTTTCTAAAGTACTGACTGTTTCCCGGCTTCCTTCAGCATCGTGTTTTTTCGCGTGGAAGTTATCCTGTGGCGCCTGTTGCGTGGAAAAGAAAACACCGGACAGCGTCGTCCAGAAATGACGGTGCTGTCCGGTGTCCGGGTTGGTTTTGTCTGCCGGAAACGTCCGGCTAATCTGTGGTTAATATCCTCCGCCCAGTGCGTGGTAGAGCGAAATGACGCCCTGAATTTCGTCGAAGCGGTCGGTGGCCTCGGTGAGCTCGGCTTGCAGCAGGTCCCGGCGGGCAGTAATCACTTCCAGATAGTTCTGTGAGGAATGCTGCATCAGCAGTTCTGAACTGCGCAGTGCGGAGCGCAACATCTGCGTTTGCTGTGCGTCAAGCCGGATGCGTCCGCGTGCCGTCTGCCAGCGCATCAGTGCATCGTTGACCTCGGCACCGGCGTCCAGCAGACTCTGGCGGAAGGTGAGCAGCGCTTCCTCCTGTTGTGCCTTGGCTACCTTGAGGTTGGCAATGTTGCGTCCCTGCTGGAAAAGCGGTTGCACCAGGGAGCCTACCGCCTGAAGCAGCCAGGTGGCCGGATTGGTGACGGCCATTCCGCTGCCGTTGGTCCATCCGGCCGAACCGCTGAGGGTCAGTGACGGATAGAATGCCGCGCGGGCGGCGTTGGTGGCATAATAGGCTTCGGCCAGCTGGGCTTCGCTCTGGCGCACATCGGGACGCCGGGCCAGCAACTGGAGCGGCACGCCGGTGCACAGGGTGTCGGGGAAGCGCTGTTCGTCAATCGACGAGCGTTCCAGCCGCTGGGGCACCTGTCCGAGCAGCGTCGACAGAGAGTTCTCCATTTCGTTCACCTGTCTTTCCAGCGAAAGCAGTGAAGCGTCGACGGCGAGCTTCTGCGCTTCGGTTTGTGCCACGGCCAGTTCCGTTGTGGTGCCGGCCCGCTTGAGCGCCTTCATCGTGCGCAGATGTTCGGCCCAGGTGGCGGCTGTGCGGCGGGTGATGTCCACCTGTTTGTCCAGCATCAGCAGTGAGTAGTAACTGTTGGCAATGGTGGCGATGAGCTGCGTCTGCACGGCCTGTTCGTAGGCCTGCTGCTGCTCCAGCACGCTTTTTGCTCCCCGGTGGGCATTGAGCTGTTTGCCGAAAATGTCAATTTCCCAGTCGGCACTGGCCGCGAGCTTGAAGGCTTTGGCGGCCTTTGAGCCGTCCGAACTGGTGAGCGTGCCTTGTGCCGACGCGTCTGCGGTGGGCAGATAGCCCAGCCGGGCATTCATCAGCAGGGCCTCGGCTTCCTTCACGCGCAAGCGGGCCACGTTGAGGTCGGTATTCTGCTGCAGGCCGGTTTCGATGTACTGCTGCAGCCATGGGTCAGTAAAAAGTTGTTTCCATGAAAGTGTGGCCAGCGAAGCCGTATCGTCAATGGCGATGGGACGGCGGAACAGGCTGTCGGAAACTGTAACGCTTGCCGGCCGCTCATAAGGACGGTAGATATGGCATCCGCTCAGCGTGGCTGCGGCGAGCAAGCACGAAAAAACTATTTTTTTTGTCATGTCAGTTAATCCTTTTGAGTGGGTTCTTCGGTTTGCGGTAATCGGCGGGCAGGCATCAGTTTCTCCTGTAGATACTGGAACACGGTGAAGAGTGGCGGCACGATGAAGAGCAGCGCAATGGTACCGATAAGCATACCGCCCACCGTACCCACACCGATGGAAATATTACCGTTGGCTCCAACGCCGGTGGAGAACATCATCGGGAGCATACCGAAAATCATGGTGAGCGACGTCATCAGGATGGGGCGTAAGCGCACCTTGGCCGAGGAGATGGCTGCCTGCATGATGCTCATGCCCTGGCGGCGGCGTTCCGAAGCATATTCCGTAAGCAGGATGGCCGTTTTCGACAACAGACCGATGAGCATGATAAGACCCGTCTGCAGGTAAATGTTGTTCTCCAGTCCGAACATCTTGGCGAAAAGGAAGCTGCCGGCCAATCCGAAGGGAACGGACAGGATGACGGCAAGCGGAATGAAGATGCTTTCATACAGTGCGCAGAGTATCAGGTAAATGAAGACGACGCAGATGACAAATACCAGCGTGGTGATATTGCCGGTGTTCGACTCCTCGCGCGACATACCGCCAAACTCATAGCTGTATCCGGTGGGCAGCACTTCGGCAGCTACCTCGCGGATGGCCTGAATGGCCTGTCCGGAACTGTAGCCGGTGGCAGGTGCGCCGGTAATGGTGATGGCCGAGAAGAGGTTGAAGCGGTTCAGAATTTCCGAGCCGTACACACGCTTCAGCCGTAAATACTGGCTGATGGGGCTCATTTCGCCGCTGCTGTTGCGCACATACATGCTGTTGAGCGACTTCGTGTCGACGCGTGCTTCGGGCGGTGCCTGCATCATGACGCGGTAGAGCTTGGAGAAACGTATCAGGTTGGATACGTAGTTACCGCCGATATAGCCTGACAGGGTGCTGAGCACGTCGGAGGGAGAAACGCCGTTGCGCTTGCAGGTTGCGGCGTCCACTTCCACCAGGTATTGTGGGAACTTGGTATCAAAAGAGGTGGTGGCGCGGCCGATTTCAGGACGCTGGTTCAATTTTTCCAGCATCTGTCGTGTATATTTCAGAAGGTCTTCAGTCGTTCCGCCCTTCTGGTCCTCCACATACAGTTCGAAACCGCTGTTGGCACCGTAACCGGGAATCATCGGACGGGTGAACGGAACGATTTCAGCACTGGAGATATGGGCCGTACGCCGGCGTACTTCGTCCATCACGTGGTCAACATCGTCTTCCGGCCCCGTACGCTCGCTCCAGTCCTTGAGGCGGAGTGTGAACATACCGTTGCAGGCTCCCTGTCCGCTCAACTGTGAGTTACCTGCCACCATGGAATAGTGTTCCAGCTGCGGAAGCGTGCGCAGGCATTCTTCAATCTCGTCAAGAATGGCTTTTGTTTCCTGCACACTGTTACCCGGCGAAGTGCGCACATCCACGAATACCGTTCCCATGTCCTCCTTCGGCACAAGTCCGGTCTTGGTTACTTTCATCAGATAGGCGAACCCGAAGCAGGCTGCTATCAGCAACAGCACGGCCAGCCACCGGCGGCGCAGCATGAAGAGAACGCCATATTTATATTTCGAAACCACCTGATGGAAAGCCGTGTCGAACGCAACGTGGAAGCGGGAGGAGAAGCTCAACTTCTTTCCCTCTTCTGCCGTCTGGTGCGGCGTCATAATCAGCGCGCAGAGCGCCGGACTCAGCGTCAGTGCGTTGACCAGCGAAATGGCCACGGCGGCAGCCATGGTCAAGCCGAACTGTGTGTAGAAGGTACCCGTTGTTCCGCCGATGAAACTTACGGGGATAAACACGGCCATGAAGACAAACGTAGTTGTCACCAAAGCTGAAGTGATGCCGTCCATCGCCTTTACCGTGGCCAGATAGGAGGAGCGGTAGCCTTCGTCAAATTTCGCCTGTACCGCTTCCACTACCACAATGGCGTCGTCCACCACCGTACCGATTACCAGCACGAGTGCAAACAGGGTAAGCATGTTCAGACTGAAACCCACAATATAAAGGAAGGCAAAGGTTCCTATCAGCGAAACGACAATGGAAATGGCGGGAATCAGGGTGGAACGCATGCTCTGCAGGAAGATGTAAACCACCAGCACCACCAGGATGATGGCTTCAATCAGCGTTTTGACCACGCTTTTGATAGAGGCATCGAGGAAGTCTTTCGTACTCATCAGGTCGATAATCTTGATGCCCTGCGGGAGTGTTTCCGACATTTCAGCCACCGCTTTGTCAATCGCTTCGATGATTTCGTTGGCATTGGAACCCGATGTTTGCGAAATCATGATATTACAGCCGGGATGTCCGTCCGTTTCACCAATGTAGCCGTAGTTCTGTGCTCCGAGTTCAATGGTTGCCACATCGCCCAGCCGGAGCATTTCTCCATTGGGCAGCGCTTTGATTACCATATTCTCGAAATCCGTTTCCATTTCATAACGGCCGCGGTATTTGAGGATGTATTGGAACGTATTGTCCGATTCTGCGCCCAGAGTTCCTGTAGGCGACTCGATGTTCTGTTCGTCGAGCACGCTGCGCACGTCGGAAGGCATGAGCCCGTATTGCTGCATCTTGGCCGGGTCAAGCCAGATGCGCAGTGCATAGTCGTAGCCGAAAACGTTCACTTCGCCCACACCCGAAATACGGGAAAGGACGGGTTCGATGTGAATCTTACAATAGTTGTTGAGGAAGTCGCGGTCGAAAGAATCGTCGGGGCTGTAAACGGCGAGCTGCTTGATGGTACTCGTCTGACGCTTGCGCACCGAAACACCGCTACGGGTTACCTCAGCCGGCAATACGCCCTGTGCCGTGGCCAGGCGGTTCTGTACGTTCACCGTGGCCATATCGGGGTCTGTCCCCTGACGGAAATAGACGGAAATACGTGCCGAACCCGTGTTGGAGGCGGTGGAGGTCATGTACATCATGTTTTCCACGCCGTTGAGGGCTTCTTCCAGAGGCACGACAACACTCTTCTGCACCGTTTCCGCGTTGGCACCCGTATAGCTGGCGGATACACTCACCGTGGGCGGTGCGATGTCGGGAAATTGTTCTATGGGCAACTGCACCAGTCCTATCACGCCCAAAATCAAGATAACGACAGAAATGACACCTGCCAGAATGGGGCGTTCGATGAAAGTTCTGATTTTCATAAGGCAGGCTTACTTTTGAGTGGATGTTTTTGTGGAGGTCTTGGAAGCAGAGGATGTGTCGACGGCAATGCCCTCGCGCAGCAGACCGGCTCCTTCGGCAACGACGATATCGCCCACTGCCAGTCCGGAAGTAACGATGTATGTTTTTCCATCGTTGTATTTATACACCGTCAGGGGCGTCGATTTCGTTTTTCCGTCTACCACCTTCCATGCAAAGATTCGGTTCTGAAGTTCATAGGTAGCCGACTGTGGAATGGCGATGCAGTTCTTGTGCACTGTGGGTACGCTCACCGAGCCGCTGCCTCCGTTTCGCAACAGATGCCCGGCATTGGGGAAGACTGCACGCAGTCTGACGGCACCGGTGCTTTCATCTACAGTTCCGCTGATGGCATCGATGCGGCCTTTCTCCGTATATTCATTTCCGTTGTTCATGAACAGACTCACCGGAGGCATGCTGGCACAGGCTTTCTGCAACGAGCCGTGTTCCTGAATCAGGTCCAGAATCTGATTTTCAGCCATGGAGAAATAGGCATAAACCTCCGAATCATCCGAAACGGTAACCAGAGGTTCGGCAATGCTGCTGCTCACCAGTGCGCCGACCCGGTAGGGAATCATACTGGCCACACCGTCCACCGGGCTCTTCACCTCAGTGTAGGACAGGTTGTTGCGCGCGTTTGTCACCGCAGCCTTGGCTTGCGCTACAGCAGCTTCGGCTTCCAGTTGCTGGTTGCGGGCTGTCTGCAAGTCGAAGTCGGAAATGACCTGCTCACGATAAAGTGCCTCCTTGCTTTCAGCCGTCAGTTTGGCTGTCCGCAATTGGGCTTCCGCACTTTTCACGTTGGCCAGTGCGGTTTCCAGCGCTGCGCGGTAGGGCACCTGGTCGATGACAAAGAGCACTTGTCCGCGGCGCACCTCGTCGCCCTCGTTGATGAGAATGTCGGTAATCGTT